>Ga0233363_1000983_pt1 | contig 11688 bp, 13 predicted proteins | sample ElkDunMinimDraft_18_FD_191534 | JGI IMG/M metagenome (GOLD analysis project Ga0233363, IMG submission 191534) | Fecal eukaryotic communites from dung pellets of Tule Elk in California, USA - Elk Dung C16 | ecosystem: Host-associated > Mammals > Digestive system > Large intestine > Fecal | place... | reverse complement strand
AGACTGGCGGAAGGCTACGACGTTCTGGGCGACCCGCCTGTGGGAGTTCTACCTCCGCCACCCCTGGACACTGGAGGTCTCCCAGGCCAGGCCGGTCCTGGGCCCCAACGAGTACCGGCTGTTCGAGTCACTCGCCCGCGTGCTGCACGGCGCGGGGCTGGACGCCGCCCAGATCCGCAGCACCTACGGCAACCTCTTCTCCCTGGTGCGCGGTTCCGTCCAGACCGCAGCCGAGGCCCGCCGCGCCGAAGCCGTGATGGGAGTGCCCGAGGACGAGTGGTGGTTCACGCGGTCCGCCCAGTTGGAGGAGCTCGTCCCCGACTTCGCCGAGCGCTTCCCCACCCTGACCCTCATGTCCGAGGCGGGCGCGTTCTCCAACGAGAACGAGAGCGAGCCCTACCTGGAGCAGGAGGCGTGGGAGACCTTCCGTTTCGGACTCAACGCCCTGCTCGACGGGGTCCGGGGCAGGCTCGGCGTCCCGGACGCGCGAACGTGATGATCTCCTCGGCGGTGTCCGTGAGCGGTCCGCGTTCCCAGTCGCCGTACTGGGCGCGGACCTCCAGCCCGGCTCCGGCCAGGAAGGCGTTGAGGGTGTCGGCGTCCAGGAAGCGCAGCGTACTGCGGCTGTGCCGGACCGCGCCGCCCCACGCGGTACTGGAGTAGGCGGCGGTGAAGGTGACCAGGTCGCCCTCCACGCTCTCCAACCGGTGCACGGAGGTCGCCCCGACCCCGTCCGGCCCGGTCACCGTGCGCGTGCGGGAGGGCCGCCACGCCTCCCAGCCCCGCGCCGCCGGGTTGCGCGTCTCGAACACGAACCGGCCGTCACCGGTCAGGGCCCGCCGCACCGCCGCCAGCGCGGCCCTCAGCTCCTCGTCCGTCGTGAACACCTGGAACGCGTGCCCGGTCATCACGACGAGGTCGAACTCGTCCTCGAAGGGCGTCGTCACCAGGTCCCCGAGGGTCCACTCGACGTCGTCCCGGTCGCGTCGGCCGACCTCCAGCATCGCGGCGGCCGGGTCGAGCCCCACGAGCCTGCCCGTGTGGCCCCGCTCCCGGGCCGCCCGCTGGAGCAGCCCGGTCCCGCATCCCACGTCCAGCACCGACCGCGCGGCCATGACCAGGTCGATGTAGAACGCGTCGTCGGGGGCGAGCCCCCAGGGGTGGAAGACGTCGTAGAGTTCGGCTGTCGCTGAGTCGGAGAAGACGTGGTCGACCATGCGCCCAGTGTGGCAAGCCGGTCAGGTTCCCGCACCGGGATTTCCCGGGCGGCCCCCGCCACCGCCCCGGGCGCGGCACCGGACTCAGAGGCCCAGCGGATGCCCGGTGGTGGCGTCCACGTGGTCGGGGACCTCCTCATGGCGGTCGCCCACCGTCAGGGTTCCGGTGGGCTCGAACATCAGGATCGACGCTCCCCCGTCGGACTCGGGCCGGTGCTCGGTGCCGCGCGGGACCACGAACACCGACCCCCTCTCCAGCGCGACCGTGCGCTCGGGGGCGCCGTCGTGCTCGCGCAGCCGGATGCGCAGGTCCCCGTCCAGCAGGAGGAAGAACTCGTCCGTGCCGTCGTGGGCGTGCCACACGTACTCGCCGCGGACCTTGGCCACGCGGACGTCGTAGTCGTTGACCCGGGTGACGACACGGGGGCTCCACAGCTCATGGAAGGAGGCCAGGGCTTCGTCGAGGTTGATCGCTCGTTCGTTCACAAGGCCATCCTGGCGTCGCCATCCGCCGCCGGGAAGTGCTAGGAATCGCGTATGCCGCAAGAATCCTCGCATCGTGTCGCGCTGCTCGTCGACGAGGGGTCCAACCCGTTCGAGATGAGCGTGGCCACCGAACTCTTCGGACTGCGCCGCCCTGAACTCGACCGCCCCTGGTACGACCTCACCGTGTGCTCGGCCGTTCCCGATGTGCGCGTCCACCTGGGGATGTTCACCCTCACCGGCATGGCCGGACTGGAGGCGGCGGAGAACGCCGACACCGTCATCGTGCCCAACCGCCCCGACCCGTGGGTGCCGCCCCGGCCCGGTGTGGTCGAGGCCGTGCGCCGCGCGTCCCGCCGCGGAGCACGCCTGGTCAGCTTCTGCACCGGCGCGTTCACCCTGGCCGCGGCCGGGGTCCTGGACGGACGCCGGGCCGTGACGCACTGGAGGTTCGAGGAGTTGTTCTCGCAGATGCACCCCGAGGTCCTCCTCGAACGGGACGTGCTGTTCGTGGACGACGGCGACGTCCTCACCGCGGCGGGCAGCGCCGCCGCCCTCGACCTCGGACTGCACCTGATCCGACGCGACCACGGCGCGGAGACCGCCAACACGGTCAGCCGACGGCTGGTGTTCACCGCCCACCGCGAGGGCGGACAGCGCCAGTTCGTCCGACGGCCGGTCCCGGAGGCATCCGACACCTCCCTGCAACCGGTCCTGGCCTGGGCCCGGGAGCGCCTGGACGAACAGCTCACCGTGGCGGACCTGGCCGCCCGCACGGCGGTCAGCGCGGCGACCCTGCACCGCCGGTTCCGAGCGGAGCTGGGAACGACACCGCTGGCCTGGCTGCGGTCCGAGCGGGTCCTGCTGGCCTGCCGCCTCATCGAGACGACCGGCATGGACTTCCGGGCGATCGCGCGGGCCAGCGGACTGGGCAGCACCGCCCACCTGCGGGCGACCCTGCGTGCGCACACCGGGATCGCCCCCGCCCTGTACCGGGAGCGCTTCGGACCGCGCGCGCCGGTCGGGGACCGCGTCGGTCCTCCCACCGCACCCGGCTCGGGGGAAGGGCTCCCGCGTGCCTAGGATCGCGTGCATGGAACAACGCGTACTGGGTCGCACCCGCAAGGACGTCGGCGTCGTCGGTTTCGGCGCCTGGCAGATCGGAGCCTCCTGGGGCGAGGTCAGCGAGGCCGACGCCACGGCCGCCCTGCACACGGCGGCGGAGGAGGGCGTCACCTTCTTCGACACCGCCGACGTCTACGGCGACGGCCGCAGCGAACGGCTCGTGGGCCGCCTGCTGAAGGAGCTCCCCCACATCACCGTGGCCACGAAGATGGGCCGCCGCCAGGACCAGCTGCCCGAGAACTACAACCCCGCCAACTTCCGCGCCTGGAACGACGACTCCCGCCGCAACCTGGGTGTGGACACCATCGACCTCGTGCAGCTGCACTGCCCGCCCGCCGCCGTCATCGCCACCGACGCCGTCTTCGACGACCTCGACGCCATGGTCGAGGAGGGGAGGATGCGCGCCTACGGCGTCTCGGTCGAGACAGTGGACGAGGCCCTGGCCGCCATCGCCCGCCCCCACGTGGCCACCGTCCAGATCATCCTCAACGCCTTCCGCCACAAGCCCCTGGAGCGGTTCCTGCCCGCCGCGCGCGAGGCCGGGGTCGGCGTCATCGCCCGCGTACCGCTGGCCAGCGGACTGCTGTCGGGCCGGTTCACCGCCGACACCGCCTTCGCGGACGACGACCACCGAGCCTTCAACAGGGAGGGGCAGGCCTTCGACAAGGGCGAGACCTTCTCCGGCGTCCCCTACGCCCTCGGTCTGGAGGCGGTGGAGCGCATCCGTCCGCTCGTCCCCGAGGGGGTGACCATGGCCCAGTTCGCCCTGCGCTGGATCCTGGACCAGGACGGCGTCAGCGTCGTCATCCCGGGGGCCCGCAACGCCGACCAGGCGCGCGGCAACGCCGCCGCGGCGCACCTGGCACCGCTCACCCCCGACGTCCACGCGCGGGTCGGCGAGGTCTACGACGAACTCGTCCGCCCCCACGTCCACCACCTGTGGTGACCGGCGGACATCCCGTGCGCTGACCACCCGGCAGGCCGCCGACGGTGAGCCGGGACCGCGGGCGCGAAGCCCGCGACCCGGCTCCCCCGGGGCGGCCTCCTCCGGTACGGCCCGGCACGTCGGAGCTCCGGACGCCGGCCCGCGCGGTGGCCGGTCAGCACCCGGGTGCGCGGGTCCGACCGTCGCCCCCCGCGAAACGGCGCGCGAGGCGCCTGAAGGCCTCCTCGAGTTCGGGCGGCCCGACGACCTCGAAGTCCGCGTCGAAGCGCCCGATGGCCGAGGCCAGGCCGACCCATGACCAGGAACCGAGGGTCAGCCGGCAGCGGTCGGCGCCCCACTCCTCGACCACGCCGTCGTGCGCGAAGGGAGCGACGGACGCGGCGGGCAGGTCGAGGATGACCTCGCCCCGGCAGGGCCACTCGGCCGGTCCGTCGGAGCCCCGGAACCTGCTGGTGACGAAGGAGTCCACATCTCCACCGGGCACCTCGCGCGGGGTGAAGCGGGGGCCGTTGGGGCTGCGGGGCGAGATGCGGTCCACGCGGAAGGTCTGCCAGTCGTCGCGCTCGGCCTCCCACGCCAGGAGGTACCAGCGCCCTCCCCAGGTGACCAGGTGACGGGGCTGTACCTGGCGCCGGTCGCCCCCGGTGTCGCCCCGGGCCGTGGCGGACCGGAAGGCGGGGGTGTAGTCGAAGCGCAGTTCCTCGCAGGCGTGGATGGCGGCGCTGATCGTCCGGAGCAGGCCGCCGTCGGCCCGGGCAGGGCGGGCGTCGGGCGGCGTGATCGCGGAGACCCGGATCGGGGTGATCCGTTGGCGCAGACGCGCGGGCATGACCTGTCGGACGGTGTTGAGGGCGCGCGTCGCGGCCTCCCCGATCCCGGCGCCGGTCGCGGTGGCCGCCTGGAGCGCCACCGCCAGCGCCACCGCCTGGTCGTCGTCGAACAGCAGCGGGGGCATCTGCGAACCCGCGTCGAGCCGGTAGCCGCCGTCGCGCCCCTTGGAGGCCGTGATCGGGTAGCCGAGTTCTCGGAGGCGGTCCACATCACGGCGGATCGTGCGGGGGCTGATGTCCAGGCGCGCGGCCAGCTCCTCGCCCGACCAGTCCCGCCGGGTCTGGAGCATGGACAGAAGTGCGAGCAGACGGGCGGAAGTCTTCACCATGGGCCCCATTCTGCCGGGATAAGAGGACACACCCTGTCCTGTAGGCCTGCCAGTGTGAGGTCACGGCAACGGGGTGGGACGCACCGTCATCGCAGTTCACCCCCCTCGGTGGCGGACCTCTGCTGTCCGCTCCGAGGGAGTCGTGGTGACCGACCACAGCACCCTGTGCCGGGCCGGCGACGCAGCAGCGGCGCACGGCCGCCCCTTCCGACACGAGCCCGTTCGGCGCTCATCCGAGTACACGAAGACTGGAAGCCATCATGCCCATCACCACCACGACCCACCTGAACTTCCGCGGCGACGCCCGCGCAGCGCTCGACTTCTACCACTCCGTCTTCGGCGGGGACGTCGTCGCCGTCACCTACAAGGACGCGGGCAACACGCAGAACCCGGACGAGGCGGACCAGGTGATGTGGGGCCAGGTGGCCGCGGACAACGGATTCCGCGTCATGGCCTACGACGTGCCCTCACAGATGCCGTGGAACGCGGGCGAGAACGCCGTCTTCGTCTCCGTGCGCGGTGACGGCGCCGACGAGATCACCGCCTACTGGGAGAAGCTGGCCGTCGGTGCGACCATCGTGCAGCCGCTGGAGCCCGCGCAGTGGGCGCCGCTCTACGGGATGCTCAAGGACCGCTTCGGCATCGTCTGGGTCCTGGACGTCGCGGCCCCGTACAACGGCTGACCTTTCGTCGGAGGGGTGCGAGGGGCAGGACACCTGCCCTTCCCCCCTCCGGCCCCGTCCGGTGGTGGAACGGCTTGCGTGAGGGCGGACGGGCGGACGGGTTCTCGTTCGGCGGTGTGAGCGCCCCGGGGGGCGGTGGCGCGGAGGCAGGCCCTGGAAACCAGGACGTTTCCGGGTGTCGGGAATGCGGCGCCGGCTCCGTCCCAGGTACACCAGTGGCTACGACAGGCCGCGCGACGAGGGAGAACCACCATGACGATTCAGCGGATGGACAACGTCGGCATCGTCGTCGAAGACCTGGATGCCGCCATCGCCTTCTTCACCGAACTCGGCATGGAGTTGGAGGGCCGAGCACAGGTCGAGGGGCGTTGGGCGGACCGCACCGTCGGCCTCGACGGCGTCCGCTGCGACATCGCGATGATGCGGACCCCGGACGGCCACGGCCGGGTCGAGCTGGCGAAGTACCACTCCCCCGCGCCGATCGGCACCGGACCGCGCAACCCGCCGCACAACACGCTGGGCATGCATCGCGTCATGTTCGCCGTCGACGACATCGAGGACGTCGTCGCCCGCCTGCGCGCTCACGGCGCCGAGCTCGTCGGTGAGCTGGCCCGGTACGGGGACAGCTACCGGCTCTGCTACGTCCGCGGCCCCGAGGGGATCATCGTCGGGTTGGCCGAGCAGCTCAGCTAGCAACCCGGGGTTGGGGAACGGAACAGGATCCGGCGCCCCCGAGGCCGGGGTCAGCCGCACGGCAGCCGGGGAGAGAACGATCGCTGTCCAGTTTCCGTTCACTCCGGTCTGTCGACCTGGCAAGTCACCGGTTCGAGCGGGATGGCGGCAGAAGGAAGTCCCACTCGAACCGGCCGGTGATCTCGGTCGTCCCACTCACACCGCGTGCCCATCATGGTTGTCTCGGCCGAACCGGCTGCCCCAGGGCTGTCCCGCATATCCAGGTGCCCCCTAACGGCTTCCTGGGTAGCGTGTGCCGACATGGCATCGGAACTGGAACGCCCCCCGCTCCAGGCGGACGAACGCACCGCCCTCACCGGCTGGCTTGACCTGCAGCGGCAGATCCTGCGCTGGAAATGCGCAGGGCTGAGCGGCGAGGACGCCCACCGCTCGGTCCTCCCGACCTCACCGGCCATGACGATGGCCGGTCTCCTCTCCCACATGCGCTGGACCGAGCACATGTGGCTGGAAGTGCTGTTCCTCGGCGGCGACGAGAAGCAGAACCCCGCGTTCGACGAGTCGCGCGAGGACGCCGACTGGCACACGGACGGCCGCCCCCTCGCCGAACTCCTCGCGGAGTACGAGGCCCAGTGCGCCCGCAGCGACGAGATCGTCCGCACGGCCTCCCTGGACGACATCGGCCGCCACCCCGACTTCCGCTCCGGCAGCGCCAACCTCCGCTGGATGCTGATCCACCTCGTCGAGGAGACGGGGCGGCACGCAGGGCACGCGGACATCCTCCGGGAGCTGCTCGACGGCACGAAGGGCTATTACTAGGGGTTGCCGGAAAGGGGCGTCGGAGCGCCCCGCGCGGAGGGGACGAACACACTGGTTGCCCCGACGGGGCCACCTCGGGTGGCGGGCGACCTCGCGCCGGTGGTCGCCGCGGGTCTGCTCGCGGGTGCCGTAGGCGCGCAGCTCCCCGAGGGGGAGCGCGGTTTCTCCGACATCCCCACCTGCGGCAGAGGGCCCCTCCTCTGCCGCCCCGCCCGGGGCTGCCGACGGCCCCGGGCGGTCGACGCGCCTAGATCAGGCCTTGGGCGAGCATCGCGCCCGCCACGCGCTCGAACCCGGCCACGTTCGCGCCCAGCACGTAGTCGCCCGGGGAGCCGTACCGCTCGGCGGCCTCCTCGCACCGGTCGTGGATCCCCGTCATCACCTCGGCCAGCTCGGCCTCGGCGTGCTCGAACGACCACGACGTGCGCCGTGCGTTCTGCCGCATCTCCAGCACGCTGGTCGCCACACCGCCGGCGTTGGCGGCCTTGCCCGGCGCGAAGAGCACACCGGCCTCGCGCAGCACCTTGACCGCATCGGGGGTGGTGGGCATGTTCGCCCCCTCCGACACCGCCAGGACGCCGTTGCGGACGAGTGTGCGCGCGGAGTCCGCGTCGAGCTCGTTCTGGGTCGCCGAGGGCAGGGCCACGTCGCAGGGGACGTCCCACACGTTGCCGCCCGCCACGTAGCGGGCGTCCCCACGGCGCTCGGCGTACTCACCGATCCGGGCGCGCTCCACCTCCTTGATCTGCTTGAGCAGGTCGAGGTCCAGGCCCTTCTCGTCCACGACGTAGCCACCCGAGTCGGAGCAGGCGATCACGGTGGCGCCCAGCTGCTGGGCCTTCTCCGCCGAGTAGATCGCCACGTTCCCCGAACCGGACACGACCACGCGCCTGCCTTCGAGCCCCTGGCCCGTGCGCTCCAGCATCCGCTGGGCGAACAGTACGTTCCCGTACCCCGTGGCCTCGGTACGGACCCGTGAACCGCCCCAGGACAGTCCCTTGCCGGTGATGACCCCGGCCTCCCACCGGTTGGCGAGCCGCCGGTACTGGCCGAACAGGTAGCCGATCTCGCGCCCGCCCACCCCGATGTCCCCGGCGGGGACGTCGGTGTGCTCGCCCAGGTGGCGGTGGAGCTCGGTCATGAACGACTGGCAGAACCGCTCGACCTCGGCGACGGAGCGCCCCTTGGGGTCGAAGTCGCTGCCGCCCTTGCCGCCGCCGATGCTCATTCCAGTGAGGGCGTTCTTGAAGATCTGCTCGAAGCCCAGGAACTTGATCACTCCGAGGTTCACGCTCGGGTGGAAGCGCAGCCCGCCCTTGTAGGGGCCCAGCGCGCTGTTGAACTCCACGCGGAATCCCCGGTTGACGTGCACGTGCCCTTGGTCGTCGCGCCAGGGCACCCGGAAGACGATCTGCCGCTCGGGCTCGCACAGGCGCTCCAGGATGCGCTCCTCGGCGTACTCGGGGTGCCGGGACAGCGCCGGGGAGAGGCTGTCGAGAACCTCCAGGACGGCCTGCTGGAACTCGGGCTCGTCGGGGTTGCGCCGCACCACGTGCGCGAAGGCCGAGCGCACGCCCGGGTGGTGGTTCTCAAGGTCGGACGTGTTGGCCATGGGTGAAGGAGGTCCTTTCGGTCCGGGCGCCGCCGGTGCCCGGCTCTTGGTCGTGTTTCCGCCGCATTTTGGTGCTGTTGCTTCGACGTTACACGTCGGCCCGAGAGTCGATTCGATCGGCGGTGCACCCAACGGGCTCGGCCCCACCCGGGCCGTGTCCCGTGCCCTCCGCTCCGTCGGGGCCGGTCACCGGTCCGCCCGGCCGAAAAGCTGTGGCACGGGCCCGCGAGGGCGCACCCATGCGCGTGCGAGTGGCCGAGGACGGGTGTACCTGGAGGGGCCGGGGCGGGCAGCGACGCGAGCGCCGGGCGGAGCCGCTCCGACGGGCACGCGAACCGCCGCACGGTGCGGTCGCCGTCGAACGTCGGTAGGACGTGCCGGACACCCGCCACCGCTGGGAGTGGGCAGGGGGCGTCGCCGTCCTCGACGCCCGCACCCCGCTGACGACCGCGCTCCTCGCACGGTTTCCGGAGCGGCAGAGGCCTCCGAGCATGCGGAACCCCCGGTCAGCGGCTCCGGTCGGCTCCGGGCCGCCGTTCGGCGGACACCGGATCGGCCACGGAGGCCACGGAGGAGCGGTGCACCCGGGTCACGTAGGGGAGCGTGAAGCGCGTGCGGTCGCGCAGGTCGGGGTGGGTGTCGACGAGGCGGACGAGGTCGCGTTCCAGGAGGGCGCGTCGGCGGTGACCGGCGGCGATGTGGAAGGAGTGGCTGCGGTAGAGGTCCAGAAGGCTCTCACGGGTGTGCTCGACACCGAACGCGAAGCGGCGTTCCGCGAAGGGACCGAAGTGCCTCCCGGGCTCCGGAGGCGCGACGGTGGTCGCCCCGGTGTCGTCGTAGGGGCGCAGCACCTCGGTGAGGGCGGCCACCCAGGGCGTGGACTGGTCGCGTAGCTGCCACATGACCACGAACACGCCGTCCGGGCGCAGGAGGCGGGCGGTCTCGGCGTGCGCGGCGGGCGGATCGAACCAGTGATGGCACTCGGCTGCGAGGATCGCGTCCGCGTAGCCGTCGGGCAGGGGAACCGACTCGGCGCTGCCGTGCAGCACACGGGCCGCAGGTGTGCGGCGGGCCAGGGCGGCCCGCATGCGGGGGTCCGGGTCGACGGCGGTGCAGCGGTGGCCCAGGGAGTGGAGCCGACGGGTGAGCAGTCCGGTTCCGGCCCCCACGTCGACCACGTCCAAGGGGCGGTCTCCCAGGGCCCAGCGGACGGCCGCAGCCGGGTAGGGCGGGCGCACGCGGTCGTAGACGTCGGCCAGTGCGCCGAACGAAGTGGCATGGCCGCCCGGACCGTGCGTCGGCGGAGACGCATCCATGCGTCCTCCCCTGGTCTCGCCGTGTTCGGTGCGGACGGGCAGGCGGATCCGCGCACCCTCTTCGCCTTCGTGCCGCCCGACGGGCGAGGACGCGCCTTCCCCTGCGCGTACTCTCCGTCGTCGGAATTTTACGACAGGTCATTCCTCCCTTGTCGTGGTTTCGGAGAACCGGCCCGACGGGCGACCGCGGCGCGGTCAGGAGCCGTTCGACGAGTCCTCGGCCGTGCGCTGCGGGCAGAGCCCGGCCGGTCCCGTCGTCACCGTCGAAGCCGGGGGTCGAGGAGGATTGCTACAGGATTCAGCGGTAGACCCTCACGGGCTCACCGGTCGGTGGTGAGGGCGTCCAGGGCGCGGGTCTTGTCCACCTCGGTGGGCAGGGTGTAGCGGCGGGTGGTGTTCACAGCGGCGTGGCCCATCAGCTCCGCCACCAGGACCACGTCGACCGGTTCGGAGGCGAGTTCGCCGCGGCCGCGCACGAGGTCGGTGCCGAAGGTGTGGCGCAGCACATGCGGGCCGAAGGCCTCGCCGTCGTCGGCCGGCCCGAGCCGCGCAGGGCGAAGAAGGCGTCGACGGCGGCCAGGCGGTTATTGACGGTGGCCGCGCCCAGGTGGGTGCCCCGCGCGGTGCGGGTGTTCTTCAGGGTGCGGCGACAGTCGCGCACCGCCCAGTCCCGGGCGGCCGGGTCGGTGAGGGGGTCGCCGTCCAGAGCGCCGGCCTCGCGGGCGTCGGTCAGCCAGGTGAGGAAGGCGGCGGTGTTGCGCCGGTACTTGTCGCGGGTGGCCGCGCCCAGATCGGTGGCCGAAGCCAACCGGTCGCCGAACGCGGCGAGTTCGGCCGCGAGGTCCTCGGGAAGGTCCACGGTGTGGCGGGCCGCCCGGTCCGTGTGTTTCCAGAAGTCGTTTCGGCGGGCTGTTCTCGGCCGGGGGTTGTGTTTCCAGAAGTCACCCCGGCAGTCTACTTCCGGAAATGCTCCTTTCCAGAAGTACGATGTTCTGCTTCAGAGGGCCGTGTCCATAGTGCGGGTTTTCGTACCGATGTTCCTCGGCCTCCGTCTTGGAGGGGTTCAGGAGAGACAGAACTCGTTGCCCTCGATGTCCTGCATCGTGATGCACGATTCATTGGCGTCATCGGCGTGCTGCGTCAGCACGTGCTTCCCACCAAGAGCCATCAGCCGTGCGCATTCGGCTTCGAGTGTGGCCAGGCGCTCGTCACCCACGAGTCCGACGCCGGCCCGCACACAGAGATGCACCCGGTTCTTGACGACCTTGCCTTCGGGAACTCGCTGGAAGAGCAGGCGTGGACCCACACCGGAGGGATCAGTGCACGCGAAGTAGATCTCATCCTCAGGCGGCAGCGAGCGGTGGTACTCCTCCCACGTGCCAGAGCCCTCCGGGGCCGTCGGTACGACGTACCCCAGCACCTCGCACCAGAAAGCGGCGAGGCGCGCAGGTTCCGCGCAGTCGAAGGTCACTTGGAACTGTTTGATCTTTGACATCAGCGCAGAATAACAGGGATCCTGCTGATCCCCGCAGGTGGCCAGGTCCGCTCGTTGTCAGGGGCAGGGGCCCTGTTGTTCGCTGCTGTCTCGTGCGGTCGCAGGAGTGAACCGAGGTCGGTGTCTGCCATAAAGGGGGGCTG
>Ga0233363_1000981_pt1 | contig 11691 bp, 10 predicted proteins | sample ElkDunMinimDraft_18_FD_191534 | JGI IMG/M metagenome (GOLD analysis project Ga0233363, IMG submission 191534) | Fecal eukaryotic communites from dung pellets of Tule Elk in California, USA - Elk Dung C16 | ecosystem: Host-associated > Mammals > Digestive system > Large intestine > Fecal | place... | reverse complement strand
CCGGCGCGGCGGGGTCAGGCGGGCGGGGTCAGGCGGGCGGGGTCAGGACAGCGCGTGACGCATGGGGTCGAGCTTCGCGCGTGACTCGGCCAGCTCGGCTGCCGGGTCGGACGCGGCGACGACGCCGCAGCCGGCGAACAGCCGCAGGCGGCGCGGGTCCTCGCGGTCCACCTCGGCGGAGCGCAGGGCGATGCCCCACTCGCCGTCGCCGTCGGCACCGAACCAGCCGACGGGGCCGGCGTACCGGCCGCGGTCCATGCCCTCGATGCGGGTGATCAGCGCGCGCGCCGCCTGCGTCGGCGTGCCGCACACCGCGGCGGTGGGGTGCAGGGCCGCGGCGAGCGCGAGCGAGGAGGGGTGCGCGTCGTCACCCTGCGGTGCCGTCAGGACGCCGGTGACGTCGGACGCGAGGTGCAGGACGTTCGGCAGCGGCAGGACGAACGGCACGTCGGGGACGTTCGACGACGAGCAGAACGGTGCGAGCGCCCGCGCGACCGACGTGACCGCGTACTCGTGCTCCTCGAGGTCCTTCGAGGAGTGCGCCAGGATCGCGGCGCGGCCCATGTCGGCGTCGTCGTCGCCGGTCCGACGGATGGTGCCCGCCAGCACGCGGGACGTCACGAGGCCCCGCTCCGATCGCACGAGCAGCTCGGGCGTCGCGCCGATCATCCCGTCGACGCTGAACGTCCAGCACGAGCGGTACCTGTCGGCGAGGCGCTGCAGCGCCCACCGCACGTCGAGCGGGTGCTCGGTGCGCGCGTGGACCTCGCGGGCGAGCACCACCTTGTCGACCTCGCCCGCGCGGATCGCGGCGACGCCGCGCGCGACCACGTCGAGCCAGGCGTCGGCGTCGACGGCGCCGTCGGTGTAGGTGACCTCGCCCGGTGCGGTCGGCGCGTGGTGGTGCGGCACGACGTCGCGCAGCCGCGGTGCCGGACCGAGCTCGCCGACCGTGCTCAGGGTCGTCAGCCACGTCCGCCCGTCGCGGCGGCCCACGACGACGCGCGGCACGACGATCACGCCTCCCGCGGGGGAGTCGTCGTCGAACGCGAAGGAGCCGAACGCGACCGGCCCGGTCCCCGGCAGCCGGACCTCGTCGCGGACGATCGCGTGCGCGAGCACCTGCCGCCACGCGCGCTCGGCGGCCGCGAACCGGTCGGCGCCCTGCACCTCGACGCGGACGGCCTCGCCCCAGGCCACGAGCCCGTCGCCGCGACGCACCCACGCGAGGGGGGCGTCGGGACCGAGCAGGTCGAGCAGGTCGGCGGCGTCCGGGGCGTCACCCGTGGGGAGGTCGCACTCGACCGTGCGGACCAGCAGGGGGCGGGGGACGCCGCCGGTGACGGGGGAGTCGGGCGACGTGCTCATCGTCGTCCAGCGTAGGCCCTCGGGCGCCCGTGATCGCCTGGTGAGCGGTGCGACGCTCGTCTCAGCGCAGCGGTCGCCGCGCAGTTCAGCGCGGCTTGCGCGCCACCACGACGTCGCGCTCGATGGCGTGGTCCACGCGGTGCGCGAGACCGAGGAACGGCGGGCCCTCGAGCGGGTCGAGCCCGGCGTCGCGGAGCATCGCGACCAGGTCCTCGCGCGGGAGCACCTTGGTGTTCCACGCCAGGCCCATCGCGCCGCCCCGGCGCAGCACGGTCGTCCACACGGGGATCGCGTCGGCGAGCAGGTCGTGCGGGGACCGCGACGGCGTCCGCGGCCCGGTCACGGACCCGTGCTGGATGCCGTAGGGCGCGTCCGCGACGACGACGTCGAAGGAGCCGGCGCGGTACATCTGGGCCGTGTCGAGCGTGTCGCCCTGCGTGATCTCGAGCGTCTGCACGTCCCCGGCCCGGAACTCCTCCTTGGTGGCGGCCAGCTCGAAGGTCGTGCGTCGGCCCAGGTTGCGGCCGGCGACCCGGACGCGGCTCGAGCGTGACCGGTGCTTGAGGCGCTTGTCCTGCAGCCACCGTGCGGCGAACGCCGTGTACGCCTCGACGTCACGCCGGTCGACGTCGACGCCGTACGCGTCCCAGCCGTACATCAGGGCCTGGTTGAGCGTCGTGCCGCGCCCGCACATCGGGTCGAGCACGCGGACGCGCGAGCCGAGGAACCCCTCGACCGGCAGCGCCGCCGCGGCCGTGAGGTTGAGCAGCAGGCGGGTGAGCTGCTCGTTCGTCTTGCCGATGTACTTGAGGATCGTCAGCAGGTCGTCGTCGTAGCGGTCGAGGCGCGGTGCGTCGACGGGCAGGAGCGAGCCGTCGGCGCGCAGCTCGAACAGCGCGAACAGCGACGACAGGTTGGCCAGCACGCGCAGGTCGTCCGCCGTGAGGTCGGGCGCGTCGAGCACGAGGTACGGGACACCGCCCAGCCTGCGCTCGACGGGACCGCCCCCGGCGGCGACGCGGCCGCCCAGCAGCAGGTCGTCGAGCGCGAGCAGCTCGTTGCTCACCAGCCGTGCGGCGTTCTGCGTGTACACCCGGTTCGCCGAGGGCTGGACGAGGATCGCGTACTGCGGCATGGGTGGTGACGCCCCCGGGGTCGGATCGGTGGCGCAGCCCGGCGGCGCGCCCACGCCGCACGCTACCCGAGCACGGTGCGCGCACGACCGCCCGGACCTGCGACCATGGGCGCATGCCTCGCGCCGCCCTCGACAAGGACCCCCGCGACGTCGCCGCCATGTTCGACGCGGTCGCGCACCGGTACGACCTCACGAACGACGTCATCTCCCTGGGGCAGGACCGTGCGTGGCGCAGGGCCACGCTGGCGGCGCTCGGTGCCCGGCGCGGGGAGACGGTGCTGGATCTCGCCGCAGGCACCGGGACGTCGAGCGAGCCGCTCGCGGACGCCGGCGTGCACGTCGTGCCGTGCGACCTCTCGACGGGCATGCTGCGCGTCGGCCGTCGCCGGCGCCCCGACCTGCCGTTCGTGGCGGGCGACGCGCTGCACCTGCCGTTCGCCGACGAGTCCTTCGACGCCGTGACGATGTCGTTCGGCCTGCGCAACGTCTCCGACGTCGACGCGGCCCTGCGCGAGCTGCTGCGCGTCACGCGACCCGGGGGTCGCCTGGTGGTCTGCGAGTTCTCCCGGCCGACGTTCGCGCCGTTCCGCACGGTCTACACCAACTACCTCATGCGGGCGCTGCCGCCCGTCGCGCGGGCGGTGTCCAAGGAGCCGGACGCCTACGTGTACCTCGCGGAGTCGATCCGCAGCTGGCCGGACCAGCGCGAGCTCGGCCTGCTGGTGCGCCGCGCGGGGTGGGACGAGGTGGCCTTCCGCAACCTGTCGGGCGGCATCGTCGCCCTGCACCGCGCGACCCGGCCCTGACCCTCGAGGTGTGCGCTGCGCGGCGCTCGTGCCGGGTCGTGCCGGGTCCGGGGAGGATGGGTCGCGCCGGTGCGTCCCGCGCAGGGAGCGGGGACCGCGGGCGGTGCGTCGGCACCGCTCCGGGGCCGGGCGTGGGACCAACGTCCGCGCTGTCGCTGAGGTAAGCCAACCCTTCGCAGACATGCCCGGACGGGCTGGTTACACTCGCCGGGGTTGCACGTGAACAACGTCACAAGTGGGGTGGCAGGGTGGTCGGGACGATCGATGACGCGGACGTCATCGTCGTCGGCGCCGGTCCGGCCGGTGCCTCCGCGGCCTTCCACTGCGCCGCCGCAGGCCTGGACGTCCTCCTGCTGGAGAAGGCGACCTTCCCGCGCGACAAGATCTGCGGGGACGGCCTGACGCCGCGCGCCGTGGCCGAGCTGGTGCGCATGGGCGTGCCCATCCGCGAGCAGGACGGCTGGATCCGCAACCGCGGCCTGCGCGTCATCGGTGGCGGCCACCGGCTCGAGCTGCCGTGGCCCGAGCTGTCGAGCTACCCGTCGTACGGCCTGGCGCGGGCGCGCACGTCGTTCGACCAGATCCTCGCCGAGCACGCGCGCGCCGGCGGCGCCAAGCTGCTCGAGGGCACGTCCGTCACGGCACCCGTGCGCGACGAGCGCACCGGCCGTGTCGTCGGGGTGCGGGCGCGGCCCGTCGCGGCCGACGGGCGGCGCACGGTCGACGCCGGGGACGAGGTCGAGTACCGCGCGCCCGTCGTGATCGCCGCCGACGGCGTCTCGGCGCGGCTCGCGACGTCCGTCGGACGCGCCAAGCGCGACGACCGGCCGATGGGCGTGGCCGTCCGCACGTACTTCCGCACGCCCCGCCACGACGACCCCTGGATGGAGTCGCACCTCGAGCTGTGGGACGGCGCCCCGGGCCGCTCGAACCTCATGCCCGGGTACGGCTGGATCTTCTCGCTCGGCGACGGCACGGCGAACGTCGGCCTGGGCTCGGTGAGCTCCACGGCGGCGGCGACCAAGGTCGACTACAAGGACCTGTTCGCCCGCTGGATGGCCAACGCGCCGCGCGAGTGGGAGTTCACCCCGGAGAACCAGGTCGCACCCGTCCGCGGCGCGGCGCTGCCCATGGGGTTCAACCGCGGCCCGCTCTACGCCGACGGGCTCCTGCTCGCGGGCGACGCCGCCGGGATGATCAGCCCGTTCAACGGCGAGGGCATCGCCTACGGCCTGCAGGCGGGTAGGGTCGCGGCGGACGCGATCGCGCAGGGTCTGGCGCGCGGTTCGGCCGCCGGACGGGAGCGGGCGCTGGCGACGTACCAGCAGCGCATGAAGGACGATCTCGGCGGCTACTACACGCTCGGTCGGGTGTTCGTGCGGCTCATCGAGCACCCCCAGGTCATGCACCTGTGCACGCGCTACGGGCTGCCCCGCCCGCTGCTCATGAAGTTCGTGCTCAAGCTGCTGTCCGACTGCTACGAACCTCGCGGCGGCGACCTGGTCGACCGCGTCATCGCCGCTCTCGCCCGGCTGGCGCCCGATGCGTGAGACGGCGAGCATGACCCACGTGACGCAGGGCCGCCCCGGCCGGACGTCTTCGACGAGGAGGACCGCTCGATGAGCAACCCGTACGTCCCGCTCCTGGTGATGATCGGGATCGCGGCCGTCCTCGCCCTGGGTGGGGTCGGCGCGAGCGCGATCCTCGGCCCCAAGCGGTACAACCGCGCCAAGCTCGAGGCCTACGAGTGCGGCATCGAGCCCACGCCCCACGCGATCGGCGGCGGACGCTTCCCGATCAAGTACTACCTGGTCGCCATGACCTTCATCATCTTCGACATCGAGGTCGTCTTCCTCTACCCGTGGGCCGTGGGCTTCGCGGAGCTGGCGACGTTCGGCCTCGTGGCGATGATGGTGTTCCTGCTGGTCATCACGGTCCCGTTCGTCTACGAGTGGAAGCGCGGCGGTCTGGAGTGGGACTGACCCTCGAGGGCCCGGCGCTGCCGGGCCCGACACCTGCCGGCACGTGCACCCGAACCACACCGAGGAGGGACTGACATGGGGATCGAGGAAGCGCCCTCGGGCTTCCTGCTGACGACGGTCGAGGACCTCGTCGGCTACTTCCGCAAGGCGTCGCTGTGGCCGGTGACCTTCGGGCTCGCGTGCTGCGCGATCGAGATGATGGCCGCCGGCACCAGCCGGTACGACATCTCCCGGTTCGGCATGGAGGTCTTCCGCGCGTCGCCGCGCCAGTCCGACCTCATGATCGTCGCGGGACGTGTCAGCCAGAAGATGGCGCCCGTCGTCCGGCAGGTCTACGACCAGATGGCCGGGCCGAAGTGGGTGCTGTCGATGGGCGTGTGCGCCTCGTCCGGCGGCATGTTCAACAACTACGCGATCGTCCAGGGCGTCGACCACATCGTCCCCGTGGACATCTACCTGCCCGGCTGCCCGCCGCGTCCCGAGATGCTGCTGCACGCGATCCTCGCGCTGCACCAGCAGATCCAGGACCAGCCGCTGGGCGTGAACCGCCAGGAGGCGGCGCGCAAGGCCCAGGAGGCCGCGATGGCCGCGACGCCGACGTCGCACATGACGGGACTGCTGCGATGAGCGACGAGAGCACGACGCCCTCCGAGGGCACCGACCCCACGAAGGGCACCAAGCCCGTCGCGGAGGCCACGCCGGCGGAGGACGCCACGTCCCCCGCCGCGGACCGGCCGACGGAGGGCGCCAAGCCGACCGCCGAGAAGGCCGACGCGTCCGCCGCGGCCAAGCCGGGGGAGCCCGCACCCGCCGGGACGCAGCGCACGAGCGCCGCGGCCCTGGAGGCCGGGTCCCAGAACGTCCCGGCCGGTCCCGCACCGACGGGCCCGCGCACGCCGCTCGACATCGTCGACGTCCGCACGGGCATGTTCGGCGTGGCCGACACCGGCGACACCTCCGGCTTCGGCGGTCTCGTGCGGACCGTCGCGATGCCCGGCCCCAGCGAGCGCCCGTACGGCGGCTGGTTCGACGAGGTCGTCGACGTCCTCACCGAGGTGCTCGACGAGTCCGGCACCGGGTTCGCGAACGCCGTGGAGTCCGTCGTGGTCGACCGCGGCGAGCTGACCCTGAACATCGCCCGCGAGCACCTCGTCGAGGTCGCGCAGGCGCTGCGGGACGACCCGGACCTGCGCTTCGAGCTGTCGCTCGGGGTGTCGGGGGTCCACTTCCCGCACGACACCGGACGCGAGCTGCACGCGGCCTACCACGTGGTGTCGGTGACGCACGGCCGCCGGCTGCGGCTCGAGGTCGCAGCGCCCGAGGGTGACCCGCACATCCCGTCGACGGTGGCGGTCTACCCCGCCAACGACTGGCACGAGCGCGAGACCTGGGACTTCTTCGGGATCGTGTTCGACGGGCACCCCGGCCTGGCGCGCATCGAGATGCCCGACGACTGGCCGGGCCACCCGCAGCGCAAGGACTACCCCCTCGGCGGGATCCCGGTCGAGTACAAGGGCGCGACCATCCCGCCCCCGGACCAGCGGAGGTCGTACAGCTGATGACCGCCCCCACTTCGCAGACCCCCCACGCGACCCGCCACGTCCCGCTGGACGAGACCGAGGGCGTGCCCTCGTTCGAGGCCTCGGGCGGCGACTGGTCCGACATCGCCGAGGAGGCCGCGCGCCTCGGCGAGGAGCGCATCGTCGTCAACATGGGTCCGCAGCACCCGTCGACGCACGGCGTGCTCCGCCTCATGCTCGAGATCGACGGCGAGACCGTCACCGAGGCCCGTGCCGGCATCGGCTACCTGCACACGGGCATCGAGAAGAACATGGAGTACCGCACCTGGACCCAGGGCGTGACGTTCTGCACCCGCATGGACTACGTCGCCCCGCTGTTCCAGGAGGCGGCCTACTGCCTCGCGATCGAGAAGCTCCTGGGCATCACCGACGACGTGCCCGAGCGCGCGTCGGTCATCCGCGTGCTGATGATGGAGCTCAACCGCATCTCGTCGCACCTGGTGTTCCTGGCCACGGGCGGCAACGAGCTCGGCGCCACGACGATCATGATCCTGGGCTTCACGGCCCGCGAGGAGATCCTCAAGGTCTTCGAGATGATCTCGGGCCTGCGGATGAACCACGCGTACATCCGCCCCGGCGGCGTCGCCCAGGACGTCCCCCCGGGCGCGATCGACTCGGTGCGCGAGGCGATGACCAAGGTCCGCGGCTACTTCCGCCAGCTCGAGGACCTGATGCTCGCCAACCCGATCCTGCAGGCGCGCATGAAGGACGTCGGGGCGCTCAGCCTCGCCGCCTGCATGTCGCTCGGCGTGACCGGGCCGCTGCTGCGCGCGACGGGCCTGCCGTACGACGTGCGCAAGACCGACCCGTACTGCGGGTACGAGACGTACGACTTCGACGTCCCGACGCAGGACGCCGCCGACTCGTGGGCGCGTCTGCTCGTGCGCATCGAGGAGTGCTACCAGTCGATGCGGATCGTCGAGCAGTGCCTCGAGCGGCTCGCGAAGCCGGGGCCGGTCATGGTCGCCGACAAGAAGATCGCGTGGCCCGCACAGCTCGCCATCGGCACCGACGGCATGGGCAACTCGCTCGACCACATCAAGGAGATCATGGGCACCTCCATGGAGGCCCTGATCCACCACTTCAAGCTGGTCACCGAGGGCTTCCGCGTGCCGGCGGGCCAGGTCTTCCAGACCGTCGAGCACCCGCGCGGCGAGCTGGGCGTCCACCTGGTCTCCGACGGCGGCACCAAGCCGTACCGGGCGCACTTCCGCGACCCGTCGTTCAACAACCTGCAGGCCGTCTCGATGATGTGCGAGGGCGGGCAGGTCGCCGACGTCGTCGTCGCCGTCGCGTCGATCGACCCGGTGCTGGGAGGGGTGGACCGCTGATGTCCGTCGAGCACGCGGGCGCAGCAGCGCCCCACGAGCACGGCCGTGTCCCGGGTGAGCGGCACGCCGTCGGGTACGACGAGGAGACGCGCGCGCGGCTGACCGCCGACGCGCAGGAGATCATCGCCCGCTACCCGCAGGCACGCTCCGCCCTGCTGCCGATGCTGCACCTGGTGCAGTCGGAGGACGGCTACGTGAGCCCGCGCGGGATCGCGTTCTGCGCGACGACGCTGGGCATCTCGACCGCCGAGGTCTCCGCCGTCGCGACCTTCTACACGCAGTACAAGCGGCACCCCAACGGCACGTACACCGTCGGGGTGTGCACCAACACGCTGTGCGCGGTCATGGGCGGCGACGCGATCTGGGAGGAGCTCAGCGAGCACCTCGGGATCGGTCACGACGAGACGACCGCCGACGGTGCGGTCACCCTCGAGCGCATCGAGTGCAACGCGGCCTGCGACTACGCGCCCGTCGTGATGGTCAACTGGGAGTTCTTCGACAACCAGACGCCGGCCTCGGCCGTCGAGGTGGTCGACCGGCTGGTCGAGGGCGCGCCCGTCGCGCCGACCCGCGGGGCGTCGTCCGTCTGCACGTTCAAGGAGATGAGCCGCGTCCTGGCGGGCTTCCCCGACGGACGCGCCGACGAGGGCGTGGGCGCCGGTCCGGCGACCGTGCGCGGCACCGTGCTGGCCCGGGAGCGTGGCTGGACGGCCCCGTCGTTCGACGCGGACGAGCGCACCGCCGCGACGGGCGCCACCCACGGCGAGCCGGACGTGGGCGAGGCGCAGTCGAGCGCCGACCGCCCGGAGACCACCCCTGCCGACGTCTCGCCCGCCGGTGAGCAGCGCAAGCAGAAGTCCGACGACGCGAAGGAGTCGTGATGACGACCCTGACCCCCGTGCTGTCCGCGCACTGGGACGCGGACCGGTCGTGGAAGCTCGACCGGTACGTGGCCGACGGCGGCTACCGCGGTCTGCGTCGCGCGCTGACCATGGCGCCCGCCGACGTCGTGACGGCCGTCAAGGACTCCGGGCTGCGCGGCCGTGGTGGCGCAGGCTTCCCGACCGGCATGAAGTGGGGCTTCCTGCCCGCGCCGGACGGTGGCCCGCGGTACCTCGTGGTCAACGCCGACGAGTCCGAGCCGGGCACCTGCAAGGACATCCCGCTGATGCTGGCGAGCCCGCAGGACCTCATCGAGGGCGTGATCATCACGTCCTACGCGATCGGCTGCCACCACGCCTTCATCTACGTGCGCGGCGAGGTCGTCCACGTCTACCGCCGGCTGCTCGAGGCCGTGCGCGAGGCGCGCGAGGCCGGGTACCTGGGGACCGACATCCTCGGGTCGGGCTTCGACCTCGAGATCACCGTGCACGCCGGCGCCGGCGCGTACATCTGCGGCGAGGAGACGGCGCTGCTCGACTCGCTCGAGGGCCTGCGCGGTCAGCCGCGCCTCAAGCCCCCGTTCCCGGCGGTCGCGGGCCTGTACGCGCGCCCGACGGTCGTCAACAACGTCGAGTCGGTCGCGTCCGTGCCGGGCATCCTGGTCGGCGGCGCCGACTGGTTCACGTCGATGGGCACCGAGCGCTCCGCCGGTCACGGCCTGTTCTCCCTGTCGGGCCACGTCACGCGACCCGGGCAGTACGAGGCCCCGCTGGGCATCACGCTGCGTGAGCTGCTCGACATGGCCGGTGGCGTGCGCGAGGGCCACGAGCTGAAGTTCTGGACGCCCGGGGGCTCGTCGACGCCGATCTTCACCGCGGAGCACCTCGACGTGCCGCTGGACTACGAGTCGGTCGGCAAGGCCGGGTCCATGCTGGGCACGCGCGCGCTGCAGATCTTCGACGAGACGACGTCGGTCGTGAAGGCCGTGTCGCGCTGGATCCAGTTCTACAAGCACGAGTCGTGCGGCAAGTGCACGCCCTGCCGCGAGGGCACCTTCTGGCTGGCGCAGATCATGGGCCGGCTCGAGGCGGGTCAGGGCACCACGGCGGACATCGACCTGCTGCTGGACCTGTGCGACAACATCCTGGGCCGCGCGTTCTGCGCGCTCGGGGACGGCGCCACCAGCCCGGTGACCAGCGCCATCCAGTACTTCCGGGAGGAGTTCGAGGCGGGCACGCACACGCCCGCCGACGTCCTCTTCCCGCCGGAGCGCAGCTCGCTCTTCGACTACACGCCGCGTCGCAGCACGCAGCTGGCGGGGGTGCACGCATGACCATCACGACCCCGAGGGACACGCCGACCACGCCCCTGGTGCCGGCCGCACCGCCGGCCGCGCCCGCGGAGCCGTCGGACACCGTCACGTTCAGCGTCGACGGGATCGAGACGACCGTGCCGAAGGGCACGCTCGTCATCCGCGCCGCCGAGGAGCTGGGGATCCAGATCCCGCGGTTCTGCGACCACCCGCTGCTGGCGCCCGCCGGCGCGTGCCGCCAGTGCCTCGTCGAGGTGTGGGCTCCCGGCCGCGACGGCAACCTGGCGAAGATGCCGAAGCCGCAGGCGTCCTGCACGCTGCAGGCCACGCCGGGCATGCAGGTCAAGACGCAGCACACGTCGCCCGAGGCCGACAAGGCCCAGCACGGCGTCATGGAGCTGCTGCTCATCAACCACCCGCTCGACTGCCCGGTCTGCGACAAGGGCGGCGAGTGCCCCCTGCAGAACCAGGCGATGAGCAACGGACGCGCCGCCACCCGGTTCGTCGACGTCAAGCGCACGTTCCCCAAGCCGATCGCGGTCTCGACGCAGATCCTGCTCGACCGCGAGCGGTGCGTGCTGTGCCAGCGGTGCACCCGGTTCTCCGAGGAGATCGCGGGCGACGTGTGGATCGACCTGCAGAAGCGCGGCGCCGCGCAGCAGATCGGCACGTTCGACACCGAGGTGCTCGGCTTCGCGGGGGACACCCCGGTGGGGGCCTCGACGCTCGACACGAGCGGCCGGCCGTTCGCCTCCTACTTCTCCGGCAACACCGTGCAGATCTGCCCGGTCGGCGCGCTCACGTCCGCCGCGTACCGGTTCCGCGCCCGCCCGTTCGACCTCGTGTCGGCGGCCTCGGTCGCGGAGCACGACGCCAACGGGTCCGCCATCCGTGTCGACCACCGGCGCGGTGTCGTGCTGCGGCGTCTCGCAGGGGACGACCCGGCGGTCAACCAGGAGTGGATCAGCGACAAGGACCGGTTCGCGTTCCACTGGCAGTCGGCACCGGACCGCGTCACGACGCCGATGGTGCGCCGGCGGCTGGCGGACGGCACGCGCAGCGAGCTGGAGCCGTGCTCCTGGACCGAGGCGCTCGACACGGCCGCGGCCGGGTTGCGGGGCGCCACCGTCGGCGTGCTCCCCGGCGGACGGGTCACGCTCGAGGACGCCTACGCGTACTCCAAGCTCGCGCGCACCGTCCTGGGCACCAACGACATCGACCACCGCGCGCGTCCCCACTCCGCGGAGGAGGAGACGTTCCTCGGGCACCACGTCGCCGGTCGCACGCTGCAGGTG
>Ga0233363_1000980_pt1 | contig 11693 bp, 10 predicted proteins | sample ElkDunMinimDraft_18_FD_191534 | JGI IMG/M metagenome (GOLD analysis project Ga0233363, IMG submission 191534) | Fecal eukaryotic communites from dung pellets of Tule Elk in California, USA - Elk Dung C16 | ecosystem: Host-associated > Mammals > Digestive system > Large intestine > Fecal | place... | reverse complement strand
CGGAGGGATATGCCACCGAACCCACGAACCCTTTACCCGCGGACTCCCGACATCAGCAGGCCGGCACGGCGATGGAATTTGACAAAGCAAAGAGATGGCAGTCGGCCGAATTTCACTTCACCCGCCAGCAACTATTTCCGTAGATCAATCATTCGGCCGGCCAAATCAATCTCGATGCGCAACTCACTCATCCACAGCCGACCGCGCGCTGACTCCCCGCACGGCGCGGCACATTGGACTCGCCGCAGCTCAGAACCGGCCTCGACGCGCAGGTCAGCCGCCCGGGTGATGCACCCTCCTCCGATCGGCGAAGCTTTCGATTGCTTGTCCACACTGTTCACTCCGCGCGGACGAGATGAATTGCGACAGCGCCGCGACAGCGTCACTCAACGACATCACGACACAGCTCGATGATCCACCGCGCGCGACTGTCCGATTACCGAGCGACCACCAAAAATCACGGATCGGCATCTGGTTCCTGTGGGCTGGCTAAAGAAACGACCCGATCGCTAATGTCTGGCGCTGTACGGGTCGACGCCGATCTCATTCGGGCAAATGGCAGCCGAATTGCCGCTTTTCTGGCCCTGACAGGCTGTCGGCCGGTAATACATCGAATCCCTATCACGTGGAGTAGACGTGAATCGTCCCAAGCTCTCGATCCGGCGAAGCGTGGCCCTGGCCGCGACCGGCGCCGTGATCGGAATGGCCGGCGTGGCGCTGACCGCCGCCCCCGCCGCCGCCCACCACCCGGAGATCTCCGGCACCTACTGCAAGACCAAGATCGGCGAAGACCGCAAGGGCAACCCGACGTACGCGTACGAGTACACCTGGACCGTCGGCAACAGCGAGCGGGTCGCCGCCACCGTCACCCGGGTCCAGCCGAACGGCGTGGGCCAGATCGTGGTCGGCGCGACCCTTCCGGCGCGCGGCGAGGGCTACCTCGGCGGCACCGAGACTCGTAGCAGCGCCAGCGGTTCGCTGACCGTCGAGGCCCAGTGGAAGTACGACAAGAAGACCTACAAGGAGGCGCGCACGGTCAAGGCCAAGAGCGCCGGCACCTGCGCCCCGAAGCCGACGCCGACGCCGACCCCGACGTCGACGCCGACCCCGGAGCCGACGACCGAGCCGACCCCGGAGCCCACCACGGAGCCGACCCCGGAGCCGACCCCCACCGAGACCGAGCCCACCACGGAGCCGACCCCGGAGCCGACCCCCACCGAGACCGAGCCGACGACGGACCCGACTCCGTCCGAGCCGGCGCCGACCGTGCCGCCGACCGACCCGCTGCCGCCGGCCGAGCCGGTCTTCACTCTCGAGCACACCTGTGACGAGATGATCTTCGGTATCGACAACCCGGAGGGCAGCGAGTACGGCACGCTCAGCTTCGTGCTCACCCCGAACGTCGGCGAGGCGCAGACCCTGACCGTCGCGCCGGGCGAGAGCAAGACTGTCTCGTTCCCCGCCTCCGAGGGCCTGGTCGTCACCCCGTCCTTCTCGGACCCGGCGCACGCCGCGTCGATCGCCGCCGCGCCGAGCGAGAGCGAGAACCTCGACGGGATCGCCTGGGAGCAGCCGGAAGACTGTGACGCCGGCAGCGGTGGTGGCCTGCCGGTGACCGGCGCGGCCGCGGGCGGCATCGCCGCCGGCGCCGCCGTGCTGCTCGCCGCCGGCGCCGCGCTGTTCATCACGGCCCGTCGTCGCCGGGTCCGCTTCACCGCCTGATCGCACCTGATCGCCTGAAGTGACACGAGGGCGTGCCGACTCCGGTCGGCACGCCCTCACCTTTTTGCCGGTCGCCCATCGGCGGGCGACCGTGACCGGCAAGGACGAGTTCACGACAGCTGGGTCAGCTGATCACAACAGGCAGTGACGAAAGATCACGGATAGGTATCGCCTTCCTTTCAGGAACCTGAAAGTCATGCCTGTTCATCGATATGGTGGCTCGCGGTGCGGCCGACGTGCCGGCGGGCGGCAAGCCCGCCGAGCTGCACAATCCCTTCGACGGCCCACAGCGCACCTGAACGATCATTGATCCCTCGTCCAGTGGAGTAGACGTGAACCGTCTCAAGTCCTCGATGCAGCGCACCGCGGCCGTCGCCGTCGCGCTGCTCATCGGTGTGTCCGGCGTGGCGCTGACCGCAGGCGCCGCCGCCGCCACCGACCGGAACCCGCACCACACGAACGGGCACAAGATCGAACACCGCGGCTGGTGCAAGCCGAAGCACCCCAAGCCGACCAAGTCCCCGACGCCGAGCCCCTCGTCCCCGAGCGCCAGCCCGACGCCGAGCGAGAGCCCCAGCGAGTCGCCGACACCGAGCCCGACCGCCTCCACCACCCCGGAGCCGACTCCCACTCCCGAGCCGACTGCCACCCCGGAGCCGACCGGCACCCCGGGCCCCGACCCCACCGGCACACCGGCGCCGGGTGAACCGATCGACACCCTGATCCACACCTGCGACGAGATGGTCTTCCAGCTGGAGATTCCCGCCGACGGTGCGGCGATGACCGTGGTGCTCACCCCCAACCGGGGCGAGGCGAAGACGCTGAGTGTCAAGCCCGGCGAGGTCGACCACGTCTCCTTCGCCACCTTCGACGGCCTGGTCGTGACGCCCTCGCTGGCCGACGGCACCGAGGGCGACCCCATCGCCTGGGAACGGCCGGCGGAGTGCGACGGCGGCACCGGCGGAGGTCTGCCGGTGACCGGCGCCGCCGCCGGTGGCCTGGCCGCCGCCGCTGCCCTGCTACTCGCCGCCGGTGGCGCGCTATTCCTGATGGCCCGCCGCCGCCGGATCAGCTTCACCGCCTGACCGGTACGCCGATCGGCACGACGGGGCGGGTGACCTCCGGGTCGCCCGCCCCGCTCGCCGCGCAGGGCCTCAGCCCTTTTCCAGGTACTCCGCGCGCTCGGCGTCGACCAGGGCCGCGACCGACGCCGCCAGCGCCGGGTGCCGCACCAGCTCCGGGTCCTCGCCGACCAGCTCCGCCGCCTCGGCCCGGGCGTCGCGGATCAGGTCGGCGTCCTTCAACAGCGACAGCAGCCGCAGATGCGAGCGCCGTCCCGACTGCGTCGCGCCGAGCACGTCCCCCTCGCGGCGCTGCTCCAGGTCCAGCTCGGCCAACTTGAACCCGTCCACCGTGGAGGCGACCGCGTCGAGCCGTTCCCGGGCCGGCGAACCCTCCAGCGCCTCGGTGACCAGCAGGCAGAGGCCGGCCGCGGAGCCCCGGCCCACCCGGCCCCGCAGCTGGTGCAGCTGCGACATGCCGAACCGGTCGGCGTCCAGCACGATCATCACCGTGGCGTTCGGCACGTCGACGCCGACCTCGATCACCGTGGTCGCCACCAGCACGTCCAGCTCACCGGCGGCGAAGCCGCGCATCACGGCGTCCTTCTCGTCGGCCGGCAGCCGGCCGTGCAGGAGGCCGATCCGCAGCCCGTGCAGCGGGCCCTCCGCCAGCAGCGGCGCCACCTCGGTCACCGCCAGCGGCGGCCGGCGACCCGAGTCGTCCGCGGGTGGTGGCTCCTCCTCGGCCGCGCCCGCCTCCCCGATCCGAGGGCAGACGATGTACGCCTGGTGACCGGCGGCCACCTCTTCCTTCAGCCGCCGCCAGGCCCGGTCCAGAAAGGCCGGCTTCTCCGCTGCCGGCACGACGTGCGAGGCGATCGGCGAGCGACCCTTCGGCAGTTGCGACAGGGTCGAGACCTCCAGATCGCCGTAGACGGTCATCGCCACCGTGCGCGGGATCGGCGTGGCGGTCATCACCAGGACGTGCGGCGGTTGCGCGGCCTTGGCCCGCAGCGCGTCGCGCTGCTCGACCCCGAAGCGGTGCTGCTCGTCGACGACCACCAGCCCCAGGTCGGCGAACTCGACCCCCTCGTAGAGCAGAGCGTGCGTACCGATCACGATTCCGGCGCGGCCGGAGGAGATCTCCTCCTGGGCCCGGCGGCGCGCGGCCGCCCCGAGGGACCCGGTCAGCAGCTCCACCCGGGTGCCGGCGACGTCGCCGTCCAACTCACCGGCACGGCCGAGCGGGCCCAGCAGGTCCCGCATCCCCCGGTGATGCTGGGCGGCCAGCACCTCGGTGGGCGCCAGCAGCACCGCCTGCCCGCCGGCGTCGACCACCTGCAGCATCGCCCGCAGCGCACAGACCGTCTTGCCGGAACCCACCTCACCCTGCAGCAGCCGGTGCATCGGATGCGCCGTGCCCAGATCCTCGGCGATCTCCTCGCCGACCCGGCGCTGGCCGTCGGTCAGCTCGTACGGCAGCCGGTCGTCGAAGGCCGCGAGGACGCCGTCGGGGCGCAGCGGACGGGGACGCGCCGGGGCGGCGGAAGCGCGGAGCTTGCGCTGCACCAGGGTCAGCTGCACGGCGAATGCCTCGTCCCACTTGAGCCGGTGCCGCGCCCGGTACAGCGCCTCCGTGCTGGTCGGCCGGTGGATCTCCCGCAGGGCGTCGCCGAGCCCCATCAGCTTCCGCTCGCCCCGCACTGTCACCGGCAGCGGATCCTCGGGCATCGTCACGGTGTCCAGCACCACCCGTACGCAGCGGGCGATCACCCAGGTCGGCACCGCCGCCGCAGCCGGGTAGACCGGGATCAGCGCTCCGGCGAACTCCTCGATCTCCTCGGTCGCGGCCTCCCCGTCGCCGGTCTCGCCGAGCAGCACGTACTCGGGGCCGTTGAGCTGCCGTGCGCCGCGGAACTCGGTGACCTTGCCGGCGAAGAGCCCCCACCGGCCGGGGCGCAGTTCGCGCTCCCGCCAGGCCTGGTTGCCGAAGAAGGTCAGCGTCAGCTGGCCACCGGAGCCGTCGGTGACGACAACCTCCAGCAGGCTGCCGCGGCGCTGGCGCATCGGCCGTACGGTGGTGCGCTGCACCTGGCCCAGGACGGTGACCTGCTCGCCGACGTCCAGGGCGCGGATGTCGGTGTGCTGGCCGCGCTCGTCATAGCGGCGCGGGAAGTGGTAGATCAGGTCGCCCGCGGTGTGCAGGTCGAGCCGGTCGGCGAGGGCCTTGGCCGTCTTCGCCCCCACCAGGGTCTTCAGCGGCGTGTCGGTGCCGCTCGCCACGACGGTCATTCCACCCCCACCAGCAGCGGATAGTCCGGTTGGCCGCCGACGAAGCACTGCACTTCGACAAAGGGCCAACGGTTGCGCAGGTACTCGTGGACGGCCTCGCCGAGCCCGGCGGGGGCCCGCTCCCCGACGAGCAGGGTGACCAGTTCCCCGCCGCCGCCGAGCATCCGGTCCAGCAGGGCGATCGCCGTCGCGGGCAGGTCGGCGCCGATCAGGTGCACCTCCCCCTCGACCAGGGCCAGCACGTCACCGGGCCCGCACGCGCCGGCGACCGTCAGCGCCTCGCGCGAGGCGACGCAGAGGGCCGCGGACCGGCACGCCCCGGCCGCCTCGGCCATCGCGATGACGTCGTCGTCGAAGCGCCGGCCCGGATCGCGGACGGCCAGCGCCGCGAGTGCCTGCACCGGCGAGCGGGTCGGCACCACGCTGACCTTGATGCCGAGCGACCGCGCCTCCTGGGCGGCCTCGGCCGCGATCTCCTGCCCCGGCCCGTCGTCGGGCAGGACGACGACCTTGGCGGCGCCGGTGTCCCGGATCGCCGCCAGCAGCTCCCCCGCGGTGGGGCCGCCGGGAATCACCACGGCGCCCTCGGCGGCGAAGAGCTCCGCCACCCCGTCCCCGGTGGCGATCACCACCGCCGCCCGGGCTGCCTGATCCGGCCCGACCGGCCCCACCGGGGCCAGCTGATCGGCGAAGCGGGTCACCGAGATCTGGTACGGCTGGCCGGCTGCCACCGCCGCCTCGACCGCCGCCCCGACGTCGTTGACGTGCACGTGCACATTCCAGGTGGTGGACGCCGCGGCCGTCGGGCCGTCGCCGACGACCACCAGCGAGTCACCGAGGGCCGCCAGCGTCGCCCGCAGATCGCGTACGGCTGGTTCGTCGGCGGTGAGCAGGAACTGGACCTCGTAGGCGAACTCGGGCGAGCCTGTCTCCCGTACCGCGGTGAGCGGGGCCCGGGGCGGGGTGGGGACGGTCGGCGACCGCACCGGGCGTTCCCCGGTGATCACCTCGACCAGGGTGTCGAGCAGCAGGCAGAGGCCCCTGCCCCCGGCGTCCACCACGCCCGCGTCGGCGAGCAGCGAGAGCTGCTGCGGGGTCCGGGCCAGGGCCTCGGCCGCACCGGTCGCCGCGGCGCGCGCCACCACCCGCAGGTCGTGGCTTGCGGCCTGTTCGGCGGCGTCCGCGGCGGCGGCGACCACGCTCAGCAGCGTCCCCTCCACCGGCCGGGCGACTGCGGAGTAGGCGGCGACGGTGGCACCGCGCAGTCCGTCGGCCAGCGCCCGCCCGTCGACGGTCTGCGCGGCGCAGACCGCTTCGGCCAGGCCCCGCAGGATCTGCGACAGGATCACCCCGGAGTTGCCGCGGGCGCCGTGCAGCGCGCCGCGGGCGAGCAGCCGCAACGCGGCACCCGCCCCGCCCGGGTCGGCACCGTCCGGACCTCCGCCGGAGGCCGGCGCGGCACCGTGGTCCTGTGTACGCGCCGGCGCGGCACCGTGGTCCTGTGTACGCGCCGGCGCGGCACCGTGGTCCTGTGTACGCGCCGGCGCGGCACCGTGGTCCTGTGTGCGCGCGGGCGCGGCGCTGTGGTCCTCGGTGCGCGGCGGCGCGGCGGCGGCCAGGCCGTCGGTGAGGGCCTGCGCGGCGGCGGTGAAGGTCAGCACCATGTTGGTGCCGGTGTCGCCGTCGGGCACCGGGTAGACGTTGAGCCGGTCGATCTCGCCCTGATGACGTTTCAACGCCGCCAGCCCACCCACGCACCACCGGCGTACGGCTGTCCCGTCGAGAGTCTCCAGCACGGCGAGAAGCCTACTGGCGCACACCGACGATCGCTGCGGACCGGGCCGCCGGTGGGCGCCCGGCGGAGGCGATTGGCCGTGGGCTGGGCGGATCGGGTAACCTGACCAGGTTGTCTGGGCAGCGCCTGCCCGCGACCTCTCGAACGTATCAATTCTCAGGAGTATCCCGTGGCTAGCGTGTGCGACGTCTGTGGCAAGGGACCGGGCTTCGGCCACAACGTGCCGTGGTCGAAGAAGAAGACCAACCGCCGCTGGAACCCCAACATCCAGTCGGTGCGTACCCCGGCCGGTGGCGGGACGACCAAGAAGCTGCAGGTCTGCACCTCCTGCATCAAGGCCGGCAAGGTCACCCGCGCCTGACGCGTGGGCCTTCGCCCTCCACCTTCACAAAACTCGGCCATTGCCGGCGGATCCGATGATCCGTCGGCAATGTCGCGTTCATCCGACACGGTGGGTGGCCGCGGTCGTCACGACCGCGGCTACCCACCGGCGTTGAAACCGGCCCCGCCGGGCTAGAGAACCCGGCCGAACGAGACGCAGCTGGGGTGTTCCCGGTGGTGGCCGAAGTTGGGGATGCGGTCGTACCCGGCCGACGCGTAGAGCGCCAGCGCCTCCGGCTGCCGGTCGCCGGACTCCAGGTAGAGCCGCTTGAAGCCGCGTTCGCGTGCCGAGTCCTCGGCGGCCCGCAGCAGGGCCCGCGCGGCACCACGGCCCCGGGCCTGCGGGCGGATGAACATCCGCTTCAGCTCGGCGATCTCGGTGTCGTGCGTCCGCCAGCCGGTGCAGCCGAGCGCCTCGCCGTCGGCGAAGGCGACCAGGAACTCGCCCTGCGGCGGCGTGAACTGGGTCTGGTCGATCGGCGCGCCGTCGCCGTCTCCCCCGTACCGGATGATCAACTCGGCGACCGCCTCCGCGATCAACTGCTGGGCCACCGGGTCGGCGTACGGCACGGGCCGGATCTCGATCTCACTCACCCGCACAGGCTACGAGCGGCGCGCCGGGTTGGATGCGACCGACGTCACCGGAAGTGATCCCAGCCGCCCCGCCCCTCGTACGCGTCGCCGTCGACCGTCACCCCGGAGCCGTCCAGCACCCGGCCGATCGGCCGCCAGCCCTCCGGCAGCTCCACCGACTCCCCGAAGGTGGCGGCCAGGGCGTGGTCCTCACCACCGGCCAGCACCCACGTGTACGGGTCGACACCGAGCGCCCGCGCCGCATCGGCCATCTGCCGGGGCACCTCGAAGGCGTCCCGTCGCAGGTCCACCCGGACTCCGCTGGCCGCGGCGACGTGCCCGAGGTCCTGCACCAGACCGTCCGAGACGTCGATCATGGAGGTGGCGCCGGCCGCGGCCGCAGCAGGACCCGCCTGATACGGCACCTGTGGCCGCCGGTACGCCTCCACCAGCAGCTTGGGAGTGCGGAAACCGCGGGAGAGAACGGTCAGACCGGCCGCGGCGTACCCGATCCGGCCGCAGAGGGCGACAACGTCGCCGGCCCGGGCGCCGGAGCGCAGCACCGGATCCCGCCCCTGCAGATCACCGAGCGCGGTGACCGCGACGGTGAGCACGGAGCTGGCGGACATGTCGCCGCCGACCACCCCGGCGCCGACCTTCGCCGCCTCGTCGCCGATGCCGCCGGCCAGCTCCTCCGCCCAGCTGACGTCCAGGTCCCGCGGGGCGCAGAAGCCGACCAGCAACGCGGTCGGCACCGCACCCATCGCCGCGATGTCGGCGAGGTTCGCCGCCGCCGCCCGGTGCCCCACGTCACGCGCGGTGGACCAGTCGCGCCGGAAATGCCGCCCCTCCACCAGCACGTCGGTGGAGGCGACCACCCGGCCGTCGGCGGCCCGCACCACGGCGGCGTCGTCACCCGGGCCGAGCAGACAGTTGACACCGGTCTGCCCCCGGGCGGTGACCCGGGCGATCAGGCCGAACTCGCCGGTCGTCGTGATGCTCATGCCTGCTCGCTCATCGCAGCTCCTTGACCACCGATACGGATCACACCTGGTGCGTAAGGTAGTTTCACCCTCTAGCCGCCCGGGCGGCGGACGGGAGTCGGATCATGGTTCAGGCGTACATCCTCATCCAGACCGAAGTCGGCAAGGCCCGTGAGGTCGCCGGCGAGATCGCCGAACTCCCTGGAATCGTCCGGGTGGACGCAGTCACCGGGCCGTACGACGTGGTGGTGCTGACCGAAGCCCGCACCGTCGACGAGCTCGGCAACCTGATCGTCAGCAAGGTGCAGTTGGTGCCCGGCATCACTCGCACACTCACATGTTCGGTGGTGCGCCTGTAAGTGGACCAGAACAACTCTCCAATCGACGAGAACAGCCCGGGCGAGTCGCGAAAATCCCCCGCGGAGTCCCCGGCCACCGACCGCGGCACCCGCCAGGCGGCACTGATCGCGACGCTGATCGCACTGCCGGTGACGGTGGCCGTGGCGGTCTTCGCCTTCGTGCAGCTGCGCCCCGACACCCCGGAGCCGGCACCCGCGCCCACCACCGCGGCCCCGCAGGCTGCCTCCACCGTGCCGGTGGAGATCGCCGCACCGGAGCTGACCGAACGGCAGGCCGTCGTCTGCCGGGCGTTGCTGTCGCAGCTGCCGCCCCAGATCCAGGACCTCCCGCAGCGACCGGTCAGTGCCGGAGCCGAGCAGAACGCCGCCTACGGCGACCCGGCGCTCACCGTCGCCTGCGGCGTGACACCGGTCGACGTGCCGCCCCTTGACGACGTCTACCTCGTCAACCGGGTCTGCTGGTACGGCAGCACCGACGCCGACGGCACCCGGCTGACCACCCTGGACCGGGAGGTTCCGGTGCAGGTCTGGGTCCCGGCCACCTACGGCAGCGCATTGCAGCGGGTCAGCGGCATCTCGGAGACCATCATCGAGACGGTCCCCTCCGGCGGCAACCCGCCGCAGGGCTGCACGGGCTGACAAACACGAACGAAGCCGTGCCCCGGTCCGGGGCACGGCTTCGTTTCGTCATCCTGCACGTGGCGACGGTCAGCGCGGCCCCACACCGTTGGTCAGGGCCAGCCGGATCAGCCGGTCGACGAGCTTCGGGTACTCGAGCCCCGAGGCGGCCCACATCCGGGGGAACATCGACGTCGGCGTGAAGCCCGGCATCGTGTTGATCTCGTTGAGGTAGACCTGCAGGTCGGGGGTGACGAAGAAGTCGGCCCGCGCCAGCCCGGCGCAGTCGAGCGCGGCGAAGGCCCGCGCGGCGTACTGCTGCACCCGTGCGGTGACCTCCGCCGGCAGGCCGGCCGGGATGTCGTACTCGCAGGCGTCGTCGAGGTACTTCGCCTCGAAGTCGTAGAAGTCGTGGTCGGTGACGACCCGCACCTCGGCAAGCACCGAGGCCTCCGGCGCGCCGCCGGCCTCGCCCTCCAGCACGCCGCACTCGATCTCGCGGCCCACGATCGCCGCCTCGACGAGCACCTTCGGGTCGATCTCGCGGGCGGTGGCGACAGCGGCGTCCAGATCCGCCCAGTCGGTGACCCTGGTGATGCCGAAGGAGGAGCCGGCCCGGGACGGCTTGACGAAGACCGGCAGCCCCAGCCGCTCCTTCTCCGCCTCGCTGAGCGTGACCCCGTTGCGCAGCACCGCGTACGGACCGACGGGGATGCCCTCGAGCGCGCAGAGCTTCTTGGTGAACTCCTTGTCCATCGCCGCCGCGGAGGCGAAGACACCGGAGCCGACGTACGGGATGCCACTCATCTCCAGCAGGCCCTGGATGGTGCCGTCCTCGCCGTAGGCGCCGTGCAGCACCGGGAAGACCACGTCGACGCCGGCGAGGGCGCGCGGGCCCTCGGCGGCGTCCAGGACCATCAGGCCGTTGCCGGTCGGATCGGCGGGGAGCACCACGGCGTTGCCACTGCCGGCCGTGATCTCCGGCAGCCGCCGGTCGGCGATGGCGAGGTGCCCGGCCGCGTCGTCGGCGAGTACCCACTGGCCGGCGCGGGTGATGCCGACCGGCACCACCTCGAACTCGTCCGGGTCCAGGGCGGCGAGCAGCGATCCCGCGCTGACGCAGGAGATGCCGTGCTCGGGGCTGCGCCCGCCGAAGACCACCGCCACGCGGGTCTTGCCTGAGCTGGTCACAGAGTCACCTTTCATCGCGGCTTCGTCACCAGAAGCGGAGCGGAGACCCCGGACGGCGCCGGATTTTGCCGCCCCGGTGTCCGATTGGCCCGCTCACCGGGGAGACCCTACTCTGCGTGGCCGCCGTACGGGTCCGAGCCCGGCACCCTGCGGTATAGCCCAACAACGAGTAGACAAACCGGATACCTACCGCTACGGGGACCTTGCCAACCCGCTCTCAGCGGCTCGCGTCGAGGGCGGCGCGGAGGTCGGCGACGAGGTCGGCGGTGTCCTCCACCCCGCAGGAGAGGCGGACGAAACCCGGCGGGGTGTCGTCGCCCCACTGCTCCCGCCGGTCGGCGCTGGTGTGCACCCCGCCGAAGGAGGTGGCGGCGGCGATCAACCGGGACGCGCCGAGGAAACGCCCGACCCGCTCGGCGCTGCCGAGGTCGAAGGAGACGATGCCCGGGATGCGGCGCATCTGCTGCGCGGCGACGGCGTACGACGGGTCGCCCGGCAGGCCGGGCCAGCGCAGCCCGGACAGATCCGGGCGCTGTGCCAGCGCGGCGGCGACGGCGGCGGCGTTGGCGCTCTGCCGGGCCAGCCGCAGGTCCATGGTGGCCAGTGAGCGGTGCGCCAGCCAGGAGTCGAAGGCACCCGGGATCGCGCCGCCGAGGGTCCGCCAGCTGGTGAGGCGCTCCAGCAGCACGGTGTCACGGGTCGCCACATAGCCCAGGAG
>Ga0233363_1000978_pt1 | contig 11695 bp, 10 predicted proteins | sample ElkDunMinimDraft_18_FD_191534 | JGI IMG/M metagenome (GOLD analysis project Ga0233363, IMG submission 191534) | Fecal eukaryotic communites from dung pellets of Tule Elk in California, USA - Elk Dung C16 | ecosystem: Host-associated > Mammals > Digestive system > Large intestine > Fecal | place... | reverse complement strand
CTCGCCGTGGTTGTTCACCCCCAGGGTGCGCAGGCCCGCGGTGCCCCGCAGCTCCGCGTCGTAGACGGCCTCCAGGCCGTCCCGTCCCACCTGGTCGATGCCGGTGAACTGCGTCCGCAGCTCCTCCCGCGCGTCCAGTTCCTCCTGGGTGACCGGCTGCAGGTAGCCGAGCATCTGTCCGCCGCGCGCGCCGTACGGGTACTCGCGGACGGCGTGCGCCTGGGCCGTGACGCCGGGGAAGTCGTCGGCGCTCTCCATGATCTGGAGGGCGATCGAGGGCTCCACGTCCTCGGCGAGCGTGACCGGCTGGTAGGGCGAACCCGGCCAGCAGGGGCGCTCCACCTCGGGGCCGCACAGGCGCATGCGCTGCTGGAGCTCGGCCACCGGGACGTCGAGGATCTCCGACAGGTCGGCCAGGACCTTCTCACCGCCGTCGTCCATTCCCAGGATCTCGTGGTAGTCGGCGGACACCACCAGTTCGGTCCGGTTGTTCACCAGCGGCTTGCCGGTGGCGTCGAGGATCTGCCCGCGCGTCGCGGGGACGATCAGCTGCTGGTGGTGGTTGGCCACGGCGAGGTCGCGGTAGTGGTCGGACATGGGCACCTGGAGATACCACAGGCGCGCGGTCAGCACGGCGAACAGGACCAGGACCAGGACCTGGGCGAGGATCAGCCCCGCCCGGCCGAGTCTGCGCCCCGGAAGCGTCGGGTCGAAGGGCGGCTTGTGCACGGCTCACCACCCTCCCGGCGACATGGGTCCCTGCACGGTGGCGAACTCGCTGTCCGCGAGTGTGCTGCGCACCCACAGGATGGGCAGTGTGACCAGGGGCGACACGAGCACCGTGAGGGCCGTGCCCACCCCGACACCGGTCGCGACGGCCGTCACGGTCATGTGCGGGTCGCCGATGACGAGGCCGACCGCCGCGTATCCGAGTCCCACCCCCAGGGCGGTGACGGCGGTGGCGCCGACGGCCGCCCATCCGGAGGCGCGCGAGCCCACGGCGCCGGGGGCGCCGGTGTTGCGGCGCACCAGCGCGACCAGGTAGGCGGCCAGGCACAGCACCAGCGCGTAGCGTCCGACCACGTGCTCGGCGGGCGGGAACAGGTCCATGGCCAGGCCCGCCGCGAAGCCGCATCCGGCAGCGGAGGCCGGGCTCGTGGTCAGGGCGACCGCGACGACGGCCGCGACCACCAGGTCGGGGCCGGGCCCCCACTCGAACGGGAGCCGGTTGACGATCGTGGCCTGGGCGAGAACCGCGACGGCCACCAGGATCAGGGTCGCTACGGACCTCATCACTGCTCTTCCTTCGGTTTCGCGGGCTTCTCGGGCTTGGGCGGGAGCACCGAGTCGCGCGGGTCCCCGTCGGGACCGGCCACGACGACGCCCACCACGTCCAGGGACGCGAAGTCCACGGCCGGGGTGATGCGGGCGATGCGGCTGAGCGCTCCGGGTGCGACCTGGACCTCGTCGACCGTGCCGATGGGCACCCCCGGTACGAAGGGCGCCCCCTCGTGCGATCCGAGCGTGACGACCCTGTCCCCCGACTCCACCGGCGCCTCCATGTCGAAGAGCTCCAGGGTGAGGTCGGCCTCGGGGCCGCCCGGGACGGACCCGCCGTTGACCACGCCGATCTTGCGGGTGGCCTCCAGACGGGCGCCGACGGCCGACTTGACGTCGGTGGCGAGCATGACGGTGGCGGTGCGCGGGCCGGCCTCGATCACGCGTCCCACCAGGCCGGATCCGTTGACGACGGTCATGTCCTCGCGGACGCCGGACTCGGTGCCGGTGTCGATGGTGACCGTGTGCGCGTAACCGCGCGCCGTGGAGCGGGTCACCGCCTGCGCCGCGACGACCTCGTAGCCGCCCAGGCCGGACAGGTGCAGCAGCTCGTCGAGCTGGTCGGCGCGGTTCTCGTCGATCCGGACCGCCTGGAGTTCGGACTCCAGCGCGGCGTTGGCCTCCTCCAGTTCGGCCACGCGCGCTGCGGCGCGGGGCCCCTCGCGCAGGCCGTCGTAGAGGGTGACCGCGGGCGCGCCCGCCCAGCCGACCCCTGCCGCGGCGGGGGCGAACACGAGCTCGCCGCCCGCCCGGGCCACGGAGGTGACCGGGTTCCCGCCGGGCCTGGCGTCCAGGACGAGCAGGACCACGGCCGCCGCGACCAGCAGTGCGAGGACCGTCCGGGACCTCGGTGAGTCGCGCAGCATGTCATCGCCGCCGTTCCGGGACGAGGACCTGGTGCAGCCTCTCGTAGTTCTCGACGCAGGTGCCGGAACCGACCGCGACGGAGTCGAGCGCGTTGTCGGCGACGTGGATGGGCATGCCCGTCTCGTGCAGGAGCCGGTCGTCGAGGCCGCGCAGCAGGGCCCCGCCCCCGGTCACGGCGACGCCCCGGTCCATGATGTCGCCGGACAGCTCGGGCGGGCACTTGTCGAGGCTGGTGCGGACCGCGTCGATGATGGCGGTGACGGGTTCCTCGATCGCCTGGCGGACGTCCGCCTCCGACATGACGATGGTCTTGGGAAGCCCGCTGATGAGGTCGCGTCCGCGCACCTCGGCGTGGATCTCCTCGGAGCCCGTCGGGTAGGCGGAGCCGATGGCCATCTTGAGTTCCTCGGCGGTGCGCTCCCCGATCATCAGGGAGTACTCCTTCTTGACGAAGGTCATGATCGCCTGATCCAGCTCGTCCCCGCCGACGCGGATGGACTGCGAGGTGACGATGCCGCCCATGGAGATGACGGCGACCTCGGTGGTGCCGCCGCCGATGTCCACGACCATGTTGCCCGTGGGCTCGTGGACGGGGAGCCCGGCGCCGATGGCGGCGGCCATGGGCTCCTCGATGATGTAGACCCTGCGGGCGCCCGCCTGGTAGCCCGCTTCCTTGACGGCGCGGTGCTCGACCGAGGTGATCCCGCTGGGAACCGCGACGATGATGCGCGGTTTGGCGAAGTGCCGCCGCCGGTGGATCTTCTGGATGAAGTAGCGCAGCATCCGCTCGGTGATCTCGAAGTCGGCGATGACGCCGTCCTTCAGAGGGCGGATGGCGGTGATGTTGCTCGGCGTGCGGCCGATCATCTGCTTGGCCTCGATACCGACCGCGACGATCTTGCCCGTGGACGTGTTGAGTGCGACCACCGATGGTTCGTTCAGAACGATGCCGCGTCCGCGCACGTACACGAGCGTGTTGGCGGTTCCCAGGTCGACGGCCATGTCCCGGCCGAGAAAAGCAAGGTTGTTCGGCATGTAACGTCCTCAGAGGCGCCGTGTCGGACGTGGTTGCACGGGGCGACCATACGTAGTCGATCCGGCACGATAGGTATTCAGTCCCCCGCATCGTAACGGTCAGCACTTACTCCGTTACGCAAACACACCGAATTGTTGCCTCGTCAGCGGACGAATCATGAGAAGTCGTCGTCGGGGCCGCGGACCCCATGCCGTAGGGTCCGCGGCGCCCAAACCCCTACAGGTGGGGGAAGAACAGCTTGATCTCGCGGTCGGCCGAGTACGTGGAGTCCGATCCGTGCACGATGTTCTGCTGGACCTCCAGCGCGAAGTCGCCGCGGACGGTGCCGGGCGCGGCGGTCACCGGGTCGGTGGCTCCGGCCAGGGCGCGGAAGGCCTCCACCGCGCGCTCGCCCTCGACCACCAGGGCGACCAGCGGGCCGCCGGTGATGAACTCCACGAGGGAGCCGAAGAACGGGCGCTCGGTGTGCTCCTCGTAGTGCGTCCGGGCGGTGGCGGCGTCGAGCGTGCGCAGCTCCATCGCGACGAGCTTCAGGCCCTTGCGCTCGATGCGCGAGATGACCTCGCCGACGATGTTGCGGCGGACGCCGTCGGGCTTGATGAGAACGAGAGTGCGCTCCACGTGCGTGTCAACTCCTCACTGGGGCTCCGCGTGGCGCGTGGGCGGTCGCCCACGGCGTAAGGCCGCACGCGGAGGTTCGGATGGTGGGTCACGGAAGCGGGGCCGCGGAGGGGGAGAACCCTCCTGAAGGGACCGGCCGCCTGTCCGGACGTGCGTCACACTATCGCGTTTGCCGAGACGGCGCGGTGGTCACGGACCCCCCGCCGTCCTCGCCCCGCTGGGCGGCGGCCTCCGCCTCCGCGCGGGCCGCGTGAGCGGCCTTCATCTCGTCGGTTCGACGGCCCAGGATCACACCGGTCACCCACAGGGACACGAAGACGACCGCGATGAGCATCGCTCCGGACACCATGAAGGAGGTGAACAGGAACGCGGCCTGGAGCGCCCAGGCGGCGTAGTGCGCCCACCGGCGCTTCTGGAGGCCGGAGAGCACGAGGGCGACGGCTGCCATGCCGCCCCACAGGCTCGCGGCCGTGGTCGGGGCCATCCCCTCCAGGGAGATGGCGACGGGGATGAAGAGGCCGATCACGACGGCCTCGAACACCAGGATGACGGCGCAGACTACGCGCACGGCGGGTTCCCTTCGTAGTGGGTCGCCCTGCCCGTCACTCGCCGGAACCGCGCAGCAGATGGACGGCGTCACCTGCGGTGACGACCGATCCGGTGACCAGCACACCGGTACCGCCGAACTCCTCGTCCTCCTCGGCCAGGCCGACGGCCCGGTCGATGGCGTCGTCGAGTCGGGGAACCACATGTACACGGTCCTCCCCGAAGACCTGTCGGGCGAGGACGCCCAACTGCTCCGGTTCGAGGGAACGCGGTGAGGAGTTACGGGTGACGACGATCTCGTCGAGCAGTGGTTCGAGGGGGTCGAGGATCCCCTCGACGTCCTTGTCCGCCATGATCGCGACGACGCCCACCAGGCGGGAGAAGCTGAAGGCCTCTCCCACCGCGGCCGCCGTGGCGGTCATTCCGGCGGGGTTGTGCGCCGCGTCGGCGATGACGGTCGGGCTGGTGCGCACGACCTCCATCCGCCCCGGGGAGTCCACCCCGGCCAGGGCCTCGGCGACCATGGCGGGGTCCAGGCCCGCGGAGTCCTCCCCCGCGGAGGCGAACGCCTCCACGGCGGCGACGGCCACGGCCGCGTTGCCGGCCTGGTGGGCGCCGAAGAGCGGAAGGAACAGGTCCTCGTAGCCCGCGGTGAGGCCCTTGAGGGCGATCTGCTGGCCGCCGACGGCCACCTCGCGGGAGGTGACGCCGAACTCCAGCCCCTCTCGGGCCACCTGCGCTCCGACCTCGGCGGCGTTGCGGAGGAGGACCTCCGCCGCGGGCACCGGCTGCTGGGCCAGGACCGCCACGGAGCCGGGCTTGATGATGCCCGCCTTCTCCTCGGCGATCCCGTGCAGCGTGTCGGGCAGGTAGTCGGTGTGGTCGATCCCGATCGGGGTCACCACGGCCACGTCGCCGTCGACGACGTTGGTGGCGTCCCAGCGCCCGCCCATGCCGACCTCGACGACGGCGACGTCCACGGGCGCGTCCGCGAAGGCCGCGTAGGCCATCACGGTGAGGATCTCGAAGAACGACAGCGCTCCGTCGTTCATCCCGTCGGCCATCTCGATGTAGGGGCGGATGTCGTCGTAGATCTCGACGAACCGCTCCTCGGAGACGGGCTCCCCGTCGATGACGATGCGCTCGCGCACGGTGCGCAGGTGCGGGCTGGTGTAGCGGCCCGCGCGCAGGCCCCTCGCCCGCATCAGGGCGTCGATCATGCGGGCGGTGGACGTCTTGCCGTTGGTGCCGGTGACGTGGATGACCCGGAAGTTGCGCTGGGGGTCACCCAGGAGATCCAGCAGGGTACGGACGCGGTCCAGTCGAGGGTCGATGTCGGACTCGGGTGCGCGGGAGAGGATCTCGGCGGTCACCTCGGCGTAGCGCTGCTCGGCGCTCACGCCGCTCACGGTGTCTCAGTGGTCGGGGTGTACACCCGCGCCAGTGTACGCGCCCCCACCTGGGCCCGGACTCCGGGTGAGGGGTCCGGTGGCCGATATCGCACAGACCATACTTGTGGCATGCCAAGCCTTGACCCGTTCTTCACGGAGTGGGCGGACCGCCGCCCCGGACAGACACGCAGCCTGGGGCGCGCCTCCGTGCTCCTGACCGCCCTCGGCCTGGACTCCGGTCACGCCCCTGTGCTGGGGGTCGTCGGTTCCAAGGGCAAGGGCAGCACGGCGACGACGGCCGCGGCCGCGCTGTCGTCGGCCGGCCTGCGCACCGTCCTGGTGACCGGGCCGAGCTTCCGCTCCTACCGCGAGAGGGTGCGGGTGGACGGGACGTCGGTGACCGACGCGGTCCTGGACGCGCTCGGCGCCGGGATCGACGCGGCCCGCCGGGAGCTCCCGACGGTGGAGGAGTCCGGGGGCTACCTGGCGCCGAGCGGCCTGTTCCTGGTCGCGGGGCTGCTGCACGCGCGCGAGACGGGCGCCGACGTGTGCGTCCTCGAGGCGGGGATGGGGGGCCGCCGCGACGAGCTCCGCCTGGCCGGCCCGGAGGTCGTCGCCCTCGGCAAGGTCTTCGCCGAGCACGTGGGCGTCCTGGGCGACGACGTGGTCGAGATCGCCAGGGAGAAGACCCTGGTCGCCGGTGAGCGCACCCGGGCCCTGGTGCGCCTTCCCCAGACACCGGAGGTGGCCGCCGAGATCGACGCCGCTCTGGCCGAGGCGACCGGCGGACGGGTGGCGGCCGAGGTCGTCGACCCCGGGGAGCCCGGTGTGGAACCACCGCCCGCTCTTCGGCCGCCGGGACTGTCCGCGGCCTCCGGGGTCCTGGGCACGGCCGCCGCCGCCAGGATGCTGGAGCACCTGGGGTTCCCCGGGCCGAACCTGCGGAGCCTGCACGACGTGCTGGGGACCGTCCGCCTTCCGGGCCGCCTGTCCCGTCACGCGGTCCCCGTCCAGGACGGCCCCCGGCCGAACGGTGACACCGGGCGGGCCCCGTCCTCCGCCACGGGGCCGCGGAGGGGGGTGGGGGCGGCTCCCGAGGGAGCTCCGGACGGGGAGGCCGCCGGCACGGAGGTGATCGTGGACTCCGCCATCGACCGCGTCGGGGTCGCGACCGCCCTGGCCCACGCGCGCGGGCTGTGGGGCGGGGTGGACCACGTCCTGCTGTGCCTGCCCGACCACAAGGACGTCTCCGGCGCCGTCGAGGTCCTGGGCGACCTGCCGGTGACCGCCGTGCGCCTGCCGGAGGCCCACCTGCGCTTCGAGCACGCCCTGCCCGCACACTGGGGGCGCATGGACGCCGCGGACCTGTCCCCCGCGACCCTGGCCGCGCTCGGACGGCGGGTCCTGGCCCTGGGCACGGTGTACTTCACCGGCCGCGTGCTGGAGGCGGTGGACGCCCCCACCGACCGGCTGTTCGGCTGACGCCGGGGCTCGGAACGCCGGCTCCCCCTGCCCGGGAACGCGGAACGGGGGCGGTGCCGCGGCACCGCCCCCGTCGCGGGGACCCCTCTCCGGGTCCGGACCGGTCAGCCCCGTCCGGGCCTGTACACGGGCTGGGACTGCGGGTTGAACTCGTCCATGCGGACGCGCTCGGCCGCCCGCAGACGGGGGTCGTCCAGCTTCAGGACGTCGATGCCCCGGCCGATGTCGGACGAGTAGACGTAGCCGTTGTAGTAGTACGCCGACCAGCTGTTGTTGTCCTGGACGCCGTCCTCGACCCGGGAGTCGATGTCGAAGTAGCCGATCTCCTCGGGGTTCGCCGCGTCGTTGAAGTCGATGACCGAGACACCGCCGGTGTACCAGGACTGCACGAAGAAGTCCTGACCGGGCACCGGGATCAGCGAGCCGTTGTGCGCGACACAGATCTCCCCGCCCTGGTGGCGGTCGATCTTGAAGTAGCTCTGGAACGCCAGGTCGGCGCCGGACCCGTCACCGTCGAGGGAGTAGACCGCGTCGGCGCCGCGCTCCGGACCGATCTCCTCGGTGCAGGTGGGGGCTCCTCCGCCGCCGAGCTCGTCGGTGAAGACCACGTTCTTGCCGTCGTTGGTGAACGTCGCCGAGTGCCAGAACGCGAAGTTGGTGTCCTGCACCACCTCGGTCACGACCGGGGAGGCGGGGTCGGAGATGTCCATCAGGATGCCGTCGCCCATGCAGGCGCCCGCGGCGACGTCCTTGCTCGGGAAGACGGTGATGTCGTGGCAGCCGGAGGTCCTGGCGTTGCCGCCGTCGGGGAAGAGCACCGGGGCGTCGATGAGCTCGGCCGAGGCCGGGTCGTCGACCGGGACCTCGATGATCGAGATCTTGTCGTGCGGCGGTTGGCAGTTCGGGAACTGCGCCGACGGCGAGTAGGACGACACGTAGATGTACTCGTGCTCGCCGTCCTTGCCCGGGACCAGCGTGTTCGTGTGCGAACCGCAGTCGGTCGCCACGGCCGCCACGTACTGCGGGTTGGCCTTGTCCGAGATGTCGAAGATCCGGATGCCCTCGAACCCGTCCGGGTCGGTCGTGGGCACCGAGGCCGCACCGCACTCGGTGCCGGCGCGGGGGTAGTCGACGGAGAAGTACAGCAGGTCACCGCTGACCGACACGTCACCCTGCCCACCCGGACAGAGCACCTCCGACACGATCTGCGGGTCCTCGGGATCGGAGATGTCGTAGACGACGAAGCCGTTGTAGTTCCCGCCGACGGCGTAGTCGCCGGTGAACGCCAGGTCCGAGTTGAAGTCGCTCATCACCTCGGTCTTCGGGACGTTGGTCACATGAGTCACGTTGGAGCTGGTGTCGGCGTCGCTGACGAACTCGTCTGCGGCGGAGGCCGAGGCGGGGCCCAGGAGTCCTGCCACGAGGGCGGCTGCTCCGGCCAGGGTGAGGCCGGTCAGCCCGCGTCCGGCCGGGGCGCGCCCGGCACGGGAACCTGAGGGGGATGTCGTCATACGAACTCCTGATTCTGATTGGAGCGAAACAGGAAGAACGTACACAGTTCAACATCAACATGTATAGGGGGATACAAAAGAAACATGGTTGTTAACACGCTGTCCGGCCGGCGCGATCCGACGGCACAACGCGGCCAGGATTCGGGATTTCCGCTGGCAGCAGGTATGGCGTGCCGGGAGGCCCCGACACGCCATACCCCTGTCCGATTTGTTACCGAGAGGACGGAAAAGACGGTTGTGACTGCGGATTGAACTCGTCCATCCGCACGTTCTCCGCCTCGGACAACCGCGGGTCGGTCAGTTTGAGCACGTCGAGGCCGCGCTGGATGTCGGACGAGTAGACGTGGCCCCTGTAGTAGTACGCCGACCAGGATCCGGCCGTGCTCAACGACTCCGGATCCCAGGGACCCCGGTCGAAGTGGCCGATCTCCTCGGGCCTGTCGGGATCGGTCAGGTCGATGACCGAGACCCCGCCCTGATACCAGGACTGCACGAAGAAGTCCTGACCGGGCACCGGGATCAGCGAGCCGTTGTGCGCCACACAGTTCTCGGTTTCGGTCTGGTGACGGGGCAGCTTGTAGTAGCTCCTGAACCCGAGTTCGGGAGACGTCCCTTCGTGGTTCAGGGAGTACACCGCGTCAGCGCCCCGCTCGGGTCCGACCTCCTCGGTGCAGGTGGCCGCGCCACCGCCGCCGAGTTCGTCGGTGAAGACCACGTTCCTGGCGTCGTTGGTGAACGTCGCCGAGTGCCAGAACGCGAAGTTCGGGTCCTGGACGCGGTCCACGACCCGGGGGCCGGCCGGGTCCGCGATGTCGAGCAGCAGACCGTCACCCAGGCAGGCCGCGGCGGCGATGTCCCGTTCCGGATAGACGGTGATGTCGTGGCAGCCGGTGGTGCGCTGGTGCCCGCCGTCCGGGAACAGCACGGGTTGACCCACCACGGAGGCCGAGGCCGGGTCGGCCAGCGGCACCTCGATGATCGAGATCTTGTCGTGCGGCGGTTGGCAGTTCGGGAACCGCTCGGAGGGCGAGTAGGACGACACGTAGACGTACTCGTGCTCGCCGTCCTTGCCCGGGACCAGCGTGTTCGTGTGCGAACCGCAGTCGGTCGGCACCGCAGCCACGTACTGCGGGTTGGCCTTGTCCGAGATGTCGAAGATCCGGATGCCCTCGAACCCGTCCGGGTCGGTCGTGGGCACCGCAGCCGCCCCGCACTCCGTACCCGCACGGGGGTAGTCGACGGAGAAGTACAGCAGGTCACCGCTGACCGACACGTCACCCTGCCCGCCGGGGCACACGACCGTGGACACCACGCGGGGGCGCTCGGGAACGGAGATGTCGTAGACGACGAACCCGTCGTAGTTCCCGCCGACGGCGTAGTCCCCCGTGAACGCCAGATCCGAGTTGAAGGCGGCGGTGCGCTCCAGGCCCGCGGGCTTGGGCAGGTTGGCCACGTGGACGACACCGCCTCCCGTGGTCACGCCGTCGGTGGCACGCGCCCCGGGAACCGCCAGGAGGCCGACCGCCACCAGAACCCCCGTCCCGACCGCCCCCCAGCGGACCCGGTCTCTGCGTCCTCGTCCGTTCGCCACGGGCCACACCCCCGGAAATTACACAAAGCTTCCAATTGGATACTTTGTGTTGTACGCGCCCCAGTCTCCACACTCCAGGCGAAACGCCGAGAGCGGACATCTGATGACCAATGCACTCCAGGAGCCCTGGGGCCGACCGCCGATGCCCACCCCGCCGGCCGAACGAAACAGCGCCGACACGTCCTCAGGACTGGACAAAACACCCACCGAGTGAGTAGAAAACCCGCAGGACGTCGCCTCAGGGGTATTCCGCCCCACGACACCGCGGACCCGTCCGCGCCACACCCCCAACGGAGGACACCTCGTGCGTCGCCTGGCACTCGCGACCGGAGCAGCTCTCGCGCTGCTCGGAGCCACAGCCTGCACCGGTGACGAGGACGGCCGGGAGACGGCCAACGTCATCGCCCCCGGAGCGCCCGGCGAGTCCTCGTCGCCCGCCACCACGGACCAGATCGCCGCCCTGGCAGAGGAGCAGGGGCACAACGAGGCGGACGTCACCTACCTGGTGATGATGATCGAGCACCACTCCCAGGCCCTGGAGATGACCGACCTGGTGCCGGAGCGCCACGAGCGCGACGGCATCGAGCGCATCGCCGACCGTATCTCCGCCGCACAGGGACCGGAGATCACCGCCATGGAGAGCTGGCTGGAGGAGAACGTCTTCGGCCCCGCACGGGAGAACCCGGCGCACCAGAACTTCTGCGGGCTGGAGGGGGACGGCACCCACCACGGCGAGGACTCCGACGTCCCCGCGTGCGAGCTCGACGTCGACCACGACGACATGCCGGGCATGGCCTCTCCGGAGGACCTGGAGCGGCTGGCGGACGCCGAGGGCGACGCGTTCGACCAGCTCTTCGTGGAACTGATGACCGCCCACCACGAGGGCGCGGTCACCATGGCCGAGGACGCGATGGCCGAGGGCAAGGACCAGACCGTGCTCAGGATGGCGAACGACGTGATCGCGGAGCAGAACACCGAGATCGGCCGCATGGCGGAGGTCCTGGAGGAGGAGTGAGCTCCCAGCCACTGGGAGGGCCGGGAACGACCGGCCTCCCGAGGGCCGGCATGTGAGAGGGGCACCCCCGGTCCGGGGGTGCCCCTCTCACATGCCGACGGAGGCCGCGGTCAGCCCGGCGGGCCGCCCGTGGCGGGGTCAGGCGGACTTCTCCTGGTGCTCCGCGTCCAGCTGGGCGCGAGGCACGATCGTGGGGTTCACGTTGTCGATCACCGTCTCCCGACTGATGATCACCTGCCCCACATCCTCACGGGACGGCACCTCGTACATCACCGACAACAACACCTCCTCGATGAT
>Ga0233363_1000977_pt1 | contig 11718 bp, 12 predicted proteins | sample ElkDunMinimDraft_18_FD_191534 | JGI IMG/M metagenome (GOLD analysis project Ga0233363, IMG submission 191534) | Fecal eukaryotic communites from dung pellets of Tule Elk in California, USA - Elk Dung C16 | ecosystem: Host-associated > Mammals > Digestive system > Large intestine > Fecal | place... | reverse complement strand
GACCGGGAAGTTGATCATCTGGGTGGCGAAGATGAAGGCGGCCACCAGTCCTGCCATCGGAGCGGTCCGATCGTCCAGCTCGCGACGGGCACCCCGCAGGGCGAGGCCGATGCCAACCACGGCGACCGCGCCGGTTGCCGCCGACGTGGGCGCATCCAGGAAACCGTCGGGTACGTGCATCTGTCGACTGTAAGTCGAAGGGCAGGGGTCGGCCATCGGGCACCAGCTGCCGCTCCGTGCGCCCCTTCCGGTCGTACGCTGAGCAGGTGCCGGACTGGCCCGCTGAGTACGAGACGCTGTGTGACGCCGACCGGCAGCACGACCTGCCGGCCGAGGAGCTCGAACGCCTTGCCGTCGCTGCGTTCATGCTCGGTCGTGACGACGAGGTGGTCCCGCTGCGCGAGCGGGCCGTCCACCGCTACACCTCCGACGGGCGACGGGCGGCCGCCGTGCTGTGCGGGTTCTGGATCGCCTGGCACCTGATGATGCGGGGCGACCTGGCCCAGGCTCAGGGCTGGACGGCACGGCTTCAGCGGCTCGCGGACGCCGAGGACCCCGCGATGCAGGCGATGCTGGCGCAGCAGAGCGCGGTCGTACGGATGTGGGACGGCGACGCCCTGGGCGCGCTGCCGGCCTTCGAGCGGTCGGTGGACCTCGCGGCCGCCGACTCCGACGCCGACGTGCTCGTGCTCGCGCTGCTGGGCAGGGCGCGCTGCCTGCAGCGGCTGGGCCGTGACGACGAGTGCGCGGCCGTGATGGACGAGGCCATGACCTACGTGTCCGCGGGGCGGGTCCAGCCCCAGGTCGTCGGTCTCCTGTACTGCGCCGTCATCGACCTCTGCCTCGGATGCTTCGACCTCGCCCGTGCCCAGGAGTGGACGCGGGCGCTGACGGCCTGGGTCGAGGACCAGCGAGGCGCCGTCGCCTACCGCGGGACCTGTCTCGTCCACCATGCGGAGATCCTCCAGCTGCGGGGCGCCTGGACGGAGGCGACCGCGCGAGCCGCTGAGGCGTGCGTCATCCTCGGGGCCCGGCCGGAGCCCGCCGTCGCCGCGGCGCACTACCGGATCGGTGAGCTGGCCCGGCTGCGCGGCCGCCTCGACGACGCCGAGTCGGCGTACGAGCGCGCGTCGGAGCTCGGCCTCGAGGTCCAGCCCGGTCTCGCCCTCCTTCGCCTCGCGCAAGGGCGCCCCGGCGCGGCGGCCGCCGGGCTCGAGCGGGCGCTCGGCGAGCACTCGGACGACCCTCGCGCCCGCCCGCTGCAGCTGGCCGCGCAGGTCGAGGTCTGCCTGGCGACCGGTGACGTGGAGGCTGCCGAGGATGCGCTCACGGCGCTCGCCGCGTCCGCAGACGTGGACGCGGCGCCCTTCCTGCGGGCGCTCTGCGAGCACAGCGCGGGAGCCGTCCTCCTCGCCCGCGGCGACGCACAGGCGGCGCTCCCTCGCCTCAGGCGGGCCTGGTCTCTGTGGCGTGACGTCGACGCGCCGTACGAGGCCGCGCGCGCACGCGGCCTGACCGCCCGGGCGTGCGAGGCGCTGGGCGACGCCGACGCGGCGGTCATGGAGGCGGACGCCGCCCGCGCTGCCCTCGACCGGCTCGGCGCCGTAGGGGAGCCGTTCGGCGTGGCGGGGATGCCTGCGGGGGAGGGACTTCTCTCGCCGCGCGAGCTCGAGGTCCTCCGGCTCCTTGCTACGGGCGCCACGAACCGCGCGATCGCCGCCGAGCTCGTCCTGTCGGAGAAGACCGTCGCGCGTCATGTCAGCAACATCTTCGGCAAGCTCGACCTGCGCAACCGCGCCGCCGCCACCGCGTATGCCTTCGAGCACCACCTCCTCTGACCGGCCGTACGCAGAATCACCCATCGACCCCGGCCGGGTTGGGTCGTTCGCCCGAAGCGGGGGCGCTCGTGCTGCCCATAGCGTCGATGACGACGACGAGGGGGAGACGACGAGGGGGAGAAGTGGAGACGCAGGACGACAGGCGGCAGGTGGGCACGGTCGTGATCGGCGCCGGGCAGGCGGGACTGGTGCTGGGCTACCACCTCCAGCGCTCCGGTGAGGACGCAGTGCTTCTGGAGGCCGGGGCTCGGGTGGGCGACTCGTGGCGCCACCGGTACGACTCGTTGCGGCTCTTCAGCCGGCGGCGGTACGCGAGCCTGCCCGGGTGGTCGATCCCCATGCACGGGTTCCCGACGCGCGACGAGATGGCCGACTACCTCGAGGCGTACGCGCAGCGGTTCTCTCTCCCGGTCGAGACGGGCACCTCGGTCCGTCGCGTGACGCATGACGGCGCGCGGTTCTCGGTCGAGACCAGCACGGACTCGTACGTCGCGGACCGGGTCGTCGTGTGCGCGGGAGCGCACGCCCGTCCTGCGTTCCCCGCGCTGGCCGCGGATCTCGACCCCTCGGTGCGTCAGCTCCACTCGCTCGACTACCGCAACCCGAGCCAGCTCGCTCCCGGTGGTGTCCTCGTCGTGGGAGCCGCCAACTCCGGCACCGACGTCGCGCTCGACGCGGCAGCGGCAGGGCACCCGACGTGGCTCGCGGGCCGCCACCCGGGGCAGGTGCCGTTCGACATCGACGGCGCGCAGGGGCGAGCGATGACACCGGTCGTGATGTTCGTGTTCCGGAACCTGCTCACCCGGAGCACACCGATGGGCAGGCGGTTCATGGCCAGGGCGGAGGGCCACGGAGTGATGCTCGTCCGTAACAAGATCGCAGACCTCGACGCCGCCGGAGTGCTCCGTACCGGCCGCATCGAGGCGGTGGTCGATGGCCGACCAGTCTCGAGCGACGGTGTGTCCCCGGAGATCTCGACCGTGGTGTGGTGCACGGGCTCACGTCCCGACCACCGTTTCCTGGACGTGCCCGGGGCGTTGGACGACGCCGGCGCTCCTGTCCACGACCGCGGGATCTCGCCGGTGCCCGGCCTGGCCTTCCTCGGGCTCGACCTCCAGCACTCGGTCGCGTCGTCGATGATCCAGGGGGTGGACCGCGACGCCCGTCACGTCCTGCGACGGCTGCGCGCGACCCCGACCGTACGACCGTCAGCGGGGGAGAGCGCCCTCGCGCGTTAGAGGTCGACGCGCTCGTTGTCCGCGCCGTCGTACGCCTCGCCGGTGGCCTTCGCCTTGGCGAAGCTGATCAGCGACGCGATGCGACCGCCCGGGGTGTCCCAGTACTCGCCGCCCTCGAGGTCGACGTGGATCAGCACGACGTTCGGGTCGTCGGGCCCCTCCGGCATCCACGCCTCGGCGAACGTGTTCCAGAGCTCCTCGATCTTCGCGCGGTCGTCGACGACCGTCGCGGTCCCGTGGAGCGAGACCCATGTGCTCGCGGACGAGAACGTGATCCCCACGTGCGGCCGAGCCGTGATGTGGGCCACCTGCCGTGAGTCGCGGGCCGTGAGGAACCAGAGCTCGGCGCTCGGCTCGACCTCCTGGCGCGCCATCGGCCTGCTCGTGAGCGTCCCGTCGGCGTCCACGGTGGTGAACATCGCGATCCTCAGGTCGTCCAGCAGGTCGAGGAGCTGCTTCTGGCCGTCGCTCATGGCTGTCCCTTCGTCGGTGTCACCTGGCGGTACCCGAAGCCGTCGGGCACATGCCACGGCGGGGAGGGCGCGCACCACGCGGGCCGAATCGGGTGCGCGGCCGCGCCGACCCTGCCGATAGCATCGAGCCAACCTGTCTCGTACGTCCCGAAGGAGCATCGTGTCCGAGCTCAACGTCACCGTCGTGGGTCCCGCGCGCCGGCAGGACCGCACCGTGACGGCCGGGACGAAGGCCTGGGAGCTCTTCGCCGAGGACCCCGACGTCATCGCCGTCAAGGTCGACGGTGCCCTCAAGGACCTCGCGTACGCGCTCGCCGCCGGCGACGTGATCGAGCCCGTCGCCATCGCGAGCAAGGACGGCCGCGACATCCTGCGGCACTCCACCGCCCACGTCATGGCGCAGGCGGTCCAGGACCTGTTCCCGGAGGCCAGGCTCGGCATCGGGCCGCCCGTCCAGGACGGCTTCTACTACGACTTCGACGTCGAGACTCCGTTCACCCCGGAGGACCTCACCAAGATCGAGTCGCGGATGCGCAAGATCATCAAGGAGAACCAGCGCTTCTCCCGCCGGGCGATCGACGACGACGAGGCGCGCGTCGAGCTCGCCGACGAGCCGTACAAGCTGGAGCTGATCGGCCTGAAGAGCTCAGCCGGCAGCGACGACCTCGAAGGCGCGGCAGAGGGCGCCAGCGTCGAGGTCGGCGCCGGTGGCCTCACCATGTACGACAACATCGACCGCAAGGGCGAGATCGCCTGGACCGACCTGTGCCGTGGCCCCCACCTGCCGACGACCAAGCGCATCCCCGCGTTCGCGCTGATGCGCAGCGCGGCGGCGTACTGGCGGGGCAACGAGAAGAACAAGCAGCTCCAGCGCATCTACGGCACCGCCTGGGAGAGCAAGGAGGCGCTCGCCGACTACCTCCACCGTCTGGAGGAGGCGCAGCGCCGCGACCACCGCAGGCTGGGCAACGAGCTCGACCTGTTCTCGTTCCCCGACCTCATCGGCCCCGGGCTGCCCGTCTTCCACCCCAAGGGCGGGGTGATCAAGCGGGAGATGGAGGACTACGTCCGTCAGCGGCACATCGAGGAGGGCTTCTCGTACGTCGGCAGCCCGCACATCGCCAAGGAAGACCTCTTCTACACCTCCGGTCACCTGCCGTACTACGGCGACGGCATGTTCCCCCCGATGGACCTCGACGGTCAGAACTACCGCCTCAAGGCGATGAACTGCCCGATGCACAACCTCATCTACTCGTCGCGGGGACGCTCCTACCGTGAGCTCCCGCTGCGCCTGTTCGAGTTCGGCACCGTCTACCGCGACGAGAAGTCAGGGGTGCTCCAGGGCCTGACCCGCGTCCGGATGATCAGCCAGGACGACTCCCACTCGTACGTGACCGAGGAGGGCGCGGCCGCCGAGGTCCGCCACCTGCTCGACTTCATCCTCGGCCTCCTGCGCGACTTCGGGATGGACGACTACTACATCGAGCTGTCGACCCGCGACGACCAGAAGCCCGACAAGTTCATCGGCTCCGACGAGGAGTGGGAGGCCGCGACCAAGGTCCTTCACGACGTCGCGGTGGCCAGCGGTCTCGAGCTGGTGCCCGACCCGGGCGGCGCGGCGTTCTACGGTCCCAAGATCTCGGTCCAGGTGCGTGACGCCATCGGCCGTACCTGGCAGATGTCGACGATCCAGTACGACTTCAACCAGCCGAAGCGCTTCGGGCTCGAGTACACCGCCGCGGACGGCTCCCGCAAGCAGCCGGTGATGATCCACTCGGCGAAGTTCGGCTCGATCGAGCGCTTCCTCGGCGTGCTCGTCGAGCACTACGCTGGCGCCTTCCCTCCGTGGCTCGCGCCCGTGCAGGTCGTGGCGATCCCCATCGCGGAGCGTCACGTCGACTACCTGTACGAGGTCGCCGCCAAGCTGCGTGCTGCGGGGATCCGCGCTGAGGTCGACGAGGCGGACGACCGGATGCAGAAGAAGATCCGCAACGCCCAGACCCAGAAGGTCCCGTTCATGCTGATCGCCGGCGACGACGACATCGAGGCGGGAGCGGTGTCCTTCCGCTACCGCAGCGGCAAGCAGGACAACGGTGTGGCCGTCGACGAGGCCGTCGCCCGGATCGTCCAGGCGGTCGCAGACCGGGTCCAGGTATGAGCTCCGAGGCCGGCGCCGGGTCACCTGCGGGAGCCGACGGTCCGTGGGGGCGCCCCGCTGTGGGCTTCGAGGGCTTCGACCGCCTCTGGACCCCCCACCGGATGGCGTACATCACCGACGAGGGTCCGCGTGAGGACGGCTGCCCGTTCTGCCGGATGCAGCAGCGGCCCGACGACGAGACGCTGGTCGTCGCGCGCGGCGAGCACGTGTACGCGGTGCTCAACCTGCATCCGTACAACCCCGGACACCTCATGGTCGTCACCAACCGGCACGTCGGAGAGCTCGACGAGCTGAGCGACGCCGAGGCGCACGAGCTCACCGCGATGACGCAGCAGGCAGTCCGCGTGCTGAAGCGCGTGAGCGGGCCGGCAGCGTTCAACGTGGGCCTCAACCTGGGTGCGGTCGCCGGTGGCTCGCTGTCGCAGCACCTGCACCAGCACGTCGTGCCCCGATGGATGGGGGACTCCAACTACATCACCGTCACGGGAAGCACCAAGGTGATGCCGCAGCTGCTCGCCGACACCCGTGACCTGCTCGCGAAAGCGTGGAACGCCTGATGCTCGAGCGCTTCCGCGCGACCTGGGCCAAGATCATGAGCCCGATCGCCGACCTGTTCCTCAAGCTGGGCATCAGCCCCGACGTGGTGACGTTCGTCGGCACGCTCGGGGTCACGGCCGCCGCGCTGTGGTTCTACCCGCGAGGCGAGTTCTTCCTCGGGACGGTGGTCATCACCGCTTTCGTCTTCTCCGACATGGTCGACGGCCTCATGGCCCGCAAGTCCGGCCAGTCGAGCGCGTGGGGCGCCTTCCTCGACTCCACGCTCGACCGCGTCGGTGACGCGGCGATCTTCGGCGGCCTGGTTGTCTGGTACGCAGGCACCGGCGACGACCTCCTCATGACCTCCGTCGCTCTGTGGTGCCTGGTCGGAGGCCAGCTCACGTCGTACGCGCGGGCGCGTGCCGAGTCCCTCGGGATGGAGGCCAAGGGCGGGATCGCCGAACGCTCGGACCGGCTCGTCGCCGTGCTCGCGATGACAGGTCTCTCCGGCATCTTCGACCTGCCCGTGCTGCGGACGATCGTGCTCTGGGCGTTGGCGGTCGCCAGCACGGTCACCGTGGTCCAGCGGATCATGATGGTCCGGCGACAGGCGTTGGCGAAGGCATGATCCCGCCGACCCGGGCCGCACGCGCGGCGCTCGCGACGTCTCGTACGTACGTCGAGGCGGCGGCGTACCGGGCTGGGTGGAACGTCGCCGTGCACCTCCCTCAGCCCGTGGTCGACCGCGCGCTGAGGGTGACCGCCGACAAGCTGTACGGCCGCGACGGGAGCGGCATCCGGCGGCTCCGCTCCAACCTGGCCCGCGCCGTTCCCGACGCGGACCCCGCGACGCTCGACGCCGTCACGCGCGACGCCATGCGGTCGTACCTGCGCTACTGGGGCGAGGTGTTCCGCCTGCCGCGCTTCACCGGTGACGCCGACGCCGTCGACCAGGCGATCGTGGTGGACCACGCCGAGCGCGTGTACGCGTTGCGCGACGCAGGGCGCGGGATGATCGCGGCGCTGCCCCACATGGGCAACTGGGACCTCATGGGCGCGTGGGCGTGCACCCACGATCTCCCGCTCATGACGGTGATGGAGCGGCTCAAGCCCGAGCGCCTGTACGACGAGTTCGTGGCGTTCCGTCAGCGGATCGGCATGACCGTCCTTCCGCTGACCGGTGGTCCGCCGACGATGCCCCAGCTCGCGGAGCATCTGCGCAAGGGCGGTTTCGTGTGCCTGCTCGCCGACCGGGACATGTCCCGCAGCGGGATCACCGTCGACCTTCTTGGCGAGAAGGCGCGGATGCCGGTGGGGCCGGCGCTGCTCGCGCAGCAGACGGGGGCGGCGCTGTTCGTCGCCAGCTCCCGCTACGACGACGAGACGGGCAGGCTGCGGATGAGCATCCACGAGCCTGTCGAGACGCGCCCGGGCGAGGACGGCCTGGTGGCGATGACGCAGGACGTCGCGGACCTCTTCAGCGCGGACATCCGCCGCAGCCCCGCCGACTGGCACATGCTGCAGCGTGTGTTCGAGGTGGATCGCCGCGAGGGCGGCCGGCGACCAGGGGACAGGGGAGTCAGATGAAGGTCGGGATGGTCTGCCCGTACTCGTTCGACGTGCCGGGCGGTGTCCAGAACCACGTCCTGGACCTCACCCGCACGATGCGCGACCTCGGCGTCGACGTCTCCGTCCTCGCGCCCGCCGCCGACGACGACGACCTCCCGTCGTACGTGACGCCGGCGGGGCGGGCGCTGCCCGTGCGCTACAACGGTGCGGTCGCCCGTGTCTCCTTCGGCCCGAGGGCGATGGCGCGGACGCGACGCTGGCTGCGCGACGGCGGGTTCGACATCCTCCACGTGCACGACCCGGCGACGCCCAGCGTGTCGTTGATGGCGCTGAGCCTCGCGAGCGGCGTCTCGATCGCGACGATCCACACATCGATCGGGCGCTCCCGTGCGCTCGCGGCGACCGAGGCCCTGCTGCGTCCGGCGATGGAGAAGCTCAGCGCGCGCATCACCGTCTCCCGTGAGGCGCAGCGGGTGGTGGCGCACTACCAGGGCGGCGACTCGGTGATCATCCCCAACGGTCTTTTCGTCGACGACTTCAGTAGCGTGGAGCGCCGACCTTCCGCCGGACCCGGTCCGTCCCTGCTGTTCCTCGGCCGGTTCGAGGAGACGCGGAAGGGTCTGCCGGTCCTCCTCGAGGCGCTGCCTGCCGTCGTCGAGCGGTACCCCGGCCTCCGGCTGGTCGTGGCGGGCGCCGGCGACCCCCGTGCCGGGAACGCGATGGTGCCGCAGGCGCTGCGCGAGAACGTCGACGTGGTCGGACGCGTCTCCGACGACGAGCGTGCGCGGCTGCTGTCCGAGACCGACGTCTACGTCGCCCCGAACACCGGCGGAGAGAGCTTCGGGATCGTGCTCATCGAGGCGATGGCCGCCGGTGCCCCGGTGGTCGCCAGCGACATCAGGGCGTTCGCGGACGTTCTGGAGGACGGGCGCCTCGGCGCGCTGTTCGGCAACGAGGATCCCCTCTCGCTCGCCAAGACGCTGATCGACGCGCTCGACGATCCTGCTCGCGAGGAGCGGGCGGCGGTGGCACGCGAGGCCGTGCGCAGGTACGACTGGAGTGTGGTGGCACCGCAGGTGATCAGTGTGTACGAGACGGTCCTCGGAGCGGGAGGCAACGCATGAGCACGCTGGAATGGGTCCTCGTCATCGGCGCGGTCGTCGCGGCGATCACGGTCGCCCTCTCGTCGACGGCCGGCCGGCTGGACCGCCTCCACATCCGCCTCGCGACGGCACAGGCCTCGCTCGACCGCCAGCTCCTCGACCGCTCCACGTGCCTGCGCAACGTCGCGACGAGCGGCGTCCTCGACCCGGCGAGCGCGCTCGTCGCGGTGGAGGCCGCCGACGCCTCGCGGGCGGGGATCGGCAAGGTCGACCAGGAGGACCGCGAGACCGCGCTGAGCGAGGTCATGCGGACCGTCTTCGGCGACGCCGCCGACGTCGACGACCTGTGGGCGTCGGCCGACGAGCCGCAGCGCGAGCTGCTCGCCGACCTCGGCGACGCCTGCGAGCGCGTGCAGCTCGCGCACCGCTTCCACGACGACCTGGTGGCCCGTACCGAACGCATGCGCCGCAAGCGGATCGTGCGCTGGGCACGCCTCGCCGGCCACGCGCCCTGGCCCTACCGGATGGACTTCGACGACACGCCGCCCCCGCACCTCCTCGTCAAGGAACGACCGATCGCCGGACCGGGCCAGGAGTCCTCCGCCACGGACGTACGATGAGGCCGACGCCGCCGTCCGACCCGAGGTGAGACCGATGACCGAGCACTCGACCGTTCCCGCAGGCACCGACCAGAGCACCGGCACCGCACGCGTCAAGCGCGGCATGGCCGAGATGCTGAAGGGCGGGGTCATCATGGACGTCGTCACCGCGGAGCAGGCCAAGATCGCCGAGGACGCAGGCGCGGTCGCCGTCATGGCGCTCGAGCGGGTGCCGGCCGACATCCGCGCGCAGGGCGGGGTGTCGCGGATGAGCGACCCCGACCTCATCGACGCGATCATCGAGGCGGTGTCGATCCCGGTGATGGCCAAGGCCCGGATCGGCCACTTCGTCGAGGCGCAGGTGCTGCAGTCGCTCGGCGTCGACTACATCGACGAGTCGGAGGTGCTGACTCCGGCCGACTACGCCCACCACATCGACAAGTGGGCGTTCACCGTGCCGTTCGTGTGCGGGGCGACCAACCTGGGCGAGGCGCTGCGCCGCATCACCGAGGGAGCGGCGATGATCCGCTCCAAGGGCGAGGCCGGCACCGGTGACGTCTCGAACGCGACCACCCACATGCGGACGCTGCGCGACCAGATCCGCCGCCTCCAGAACCTGCCGACCGACGAGCTGTACGTCGCCGCCAAGGAGCTGCAGGCCCCGTACGAGCTCGTGAAGGAGGTCGCCGCCGCCGGTCGGCTGCCGGTCGTGCTGTTCACCGCCGGCGGGATCGCCACGCCGTCGGACGCGGCCATGATGATGCAGCTGGGTGCCGAGGGCGTGTTCGTCGGCTCCGGCATCTTCAAGTCCGGCAACCCCGCCGAGCGTGCTGCCGCGATCGTCAAGGCCACCACGTACTTCGACGATCCTGACGTGATCGCGAAGGTCTCGCGCGGCCTCGGGGAGGCGATGGTGGGCATCAACGTGGAGGACGTCCCCGAGCCGCACCGGCTCGCCGAGCGCGGTTGGTGACACCGTGCCGTTCTTCTCGGCCCCGAAGCTGACCGACGCCGAGGCGCTGCGCAGCTACGCCCGGGTGCTCGTACGGGCAGGTCTGACTCCGCCCGACTCCTGGGTGCAGGAGGTCGCCGTCGCTGCGCGTGAGGACGCTGGCCTCGACGACGCCGAGGGCGAGGCGCGGCGCCTCGTCGCCGAGGCGCGGGCCGCACTCCTCGAGGAGCAGGCGGCCTGGCCCGACCGTACGGACTACGACGCCCTCCAGAGCGCGCTCGCGCGCCTCGCCTCGACCGGGCTGATCGTCCTCCAGGGGGTCGACGACCACTGGGCGGCCGCCGCCGCGCTGCGCGACGCCGCTGCCGAGGGCCGCCCTGTACGAGGCGTCGTGTGGTTCACCCCGTCCGACGTCTGGCACGCCGTCGACCACGGGATGCTGGAGCTGAACGTCTGGCACCCCGACTCCGCGAACGTCGCAGACGGTGACCCCCTCTGCACGGAGGTCCTCGCCTCCCTCGACGCGCACGGGCTCGCCGCACACTTCGACGAGGGGCGCATCGAGGTCCGGGCGTTCTGGCACCGGCGGGCCGGCGACGCGTGAGCGGTGTCCGCATCGGCGTCCTCGCACTCCAGGGGGACGTGAAGGAGCACCTGCGCATGCTCGCCGACAGCGGGGCCGCGCCGTCCACGGTGCGACGCCCGAGCGAGCTGGCTGCCGTCGACGCCCTGGTCGTGCCGGGCGGGGAGTCGACCACGATCGACAAGCTGTCGCGTGCCTTCGACCTTCGTGACCCGATCCGCGACCGGATCGCCGACGGGATGCCGGCGTTCGGCACCTGCGCCGGCATGATCATGCTCGCCGACCGCATCGAGGGTGGTATCGAGGGTCAGCAGACGTTCGGAGGACTGGACGTCACGGTGCGCCGCAACGCCTTCGGGAGACAGGTCGACTCGTTCGAGACGGATCTCCTGGTCGAAGGGCTCGCCTCGCCGATGCACACCGTGTTCATCCGCGCGCCGTGGGTGGAGCGCTGCGGTCCCGAGGTCGAGGTCCTGGCGAGCATCGACCGCGGCGAGGCCGGGGTGCACCCGGTGGTGGTCCGCCAGGGCGTGCTGCTGGCGGCGTCGTTCCACCCCGAGGTCGGTCGTGACGACCGCCTGCACCGCATGTTCGTGGACCTGGTGCGTACAGCGCGGTGAGCGCGGTCCCACCCACGCCCGCGTATCGGCGCCAGGCCCCGACGACAG
>Ga0233363_1000976_pt1 | contig 11719 bp, 10 predicted proteins | sample ElkDunMinimDraft_18_FD_191534 | JGI IMG/M metagenome (GOLD analysis project Ga0233363, IMG submission 191534) | Fecal eukaryotic communites from dung pellets of Tule Elk in California, USA - Elk Dung C16 | ecosystem: Host-associated > Mammals > Digestive system > Large intestine > Fecal | place... | reverse complement strand
GATCAGCAGCTCGGGGACCGGTCCGATCGACCAGGCGCTCATCGGTGACGACCGGAACATGTACCTGTTCTTCGCCGGCGACAACGGCCGCATCTACCGGGCGTCCATGCCGATCGGGAACTTCCCGGGCTCGTTCGGGTCGAGCTACACGACGATCATGACCGACACCCAGGCCAACCTGTTCGAGGCGGTGCAGGTCTACAAGCTCGCCGGTCAGCAGCGGTACCTCATGATCGTCGAGGCCATCGGGTCGCAGGGCCGGTACTTCCGGTCCTTCACGGCCACCAGCCTGGACGGGCAGTGGACCCCGCAGGCCGCCACCGAGTCGAACCCGTTCGCCGGCAAGGCCAACAGCGGCGCCACGTGGACGAACGACATCAGCCACGGCGAGCTGCTGCGCACCAGCGCGGACCAGACCATGACGGTCGACCCGTGCAACCTGCAGCTGCTCTACCAGGGCCGCAGCCCGAGCTCGGGCGGCGACTACGGGCTGCTGCCGTACCGTCCGGGGCTGCTCACGCTGCAGCGGTAGCCCGGGCGGTCCCACCGGCATCCGGTCCGCACCGTCGCCCGTGAGGGTGGCGGTGCGGACCTCGGGGCCCGGTCTCGGAGCCGGGGAGGGCCGGGCGGCAGGGGCCGCCCGGCCCGCTCCGTGCGGGCGGGGTCGCCGACCGGTCGCCCGTCACGGTGCCGGTCAGGCGGGCGGGCGGCCGCCCGTCAGCTCGGGCAGCGAGGCCGCGATGGCCTGGGTGTCCGGGTGCTGCGGGTCCCGCAGGACGTCCCGCAGCGGGCCGGACTCCACGAACGTGCCGTCGGCCAGCACCAGCACGCGGTCGGTCAGGCGGTCGAGCAGCCGCACGTCGTGCGACGCGACCAGCAGCCCGATGCCGTCCGCGCGGACCAGGGCGCGGATGTCGTCGGCGATCTCCTCGCGCATCGACTGGTCGACGGCGGTGAGCGGCTCGTCGAGCAGGAGCAGGTCGGGCCGGGTCGCCAGGGCCCGGGCGATCGCGACGCGCTGCCGCTCGCCGCCGGACAGCGTGCCGACGCGCCGCGTGACGAAGCGGATGGGCAGGCCCACCACGGCCAGCGCCGCCTCGACGTCGTTGCTCGTGGTGCGACCGGCCTTCCGGGCCTCCTTGAACGCGTCGAGGATCGTCTCCTCGACCGTGCGCTGCACGTCGATCCCGGCCAGGCCGTTCTGGTGGACCGTGCGCAGGCGCGCCTTGACGTCCTTGCGGCGCCGGCGCGGGGTCTTGCCGACCGGCACCCCGCCGAGCGTGACGTGCCCCTGGCCGGCGCGCATGCCGCCGCCCAGGATCTCCACGAGCGTGGACTTGCCGACGCCCGAGCGTCCGAGCACGCCCAGGGCGTCGCCCGGACGCAGGGTGAGTGAGACGCCCGCCAGCACGGGCGGGCCGCCGTAGCCGGCCCAGACGTCGGTGGCCTCGAGGACTGCGGGGGTGCTGCTCATGCGTCGGTGCTCGTCTCGTCTCGTCGTGGCGCCGTCCTGGCGCGCCTGCTGGTCCCAACGTACGGCCCCGCCGGATGGATCCCCGCCACCACCGTCCGGCACACGTCGACGTCCGCCGGGAGGGACGGCGGACGCCGGGTGGTGGCGCGCCGGCCGGCGGGCGACGGGGGGCAGCCGCGGGCCCGTGCGCGTCGGGCGCACCAGGTGGTGCTGCGGTGGCGCCGCCTGATGCCGAGCAGGGTCCCACCCGCTGTCAGCAGGATGCCGTTGACCAGGGGCAGAGCGGTCGCGTCGGTCCCGGTCGACGCCAGGGCGCGGTCACCCGTGGTGGTGGCCGGCGCCCCCGCCCGGCGGCGCCCCGTCCCCGCCCGGCGGCGCCCCGTCCCTGCCCGGCGGCGCCCCGTCCCTGCCCGGCGGCGTGCCGTCCTCGTCGCGGGACGACCGCCCGCCCGTCGTGTCGTCCGGGTCCACGACGACGAGCTGGCCCATCATCCCCTGGTCCTCGTGCAGCAGCAGGTGGCAGTGGAACATGTACGGCACATCGGGGTCCGCGTAGTCCTCGAACCGCATGATCAGGCGGTACGTGCGGTTCGGTGCCAGGTAGACGGTGTCCTTCGCGCCGGCCAGTGCCGGCGGCGGCGCCTCGCCGTCGATGTCGAGGACCCGCATCTGCACGTCGTGCACGTGCAGGCTGTGCGGGAACGCGTTGCGGTTGCGGACCTCCCACACCTCCGTGGTGTCGAGCTCGGCGGTGACGTCGATGCGGTCCATGTCCATGCGGCGGCCGTTGATCGAGCGGTCCTGCAGCTCGAAGGTGCGCGTCACGTCCGCGTCCGCGGCGGACAGCGGCTCCAGGGTCGTCAGGGTCGACGCCACCTCGGGTGACGGGGCCAGGGTGGGCGCGGCGCGCAGCTCCAGGACGTCGAAGGTGTCCTGCGCGCCCATCGCGAAGCCCGCGACGACGCGCCCCAGGTCCGGTGGGTACGAGCGCAGCCGCACGGTCTCGCCGGGTGCCGCCGTGACGACGACCTCCGCCCGCTCGCCGGGCGACAGCTGGACGCGGGTGGTGGGCAGCGGCTCGGGCAGCAGGCCGCCGTCGGACGCGACCTGCAGGAACGAGCGGTCGTCCTCGAACCCGAACGCGTACGTGCGCGCCGTCGACCCGTTGAGCAGCCGCAGCCGCACCCGCTGCGTCGTCACCGGCAGGTGGGCGCCGCGCACGCCGTTCGTCGTCACCAGCGAGCCCAGGACCCCGAGCTCGCCGCCGGACATGTCGAGCGACCCGTCGCGGTCGACGTTCCGGTCCTGCACGACCACCGGCACGTCGTCGACGCCGTACTCCGTGGGCAGGCCCACGTCCGGCGCGGCGGGGTCGTCGAGCAGGAAGAACCCGGCCAGCCCGCGGTAGACGTGCTCCTGCGTCTCGCCGTGCGGGTGCGGGTGGTACCAGAGGGTCGCGGCGGGCTGGTCGACGCGCCAGGTCGGGCGCCACGTGGCACCGGGCTCGACGCTCTGGTGCGGGCCGCCGTCCATCGCGGCGGGCAGGTGCATGCCGTGCCAGTGCACGCTCGTCGCCTCGGGCAGCGTGTTGCGGACCTCGACGGCCACCTGCTCGCCGCGTGCCGCCCGCAGGGTGGGGCCGAGCAGGTCGCCGTCGAACCCCCAGGTGGGGGTGTCGACGCCGGGGGTGAACTGCGTCGAGCCCTCCTGCGCGGTCAGCCGGAAGGTGCGGGTGCCGTCGGCGGCGACGCGCGACGGTGCGAGCGGGGGGACGGGCAGCGGGACGTCGAACGTCTCCGGCACGTCGACGGCCGAGACGGACACCTCGCTGCAGGCGCCTGCGCCCGCGGCCACCAGGAGGGCGACGGCCGCGGCCGCGGCGAGCCGACGCGCACCTCGGGCGCGACTCACGGCTGTCGCCCCCGCGTCCTCTGCAGCCCGCTGCCGAGCAGCCCGGTGCCGGCACCGAGCAGCGTGACCCACGTGAGCTCGAAGACGCCGGCCACGACGAGCAGGGCCGGCGACAGGTGGGCGGCACCGGACACGACCGACACCGCTGCGAGGACGGCGCCGTAGGCGAGGCCGGCGAGGGTGCCCGTGAGGACGGGCCGGGGGGTGTCGCGCAGGCCGAGGACGGCGACCCAGACGACGAGGGTGACGGACAGGACGACTGCCGCGAGACCTGGCTCGGGCATGTGCGTGACCGCGAGCGCGGGCCACAGCAGGACGGTCGCGGCGAGTGCGGCGACCACGCGGCCGCGCACCCGTCGGCGCGCGGTGAGAGGGACGGACCGGCTGGTCAGCGGTGTGTTCTCCATGCCTCTCGACGCTAGGCAGCCGCGGTCCGGGGGGAGTCCGGCAGGTGTCGTCGACACGGCTCGTCGGTCGTCGACGCGTGGTGTCGTCGGGAGGCGACATCCGGCGTCGACATGCCGGGGATGTCCCGGAGGGTCCGGTGTTCCTACGCTCGGGGTGTGACCGCACCGCTGACGCCGCGTGCGACCGACCTCGGGCTCGCGCTCGGGACGGTCGCCGTCGTCGCGCTCACCATCGGCGCGGGCGTCGAGGCCGAGCGGGAGCCGTCACCCGTGGCCTACGCGTTCGCCGTGGGGTTCGGTGCCGTGCTGCTCGTGCGCCGGCGGTGGCCCGTCGCGGTCCTCGTCGTGACGGTGCTCGGGATCTTCGTGTACTACGCGCTCGGGCACCCCGCGATCGGCCAGGCCCTGCCCGCGGCGGCCGCCCTGTACTCCGCGGCCGAGCTGGGGCGCACCCGGGCCGCGCTCGTGGTGGGGGCGGTGCTCGTCGGCGTGGCCGCGTACTTCCGCATCGCCGAGGGGCTGCCCGTGAGCTACCTGCTGAGCTACGAGCTGCTCACCAACGTGGCGCTCGTCGTGGCAGCCGTCGCCCTGGGCGAGAGCGTGCGCGCGCGGCGCCGGTCGCGGGAGGACCAGGAGCGGCTGCGGGTCGCCGCGCTGGCCGAGCAGGCCGCCGACGCGGAGCGCCGCATGGAGGCGCAGCGCGTGCGCATCGCGCGCGACCTGCACGACAGCATCGGGCACACCGTGTCCGTGGTCGCGGTGCACGCGGGCGTCGCCGCCGAGGCCGTGGGCCGGGACGACGCGCTGGCCGCCGCGTCGATCGCGCAGGTGCGCGACGCGACCGGTGCGACGCTGCGCGAGCTGCGCGCGACGGTCCGGCTGCTGCGCGCGTCGCACGAGGAGGCGGCCCGCGGTGCCGTCGGCCTGGCGGGGGTCGGCGCGCTCGCGGCGTCCGCGCGCGCCGCCGGCCTCGACGTCGACGTGCGCCTCGACGTCCCGGACGGCGCGGTGGACGGGGCGATCGACGCCGGCGCGTACCGGATCGTGCAGGAGGCGCTGACCAACGTGCTGCGGCACGCCGACGCCGCGCGGGTCACGGTCGCCGCCGCGGTCGCCGACGGGTGGCTGGACGTGCGTGTCGACGACGACGGCGCCGGGCCGGTGGGCGCCGGGACACCCGCCGGGCAGGGGTTGCGCGGCATGGCCGAGCGCGCCGGGCTGCTCGGCGGGACGCTCGTCTCCGGGCCGGGCGCCGGCGGCGGCTTCGCGGTGCACGCCCGGCTCCCCGCGAGGCTCGACGCATGATCGGCGTCGTCCTGGCCGACGACCAGGAGCTGCTGCGCGCCGGCCTGCGGGCCCTCGTCGAGCGGGACGGCGACATCGCCGTGGTGGGGGAGGCCGCGACCGGGCGCCAGGCCGTGGCGCGGGTGCGCGAGCTGCACCCCGACGTCGTCCTCATGGACGTCCGCATGCCCGACCTCGACGGCATCGACGCGACCCGTGCGATCGTCGACGACGCCGCGCTCGCGGGCACGGCGGTGCTGGTGCTCACCACCTTCGACGAGGACGAGAACGTGTTCGCCGCCATCCGCGCCGGGGCCGCCGGGTTCCTGCTGAAGGACGTCGCCCCCGACGAGCTGCGGCAGGCGGTGCGGACGGTCGCCGCGGGCGAGGCGCTGCTCGACCCCGCCGTGACCCGGCGCGTCATGCGGGCCGCCGCCGCGCGGCCGCCCGCCGCCGACACGGCACCCCTCGGGGTGCTGACGGACCGCGAGCGGGAGGTGCTGCGGGAGATCGGCCTCGGTCGCTCCAACCAGGAGGTCGCCGACCGGCTGCACCTCAGCCCCGCCACCGCGCGCACGTACGTCTCGCGGCTGCTGACCAAGCTCGCCGCGCGCGACCGCTCCCAGCTGGTGGTGCTCGCCTACCGCACGGGCCTGGTGGGCGCGCCGCTCAGCGACGACGCGCCACCAGGACCGCGTCGCGGACGGTGACCTCGACCCCGTCGTGCTCGATGGTGCGCTCGAGCACCTGCGGCTCGATCGACGCCCAGTCCGCCGGGTCGAGGTCCGCGGCGACCTCGTCCGCCGTGTGACCGAGCCGCGCCAGGTGCGGGCGCGGCACGGGCCCGTCGAGGTCCGACGGGTCGTGCCCGACGACGAGCAGCGTGCCGCCCGGTGCCACGGCCTGCGCCAGCGGGCGCCACCACCGCTCGCCCTCGGCGTGCAGGTAGTGCGACGTCACCAGGTCGTACCGCTGCGACGGCGCCCACGTCCGCAGGTCGGCCTCGACCCAGGTGACGTCGAGCCCGCGCCGCGTCGCCTCGGCCGCGCCCCGGTCGAGCGCGGTGCGCGACGCGTCGACCGCGGTGACGCGCCACCCGTGCGCGGCGAGCCACACGGCGTCCCCGCCCTCGCCCGCTCCGGCGTCGAGCGCCGTCCCGGGCGGCAGGTCGGACGCGAGCTGCACGAGCGAGGCGTTGACCCGCCCGCTCCACAGCCGCTCCTGCGAGCGGTACCGCTCCTCCCACCAGGCGGGGTCGAGCGGCTGGTCACCGAGGTCGTCGTGGTCGTGCGCGTGCTGCTGGGCGGGCTCCGCGTGGGTCCGGTGGTGGTCGGCGTGCACGGGCGTCTCCTTCGGTCGACCTCACCGCGGGGTGAGGGAACGGGTGGGGGAACGGGTGGGGGCGGGAGGGGTCAGGCGCGGGCCGCGGCCACGTCGGCCGCCACGAGGGACGCGTTCACGTGGGCGCCGGCCAGCGAGCCGGCCGCGATGCTCGACGGCAGCGCGTGCTGCGGGCCGGTGACGTTGCCCGCCGCCCAGACGCCCGGCACGGACGTGGCCCCGGTCGGGTCCACCGTCACGGCGCGGCCGACGTCCTCGCCCAGCATCTCGAGCGCGGTCGTCGCCAGTCCCAGCCCGTCGACGACCGTGCCGTCGAGCACGGCCCGCGAGCCGACGAAGACGGCGTCGCACGGCACGACCTGCCCGTCGGCGAGGACCAGGCCCGTGAGGGCGTCCTGCTCCACCCGGACCCCGGTGACCCGCCCGGGGACGACGCGCACCTCGCGCGCCGCGAGGTCGGCCCACTCGTCGGTGCCCGGCTGGAACGCGCCGTTCGGCAGGAGCGTGACGTCGGCGCTGAGCTGGCGGACCAGCAGCGCGAGGTGCACCGCGCGCGGCCCGGTCGCCAGGACGGCGAGCGCGCGGTCCCGCACCTCCCAGCCGTGGCAGTACGGGCAGTGCAGGGCGTCCCGGCCCCAGCGCGCGGGGAGGCCGGGCACGTCGGGCAGCTCGTCGCGCATCCCGGTGGTGACGACGAGGCGCCGCGCGCGGTGCGTGACACCGTCGGCGGTGTCGACCTCGAAGGCGGGCTCGCCGGGACCCACCGTCCCCGTGCCCACGGCGCGTGCCGCGACGACGCGCCCGGTGACGAGCTCGACCCCGTAGCGGGCGACCTCCTCGCGGGCGGTCGCGAGCAGCTCGGCCGGCGGGGTGCCGTCGCGGGTGAGCAGGTTGTGCGCGTGCGGGGAGGTCGCGTTGCGGGGCTCGCCCGCGTCGACCACGCGGACGGTGCGGCGGGAGCGACCCAGGCTCATGGCGGCGGCGAGCCCGGCGGCGCCGCCCCCGACGACGAGGACGTCGACGGGGTGGGGTGCTCGGGTGGTCGGCATGGCACGAGCGTGCGCCCGGGGGTGCTGCCTTGACAAGCGTGTTTGCCATGACGGCAAATGGGTCCGTGGACGACCTGGACGCGGTGCTCGGCACGCTCGGACCCCGGCTGCGGGCGCTGCGCGAGCAGCGCGGGGCCACGCTGGCGGACGTCGCCGCTGCCACCGGCATCTCCGTCAGCACGCTGTCGCGCCTGGAGTCCGGGCTGCGCCGCCCCGCGCTGGAGCTGCTGCTGCCGCTCGCGCGGTTCCACGAGGTGACGATCGACGACCTGGTCGACGTGCCGCACGGGGACCCGCGGGTCGTCTCGCACCCGACGGTGCGGCACGGCGTCACCTACGTGCCGCTCAGCCGGCGCGCCGAGGGGCCGCGTGCGTACCGCCTGGTCTACCCGCCCCGCACGCCCGCGCAGGGCGGTGAGCCGCGCGTGCACGAGGGGTACGAGTGGCTCTACGTCCTGCACGGCACCCTGCGCCTGGTGCTGGGCGGCCGTGAGCTCGACCTCGTCCCCGGCGAGGCGGCGGAGTTCGACACGCGCGTGCCGCACTGGCTCGGCAACGTCACGGACGAGCCGGTCGAGGTCCTGGCCCTGTACGGGCCCCAGGGCGAGCGGATGCACGTGCGCGCCCGCCCGCGGCGCCGCGAGACCTGAGCGCCCGGCGGTGCCGCGTCGTCACCCCAGCGCGGCGGCGACCACCAGCAGCACGGGCACGCACAGCACGGTGGTGGCCAGGCCGGTGTCCCGGGCCAGCGCCTCACCGCGGCGGTACTGCATCGCGTAGACCAGCACGTTCTGCGCGGTGGGCAGCGCGGCCATCGCGACCACGGCGAGCAGGGCCTGGGCGGGCAGCCCGAGGGCCGTCCCGACGCCCCAGGTGAGCACCGGGTGCACGACCGACCGCAGCCCGACGGCCAGGGCCAGGTCGCGGCGCGGTGCGGCGTCCGCGGTGGTGCGCGGGGCGGCGAGCGACATGCCGAACGTGATCAGCGCGAGCGGTGCGGCCGCGGCGCCGACGAGCGCGAACGGCTGCAGCACGACCTCCGGCACCGACCACGGCAGCGCCGCGAGGACGAGCCCGGTGAGGGTCCCGACGATGATCGGGTTGCTCAGCGTGCGGCGCGCCACCGCGGCCACCCGCATCCCGACCGGGGCGGGGGCGCGGCGCCCGGCCGGCCCCGCGCCGACGTCGTCCGGCCCGGTGGCGTCGAGCGGCGGCGCGGGGCGGGCGTCGAGGACCGCGAACGCCACGGGGGCCAGGACGAGGAGCTGGAAGAGCAGCGTGGGCACGACGGCGACGGGGTCGTCGAGCAGGTACACGGCGAGCGGCAGGCCGATGTTCCCGGCGTTGACGTAGGACGAGGCGAGGGTGCCGACGGTGACGTCGGCGGCGGGCCGGTGCCACGCGACCCGCAGGACGAGGACGGCGACCAGCGCGACGAGCGCCGTGGAGGTCCAGGTGACGACGGCGGCGCGGGACACCAGCAGGTGCAGGTCGGCGTGGGCGACCGTCGACAGGAGCAGCGCGGGTGCGGCGACGGCGAACACGACGCGGGCGAGCACGGGGGCGGCCCGGTCCCCGAGCACGCGCCACCGGCCGAGCAGCCACCCGAGCGCGACGACCGCGCCCATGGTGCCCAGGGCGGCGAGGACGGCGCTCACGGGCGGGCCCGGCGTGCGGCGGTCGCGGGGCGGACCGTCGCCGGGCGTGGCGGGGCGTCGGGGGGCGTCCGGGGCACGCGACGATCCTCGCACGCACGCCCACGACGTAGGAAAGCGCTTGCCCTCCGTGCGTGCGACGTGCGACGATCCCCGCGTCGGCCCGACGCCCGCCGCCGCGGGCCCGGCCCGGAGCCGTCGTCGGGCTCCCCGGCACGCACCACCCCGCCGCACCGGCGCGCCGGGACCGCGCCCGCGCGCCCGCCACCGGTGCACGACCCAGGAGGGCACCGATGCCGCCCGTCGCGCTCGTCACCGGAGGCAACCGCGGGATCGGGCTCGGCATCAGCCGTCGCCTGGTCGCGGACGGGTTCGCCGTCTCGATCCTGGCCACGCGCGAGGAGCCCAGCGACGTGCTGACCGAGCTGCGCGAGGCCGCCGGCGACCCGGCGCTCGTCCGGTACGTCCGCGGGTCCGTCGCCGACCTCGACGACCACCGCCGCTACGTCGCCGACGCCGTCGACGCGTGGGGTCGCCTCGACCTGCTCGTCAACAACGCCGGCGTCGCCCCGACCGTCCGCGCCGACCTGCTCGACGCGACGCCCGACTCGTTCGACCGGGTGCTGGGCATCAACCTGCGCGGCCCGTACTTCCTCACCCAGGAGTTCGCACGGCGCGTGATCGAGCTGCGCGGCCCGCTCGACGCGCTGCCCGAGCCGCCCGCGGGACCCGTCGCGACGGTCGTCAACGTCTCCTCGATCTCGGCGACGACCGTCTCGACGAACCGCGGCGACTACTGCGTCTCCAAGGCCGGGGTCGCGATGGCCACGCAGCTGTGGGCCGTGCGCCTGGCGCCCGAGGGGATCGTCGTCCACGAGGTGCGGCCGGGCGTGATCGCGACCGACATGACCGCGGGGGTCACCGAGAGGTACGACGCGCTGATCGCGCAGGGCCTCGCACCGGTCAACCGGTGGGGCCGGCCCGCCGACGTCGCGGGCGCCGTCGCGCTCCTCGCGTCCGGGCAGACGCCGTACTCGACCGGCGAGGTCTTCCACGTCGACGGCGGCATGCACGTCCCGGTCCTGTGACGCACGGAGGCGACGACCTGATGAGCACCGACCACACCCGCGGCCCCGAGCACCCGCGCACCCCGCACGACCCGCGACCCCTGCGCGTCGCGGGCCACGACGTCCCCGTCGTCACGGCCACCACGGTCGTCGTCGGCACCGGCTCGGCCGGGTACTGCGCGGCCGCGCGCCTCGTGCAGCTCGGCCACGACGACGTCGTCATGGTCGCCGACAAGATCCACGCGGGCGCGTCGCGCAACGCGGGGTCGGACAAGCAGACGTACTACAAGCTCACGCTCTCCGGCGGCGACGACGACTCGGTGCACGAGATGGCGCGGACGCTGTTCAGCGGGGGCGCGATGGACGGTGACGTCGCGCTGGCCGAGGCCGCGCTGTCGGCGCGCGGGTTCCTGCACCTGGTCGACCTCGGGGTGCCGTTCCCGCAGAACCGCTTCGGGGAGTTCATCGGCTACAAGACCGACCACGACCCGCGCCGCCGCGCCACGTCGGTCGGCCCGTACACGAGCCGGACCATGGTCGAGAAGCTCGAGGCGAAGGTCCGCGCGGACGGCACGCGCGTGCTGGACGAGTGCCGGGTCGTCGACGTCGTCACGGTGCCCGACCCCGACGCCGGGCCCGGTGCGCGCCGGGTCGCGGGCCTGCTCGTCCTGCGCACCGACGTGCCGCACGACGGCGCCGCGAGCCCGTGGCTGCTGCTGCGCTGCACCAACCTCGTCTACGCGACGGGCGGCCCGGCGGGGATGTACGCCACGCGCGTGTTCCCGCACGGGCAGTGGGGCGCCTCCGGTGCGGCGTACCGCGCGGGCGTGCACGGCAGGAACCTCACCGAGTGGCAGTTCGGGCTCGCGTCGACCAGGCCGCGGTGGAACGTCTCCGGCTCCTACATGCAGGTGGTGCCGCGCTTCGTGTCCACCGACGCGGACGGCGGCGACGAGCGCGAGTTCCTCACCGAGGCGGTCCCGGACTACGGCCGGCTGCTCACGCTCGTGTTCCTCAAGGGCTACCAGTGGCCGTTCGACATCCGCAAGGCGCGCGACGGGTCGTCGCTGATCGACCTGCTGGTGCACCGCGAGACGGTCCTGCGCGGGCGGCGGGTCTTCCTCGACTTCCGCCGCAACCCCGTCCGCGACGACTTCGACGCCACCGCGATGAGCCCCGAGGCCCACCGGTACCTGGAGCAGGCCGGCGTCCTGGGCGGCACGCCGATCGAGCGGCTGCGCCGCATGAACGAGCCCGCGTACCGCTTCTACCTGGACCGCAACCCGCGCGTGGACCTGGAGCAGGACCTGCTCGAGGTGGACGTCTGCGCGCAGCACAACAACGGCGGCCTGGTGGTCGACGCCTGGTGGCGGTCCAACGTCGCGGGCCTGTTCCCGGTGGGGGAGGCGGCCGGCGCCCACGGCGTCTACCGCCCCGGCGGCGCGGCGCTCAACAGCGGGCAGGTCGGTGCGACGCGCGCGGCGCAGTACATCGCGGCCCGGTGCGGCCACGCCCCGCTCGACGACGACGC
>Ga0233363_1000975_pt1 | contig 11720 bp, 11 predicted proteins | sample ElkDunMinimDraft_18_FD_191534 | JGI IMG/M metagenome (GOLD analysis project Ga0233363, IMG submission 191534) | Fecal eukaryotic communites from dung pellets of Tule Elk in California, USA - Elk Dung C16 | ecosystem: Host-associated > Mammals > Digestive system > Large intestine > Fecal | place... | reverse complement strand
TTGCTGGGACGACTCACCAGCTCCCTGCCGATCCCGCCGACGCTCTGGCCATCGTCCGGAAGACTCTCGATGACACCGTGCGCGAGGCTCAGGAGATGGTCGCTCGGGGGCAGGTCAGCAGACGTCAGTTCCCACAAGAGCTGACCGTGACTTACAACCCCGGCAGTGGCCGACTCACGACGGGACTTTCAGCAGAAGCACTGGAACCACCGCCCGGCCTCCAGGGAAGACTCCCTTCCGAGTCCCTCGAGAAGAACTGGGCGGTGAACAACTGCTCCGAGGTGGCGGCGTGCGTGCGGCAGCTTGAGGGTGTCAGCGATATTCGAGAGCAAGAGGAGATCCTCAATGGAATCTACGGAGGGACCGTCTACTTGCGCAATGGCCAGCGCGCCGCGCCGTGCCTCAACTGCGGAGAATGGTGGTGGATCGGATTTGGCAATTAGTGCACACGACTTGCTGGCGCGGTCTGGATGGACGGCGGACCGTCGGGTAGAAGTCGGCCATGTCGTCCAGTTCCTGCTCGAGCAGGGCTACGACGTGGTCGCACCGTTCGAGAACTTCGCGACGCAATACCTGGGACTCAGAATCACCTCAAGCGATGGCCGCGCACTCCGCTTTGACATGGACGAGATCTCCGCGCTAACGGACGAGGGTTGGTGTGAGGCCTACGGTGAAGAAATCGGCCGACGGGTCACACCGGTGGGTGGATTCGGGTCGCACATGGTGGTCCTGATTGACGAGACGGGAGCGTTCTGGGGCGCCTTCGATCCCCTCTACGGATACCTGGGCGACGATATTCTTCAGGTCATACAATGGACACTCATCGACCCGCCGACGGCGCGGAAGCTGGACCATCGAGTTCCTGACTGAGAACTGCATCCAAAGATGCGCCGGCTGGTATTACTCGTGCAGTTCGACCAAATCGGCCCGTGAGAAATAGGAGAATGGCATGGAGCGAGTTTCCAGCGGGATCCTGCTGGCTATCACTGCGTCCGGCCTCGCCGTCACACTGGGAGGCGTCGGCGCAGCGATGGCCGCGGACGGTGACGAGACCGAGGTCCAGTCGTCACTGGTCGAGGACTTCGCATACCCGGGCAGGGACGCCGTCCTGGCGGAGCACGGCCTGCAGGTCTACACCGGTGACGGGCACATCCTGTTCGAGCCGTCGGAGACCGGGGAGTGCGTGCGCGGTCTGATCAAGGTGGAGACGCACGTCATCGCCGAGGAGGTGCAGGAGGTGGTGAACTACTGCTTCCGGACCTCGGGGACGCGCGGCTTCCTGACCCTGGAGGTGCCGTCGACAGCCGCGGTGCGCGCGGGCAACGAGCCGGTGGAGGCAACTGCTCGGCTCGAGAGTGGCGCCGAGGAGACCTACGACGTGCCGGCGAACCGCCTGATCGAGGTCGACATCGACCCGCAGAACCAGAGGCCACCCCAGTCCATCCTGCTCGAGCTCCGGTTCGGGGACTGGTGAGCGGCCACGCCGCAGGGCGCGCACCCGCCCGCACGGTCCCGTCCCGGGCGGCGTGGCCGGCGGGGTCACGCTGACGACGACCGTCGCGGGCCGTCGCGACGACGTGAGCGGCACCGACGGGCGGTCGCGCCGCCCGCCCGGACGGCTCACCGCACCGGGTCCGCGACGGTGGCCCGTCCGTCGTGCGCCCCCGCCGCCCACACGTCGCCGGGCACGTTGCCCGGCAGCAGTGGGTTGCCGTGCCCCTGGAACCGGTCGTCCCGGCCCGCGCGCCGGGCGGCCTGGTAGTCGGCCAGCGCGCCGAACGCCCAGCGGGAGAGCAGCAGGATCGCGACCAGGTTGACGGTCGCCATCAGCGCCATGGCGATGTCCGCGACGGCCCACACGGTCGTCAGCGCGAGCAGCGAGCCGGTGCCGACAGCGGCCAGGACGAGGGTCCGCAACGCGGTCAGGGCGCGTCCCCGGATGCCGAGGTAGGTCAGGTTGGTCTCCGCGTAGGAGTAGTTCCCGAGCACCGAGCTGAACGCGAACGAGAACACCAGCACCGTCATCGGCAGGGTCGTCCACGCCCCCAGCTCGTGCTCGATCGCCGCCGACGTCAGCGCCGCCCCGGCGTTCGGGCCGGTCTCCCCCGGCACGTAGACCTCCGGCCCGGCGGACAGGACGATGAACGCCGTCGCCGAGCACACGAGCATCGTGTCGACGAACACCCCGAACGACTGGACCAGGCCCTGCTTCACGGGGTGCGACACGGTGGCGGTCGCCGCGGTGTTCGGCGCCGAGCCCATGCCCGCCTCGTTGGAGAACAGGCCGCGCTTGGTGCCGTTGAGCACCGCCGCGAGGATGCCCCCGGCCGTGCCGGCCAGCGCACTGTCCAGCCCGAACGCTCCGCGCAGGATCTGCCCCACCACGTCCGGGAGAGCCGAGATGTTCAGCGCCACGATGACGATCGCGAGCAGCAGGTACGCGCCGGCCATGAGCGGCACGACGACCTCGGCCACCCGCGCGACGCGCCGCACCCCGCCGAACAGCACCGGCGCGGCCACGACCACGAGTCCCACCGCGGTCCATGCGACGGGGACCTCGTGGCTCGACGACAACGTGTCGGCGATGGTGTTCGCCTGCACCATGTTGAAGGCGAACCCGAACGTGACCACGAGCAGCACGGCGAACACCGCACCCCACCGGTAGGAGCCCAGGCCACGCTGGATGTAGTACGCGGGGCCGCCGCGGTACGAGCCGTCGTCCTGGCGCACCTTGAACACCTGGGCCAGCGTCGCCTCGATGAGCGCGGTGGCCATGCCGACCGCGGCCACGACCCACATCCAGAACACCGCGCCCGGCCCGCCGAGCGTCAGCGCCACCGCCACACCGGCGATGTTGCCCGTGCCCACGCGCGACGCCAGACCGACGGCGAACGCCTGGAAGGACGAGATGCCGCCCTCCGCGCCGGAGCGCGACGACACGAGCTGCGCGACCATCGTCGGGAACAGCCGCACCTGGACGAAGCCCGTGCGCAGCGTGAACCACAGGCCCACACCCACGAGGACGTAGACCAGCCAGTAGGAGTACAGCGCGTTCGTCAGCCAGTCGATCCCCACCTGCAGGTCCATGGCGCGCCCCCGTCGTCGGTCCCGTGGAGCCGACGCTAGACGGGGCGCCCCCGTGGGGCGAGGGCTACGGGGTCCGGCGCAGCACCGGGTTGCGCAGCACGCCGATCTCCTCGACCTCGACCTCGACGACGTCGCGGTGCTCCAGGCGGCCGACGCCCGCGGGCGTGCCGGTGAGGATCACGTCGCCGGGCAGCAGCGTGAACACCTCGGAGACGTACGAGACGAGGTACGCCACGTCGAACACCATCTGCGACGTGCGGCCGCCCTGCCTGCTCTCGCCGTTGACGCGGGCGGTCACGGCCAGGTCGTCGACGTCCAGGCCGGGCACGACCCACGGGCCCAGCGGGCAGGACGTGTCGAAGCCCTTGGCGCGCGTCCACTGGTCGTCGGAGCGCTGGATGTCCCGCGCCGTGACGTCGTTGGCGACGGTGTACCCGAACACGTGGTGGAGCGCACGCTCCGGCGGCACGTCCTTGGTGACCTTGCCGATGACGACGGCCAGCTCGGCCTCGTGCTCGACGTGCTCGGTCCAGTCCGGCAGCACGATCGGGTCGTCGGGGCCGATCACGGAGGTGTTGGGCTTGAGGAACAGCAGCGGCGACGTGGGGACGTCGTTGCCGTGCTCGGCCGCGTGGGCGGCGTAGTTGCGGCCGACCCCGATGATCTTGGACCGCGGGATGACGGGCGCGAGCAGGCGCACGCCGTCGTCGTCGAGGCGGACCCGCTCGCCCGTGGGCTGCACCGGCGTGTAGATGGGGTCGCCGCTGATGACGACGAGCTCCTCGTGGCCGGGCTCGCCCTCGACGAGCGCGTAGCGGGGGTCGGAACCGTTGGTGAACCTGGCGATGCGCACGGGCCCAGCCTAAGTCCGACCCGGACGCCTCAGGCGCGGGCGAGGACCTCGCCGTGCGGGACCATGAACCAGCCGTCGGGCGAGGTCCCCCACTCGCGCCACGCGTCGGCCAGCAGCTCGAGCGCCACCTCGTCGGCGAGGTGGTGGCCCATCGCCTGCACGGCGAAGTTCGACGCGACGCACCGGTCGGCCCACAGGCTCGCCCACCACGTCCTGTCCTCGGGGGTCGCGTAGCACCAGACGCCCGCACCGGGTGCGACGCCGGCCGGGTCGAAGCCGGCCTGCCGCACCCAGGACAGCAGGCGCCGTCCGGCGTCGGCCTCCGCACCGTTGGCCTGCGTGACCTCGTGGTACAGCGCCTGCCACTCGTCGAGGCCGGGGTGCGCGGGGTACCACGTCATGCCCGCGTAGTCGGCGTCGCGAACGGCGACGACGCCGCCGGGGCGCGTCACGCGGCGCATCTCGCGCAGCGCGGCCACGGGGTCCGTGAGGTGCTGCAGCACCTGGTGCGCGTGCACGACGTCGAACGTGTCGTCCTCGAACTCCAGCGCGTACGCGTCACCGACCTCGAAGCGCACGTTCGCCGCGCCCTTCTCGGCCGCGTGCTCGGTGGCGACGGCCAGCACGGCGGCGGACCGGTCGACACCCACGACGTCACCCGGGGCGACGCGGGACGCGAGGTCCACCGTGACGGTGCCCGGGCCGCAGCCCACGTCGAGCAGCCGCTGGCCCGGCTCCAGCGCCGGCAGCAGGTAACCGGCGGAGTTCTCCGCCGTGCGCCACCTGTGCGAGCGCAGCACGCTCTCGTGGTGGCCGTGCGTGTAGACGTCGTGGGTCCGCGTGGTCACAGAGCACTGTAGGCGCGCGCCCGGCCACCGGACCAAGGTCCGGGACGGATGAGGTCACATGCTGAGAACTGGTGCGCACTGCACCGCGCGCGCCAGCCGGGGCGGACCTCGACGCGCGCGTCTAGCATGCCCAGGGTGCGACGCATCGTCGGGGTGGACACCGCCCGTGGACTCGCCGTGCTCGGCATGGTGACCGCGCACGTCGGCCTGGCCGACCCCGAGCGCACCTTCCCGCCCGGCGGCTGGGCGCAGCTCGCGGACGGCCGGCCGTCCGCGCTGTTCGTCCTCCTGGCGGGCGTGGGCCTCGCGCTGCTGTCCGGCGGCGACACCCCGGTGCTGGGCACGCGCCTGGTCCAGGCCCGGCTGCGGATCCTCGTGCGTGCCGTGCTGCTCGTGCTGCTCGGGACGGGGCTGGTGCTCCTCGAGACGCCCGTCGTCGTGATCCTCGTCGTCTACGCCGCGCTCTTCGCGGCCGGCACGGCGGTGCTGCGGTGGCCGCGCTGGGCGCTGGCCGTCGCCGCCACCGTCGTCGCGCTGCTCGGACCCGTGCTGCGCCAGCAGCTCGCCGCGCACGTCGAGGTCGACGACGCCCGCCCGCTGGACCTGCTGACGGTGCTGCTCGGCCAGTACTACCCGGCGATCGTGTGGATCGCGTACGTGCTGGTCGGGCTCGCGGTGGGCCGCAGCGACCTGCGCGCCGGACGCACCCACGCGGCTCTGGCCGCCTGGGGTGCGGGACTGGTGGTCCTCGGTCACGGCGGCGCGTGGGCCGCGCGGCTCCTGCTGGGGAGCGTCACCGAGCTGACGACGGCCGAGCCGCACTCGTCCACGTTCTTCGAGGTCGCCGGGAACACCGGCACGTGCCTGCTGGTGCTCGCCGTCTGCCTCGCGGTCGGCGTGCGCTGGCCGCGCGCGCTGGCACCCGTGTCCGCGACGGGCGCGCTCGCCCTGACCGCCTACACCGGGCAGCTCCTGGCCATCGCCGTGCTCGGCGACGACGTGGTGTGGCAGCCGACCGCCACCAGCTGGCTCGCGTTCCTGCTGGTCACCGTCGGGTTCTGCTGGCTGTGGCACGCCACCGTGGGACGCGGCCCGCTCGAGACCGTGCTGCACGCCGTGTCCGTGCGCGCCGCGGACGTCGCACCGGACACGCTGCCCCCGCGCACCGAGGCGGGGCACGGACCGGCCACGGCACGGGCGCAGGACGACCCGCGCACCGACCCCGTCGACGACCCGGCGCGCTGACCGGGCGAGGCGCCGCTCAGAGCGGGTCGAGGATCCGCTGCAGGAACCGCCGCGTGCGCTCGTGACGCGGGTCGGCCAGCACGTCGTCGGGCCGCCCCTCCTCGACGACCACGCCGCCGTCCATGAACACGACGTGGTCGGCGACCTGCCGAGCGAACCGGATCTCGTGCGTCACGACGACCATCGTCCAGCCCTCCGCCGCCAGGTCGCGCATGACGGCGAGCACCTCCCCCACGGTCTCGGGGTCCAGCGCCGACGTCGGCTCGTCGAACAGCAGGAGCCGCGGACGCAGCGCCAGGGCGCGCGCGATCCCCACACGCTGCTGCTGACCGCCCGACAGCTCGTGCGGGTACGCGTCGGCCTTGTCGGCGAGCCCGACCTTCGCGAGCAGCGCCGCCGCCTCGGCCACCACCTCACCCGCCGGGCGCCGCTGCGCGAACAGCGGCCCCTCCGTGACGTTCTGCAGCGCCGTGCGGTGCGGGAAGAGCTGGTGGGACTGGAACACCATGCCGGAGGTCGCGCGCAGGCGCCGCAGCTCGGCACGCGTGGGGCGACGCGCGAGGTCGATCTCGACGTCGTCGACGCGCACGGTGCCCGCCTCCGGCACCTCGAGCGAGTTGAGGCAGCGCAGCAGCGTCGTCTTGCCGGACCCGGACGGGCCGATGAGCACGGTCACGCTGCCGCGGTCGACCGTCAGGTCGATGCCGCGCAGCACGTGCAGGTCCCCGAAGGACTTCTCCAGGCCCCGGACCTCGACCAGCGGCCGGGCGTCGTGCGGCGTCGTCGCGTCGCTCGTCATGTCGTCTCCCACGTCAGTGCGCCACGAACCGGTCGAGGCGGCGCTCGAGGCGCGACTGCCCGGTCGACAGCACCAGGCAGATGAGCCAGTAGATGACCGCCGCCAGCGAGTACAGGGTCATGAACTCGTACGTCGGCGCCGCGATCTCCTGCGCCTTGCGCAGCAGCTCGGTGACCATGATCGTCGAGGCGAGCGACGTGTCCTTGACCAGCGAGATGAAGGTGTTGGACAACGGCGGCACCGCGACGCGCAGGGCCTGCGGCAGCACGACGCGCTGCAGCGTCAGCCGGTGGTCCAGGCCGATCGTCGCGGCAGCCTCCCACTGCCCGCGGGGCACCGACAGGATCGCGGCGCGGATCGTCTCGGCCGCGTATCCACCCACGTTCAGCGAGAACGCGACGACCGCCGACGGGAACGGGTCGATGACCAGCCCGAGCGACGGCAGCGCGTAGAAGATGATGAACAGCTGCACGAGCAGCGGCGTGCCGCGGATCAGCGAGATGTAGACGCGCGCCGCACCGGACACGAGGCGGTTCCGTGACAGCCGCGCGAGGGCGACGACGAGCGCGAGCACGAGCCCGATGACGAACGAGATCAGCGTCAGCGGGATCGTGCCGCGGATCGCGCCCGACAGCAGCGGGCCGATCGACGAGACGACGAGGTCCCAGGTGTCCCCCGTCATGCGTCACCTCGCCTCGTCACGCGCCCTCGCGTCCCGCCCTGCTCACTGGGTGACGTCGTCACCGAACCACTTCTCCGAGATCTGCGTGAGCGTGCCGTCGGCGCGCAGCGAGGCCAGCGCCTCGTCGATGCGGGCCGTGAGGTCCGAGCCCTTGCGCAGCGCGAACGCCTGCTCGACGGTGTCGCCGGTCTCGAAGGCGATCTTCACCGAGGTGTCCCCGGACTGCTTGAGGTAGTCGAGCACCGCGAGGTCGTCGTTGAACGTCACGTCGATGCGCCCCTGCTTGAGCAGCGCGACCGCCTGCGTGAGGCCTTCGACCGACTCCACCGTCGCGCCCGCGTCGGTGGCGACCTGCGACCAGTTCGACGTCGCGGACTGCGCGGCGGTCAGGCCCGAGACGTCGTCGAGCGACGTCACGGCGTCGTTGTCGGCAGCCACCAGCGCGACGCCCGTCGACACGGTGTACGGCTCGCTGAGGTCGTACTTCCCGGCGCGCTCGTCGTTGACGGTGACCTGGTTGGCGATGACGTCGTACCGCTCCGCCTCGAGCCCCGCGAAGATCGAGTCCCACGTGGTCTCGGAGAACTCGACGTCGAGGCCCAGCTCGTCCGCGACGGCCGTGACGACCTCGACGTCGTAGCCGGTCAGCTCGCCGTCGGCGTCGTGGAAGCTGAACGGCGAGTACGTGCCCTCGGTGCCGACGCGCAGCACGCCGGCCTCGGACGTCGCGCCCGCCTGGGGCGCCTCGTCACCGGACGAGCAGGCGGCCAGCGCACCGACGGCGAGGATCACGGGAAGGACGAGCAGACGGTGGGACGTGCGGAGCATGGCTGGGCCTTTCGGGGCGCGGGGGCAGCGGTCTCTCGCGGCCGGGCACGAGGCCCGGGAGGGGTCAGGAAAGACGAGAGCACCACGGGACGGGGGTGGGTGCCACCGGAGCGACGGCTCGCGTCGCGCGGGCGTGCGGGGCCGGAGCAGTCCGGCGGGTCGAGCGTGTCAGCGACAGCAGCGACAGGAATGACGACGACACATGGCGGCGCAGGCGGCACGCGGGGTCGTGGTCATGCGGCAGACCCTACACCGGCGCCCGAGCGGACTCGGCGTGGCGCTCGTCACGGCCAGACGAGGCCGTGCGACCAGCCCGCGGTGCCGCGCCGGTACACCAGGCGGACGTGCGCGCGGTCCGCGCTGCCCTGCCAGAACTCCACGACCTCGGGGACCACGAGCCACGCCTGCCACGTCGGCAGGACGAACCCCGGGTCGGCGTCGATCCGCTCGCGCGCCTGCACCATGGCGTGACGCAGGTCGGCGACCGACGGCAGGGGCTCGCCCGGGCGCACGCCCGCAGCAGCGGCACGAGACGCGGGCGACCGCGCGAGGTAGTCGTCGGCGGAGACCTCGTCCCCGAGGTACCGCGCGGCACCGGAGACCCGCACCTGCCGCACCACCGGCTGCCACCAGAAGCTGAGCGCCGCCTGCGGGTTCACCGCCAGGTCCCCCGCCTTCGCGCTGCGCGCGTCGGTCGCGAAGGCGAAGCCGTCGGCGCCGAGGTCCTTGAGGACGAGCACGCGGGCCGAGGGACGGCCGTCGGCGTCCGCGGTCGCGAGCGTCGCGGCATGCGGCTCCGGGACGCCGCGCTCGACGGCGGTGGCGAACCACGTCGCGAACAGCTCGAGCGGGTCGTCCGGGGCCGCGTCGGGGTCGAAGGCGGGGGCGTCGCCGGACAGGGCAGGCAGGGACCGCAGCAGCTCGCGCACGAGCGTCACCCTGCCGGGCGGACGCGACCGGGGCAACCGCCGGCGACCTACCCTGGAGGTGTGCCGCCCGTCCCGTCCGCCGCCCCGACCCTGACCGTGCTCGACGCGGCCACGTGGTCGGAGCGCGCCGCCGCGCACGCCGAGCGCGCCGACGCGCTCACCGCCGCGCACCGGGCGCGACGGTCCCGGCACGAGAAGCACGCGATCGAGGACTTCCTGTTCGAGTACTACCCGGCGACGCCCGCCCAGCTGCGCCGGTGGCACCCGGGGGCCGGGACGGCGCTGTCCGCCGGGCCGGACGGTCCCGCCCCGCACGCGGCGTGGCGCTGGTACCGCACCGGCGACGACGGCACGGTGACGCTCGACGTCGCGGCGTTCCTCGACGCGCGCGGGGACACCGTGCGGTTCGTCGCCGGGCTGCTCGCGGCGACCGCCTCCCGGCCCGCGGCGACCGGGTGCTTCGGGCTGCACGAGTGGGCGATGGTCTACCGCGAGGGCGACGACGCGCACCGCCACCCCCTGCCCCTGCGGCTCGGCGGTGCCGGGACCGACGCGGTCGTCGAGGCGCACCGCATCCGCTGCACGCACTTCGACGCGTTCCGGTTCTTCACGCCGGAGGCGGTCGGGCGCAACACGCTGTCCCCGACGCGCGAGACGCAGACCGCGATGGAGCAGCCGGGGTGCCTGCACGCGGCGATGGACTGCTACAAGTGGGCCCTGAAGCTCGGGCCTCTCGTTCCCGGGGAGCTGCTGCTCGACTGCTTCGAGCTCGCGCGCGAGATCCGGACGACCGACATGCAGGCCAGCCCGTACGACGTGACGTCCTACGGGCTGGAGCCGGTCGCGATCGAGACCGTCGAGGGCAAGGCCGAGTACGTCCGTCGGCAACGCGACTACGCGGACCGCTCGACGACCCTCCGCCACCGGCTCCTGACCCACGTCGCCCTCCAGCCCTGACGACGAGCTCGACGTTCGGCGGCTTCTGACCACGTCGACCCCCAGCCCTGACGACGAACTCGTCGTTTGGCGGCTTCTGACCTTTCATAAGCCGCCGAAGGACGAGTTCGGCGGGTGGGGGTGGGGCAGTGGCGGTGGGTCAGTGGGGGTGGGTCAGGAGGTGGAGGGCGACCATTCTCGGGGTCGGGGTCTGCGTCGGAGATCTGGTCGGGGTCGGGGATGGGCTCGGGGGTGTCGGGTCGGCCACGACGGTGACCTCGTGGGGGCCGGCGGCGACCGGGACGTCCAGGACGCGGGTGCCCGGTGCCGGGTCGGTGACCTCGACGACGCCGACGACCGTGCCGTCCACGACGACGCGCGCACGCCCGGGCTCGGCCAGGTACGTGACCCTCAGCACCGCGCCGCGACCGTCGGGATCGGCCAGCCGGTAGGAGAACCGGTCGCGCGTCGCGCGCCAGTGCCGGCCGTCGACGGCACCCGTCCACGTGTCGGAGCCGGCGAAGTGGTGGTCGGTCTCGGGCTGCTGCTCGCCGCACGCCACGGTGTCGACGGTGCGGGCTGCGAGGCCGAGCTGCTCGTCGTCCAGGGCCGCGAGGTCGGCGCGTCGGCGTCCGACGTCGGCGGCGTCGCGGACCACCGGGAAGTAGAGGGTGTACCGGGCGTCGTGCAGCGTGCGCAGGGGTTCGAGCACCAACGGCGCGCCGGTGCCGCGGTCGAGGACGAACGTGCCGTCGTCGGCCGGTCGCAGCGCCCCGGCGAGGTCGTCGTCCGACCCGACGAGGATCGGCGCGTCGGCCAACGGGCGCAGCGGCCCGTGCGCGACGTGGCCCATGCGGGCGTCGTCGGCCCGCAGGCCCACGAGGTCGTCGTCGTCGCCACGCGCGGCGAGCGTCGCCGGACCCCAGCGCAGCGCGACCCAGCCGTCGTCCCCGGGCAGCAGCTCGACCGCGGGGCCGGCGACGAGGCTCCAGGTGACCGTCTCGCCCCCGCGCCACGTGCGGCGCACCGTCGCGTAGCCGTCCCGCTCGGACGCGGGCGCCACGGCCACCCCGTCGACGGACAGCACGACGTCCTCGCGTGCCCACGCCGGGCGTCGGACGTGCAGCGCGAGCTCGATCGGCGCGTCGACGTCGACCGTCAGCGCGACCTCGGTCGTCGGCAGCGCCTCGGGGTACGACGACGCGAGCCGCACGCGCACACCGCGCTCGGCCCAGTCGAGCGTCGACGGCACGGGCAGGTTCACCAGCAGGTCGTCGCCGGCGTGCGCGTACGCGAGCTCGCCGAGCCGCGCGTACGTCTCCAGGGCCGTGCCGACGCAGCACCACATGCAGTCGTCGCGCGTGGAGTAGACGCGGTAGTGCCCCGGCCGGGCGGGCGTGAAGTACACGAACCCGCCGTCGGGGTGCTGCGCGGAGAGCACGTGGTCGACGAGCTGGCGCTCCGCCGCGTCGAGCAGCCCGGTGTCCCCGGTCAGGGCGTACAGGCGCCGCTC
>Ga0233363_1000972_pt1 | contig 11744 bp, 7 predicted proteins | sample ElkDunMinimDraft_18_FD_191534 | JGI IMG/M metagenome (GOLD analysis project Ga0233363, IMG submission 191534) | Fecal eukaryotic communites from dung pellets of Tule Elk in California, USA - Elk Dung C16 | ecosystem: Host-associated > Mammals > Digestive system > Large intestine > Fecal | place... | reverse complement strand
CGGGCTGGGAACGGTCGGGGACCGGCGGCGGTCGTGCCGCCGCCGTCCGCTAACCGACCGGTTCGATCTCCGCGAGGGTGTGGATGGCGCCCAGCTCGAGCCAACCGTTCCAGAGGGTCGCCGCGCTCTGCGGAGCACCCTCCTGCTCGCTGGGCCAGTTGGTCCAGGTCTCGTTGGTGGCCTGCGACCAGAGGCCGTTGTACCAGAGCGGGATGGCCGGGAGCTCGGCCAGCTGGATCTCCTGGATCTGCGAGGTGATCTCGGCCGCGCCCTCCACGTCGTCGGCGGGGACGGCGGCCAGCTGCTCGACGAGCCCCCACACCTCCTCGTTCTCGTACCGGCCGAAGTTGACGGTGGTCTGCTGCTCGTTGACGGGCAGCTGGAAGAGGTAGTCGTAGTAGGTCCACGGCGTGTTGCTCATCTGGCGCTCGTTGTTGATCACCAGGTCGAACTCGCCGGAGTTGCGGTTCTCGACCAGCAGGTCCTCTTCGGGGAACTGGGCCTCGATGTTGATGCCGACCGCCTGGGCCTGCTGCGCGATCAGGCGGGCCGCCTCCATCCAGTCGGTCCAGCCGGAGGGGACCTGCAGGGTGAGGGCGATGGGCTCGCCGTCGGGCGTCTCGACGTAGCCGTCGCCGTCCTCGTCCATGTAGCCGGCGTCCTCGAGGATCGCGACGGCCTCATCGGCGTCGAAGGTGAAGCCCTCCTCCTCGACCAGCTCCTGGTCGATGTAGGCGTCCCACTCCGGCAGCAGACCAGTCGGGCTGGCCGCCTGGACCAGGTCCGTGTAGGGGCCGGAGATGATCTGCTCCATGTCGATGGCGTGGGCCAGCGCTTGGCGGAAGGCCGTGTCGTCGAGCGGCGCGCGCGTGACGTTGGGGACCAGCCACGCGGTGTTCGCGCTCTTCATGTACGGCGGACCGTCGTAGAAGCTGGTGACGCTGGGGTTGCTGTTGAGGACCTGGTCGATCCCGGGGAGGAAGTTGTTGGAGAGGTCGATGTCCCCCTGGTTGATCATGTTCATCGTCACCTCGTTGGAGGCGTTGACGATGTCCACGATGTAGCGGGGCTGCATCTCCAGGTCGAGGGCCTCGGTGCCCCACCACTCGTCGTTGCGCTCCCAGACCATCCGGTCGTCGGTGTGCGACTCGTAGACGTAGGGGCCGGTGGCGACGATGTCCTCGTTGGCGCTGTCCGTGAGCGCCGTCTCCTCCATGTCGCCCCAGATGTGGGCGGGCAGGACCGGGTTCAGGTAGACCCAGTTCATCCACTCCTGGGGGCGGTTCTCGGAGAAGGTGACGGTCACCGTGCGCTCGTCGGTGGCCTCGGCGCTCTCCACGAAGTTCCAGATGTTGCTGTAGGAGACGGAGCCGAACTGGCCCAGCTCCAGGGTGGCGACGACGTCCTCGGCGACCAGCGGCTCACCGTCACTCCAGGTGATCCCCTCACGGAGGGTGATCTCGTGGACGTTCTCCGCGGTCCACTCGTCGCTCTCCGCGAGCCAGGGGACGTACTCGCCCTCATTGGGGTCGTACAGGAAGAGCGTTTCGTAGGCCAGACCGATCGTGCCGGGCGCGTACTGACCCTTCATGAGCGGGTTCCAGCTGACCGGCGGACCCCATGCCGTACCCGTGGTGTACAGCGTCTCGTTCCGGGGGTACTCCCCGGAACCTCCATCGTTCCCGGCGCCACCCGAACACGCAGTGACCGTGATGGCCAGTGCCGCGAGTGCCGCCGGAAGCCGCAGACTTCTCATCCGGACTCCTCCTTTCACCCGGTCGGCCTGTGGGGGGACGCCCCTCCGGGAACCGGAGGGTTGGGAGCGCTCCCAGTAGAGAGCGCACAGTGCCGTTGCTGAACCGGGTAAGTGACATTAACAACAACACGCCCACGGGATGGCCGTCAATCCCCGACACTTCGGTGTTATGCGCTTGTAACAGCGCAGATGCGGGTACGCCAATAAATTCGCCCTCGCTGAACCGGTTCCGCACAGGCGGTCACCCGACCGGCGGGCGGAAGGCGCCGACGGCGCGGACACCGGGGCTCACCCTCCCGTGGGCCCCGTGCTCGCCCGGGGGTACAGCTCGCCCCTGGACGTCTCCTGGTTGCTCACCGGCCGGCCCTCGATCGCGTCGCCGAGCATCGTGGCGGCCAGGCGGCCGTAGGACACGATGTCGCGGGCGATCGCGGTCAGCGACGGCCGCACGAGGCGGCACAGCACGGAGTCGTCCCACGCCACGATCGACAGCTGGGCAGGCACGCTGACGCCCATCTCCTGGGCCACGCCGAGCCCGGCCACGGCCATCAGGTCGTTGTCGTAGACCAGCGCGGTGGGGCGGTCCGTCCGCGCCAGCAGCCTGCGCGTCGTCCGCGTCCCGGCCTCGCCCGTGTAGTCGGCGTGCACCGAGTACGCCTCGTCCAGGCCCGCCTGCTCCGCCGCGTCCAGGAAGGCCCCGGTCCTCGCCCGGGTGTGCACGAACTCCTCCGGACCCGCCACCCGCACGATGCGCCGGTGCCCCAGTGCGGCCAGGTAGTGGACGACCTCGCGCATGGCGACGGAGTCGTCGGTGTACAGGCACGGAAGGGAACCCGTTCCCCCGGGGCCGCCCAGGACGACCGAGGGCAGCGACAGTTCCTCCACGACGCGGATCCGGGGATCGTCCACGCGCAGGTCGACCATGATCACGCCGTCGACGCGCCGCTCCGCGGACCAGCGCCGGTAGGCCGCGACCTCGGCGCTCATGTCCTCGGTGACCTGCAACAACAGGTCGTTGTTGGACCGGGCCAGCTCCGTCTCGATGCCCGAGACGAGCTGCATGAAGAAGGGTTCGAGCCCCAGCGAGTGCGCCGGGCGGTCGACCACCAGGCCGATCGCCCCCGTCCGGCCGCCCGGAGAGAGCGCCCGCGCGGGGCTGCTGGGCGCCCAGCCCAGGTCGCTGGCGATCTCCAGGATGCGCCGGCGGGTCTGCTCCGAGACCCCGGGACGCCCGTTGAGCGCGTACGAGACCGCCCCCTTGGACACCCCTGCGGCCTTGGCGATATCCATGATCGTCGGACGCCGCATCAACCCTCCCATTCGCCCCCCTGATCACAGAAACTGAACCGGTTAAGCAGACGGCTAGGGATTGTACTGCATGGCTCTGCCGGGGTCCCGCGGTTTTCTGGGCGAGGGGCGGCCGGGGGTCAGCTCCGCTGGCACCCCGGGCACCAGTAGAGGGTGCGCCCGGCCAGGTCCGCCGCGGCGATCGGCGAGGAGCAGACACGGCACGGGTCACCGGTCCGGTAGCACACGTACAGCGAGTCCGGCCTGGGCACGGGGAGGGCGTCCGGGTCGGGGCGGTCCTCGGGGCGCGTGGTGATGATGTAGCCGTCGCGCACGCCGTCGCGGAGCAGTCGAGCGAGGTCGTCCCACAGCGCAGCCCACCGGTCGGCGGCCAGGTCGCGCCCCGGGGTCGCCGGGTCGATCCCCGCCCTGAAGAGCGACTCGGCGCGGTAGATGTTGCCGATCCCCGCGACCACGTCCTGCCGCATGAGCAGCGCCGCGATGCTGGTCCTGGACCGGCTGACCGTCCGCCAGGCCCGCCCGGGATCGGCGTCGTCGCGCAGGGGGTCGGGGCCCAGCCGGTCCTGAACGGCCTGCTTCTCGTCCTCCGTGACGACCTCGCAGGCGGAGGGGCCGCGCAGGTCGGCCCACCCGGAGGCGTTGACGAGCCTGGCCCGCACCGCGCCGACGGGCGCGGGAGGCACGACCAGGCCGTCCTCGTCCCGGACAAGCGCGAGCCGGTCCGCGGCCCGGGCGCGGGGGGCTCCGAGGTGGCGCTCTCCGTCGGCGTCCCCGAAGGTCCACGCCCCGTAGAGGCCCAGGTGGACCCGTAGCCACTCGCCCGAGTCGAATCCGAGGAAGAGGTGCTTGCCGTGGGCCTCGGTCTCCGTGAGGACGCGGCCGTCGATCCGGGCGGCGCCCTCCGCGAAGCGGCCCTGCGGGCTGGTGGCGCGGACGGTCCCACCGCCGAAGGCCTTCTCGAAGTGCGCCGCCAAACGGTGCAGCGTGTGACCCTCAGGCACCCGTGTTCCCCTCTCCCGACCGCCCGGCCGGTGCGCGGACCTCCGCGTTCCGGGCATGCGGTCCCAGGGTAGTGGCGTACGCGCTCCGCCCCGCTCCGGTCAGTGGGCGGCGAGGATCTCCTCGACGAGGGTCCGGGGGTCCGCCAGGCAGCGCCAGGCGGGGACCACCACCACGGGGTCCCCGGTCGCCCTGTTCAGCGCCTCCCCCCTGGAGAGCAGGTGGCGCAGGGCGCGCCCGTCGGGTTCGCGGTCGAGCAGGAGCAGCAGGCGGCGGGAGCCGAACCGGACCACCATGTCGGCGGTCCACCCCTCGACGGTCTGCTGGAGCGCCACCTCCGTCCCGACGGCCCTCAGCTCCTCCACCAGCACGGCGGCGGCCGGGTCGGAGCCCGCCACACAGGTTCCCGTGACCATGGCGTCCAGGTCTCCCAGAGGGCCGTCGTCCCCCGACCAGTACCCCCGGTCGCCCACCACGACGAGCCGCTGCCGGGTCCGGGTGAGCACCGAGGACCACAGGTGGCTCATGCCCCGGACCCTGCGCTCGGCGATCGCGGGCGCGCCGGCGGCGAGCATCGGCGAGAGCACGGTGACGTCCACGGCGGAGCGGTCCCTGTCCAGGAGGTCCGGGCCGCCGATCCGCACCTCGTGCAGCAGGACGCGCCGACGCAGCAGGCGGCGGATCAGGGCGACCTGGGGCTGGGTCGGCGCCACGACGGCGACCACCCGCCCCCGGGGCAGGCGGTCGTCGATCTCCGCGACCACCACCGCCACCCGGTAGGCCTCGTCCCGGTTGACGTAGGAGGCGCCCGGCGCCGCCTCGCAGGTACCGGTGACGTCGCGCCACTCGAACGACGGGCCGCCGCGCGGGTCGGGGCTGGTGCGCACCACGATCCTGCCGTCGTAGCAGTGCCGCGACGCGGTCTCGGCGAGCCGGGGCGACGCCCCGTCGTGCTCGTCCAGCCACAGCATGGTGGACACCGCCCTGTAGAGGGCCCGCAACGCCGATCCCGACCCGTGGCGGAGTCCCCGGGCGTCCAGCTGGTCGGGGACCAACCCGGCGGCGGCCAGGGCCCGGCGCTCCTCGTCGGGTTCCAGGGCGCTGGCCGGTCCGGGGTGCGCGGGGTCTCCGAACACCACCGCCCGGCCGGCCCGGTAGAGCGCGGGCAGCAGTTCGGCGACCCGGGTGCGCTCCGCGCCGAGGACGACGACCAGGTCGAACAGGCCCGCCTGCGGCGGCAGGGCTCTCACCTGGTCGGTGCGGCAGATCCACGCCGGCAGCGTGTCGAGCAGGTTGCAGACCCCGGGCCACCCGTTGCCGTGGTGCCAGTTGAGGGTCTCCAGGCGGTTCTCGATCGCCGCCCGACCGCGCCGGAGCCGGGGTTCGGAGACGGCCCGGAGGCAGGCGGCGCTGGACCTGCGGTGCCGTGTGAGCGCGTCGGCCAGGGCGGCGGTGAGCTCCCCCAGGGGCGCGCACCGGGTGCGCCGGTCCACGGCGGAGCGCCACTCGCTCTCCATCCGGGCGATGGCGCCCAGGTGGGCGAGGTTGTCCGGGTCGGTGTTGACGCCCAGTTCGCGGCGGATGGCGCCGCGGTGCTGGAGGCCGACGAAGCCCCCCGCCCCGGCGCGCTCGGCCCGGTGCAGCCAGTACTCGGGGCCGCCGCGTTCGGGGGTGAAGAGGGCGTCGGGGTCCCAGCCGCGGGCGATGCGCCGTCCGCGCTCCTCCGCCAGGTGGGCGAGGGCGTGTCCGCCGGAGGCCATGGTGTCCATGTCCCTCCACACCTCGCGGACCCTGGCCCAGTCCTCGGCGAGGGCGGACCAGTGGGCGGTGGGGTCCTCGCCCGCGGGGCCGGAGGCGGTGGCGGGCAGGGTTCCGGCCTGCTCGGCCAGGAGTCTGGTGAGCATGCGCACCTCGCCGGAGCGGTGCCCCGGTCCGCCGACGCGCACGACGGGGTGCGCGGGCGAGGTGTCGGCCCTGGCGGTGGTCTCGTCGATGTCGGTCTCGGTGCGGCCGCAGACGAGGACGCGCTGGCCGTTGCTGACGGCGGTGCGGACGATGGCGTCCACCAGGTCGTGCGCGCCGCTCCCCGGCGGGGCGGCGGCCACGGTGAGCTGTTCGCTCATGGCGGCGCGCAGGACCGCGTACTGGGCCTGGTCGAGGGGGGTCGTCGAGACCGGGACGGCGGCGTCGGCGGCGGCGTCGGCGTCCTGGGCGGTGTCGCGCGCGGCGCGGCGTGCGGCGGCCCGGCCGCCCCTGAACAGCCGCCCCGGGGGCCCTGCGGGGTCGGCCTCGACCCTCCGGGCGGCGGCCTGCCCGAGCAGGGTCTCCAGGGCGGTCCCTGTGACGTCGTCGGGGTTGAGGCCGTCGCGGTCGGACGGGTCGAGGTCGGCGAGGACGCCCTCGACGGTCCCGGGTTCGGCGTCGTCGGTCTCGGCCTGCCCGCTGGGTCCGGCCAGGAAGAGCACGGCGACGTTGTGCGCACCGCCGGTGACGGTGCGAGGGGTGCCTCTCGTGCCGAGCGGGTCGATGTCGTCGACCCGCTCGATCTCCAACCGCGAGAGGAGGGCGCGGATCTTGACGGCGAGGTCGTGGACCGCGGCGGGCCTGCGCACGGAGTCGGGGGCGCCGGACCGCAGCCGTGCGCGGAGCTCGAACAGGTCCTCGGGGTCGGTGATGCCGAGGCGGCTCAGGAGGGCGGTGTTGACGTCGGGCGGACCGACGGCCCTGACCAGGAGCCCGTCGGGCTCGCGCCGGGTCTCGTCGAGGTCGTCCACGACCCGGACGTCGACGGTCAGCAGGGGCAGTGTGACCCGGTCCGGCCCCTCGCCGACGACGACGAGCGGATACCCGTAGCGCAGTGCCTGTCCTCTGCGCCGGGCCAGGCGCAGGACCCGGGCCGACTCCGGGTGCGGCCGGAGGGTCTCCCCCGCCCCGCTGAACAGGACCTCGGGACCGTCGGGCAGGCAGGCGCAGGTGTCGGAGCCGAGGCGCTCGGCTCTGACGACGTGGGTGTGCACGGCCTCGCGGCGGACACAGGCGCGCAGGTAGGAGAGGAGGGAGCGCACCTCGGAGCGGTCGATGGGCGGCTTCCAGCGGAGCGACGCGGCGCCGACCCCGGACCGGCCCGGTTGGCCCGGGGCGCAGACCACTCCGGGGATCCCGGTCACCCTCCCCGGGCCGATCCCCTCGCCGATCTCCTCCGCGTCGTCCCGTAGTGACCTCACTTCGCCCCCCGCACCCCGCTTGCGTGACCAAGCGGTTACCCCCTGCTATCGGGGTCCATTGTGAGGGATGAACCGCCCCCGGATCCCCGGAACGCCGGAAACCACCCCTGATTTTCGGCGTGTGCGGCGCCGGGGATCCGGCGCCCCTGCCGGAGGGGCGCCGGCCCTACCGCCCCCGGACGCCGTGGACGCGGAGGGCGATCCAGAGTTCGGCCCGGTGGTCGGGGTCGTCGAGGTCGCCGGGAAGCAGGTCCCGGATGCGGTTCATGCGGTAGCGGAGCGTGTGCCGGTGGACGCCGAGCGTGTCGGCCGCCGCGTCCCAGCGGCCCGAGGCCGCGAGGTAGGCGCGCAACGAGGCGAGCAGTTCCGGGGCGGCGCGCTCCCGGAGGAGCGGTGCGAGAAGGTCGGCCGCCATGCGCGCCCCGTCGGGGCTGTCCGCCAGGCCGAGCAGCCCGCCGGGGAGGTCGCCGGCACGGACGATCCGGTCCTCCGCACCCGTGGCGTCCGCGGCCTCCAGCGCGCGCTCCGCCTGGGAGAGCGCCGGGGCCAGATCCCCGTAGGCGGCCGGGTCGCTCACCCCCACCGGCCCCTCCAACACCTCGCGGATCACCCCGTCGCCGGTGTCCGCGGGCGCCAGCAGCAGGGCCCGCCCCTCCCCCTCGGTGACCAGGACCCCCTCGGGGGGATGCGCGGGACCGAACCCGGTGGCCGCGGCCACCACGACCGGCTCCGCCGGCAGCGTCTCCCGCAGTCGGCCGGCCCCCGGGTGGAGCGGGTCGAGGGCCCCGGTGAGCAGGGCGGAGAGCACCCCCTCGCGCACCCGCGCGGTGCGGCTGTGCGCGGTGCGCTCCAGCTCCAGGGAGAGCAGCGACACCGCCGCGTTGACCAGGGTGCGCTCGTCCGGGCCGAGCACTCCACCGGCGCCGACGACCAGGAACCCGCGGACCTGGCGGCCCGTCGCCAGGGGCTGCGCGGAGACCTGTTCCCCGACGGAGGTCAGGGACACGCTGGCGCGCACGCCGGCGTCCCGCAGGCGGTCGAGCTCGGACCCCAGCCCCGCCGCGCGCCCCGCCGCCGACGCGGGCGCCGCGTGGCGGACGGAGCCGTCCGCGGACAGCAGCAGCACCCAGGCGCCGAGGTCGCGGGCCAGCAGGTCCACGATCGCCGGCGCCCCCGTGAGGGCGGCGCGGGTGAGCCCCCGCTGCGCGGCGAAGGCCCGGCTGAGGCCCTCGTACTCCTCCTTGGCCAGGAGCCGCGACACCTCCTTGCCGACCGCGATGAAGGGGGTCTCCCGGCCGACCTCGACCAGGGCGAGCCCGTACTCGTCCGCGGCCCTGCGGAGGGGTTCGGGGGTCTCCTCCAGGACCACGCCCACGGCGAAACCCAGGGCGGTGATCCGCCTCTCGGCCAGGCGTCGCGTGTAGTCGCGCAGGTCGGGGACTCCCCCCGCCCAGCGCACTCCCGTGGTGAGGAGGAGTTCGCCGCCCTCCAGATAGGGGGTGGGGTCCTCCAGCTCGCTGACGGCGACCCACCCCACGCGCCGGTCCTGGTTCTCCTGCCCTGCCAGCAGGCTCAGCCGCAGGTGCGGCGTCCGCAACAGGGCTCCCAGGGTCGGGGGCATTCCGGTCTCCCTCCACACGTGTGCGCCGTCCGAACCGCACCGCGGTGGCGCAAGGCTCACTGCTGATTATCCACTGTGTCCATGCGCGTCCCGCTCCGGCCGTCCTAGTGTCAGGCGAGTCGGGGAGCCCACCCCCGACCTGTCCACGTCCGTTCCGCATCCCGTGCCCACCGCAGAAGGAGGCAGCCGCATGGCAGCGACCGAGGTCGTCCAGTCCCGCCGGATCGTCACCGAGATCCCCGGCCCCAAGTCCCGCGCGATCCAGGAGCGCCGCAGCTCGGCCGTCGCCCAGGGCGTCGGCAGCGTCCTGCCCGTCTACGTCGAGCGCGCGGGCGGCGGCATCGTCGAGGACGTCGACGGCAACGCCCTCATCGACTTCGGGTCCGGCATCGCCGTCACCAACGTCGGCAACGCCGACCCGCGCGTGGTGGAGCGGGCCGCCGAACAGCTCGCGCGGTTCACCCACACGTGTTTCATGGTGAACCCGTACGAGGCGTACGTGGACGTGTGCGAGGCCCTCAACCGGGTCACCCCGGGAGGCCACGAGAAGCGGTCCATCCTCCTCAACTCCGGCGCCGAGGCCGTCGAGAACGCGGTGAAGATCGCCCGCAGCGCGACGGGCCGCCAGGCCGTCGTGGTGTTCGACCACGCCTACCACGGCCGCACCAACCTCACCATGGGGCTGACCGCGAAGAACATGCCCTACAAGCAGGGCTTCGGGCCGTTCGCGGGCGAGATCCACCGCATGCCCATGGCCTACCCGTACCGCTGGCCGACCGGCCCGGAGAACTGCGGCCCCGAGGCCGCGGCCATGGTGGTCGAGCAGATCACCAAGCAGATCGGCGCCCGGAACGTCGCCGCCGTGGTGATCGAGCCGATCCAGGGCGAGGGCGGGTTCATCGAGCCCGCTCCGGGTTTCCTGCCGGCGCTGGCCGAGTTCTGCCGCGCCAACGGGATCGTGTTCGTGGCGGACGAGGTGCAGACCGGTTTCGCGCGTACCGGCGACATGTTCGCCTGCGACCACGAGGGCGTCGTCCCGGACCTGATCACGACCGCCAAGGGCATCGCGGGCGGGCTCCCCCTGGCCGCGGTGACCGGCCGCGCCGACCTGATGGACGCCGTGCACAGCGGCGGGCTCGGCGGCACCTACGGCGGCAACCCGGCCGCGTGCGCGGCGGCCCTGGCGGCCCTCGACGCGATCGAGTCCGACGACCTGGTCGGGCGCGCCGGGGAGATCGGCGAGCTGATGCTGGGACGCCTGCGCGAGCTGGCCGCCGCACACGACGTGATCGGCGACGTGCGCGGGCGGGGGGCGATGGTCGCGATCGAGCTGGTCACGGGCGAGGACAAGGACCCCGCCCCCGAGGCGCTCGCCAAGGTCCTGGCGCACTGCCACTCCCAGGGGCTGATCCTGCTCAGCGCGGGCACCTACGGCAACGTCATCCGGATGCTGCCGCCGCTGGTCATCGGCGACGACCTGCTGCACGAGGGCCTGGACATCCTGGCCGAGGCCTTCGACCGCCTCTGACCGCGAGGGCCCCCTGCCCGGCCGGTGACCGGCCGGCGGGGGGCGCGACCCCGCCGCCCCCGGCCGGTCGCCGGAACGGGTCGGTCACCGCGCCCGGGGCCGGTCGCGGACTGGCGCCGGGCCGGGCCCGGCGCTAGCGCGTTCCCCAGGCGTAGGTCTGCTTGCGCAGCTTGAGGTACAGGAAGGTCTCGGTGGAGGCCACCGTGTCGATGCCGCGGATGTTCGCCAGGATGTCCAGGAGCTTGTCGTCGTCCTCCGCGACCACCTCGACCATGAGGTCGAAGGAGCCCGCCGTGATCACCACGTACTCCACCCCCTCGACCCCGGAGACGGCGTCGGCCGCGGTGTTGAGGTCGCCGGTGGTGCGCACGCCGATCATCGCCTGGCGGTTGAACCCCAGTGTCATGGGGTCGGTGACGCCCACGACCTGGACCACTCCGGACTCCAGCAACCGCTGGACGCGCTGGCGCACGGCCGCCTCGGAGAGCCCGACGGCCTTGCCGATGGCGGCGTAGGACCTGCGGCCGTCCTCCTGGAGCACCTCGATGATGCGTTTGGCGGTGTCGTCCAGGACGACGCCGTTGACCCTGCGCGCGGGTCCGGAGTCCGACTGCTCGGTCACGTGGACCTCCGCTTTCATCAAAAGAATCCGATTCCTGAAGGTGCACTGACAGGCGGATTTCATTGCCACCCTGACACCGAACAACGGATTCCAAGGTACTGCACTGTTGTGACGGTGGTGAGACCCGGGAGTGGCGACCGGGTCGCACGGGGTTCTGCCCGGCCTCAGCGCTCGTCGCGCACCGAGTCCAGGGACAGGAGCGCCACGTGCAGGGACACACAGGCCTCCACCCCGTCCAGGTCCGTGTCGAGGACGTGGGAGATCCGCCGCAGCCGGTCGTAGAACGCGGGACGCGACAGGTGGGCGCGGCTCGCCGCCAGCGCCTTGTTGCGACCCGCGCCGAGGTAGTGGCGGAGCATGTCGGTGAGATCGCTCCCGTGCCGGGCGTCGTGGTCCAGCAGGGGGCCCAGCTCGCGTTCGACGTAGGTCTGCAAGCGCTCGTCGTCGCGGAACAGGTGCAGCAGACCGCGCAGGTGGAGGTCGGGCAGCCGGTAGAAGGCCCTCCGGTCGCTCTGGCGGATGGCCACGTCACCGACCTGGCGGGCCTCCAGGAAGGAGCGCCGCACCTCGCGGATGCCGTCGGTGGAGGAGCCCACGGCCAGCACGGCTGCGTCGCCGACCGCCGCACGCATCCTCTCGGCGAGCATGTACAGGGTCGGCTCGAGCCTCTGCCGGCCCGGCAGCGC
>Ga0233363_1000971_pt1 | contig 11763 bp, 13 predicted proteins | sample ElkDunMinimDraft_18_FD_191534 | JGI IMG/M metagenome (GOLD analysis project Ga0233363, IMG submission 191534) | Fecal eukaryotic communites from dung pellets of Tule Elk in California, USA - Elk Dung C16 | ecosystem: Host-associated > Mammals > Digestive system > Large intestine > Fecal | place... | reverse complement strand
TGTGGGGCGTGAGCGAGCAATCCGGCCACGGCTGTGAGGTGTGAGAGTGCAATCCAGTCACCGGATCCGGCACTGGATTGCTCTCTCACGCCCGGCGGGGTTGCTGGATTGCTCTCTCACGCCCGGCGGGGTTGCTGGATTGCTCTCTCACGCCCGGGGGTTAGCGGAGGTGGGGGACGACCTCGCGGGCGAAGAGCTCGATGCCCGTGCGGTCGTAGGCGGCCTCGGCGAAGTACGTGATCGCGTACGTCATGCCCAGGCCCTGCAGCTCGCGGAGCTTCTCGACGATCTGCTCGGGCGTGCCGACCAGCGGGCCGCGGCGGAACTCCTCGGCGACGCCCGGCGCCTTGTCCGGCACCGTGTTCGCGTAGTGCTCCTCGACCCAGGCGATGCGGTCGTCGACCTCGTCCTGCGTCGCACCGATGACCACGTTGTAGTTGGCCGAGCGCGTGATCTCGTCGAACGGGCGACCGATCGCCTCGCAGTGCCCGCGCAGGATCTCCGACTTGTGGGCGAAGCCCTCGGGGGAGCCGTCGAAGTTGGTGTACTGCGCGTGCTCGGCCGCGATGCGCAGCGTCTTCTTCTCGCCGCCGCCCGCGATCCACAGCGGCGGGCCGTCGACCTGCAGCGGCAGCGGGGAGAGCTGTGCGCCGTCGACCTGGTAGTGCTTGCCCTGCAGCGTCGCGGTGCCGTTGGTCCACATCTGCTTGAAGATCTGCACGCCCTCGTCGAGCATCGCGATGCGCTCCCCGGCACGGGGGAAGCCGTAGCCGTAGGCGAGCCACTCGTGCTCGTACCAGCCGGCGCCGATGCCCATCTCGACGCGCCCGCCGGAGATGACGTCCGCCGTGGTGGCGACCTTCGCGAGGTACGCGGGGTTGCGGTACGCCATGCAGGTGCACATCTGACCGAGGCGCACGCGCGACGTCGACGCGGCGAACGCGTTGATGAGGCTCCACGCCTCGTGCGTGGCCTCGCCGTTGGGCTCCGGCACGGCGTGGAAGTGGTCGTAGACCCAGATGGACTCGAAGACGTCGCCGTCGTCGGCCCATCGCGCGAGGCCGTGCATGACCTTCCAGTGGTCGCGGGCGTCGATGCCCGTGAGGTCCTGCCGCCAGCCCTGGGGGATGAAGAGTCCGAATCGCATGCGCGCCACGCTACCGGCGCTCGCCCCGTGGCGGCGCGCGGGCGAGGATGGGCGCGTGCTGCACTCCTGGGACGCCGCCGCCGTGCGAGCGGCAGAGGAACCGCTGCTCGCCGCCGGGGTGCCGCTGATGGCGCGCGCGTCGTTCGGGCTGGCCACGCACGTCGCCCGGGCGCTGCGCGGCCTGCGGGGCCGCGTCGGCGGTGCGCGGGCGGTGCTGCTCGTCGGGTCGGGCAACAACGGTGGTGACACGCTGCACGCCGGCGCCCTGCTGGCGCGCCGGGGGGTCGCGGTGACGGCGGTGCTGACGTCGGTGCGGGTCCACGCCGGCGGGCTGGAGGCGCTGCGGCAGGCGCACGGACGGGTGCTGACCCTCGACGACGCGGACGGCCCGCTGCCGGGCGCCGTCGTGGACGCGGTCGCCACGGCCGACGTGGTGCTCGACGGGCTGCTCGGCATCGGCGGCCGCGGCGGTGTCCGCGGCCCCGGGGCGCGGCTGGTCGAGCTCGTCGCAGCGGTCGACCCGCGCCCGCTCGTCGTGGCCGTCGACGTGCCGTCGGGCGTCGGCGTCGACGACGGGACCCGCTCCGGCGCGGTGCTGGACGCGGACCGCACCGTGACGTTCGGCGCGTGCAAGCCCGCGCTGCTGCTGCCCCCCGCGTCCGGTGCCGCGGGCCAGGTCGAGCTGGTCGACATCGGTCTGGGGCTGCACGGCCCGCCGGCGGTCGTCCGGCTCGAGGGGCACGACGTGGGCGCGCTGTGGCCCGTGCCCGGTGCCGACGCGCACAAGTACCGGCGCGGCGTCCTCGGCGTCGTCGCCGGCTCCGCCCGGTACCCCGGTGCGGCGGTCCTCGCGGTCGCCGGGGCGGTGCGGGCGGGCGTCGGCATGGTCCGCTACCTGGGGGCCGCCGGTCCGCAGGTGCTGGCGGCGCATCCGGAGGTCGTCGTGGGGGAGGGGCGCGTGCAGGCGTGGGTGATCGGGTCGGGTGTGACTCCCGACGACCGGGCCCAGGGCGCACGTGCCCGCGCCGCACTCGCACGCGCGGTGCGGCACGACGAGCCCGTGGCCGTCGACGCCGGAGCGCTGGACCTGCTGCCGGACCGGGTGCCGCCGCACGTGGTCCTCACGCCGCACGCCGGTGAGCTCGCGGCGCTGCTCACCGCCCGGGGCGAGTCGACCGAGCGCGCCGACGTCGAGGCCGCGCCGCTCGCGCACGCCCGGCGCGCGCACGACCTGACGGGGGCGACGGTGCTGCTCAAGGGCGGGACGACCGTGGTGGTCGGGCCGCACGGGGCTGCCTACGCGCAGGCCGACGGACCCGCGTGGCTCGCGACCGCCGGGTCGGGAGACGTGCTGGGGGGCGTCCTGGGGGCCCTGCTGGCGGGCAGGGCGGCGGACGCCGTGGCCGACCCGACGCTGCCCGCGGCCCTCGCGGCCGCCGCGGCGCTGGTGCACGGCCGTGCGGCGCACCGGGCCAACCCGGGCGGTCCCGTCGCGGCGACCGCCGTCGCGGACGCGGTGCCGGCCGTGGTCGGCGGGCTGGTGCGCGGGTGAGCGGGCGACCCGTGGACCCGGTGCCGACGGCGCCGCCGCACGTCCTGCCCGAGGCGCCCCTCGACCCCGTGCTCGCCGACCGCGTGCGGGCGCTGCTGGCGGACGGCCGGCGTCGGCTGCTCGGCATCGCGGGTGCCCCGGGCGCGGGCAAGTCGACCCTCGCGGCCCAGGTCGTCGCCACGTTCGGCGAGGCGTGCGTCGTCGTCCCCATGGACGGCTTCCACCTCGCGCAGTCCGAGCTCGAGCGCATCGGCCGCGCCGACCGCAAGGGCGCACCCGACACGTTCGACGCCGACGGGTACGTCGCGCTGCTGCGCCGCCTGCGCGAGCCGCGTCCCGGGCACGTCGTGTACGCGCCCGAGTACCGCCGCGACCTGCGCAACCCGGTCGCCGGAGCCGTCGCCGTGCCGCCCGACGTGCCGCTGGTCGTCACCGAGGGCAACTACCTGCTGCTCGACGAGCACGGGTTCGAGCCGGTCGCGGCCCTGCTGGACGAGGCGTGGTTCGTCGCGCCCGACGACGACGTGCGCCTCGCCCGTCTCGTCGCCCGGCACGAGCGGTTCGGCAAGCCGCCCGCCGCGGCGCTCGCGTGGTCGACCGGCCCGGACGCCGCGAACGCGCGGCTCGTCGCGCCGACCGCCCGGCGCGCGGACGTCGTCGTCGGCCCCGGGCTGCTGGGGTGACGCCCGCCCGGCCGTGCTCGGCACGGGCGGCCACGACCGCGGCGCGCGCGGGTGAGGGCGTCCGGTGGTGAGAGACTGGCGGGCGTGAACGACTTCCCGGCGCGCGCGGTGGTCGACCTCGCTGCCGTGCGCGGCAACGTCCGTACGCTCGCCGCCCACGCACCCACCGCGCAGGTCATGGCCGTCGTCAAGGCCGACGCGTACGGTCACGGCCTCGTGCCCAGCGCGCTCGCGGCGCTCGAGGGCGGCGCCACGTGGCTCGGCACGGCCCAGGTGCCCGAGGCCCTGCAGCTGCGTCGCGCGGGCGTCACGGGTGCCCGGATCCTCACGTGGCTGTACGCGCCCGGGGCGCCCCTGCGCGCGGCCGTGGAGGCGGACGTGGACCTGTCGGTCGCGTCCCGCTGGGCGCTCGACGACGTGGTCACCGCCGCGCGCGAGGCCGGCCGGACGGCGCGGGTGCACCTCAAGATCGACACGGGCCTGGGCCGCAACGGGCTCGTCCCCGCGCAGCTGCCCGACGTCCTGGCGACGGCGCTCGAGGCCGAGGCCGAGGGGCTGGTGCGCGTCGTCGGCGTCTGGTCGCACCTGGCCTTCGCGGACGCGCCCGACCACCCCGTCGTCGCGCGGCAGGCCGCGGTCTTCGCCGACGCGGTCTCAGCCGTGGAGGCGGCGGGCGCTCGCCTGGAGGTCCGCCACCTCGCCAACTCGGCCGCGACGCTCACGTCGCCCGCGCTGCACTGGGACCTGGTGCGGCCCGGCATCGCCGTCTACGGCCTGACGCCCGTGCCGCAGCTCGGCGGTCCGGAGCGCTTCGGCCTGGTGCCCGCGATGACGTTCGAGGCGGAGCTCGCCACGGTCAAGCGCGTGCCCGCCGGGTCCGGTGTGTCGTACGGGCACGAGTACGTCGTGCCGCACGACACGGTGCTGGGCGTCGTGCCGCTCGGCTACGCCGACGGCATCCCGCGCCACGCGTCGGGCACGGCCGACCGGTGGGGCGGGCCCGTCCAGGTGGGCGGCCGACGGCTCGGCGTCGCGGGACGGGTCTGCATGGACCAGGTCGTGCTCGACCTGGGCCCCGGCGCGACCGAGGTCGCCGGGGACCGCGTCGTGCTCTGGGGGGACGGCCGTGACGGCGCGCCGACCGCCCAGGACTGGGCCGACGTGGCCGGCACCATCTCCTACGAGCTGGTGGCCCGGCTGGGTGCGCGCGTGCCGCGGACGTACGTCGACAGCGAGCGCCGCGAGGCCGGCGGGGGACAGGACGCCACCGCCGCCACGGCACCCGTGACCGGAGGTGCCCGGTGACCGCGCCGGTGCGGCTGCCCGACGCCGAGGCGACCCGGGCCTGGGGGCGCGCGCTCGCGTCGCTGCTGCGCGCCGGTGACCTGGTCGTCCTCACCGGCGACCTCGGCGCGGGCAAGACCACGCTCACGCAGGGCATCGGCGACGGGCTCGACGTCCGGGGGCAGGTCGCGTCGCCGACGTTCGTCATCGCGCGCGAGCACCCGCCGCTGCCGCGCGCCGACGGGACCCGCGGTCCCGCGCTCGTGCACGTCGACGCGTACCGGCTCGGCTCGCTCGACGAGGTCGAGGCCCTCGACCTGGAGTCCGCGCTCGACGAGGCGGTCACGGTCGTGGAGTGGGGCGAGGGCTGGGTCGAGGGACTGACGGACGACCGGCTCGAGCTGCGGCTCGAGCGCCCGCACGGCGGGGTCGGCGACGACGTCGAGGACGCCGCGGCGGGTGAGCGCGTGCTGACCGTGCGCGGTGTGGGCGAGCGCTGGCAGGGTGTCGCGCTGCCGGGCCCGACCGACGCCGCGTCGGCCGGAACGCCCGCGGAGAACCACGAGGAGGCGGGGACCTGATGCACCTGGGGATCGACACGTCGGGCGCGGTCGCCGCGTCCCTGGTGCTCGACGCGGACACCGCCGACACTCTCGTCGACGACGAGCCGCGGCGGCACGCCGAGATGCTGACGCCGCTGGTCACCGAGCTGCTCGCGCGGCGCGGGCGCAGCGTGCGCGACGTCGAGAGCGTCGTGGTCGGCACCGGGCCGGCGCCGTTCACCGGGCTGCGCGTCGGGCTGGTGACGGCGCGCGTCCTCGGCCTGGCGCTCGGGGTGCCCGTCCACGGCGTGCCGAGCCTGGACGCCCTGGCCGAGGCCGCTGCGCGGTTCGCCGGTCTCGACGAGGGGACGCCGCTGCTCGTCGTGACGGACGCGCGGCGCCGCGAGGTCTACTGGTCGCGCTACGAGGTCCGCGACGGCGTGGCGCTGCCCACGGGGGGACCGGACGTCGCCGCGCCCGGTGACGTGCCCCGGGCCGCCGAGGACGTGGTGCTGGGTGCGGGGCGCGACCTGTACCCCCAGGTCTTCGGCGACGCGGACCCGCGCCTCGCGCAGGGCCCGCCCGCGCTGCGGAGCCCGGACCCGTCGCTCCTCGTGCGCATCGCGCAGCGACGCCTCGCGGCCGGCCAGGAGCTGCCCGCCGACCCGCTGTACCTGCGCCGCCCGGACGCCGTGCCGCCCGCGGGTGCCAAGCGGGTCCTGGCGTGAGCGCTGCGGCGCCCGACGTGGTCGTCCGCCCGCTGGTCGCCGGCGACCTCGCGGCACTCGACCGGATGGAGCGCACGCTGTTCGGCGTCAGCGCGTGGTCGCGGCAGATGCTCGCCGACGAGCTGGTCGGTCCCGGCCGCACCTACGTGGGGGCGGAGCTGCCGGGCGGGTCGCTCGTGGGGTACGCCGGGATCTGGTTCGACGGCCGGGACGTGCAGGTGATGACGGTCGCGACGGACCCGGGCTACCAGGGGCGCGGCATCGCGCGTCGGATGCTGGTCACCCTGCTGGAGCGGGCGCGCGCGCTCGGCGCGGAGTCCGTGCTGCTGGAGGTGCGGGTCGACAACGCGCCGGCGATCCACCTGTACGAGAGCCTCGGGTTCACCCAGCTGGGACGCCGCCGCGGCTACTACCAGCCCGAGAACGTCGACGCCTGGACCATGCAGCTGCTGCTGCCGCGTGCGGCCGACGCGCGGCAGGAGGCGCGATGAGCAGCCGCGCCGAGACCCGCCGACGGGTCCTCGTCGACGCGGACGAGCTCGCACGGCTGCTGGCCGAGGACGAGCCGCCCGCGCTCCTCGACGTGCGCTGGGCGCTCGGCCGGACCGACGGCCACGAGCGCTACCTCGCGGGGCACCTGCCGGGAGCGGTGTACGTCGACCTCGACACCGAGCTCGCCGCACCCCCGTCCCCGCGTGCCGGACGGCACCCGCTCCCGTCGGTCGCGGACCTCGAGCACGCCGCGCGGCGCTGGGGCGTGCGCGAGGGTGGCGCGGTGGTCGCGTACGACGACTCCGGGGGCATGGCCGCCGCCCGGGCCTGGTGGCTGCTGCGGTGGGCGGGCGTGCGCGACGTGCGGCTGCTCGACGGCGGGCTGGACGCGTGGACGGCTGCCGGTCACGGCGTCGAGCCGGGAGACGTGGCGCCCGAGTCCGGGGACGTCGTGCTCGTGCCCGGCGCGCTGCCGACCGTCGACGCCGACGGCGCCGCCGCGCTCGCGCTCGACGGCGTCCTGCTCGACGCGCGCGCCGCCGAGCGGTACGCGGGGCGCGTCGAGCCGGTCGACCCGCGTGCCGGGCACGTCCCGGGTGCCCGCAGCGCACCGACGACCGAGAACGTCGGGCCCGACGGGCGCTTCCGGGACGCCGGCGCGCTGGCCGCGCGGTTCTCGGCGCTCGGCGTGCCGGTGGACGGCGGCGACGTGCCGGTCGGCGTGTACTGCGGGTCGGGCGTCACCGCGGCGCACGAGATCGCCGCACTCGCCTCGATCGGTGTCGAGGCCGTGCTGTACCCCGGCTCGTGGTCGCAGTGGTCGAGCGACCCGGGCCGGCCCGTCGCCACCGGCTGAGGTCAGACCTCGCGCGCGACCTCGTCCCACGCCAGTCGCGGCGCGCGGGGGCGGTCGGTGCCCTCGCCGTCGGGCCACCCGACGTTGAGGACGGCCAGCGAGCGCCAGCCGGTGCCGGCGAAGAACTCGGCGTCGACGCCGGCGGCGTCCATGCCCGTCATCGGGCCGACGCCCAGGCCGACGGCGCGGAGCCCGACCACGAGGTACCCGGTCTGCAGCCACGCGTTGTCGCGGGCCATGGCGGCACGCACGTCCGGGACCCCTGCGAGGCGGTCGCCCATGGTCGGCGCGTGCGGAGCGAGCGTCGGCAGGTGCCGGTGGAAGTCGGTGTCGGCGGCGACGACCAGGGTCACGGGGGCCGCGAGGACGCGGTCGCGGTTGTGCTCGTCCATGTGCGCGGCCAGGCGCTCGCGGGCCTCGCGGGTGCGCACGACGAGCAGACGCAGCGGTCCGGAGTTGGCGGCGGTGGGCCCCCAGCGCACCGTGTCGTGCACGGCGCGCAGGAGGGCGTCCGGCACGGAGTCGTCGACGAACCGTCCGACGGTGCGCGCGCCCTGGAACACCGTGTCGGCGAGCGAGGCGTCGCCGGTCGGCAGGGGCGTGGTGATGTCGTCGATCATGTCGGAGAGGGTCACCCCCGGTACAACATCGTTGCGTTCGCATCGATACCCTGAGGCAACTGTGAGGCCGGTCACGCGCGTCGCCGCGCCTATCCTGAGGGACGTGAGCGAACCCCTGGTCCTCGGTATCGAGACCTCCTGCGACGAGACCGGCGTCGGCATCGTGCGCGGCTACGACCTGCTGGTCGACGCCGTCGCCAGCTCGGTGGACGAGCACGCGCGGTTCGGCGGGATCATCCCCGAGATCGCGGCGCGCGCCCACCTCGAGGCGATGGTGCCGACGATCGAGCGTGCGCTCACGACCGCCGGGGTGACGCTCGACCAGGTCGACGCGATCGCCGTGACCGCCGGGCCAGGGCTGGTCGGTCCGCTGACGATCGGTGCCGCCGCCGCCAAGGCGCTCGCGGTCGGGCTGGGCAAGCCGCTGTACGGCGTCAACCACGTCATCGGGCACGCGGTCGTCGACGAGCTCGTCGACGGCCCGTTCCCCGAGCGGGTCATGGCGCTCGTCGTCTCGGGCGGGCACTCCTCGCTGCTGCGGATCGACGACACGGTGAACGTCACCGAGCTCGGCTCGACGCTCGACGACGCCGCGGGGGAGGCGTTCGACAAGGTCGGGCGGCTGCTGGGGCTGCCGTACCCCGGTGGTCCCCACATCGACCGGCTCGCGCGCGAGGGCGACCCCACGGCGATCCGGTTCCCCCGCGGCCTGACCGCGCCCAAGGACCAGGCCGAGCACGCGACGAACTTCTCGTTCTCGGGTCTGAAGACCGCCGTGGCGCGGTGGGTCGAGTCGCGGCAGGACGCCGGTGAGCCGATCCCGCTGGCGGACGTGTCCGCGTCGTTCGCCGCCGCGGTCGCGGACGTGCTGACCGCCAAGACGATCGCGGCCTGCCGCCGCGAGGGCATCTCCACGCTCGTCGTCGGCGGTGGGTTCTCCGCGAACTCCCAGCTGCGTGACATGGCCGCCGTCCGCTGCGCCGAGGCTGGCATCGACCTGCGGATCCCGCCGATCCGCTACTGCACCGACAACGGCGCGATGATCGCGGCGCTCGGCGCGGCGGTCGTGCGGCGCGGTCTGCCGCCGTCGCCGCTCGACCTGCCCGTCGACTCCACGATGCCGCTCACGCAGGTCCTCGTCTGACGCGTCCGCCCACCGACGGGCCCGACGGGCTTCCGGCGTCCGTCAGCTGACCGGCGCCCGCCTCCGCAGCCGCCAGATGCGCGCGCCGAGCGCGAAGCCGAGCGCGCCCAGGGCGAGCGAGACCGCGAAGGGCTGCCAGCCCAGCGTGAACTGGATCCCGAACATCGCGTCGCTGTTCTCGGCCGTCATGGGGACGCCCAGCCAGGACAGCTCCGCGCGGCCGCCGCCCATGGCTCCCACGGCGTCGACCGCTCCCACCGCCCAGGCGGCCCACATGTACAGCGGCAGACCGAACCCGAGGAGGGCCGCCACCACCCCGCCGTCGTTCCAGCGGGGTCCCGCCCCGTCCAGGGCATCGAGGTGGTCGGCGGCGACGCGCCACGGGCTGCCGATCTCGCGCAGCGCGTCGTCGACACCGATCCGGGCGGCGTCGTCGAGGAGCGCGGCCCGCAGGTCCCGGCGGATGCGCCGGGCCTCGCGCGACGGGTGGTAGTCCTGCATGGCGAGCGTGAACCGCCACATCCAGCGGCGCACGCGGGCGCGGTCGCGGAACCCGGTCACGCGGCACCGCCCCACAGTCGCCAGACGCGCGATCCGAGTGCGAACGCCACGAGGCACAGCGCACCGGACAGCGCGACGGGACCCCAGCCCGCGGTGGTGTGCATCGAGATCGTGTCGTCGGTGTGCGTGAACGTCACCGGGACGCCCAGCCAGCTGAGGTCCACGGCCCCGCCGCCCATCGCGTCGATCGCGCTGAGCGCTCCCATCTGCCAGGCGATCCACATGTACCCGGGCAGCAGGATGCCGATGAGGCCGGCGAGCACGGCGCCGTCGGCCCACCGGGGGCGCTCGCGCTCGAGGTCCGCGTAGTAGGTCGCGGCGAGGCGCCGTGGGCGGCCCAGGCCGCGCAGCGCCTCGTCGAAACCCGTGCGCCCGGCGTCGTCCAGGACCGCGGCCCGCAGCTCCCGCCGGATCCGGCGGGACTCCCGTGCGGGGTAGTCCTGCATCGCGACGTCGAACCGCAGCATCCACCAGGACAGGCGGAGCCGTTCGCGCAGCCGCGGGCGGTACGCGGTGGTGGTGGGCAGGTGGTCGTCCGTCGTGGTCATCGTGGGCTCCCCGTGGGGGCGGGCACGGGCGCGGCTGCGTCCGGCGGGTCGGTCGAGGGCGGCACTGCGCCGAGCACGAGGTCGGCGGTCGCGACGAGGTCGACCCACGCCGCGCGCTGGGCGTCGAGGACGACGAGTCCCGGTGCGCTGAGCCGGTAGTACTTGCGTGCAGGTCCGGAGGCTGACGCGACGAGACGGGAGATCAGCAGGCCGTCCCGCTCGAGGCGCGTGAGGACCGGGTAGAGCGTCCCGGTGGACAGGTCGTCGAGGCCCGCCGCCCGGAGCACCGTGACCAGCTCGTACCCGTAGGTCTCCTCGCGGGCGAGCGCCGCGAGCGTGAGCATCGGGAGCACCCCCTTGAGGAGCTGGGAGTCCCGGGAGTCGGCCACGGCACGAAGGTAACGCCCGCTACCTGGTATTGCCAAGTAGTACGTGACCGGCGGTGCAGCGGCGACCGTGCCACGGCGTCGGTGGTGCCGTCTAGAGAGGGCGGCCCGCGGCGAGCTCGGCCACCAGCGCACGCACCACGGGCTCCAGCTCGCCCGCGTTGCGTCGCGCGACCGCGCGCTGGCGCTGGTACGACGCCCCGCGCCGCAGGATCGTGCGGACCTGGTCCAGCTCGGCCTCGCAGCCCAGGCGCTCGGCCACCGGGGCGAGCACGCCCAGCCACCGGCTCACCGAGTCCGTGACGAGCTCCTCGTCGCCTGCGGCGTTCGCGATGACGATCGCGTCCATGCCGTAGCGCGCCGAGCGCCACTTGTTCTCCTGGACGAACCACGGAGGCATCGTCGGCAGCGGTTCGCCCGCGTCGATCATGGAGGAGAAGTGCTCGACGAGGCAGTGCGTGAACGCGCTGATGGCCGTGACCTCGAGCAGGTTCGCCGCGCCGTCGGCGATGCGCATCTCGAGGGTGCCGAATCGCGGTGACGGCCGGATGTCCCAGCGGACCTCGTTGACCTGGTCGATCACCCCGGTGTGCATCATGTCGCCCACGTACTGCTCCAGCTGCTCCCACCGCTCGAACTGCGGGGGCAGCCCTGCGGTCGGCAGCTGCTGGAACAGCAGCGCGCGGTTCGACGCGTAGCCGGTGTCCTTGCCGCCCCAGAACGGCGACGACGCCGACAGCGACTGGATGTGCGGGAACACCGTGAGCATCGCGCGGCTCAGCGGGAGCACCTTGTCACGGTCCTCGACGCCCACGTGGACGTGCACGCCGTAGATGAGCATCTGACGCCCCCACCACTGGGTGCGGTCGATCAGCGTCGCGTAGCGCTGCTTGTCGGTGACGCGCTGCGTCGCCCAGTTGGCGAACGGGTGCGTGCCCGCCCCCATGAGCTCGATGCGCAGCGGTCGGGCCGCGGCCGCGACCTCGTCGAGCGCGCGCTGCAGGTCGGCTCCGGCCTCGGCGACCGTCCGGCACTTGCCCGAGGAGAGCTCGACCGTGTTGAGCAGCAGCTCAGGGGTGATGTGGGGGTGGTCGGTGCCGTCGGCGGGCTGCACGGCCTCGAAGATCGCCTGCGCCGCCTGCCGCAGGTCACCGGAGTCGGCGTCGACGAGCGCCACCTCCCACTCGATGCCCACGGTCGAGCGCTCGGAGTGCGCGAAC
>Ga0233363_1000968_pt1 | contig 11778 bp, 11 predicted proteins | sample ElkDunMinimDraft_18_FD_191534 | JGI IMG/M metagenome (GOLD analysis project Ga0233363, IMG submission 191534) | Fecal eukaryotic communites from dung pellets of Tule Elk in California, USA - Elk Dung C16 | ecosystem: Host-associated > Mammals > Digestive system > Large intestine > Fecal | place... | reverse complement strand
CGCCTCGGCCAGCTGACGCGGAGCCGGAGGAGCAGCTGCCGACATGTCGACGATCCCGTCCTCCACGGTGCCCAGGCGGGTCGGCGCACGGTCGCCCGCGTGCGACGGCAGCGTCGTCACGGTCCCTGAGCCGCGTCGGCTGACCAGGAAGCCCTCGTCGCGCAGCAGGTCGTAGGCAGCGGTGACCGTGGTGCGGGACAGCCCGAGAGCCTCGGCGACCTCGCGTTCACCGGGCAGGCGCGTCGCCAGGGGGAGCGTGCCCGAGCGCGTGAGGCCGCGCAGCGCCTCGGCCAGGGCCTGGTACGCGGGGCCGTGGTGCTGCCACGCCCCGAGGAGCGTCCGGAGCCGTGCCCCGCTGACGCGACGATCTACGCTCACCGACATGGGACCACTCTCGATGAAGTGGCTATGGATGACAAGGCCAAACGGCGGTGACAGTAGGGCCATGTTCTCGTTGGTCGTCGCCTCCGCGCTCACGTTCGTGCTCGCCGCTCTCGTCCGGTGCGTGCGCCGCGACGGGCTCGGCGATCGCCCGCCGCCACCGGTCCGGCCGCGCGAGGAGGGTGACGCGCCGTGGTGAGGCCCGCCCCGGACCACGTGACGGACGGCCGGCCGGTGGCTGGCGGAGGCGCGGCGGCGCGTCGCGGCGCGCAGCTCGGTGCCGGGCTCGTCCTGTACGCCCTGTCCATCGCGCTGCTCGTCCACCCCGCGCTCGGGTCGATGCCCTGGGACGTGCTCAGCCAGGGAGTCGCGCGCGTGACGGGGTGGACGTTCGGGACGACCACCGTCGTGGTCTCGCTCGTCGTCCTCGCGTGCTGGGTGCCGCTGCGCCAGCGTCCGGGCGTCGGCACCGTGGCCAACGTGCTCGTGATCGGTGCGCTGGTCGACCCGTTCCTCGCGCTGATGGCGCGCCTGCCCGAGCCGTTGCCGCTCCCTGTCCGGGCGGGGATGGTCGTGCTCGGCATCGGGGTCAACGCGGTCGCGACGGCGATGTACGTCGGCGCGCGCCTCGGCCCCGGGCCGCGCGACGGGCTGATGACAGGGCTCGTCGCCCGGACCGGGCGACCGGTCCGGCTGGTGCGTGGCGCGATCGAGGTCGTCGTCGTGACGGCGGGGTGGGCGCTCGGCGGCACGGTGGGCTTCGGCACCCTCGCGTACGCGCTGGCGATCGGGCCGCTCGTGCACGTGCTGCTGCCGCGACTCACCGCGCCTGCCGAGGGGTAGCCTGCGGCCACAGGGCGTCGTCGAGGAGGGTCATGTACACGGTCGGTGCGGTGGTGGACGGCTTCGAGCTGGCCGCGTCCGGGGAGTGGGTGCGCCTCTCGCCGACCGGGGGGTCGCCCTACCGGATCGGCGACGTCGTCGACGGGCACATGCTCGACACCGACCTCACCTGGGTCCCGCTGCGACGCACGCCGGTCCAGCCGTACGTCGCCGGTGACGTCGTCGACGGGTACGTGCTGACCCCGGACGGCGAGTGGGTCCCCCTCGAGTCCCGGGTGCGCGGGCGGGCGGGCGAGGAGCCCGCGCGCCGGCAGGCGCCGCAGCCGGCCGTGGGCACGGGCGCAGGAGGTGAGCAGTCGGCCGCGCAACGCTCCGCACGGCGGGCAGCCGAGCGTCGGCTCGCCGTGGAACGAGCAGCGGCCGACCGTCGGGCGGTGTCGCAGGAGGCGTCGGCGGAGCAGCGGGCGACCCAGAACCGCGCCGCCGACGCGCGCGCGGCGGCCGGGCGCGCGTCCGAGCGGGCGCGTCAGGCAGACGCCGCCCGGGCGCAGCAGGGTGGCGCGTCGACCGCCGCGCAGGCCGCCGCGACCCCGGCCCGACGCACCTACCGGGTCGGTGACGTCGTCAACGGCCACGTGCTCACGCCCGACCACCGCTGGGTGCCCGTGGGCGGCGCGCCGTCGCGACCGTCGACGCCCGGGCAGCCGGCGCGTCACCAGCCACGCCCGGCGGGCGAGCAGCCCGCACGACGCAGCGGCATCCCGCCGATCGTGCCGTTCCTCTTCGTCGGCTTCCTGGTGCTGCAGGCCGTGCGGGCCTGCGCGGGCTGACCCGCGCCGCCCTCCCGTCAGGCCGGGTGCTGCCCGTGCTTGACCCGCGGCTTCGGGAGCCTGGAGGGCCGCACCTGGAACGCGCGCATCACCGCGTACATCGTCAGGCCACGGGGCATCGCCGTGTCGGCGAACTTCGCGGCCAGCCGCTTCTTCAGGCTGCGCCACATCAGCCAGGCGTCGATCATCGCGGCGACGATGAAGACGTACAGCACCACGAGCGAGGTCAGCGCGACGACGGGCGCGCTGCGCGCCGTGAGGAACTGCAGGACCAGGCACAGCGCGGCGAACGGCAGGAAGAACTCACCCAGGTTCCACCGCGCGTCGACGCTGTCGCGCACGTAGCGGCGCACCGGGCCCCGGTCGCGTGCCGGCATGTGCCGCTCGTCGCCGTTGCGCATCGCCTGGTACTCCAGGTCACGCTGGACGCGGGCCTTGGCGCGGGCGTCCTTGGCAGCGGCGCGACGGTCCGCGGGGACGAGGGGACGCTTGTTCCGCGCCTCCGCCTCCTTGCGCTTCGGCGTCGGGCGACCTTTGCCGGACTGGATGGGCTGGGGCGGCTCGTCGACGACGGGCTCGTCGACGGTCAGCGGGGGATCCTGCTTGCGTCCGAACACTCCTCCAGGGTAGTCGAGTAGCGTCGTATGACGTGACCACCACCGATCCCGTCCCTGCCCTGACCGACGAGCGCGTCGCGACGCTGCGGGAGCGCGTCGCGGCGCAGTTCGCCGGCGTCCGTGCCGACCTCGAGGCGCTCGTGCGCATCCCGAGCGTCTCGAACGCCGAGTTCGACCAGACGCACGTCGAGGCGTCGGCCGCCGCCGTCGCGCGCCTGCTGTCCGACGCGGGCATGCCCCAGGTGGACGTCCTGCGGGTCACCGGCCGCGACGGCGCGACCGGTGCGCCGGCGGTCGTCGCGCGTCGTCCGGCCCCCGCCGGTGCGCCGACCGTGCTGCTGTACGCCCACCACGACGTGCAGCCCCCGGGGGACGACGCGCACTGGTCCACGGAGCCGTTCGAGCCCACGCAGCGCGGTGAGCGGCTGTACGGGCGCGGCGCCGCGGACGACAAGGCCGGTGTCGTGGCGCACGTGGGCGCGCTGCGCGCGCTCGGGGACGAGCTCGGTGTCGGTGTGACGGTCTTCGTCGAGGGCGAGGAGGAGATCGGCTCGCCGACGTTCGTGGACTTCCTGCACGCGCACCGGGACCTGCTCGCCGCCGACGTCATCGTCGTGGCCGACTCGTCGAACTGGAAGGTCGGCGTCCCCGGCCTGACCACGTCGCTGCGCGGCCTGGTCGACCTCGTGGTCGACGTCGAGGTCCTCGACCACGCCGTCCACTCGGGCATGTTCGGCGGTCCGCTGCTCGACGCGCCGACGCTGCTGGCCCGCCTGATCACGACCCTGCACGACGAGCAGGGCGACGTCGCGGTCGCGGGCCTCGTGCACGCCGCGGACCCGCAGGTCGACTACGACGAGGCCGACCTGCGGGCCGACGCCGGCGTCCTCGAGGGGGTGCGGCTGGCCGGCACCGGCCCGCTGACGGCCCGCCTGTGGACGCGCCCGTCGATCGGGGTCATCGGCCTGGACGCGCCTCGCGTCGCGAGCGCCTCGAACACCCTCACGCCGCGCGCGTCCGCCAAGCTGTCGGTACGCCTCGCGCCCGGGCAGGACCCCGCGGCGGCGATGGCCGCCATGCGTGAGCACCTGCTGGAGCACGCGCCGTTCGGTGCACGGGTCACCGTGCACGAGGGGGAGCAGGGCAGGCCCTTCCAGGCGCCGGCCGACTCGCCCGGGATGCGGGCCGCGCGCTGGGCCATGGGGACGTCGTGGGGCACCCCGCCCGTCGACATCGGGGTGGGCGGCTCGATCCCGTTCATCAGCGACCTGCTGGACGTCTACCCCGGCGCGACGATCCTCGTCACCGGCGTCGAGGACCCCGACTCGCGGGCTCACGGCGCGGACGAGTCGGTGCACCTGGGCGAGCTCGAGCGCGTGGTGCTCGCCGAGGCGCTCCTGCTGGAGGTGCTGACGCCCCGCGCCTGAGCGCGGCGGAGCCCCCGCCGGCGGCGGCGGGGGGTGCCCGGTCGGCGCCGCCGTCAGCGGTGCGCGACGTCGACGGCGCGTGCCCAGGTGGCGAGGTCGTCGGGCAGCGTCGGGCTCTCGCGGTCGCCACCGTCGATCGCGGACACCACGTCGGCCGGGGCGATGCGGTCGCCGGCACGGGACAGGAACCGCCCGGCGACCCAGCCGCGCGCCACCAGCTGCTCGCCGCGCTCGACGACCTGCTCGAGGTAGACGACGCGGCCGTCCCACCCGACCACCCGGGTCGTGACCGTGAAGCGCTGGCCCAGCGTCAGGGACCGGCGGTACGTCATGGTCGACGCGGCGACGACCGGGTACCAGCCGCGTGCCGAGAGCCTGCCGAACGCCCCGAGGTCGGCGAGGTAGTTGGACCGGCCGAGGTCCAGGTACTGCAGGTACACGCCGTTGTTGACGTGCCGGTACAGGTCGAGGTCGCCGAGCCGCACCCGCAGGTGCGTGACGGAGGGGTCGAGCAGGTCCCGTCCGGCGACGGCGGGACGTGGGCGGAGGGTGACGAGGGCGAGCTGCAGCATCCGGGACACGGTCGGTACGTTACCGACGGGTAGCGGGCAGGCCCGAGCGGGCGGTCAGACGGGCGGGGCCGGGTCGTACTGGATGCCACGTCGCACGCCCCGCGCGGCGTCGCGGGACTCCAGCCGGGCGACCAGGTGCAGCGCCATGTCGATCCCGGCCGACACGCCGGCCGAGGTGATGACGTCGCCGTCGTCCACGTACCGCGCGTCGACGTCCACGAGCACGGTCGGGTCGGCCGTCGCCAGCGCGTCGAGGCTGGCGTGGTGCGTCGTCGCCGGTCGCGCCGTCAGGAGTCCTGCGGCGGCGTAGACGAGCGCGCCCGTGCACACGCTGGTCATGAGCGGCGTGCGGGCCCGCATCGCCCGCACCCAGGCGAGGTGCTCCTCGTCCGCCATCAGCGCGCGCGTGCCCGGACCTCCAGGGTGCACGAGCACGGTGAGCGGGCCGACGTCCTCGGCGCTCGTGTCGGGCACGAGCCGCAGCCCTTTCGCGCAGCGCACCCCGCCCCCGTCCGCCGAGAAGGTCAGGACGTCGGGGCGCAGCGGGCTGTGCCGCGCCCACGCCGCGAGCACCTCCCACGGGCCGACGACGTCGAGCTCCTCCACGTCGTCGAACACGAGCAGACCCACCCGCAGCGGGGACCTGGTCGACATCGAGCTCCTCCTCGCCGGTCGGTGTGCCGAGCGGTCAGATCCCCGGCAGCGCCAGCATCTGGTCCAGCGCGACGCGTGCCCAGTGGGCGTCGTCCGGGTCGACCACGATCCGGTTGGGGACGCGGCCCTCGACGAGCGACTCGAGCGCCCAGACCAGGTGCGGCAGGTCGATCCGGTTCATGGTCGAGCAGAAGCACACCGTGGAGTCGAGGTAGTGCACCGAGAGCTCCGGGTGCTGCGCCGCGAGGCGCCGCACCAGGTTGAGCTCGGTCCCGATGGCCCACGCCGTCCCCGGCTCTGCCGCGTCGAGAACCTGGATGATGTACTCCGTCGACCCGACCATGTCGGCTGCGGTGACGACCTCGTGCGTGCACTCGGGGTGCACCAGGACCGTCACGTCGGGCACGGCGGCGCGGATGTCGGTGACGTTGCGCACCGAGAACCGACCGTGCACCGAGCAGTGACCGCGCCACAGGATCATCCGCGCGTCCCGCAGCTGCTGTGCCGTGACGCCACCGCCGGGCTTGCGGGGGTCGAAGACCACGCAGTCGTCGAGGGACAGGCCGAGACGGGTCACGGCCGTGTTGCGGCCCAGGTGCTGGTCGGGCATGAACAGCACCTTGCCGCGGCCGTCGACGCCGCCGACCTTGTCGAACGCCCACCGCAGCGCGACATGGGCGTTGGACGAGGTGCACACCGTGCCGCCGTGACGACCCGTGAACGCCTTGATGGCGGCGGTCGAGTTCATGTACGTCACCGGGACCGTGTCCTGCGCGACCCCGGCGTCGACGAGCACGTCCCAGGCGTCCTCGACCTGGTCGATCGCCGCCATGTCGGCCATCGAGCACCCGGCCGCCAGGTCGGGCAGCACGACCTGCTGCGTGTCCGAGGTGAGGATGTCGGCCGACTCCGCCATGAAGTGCACGCCGCAGAACACGACGAACTCCGCGTCCGGCCGCGCCGCCGCCTCGCGGGCGAGCTTGAACGAGTCGCCCGTCACGTCCGCGAACGCGATGACCTCGTCGCGCTGGTAGTGGTGCCCGAGGACGAACGCGCGGTCACCGAGTGCCGCGCGCGCCGCGCGGGCGCGGGCGACCAGCGTGGGGTCGCCCGGCTCGGGCAGGGCGCCGACGCACTCGACGCCGCGCTCGGAGGCCAGGTCCACGCCGCGGCCGAGCAGCAGCAGGGCCGACGGGGCGGGCTCGGTGAACGTGCCGGTGGGGGTGCTCACGGCGGAATGATCCCACAGGGCCCCGACGTGCGGCAGGCGCGCCCGGCGCGCGACCGCCGATGGTCCTGGTCGTGCCCGGCACGTGCCACCATCGGGGCGTGCGCGTCCTGATGGCCCCCGACGGTTTCGGCACCAGCCTCACTCCTGCCGAGGCGGCCGACGTGCTGCGCGCCGGCTGGGCGGACGGGGCGCCGCACGACACCGTGGACGTGTGCCCGCTGGCCGACGGGGGGCCGGGTTTCGTCGCGACGCTGCACTCCACGCTCGGCGGCGACCTCGAGCCCGTGACCGTGACGTCGCCCGTCGGCGAGTCGGCGCCGGCCGCGCTGCTGCGGGTCGGCACGACCGTCCACCTGGAGTCCGCGCACGCGGTCGGGCTGGCTCTCGTTCCGCCCGACCTGCGCGACCCGACGCGGACGACGAGCCTCGGCGCGGGCGAGCTGCTCGCGGCGGCCCTGCCCGGCGCCCGCCGGGTCGTCGTGGGGCTCGGCGGGTCCGCCACCAACGACGCGGGTGCCGGGCTCCTCGTCGCGCTCGCCGACGCGCTGCTCCCTGCGGGCGCGGTGGCGCCGGACGTCGCCGCGCGCATGCGCAGCGGTGGCGGGGCACTGGGCGAGGTCGGTGTCGACGACCTGCGCTGGCTGCCGGACCTGCGGGCCGCCCTGCGGACGGTGGACCTGATGGCCGCGGTCGACGTCGACGTGCCGCTGCTGGGGCTGCAGGGCGCGTCGGCGGGCTTCTCCCCGCAGAAGGGCGCGACGCCGCAGCAGGCGCAGGACCTCGAGCGCGCCCTCGGCGCGTTCGCGCACGCCGCGACGACCGCCGCGGGGCCGCTGCGCACCGGACCGGGCGCGGACCTCCTCGGGACCACCGACACGCGTGCCGCCCGGCTGTCGGCGCTGCCGGGCGCCGGTGCGGCGGGCGGTCTGGGTTTCGCCCTCGCGCTGCTCGGGGCCCGGCTGCTGCCCGGTGCGCGCCTCGTCGCGGACGCGGTCGACCTGCCGGCGCGCATCGCCGCGCACGACCTCGTCGTCACCGGCGAGGGACGCACCGACTGGCAGTCGCTGCACGGCAAGGTCGTGGCCGAGGTCGCCGCGCGCGCGCTGGCCTTCGCGGTGCCGGTCGTGGTCGTCTCGGGCGAGGTCCTGGTGGGCCGTCGCGAGCTCTCGGCCGCGGGCGTGACCGCGGCGTACGCGGTGGCGGAGGGCCCGGAGGCGGTCCGGGCGGCGCTCGGCGACCCGGCGGGCACGCTGCGCGCCCGCACCACGCGGGTCGCGCGCACCTGGTCGCCCGCGCGCGACGTGACCGGGGCGCAGGGCGGTCCCTCGGCGTCCGCCCCGGGCGCACCCGACACCGCACCCGACACCGCGGGCGGCGGAGCGTAGGCTGGCCGGGAACAACGGTCCGAGCGACGGTGTTGGCGTCGTCGACGAACGTTCTGGCGAACCCGGGAGTGACATGAGCGAGACCACGCAGACCGCGACGCACGGCGTCCAGCTCACCGAGGTGGCTGCCGGCAAGGTGCGCAGCCTCCTCGAGCAGGAGGGGCGCGACGACCTGCGCCTGCGCGTGGCCGTGCAGCCCGGCGGCTGCTCGGGCCTGATCTACCAGCTGTACTTCGACGAGCGGCTGCTCGACGGGGACGCGACGCGTGACTACGACGGCGTCGAGGTGGTCGTCGACCGCATGAGCGTGCCGTACCTCGACGGCGCCACCATCGACTTCGCGGACACGATCGAGAAGCAGGGCTTCACGATCGACAACCCCAACGCAGGCAGCTCCTGCGCGTGCGGCGGCTCCTTCGGCTGACGCCACTCACGTCCGGTCCGCCACGGGCCCGCACCCCTCGGGTGCGGGCCCGTGCGCGTCCGAGGGAGCCGGCGGGGGAGGTCAGGCACCCAGCGCCGCGCGCACCTCGGCCACCGCGCCCGGCAGCACGTCGCAGAACCGGTGGACGTCGGCCGCGGCCACCTCGGGCGGCAGGCACAGCCGCACGTTGCCCTGCGTGAGCACGCCCATCGCCGCGAGCACGTGGCTCGGCTCGAGCGTGCTCGACGTGCACGCGGACCCCGACCCGACGCCGAACCCGGCGCGGTCGAGACGGTCGACGATCGCCTCCCCGTCGACGTAGAGGCACGAGAACGTCACGACGTGCGGCAGCCGGTCGACCGGGTCCCCGGCGACCTGGACGTCGGGGACCTCGGCCGCGACCCGGCGGCGGACCACGTCGACGAGCGCACGACGGTGCGCGTCCGCCGCGGCTCGTTGCGCCACGGCCTCCTGCAGCGCGACCGCCGCGGCGAGCGCCACGGGGACGTGGACGCCGCCGGGGGACCAGCGGTCGTCGTCCTCCGGCCAGTCGGGGCTGCGGCGCACGCCCGTGCGCGTCACCACGACCCCGAGCGGTGGACCGCCCCAGTCGCCCGCGTCGGCGACCATCACGTCCCCGGCACGGCCGACGTCGACGTGCCCCACGCCGGCGCCCACGTCGACCAGCAGGGGGACGCCCACGCGGCGCATCGCGTCGTGCACCTCGTCGACAGGCTGGCGGGTCCCCACCTCGCCGTTCGCGTGCTGCAGCACCGCCACGGCCGTGTCACCGCCGACGACGGCGGCGGTGAACAGCCCGGGGTCGACGCGTCCGTCCGCATCCACCCCGACCGTCCGGACCCGGCCGCCGCCGTGCCCGGTCACGAACGCGGCGGCGTGGTGCAGGGCGGCGCGCTCGACGGCGCTCACGACGACGTCCGTGCCTGCCCGGCGACGGCCGCGGACGACCGAGCGGACGGCACCGTGCAGCGCGAGGGTGTGGGTCGGGACGAGGTCGAGCTCGTCGGGGCGCGCGCCGAGGGACTCCGCGAGCGCCTCGCGCGCGCCGTCCAGGAGCAGCCGTGCGCGCCGTCCCTCGGCGAACAGCCGGCGCGGGTCCGCCCAGCCCTGGTCGAGCGCCTCCAGCAGGGCCGTGCGGGCGGTCGCCCGCAGCGGGGCGTGGCCGGCGACGTCGAGCACGACCCGTGCCGCGCGTGCGGCGGGGGCGACGGGGGGAGGAGAGCTCACGCGGGCACGGTAGCGCCCGTCGGCGACGGCACGGCGTCCTCGCGCCGGCAGGGCGGTCGGTGTGACGGTGCTGACACCACGTCGTCAAACGTGCGGCACGGCACGTGAGCGCCGCCACGGCGCGCTACGCTGACCCGGTCGAGGACGAAGGTCCCACACGGCTGCGCACCCAGGCCCGGGCCGTCGTCGGTGGGACGTGAGTGGAAGGTTCCCCGTGCACCCGGTTCCCCCCCGCCGCATCCGGCGCGCCGCCGTCGCCGTGCTGGCCACGGCGTTCGTGCTCGTGCTCAGCGGCTGCTCCGAGTCGGTCCAGCGCGGCTGGCTCCCCGGCTACTCCGACCAGGAGGTCACCGACCAGACCGGTCGGGTGGTCTCGCTCTGGGTGGGCTCGTGGATCGCCGCGCTCGCGGTCGGCGTCATCACGTGGGGCCTGATCCTGTGGTGCGTGGCCGTGTACCGCAAGCGCAAGGACGACCACACGCTTCCCGTGCAGCTGCGGTACCACGTGCCGCTCGAGATCATGTACATCCTGCTGCCGGTCGTGATGGTCGGCGTGCTCTTCTACCACACCAACGAGGACACCCTCGCGCTGCAGGACACCTCGGCGGAGCCGGACGTCAACATCCAGGTCGTCGGCAAGCAGTGGAGCTGGGACTTCAACTACCTGGACGAGGACGTCTACGAGACGGGCCAGCACGCGGAGGACATCGGTGGCGACCCGGCCGCGCTGGGCGAGCAGGTCACGCTCTACCTGCCCGTCGACCAGCGCGTCGAGTTCACGCTGGACGCGCGCGACGTCATCCACTCCTTCTGGATCCCGGAGTTCCTCTACAAGCAGGACATGATCCCCGGGCACACCAACACCTTCCAGGTCACCCCGACGCGTGAGGGCGTGTACCGCGGCAAGTGCGCCGAGCTCTGCGGGGAGGAGCACTCCTCGATGCTGTTCAACGTCGAGGTCGTGTCCCAGGAGGAGTACGAGGCGCAGATGGAGAAGCTGCGCGAGCGTGGACAGACCGGCGCACTCGGTCTCGAGTACAGCCGGCTCCAGGACCTGAACGACGTGGCGGAGGACGAGCACTGATGGCGGCGCACACCGAGGTCATCCCCGGACTGTCACCCCGGCGGCAGACGCTGGGACGGACGGTCGTGAAGTGGATCACCTCCACCGACCACAAGACGATCGGGTACATGTACCTGATCACGTCGTTCGCGTGGTTCGCGATCGGCGGCATCCTGGCGCTGCTCATCCGCGCCGAGCTGTTCCAGCCGGGCATGGACCTGTTCCAGTCCAAGGAGCAGTACAACCAGGCCTTCACGATGCACGGCACGATCATGCTGCTGCTGTTCGCGACACCGCTGTTCGCGGGCTTCGCCAACATCATCATGCCGCTGCAGATCGGCGCGCCGGACGTCGCGTTCCCGCGGCTCAACATGTTCGCGTACTGGCTGTACCTGTTCGGCGGGCTCATCGCCGCCGCGGGCTTCCTCACGCCGCAGGGTGCCGCCTCGTTCGGCTGGTTCGCGTACGCGCCGTTGTCGAACCAGATGTACTCACCGGGGCTCGGAGGAGACCTCTGGGTCTTCGGCCTGGCGCTCACCGGGTTCGGCACCATCCTCGGCGCCGTCAACTTCATCACCACGGTCGTCACGATGCGCGCGCCCGGCATGACGATGTTCCGCATGCCGATCTTCACCTGGAACATCCTGGTGACGTCGCTGCTGGTGCTCATGGCGTTCCCGCCCCTGGCCGCCGCGCTGTTCGCCCTCGGTGCCGACCGGCGCCTCGGGGCCCAGGTGTTCAACCCCGACAACGGTGGTGCCCTGCTGTGGCAGCACCTGTTCTGGTTCTTCGGGCACCCGGAGGTCTACATCATCGCGCTGCCGTTCTTCGGCATCGTGACCGAGATCCTGCCGGTGTTCAGCCGCAAGCCGATCTTCGGCTACAAGGGCCTGATCTACGCGACGATCGCGATCGCGGCGCTGTCGGTCACGGTGTGGGCGCACCACATGTACGCGACCGGCGCGGTGCTGCTGCCGTTCTTCGCCTTCATGACGATGCTCATCGCGGTACCGACCGGTGTGAAGTTCTTCAACTGGATCGGCACGATGTGGCGCGGCAAGCTGACGTTCGAGACGCCGATGCTCTGGGCCATCGGCTTCCTC
>Ga0233363_1000964_pt1 | contig 11823 bp, 11 predicted proteins | sample ElkDunMinimDraft_18_FD_191534 | JGI IMG/M metagenome (GOLD analysis project Ga0233363, IMG submission 191534) | Fecal eukaryotic communites from dung pellets of Tule Elk in California, USA - Elk Dung C16 | ecosystem: Host-associated > Mammals > Digestive system > Large intestine > Fecal | place... | reverse complement strand
CCCTGCTCGGCGTCGACGAGGTCTACGCGGTCGGCGGCGCACAGGCCATCGCCATGTTCGCCTACGGCGCCGGCGGGTGCGAGCGCGCCGACATGGTCACCGGCCCGGGCAACATCTGGGTGGCGGCGGCCAAGCGGCTCCTCAAGGGCGTCATCGGCATCGACGCCGAGGCCGGACCCACCGAGATCGCGATCCTGGCGGACGCCACCGCCAACGCCGACTACGTCGCCGCCGACCTCGTCAGCCAGGCCGAGCACGACGTCGTCGCGGCCTCCGTCCTGGTCACCCCCGACGAGGCGCTCGCCGACGCCGTCACCCGGCACCTGGAGCGGCGCGTCGCCGCCACCAAGCACAGCGACCGCGTCCGCGAGGCCCTGTCCGGCCCGCAGTCCGGCATCGTCCTGGTGGACGACCTCGACCAGGGGCTCGCGGTCGTGAACGCCTACGCCGCCGAACACCTGGAGATCATGACCGAGGACGCCCCCGCGTGGGCCGCACGCGTGCGCAACGCGGGCGCGGTCTTCGTCGGCGACTTCTCACCGGTCTCCCTCGGCGACTACGCCGCGGGTTCCAACCACGTGCTGCCCACCGGCGGCTGCGCCTGCCACTCCGGCGGCCTGAGCGTGCAGACGTTCCTGCGCGGGGTGCACATCGTGGACTACGACCGTGACGCGCTGGCCGACGTCGCCCATCACGTCATCACCCTGGCCGACGCCGAGGACCTGCCCGCGCACGGCGAGGCCGTCGCCGCGCGTACGGACCCGACGACGGCCTGAGCCCGACGGCCGACCACCCGGCGGACGTCCGGGCGCGGGGGACCGCGTGGCCGCACCGGCCGCAGGGGTCCCGCACGCCCGCCCGCCCACAACCGACCATGAGCGTGGAACCCGTGAGCTTCACCCTGAACGACCTGCCACTCCGCGACGACCTGCGGGGCCGCTCGCCCTACGGCGCACCCCAACTGGACGTGCCCGTGGTGCTCAACACCAACGAGAACCCGCACGCGCCCTCACCGCGCCTGGCCAGGGCCCTGGCCGACGCCGTCGCCGCCACCGCGCTGGGCCTCAACCGCTACCCCGACCGGGACGCGGTCCGCCTGCGCGAGGGCCTGGCCGCCTACCTCGGCCACGGCCTGACCGGCGCCCACGTGTGGGCCGCCAACGGATCCAACGAGATCCTCCAGCAGATCCTCCAGGCCTTCGGCGGCCCAGGCCGGGTCGCCCTGGGCTTCGAGCCGTCCTACTCGATGCACCCGATCATCTCCCGGGGCACCGGGACGGGATGGGCGTCCGTGCCCCGCGACGCCGACTTCCGGATCGACACCGGGGCGGCCCTGGCCGCGATCGCCGAGCACCGGCCCAGCGTGGTCTTCCTCACCTCGCCCAACAACCCCACCGGCACAGCGCTGGACATCGCCGACATCGAGCGGATCGCCGACGCGGCGCCGGGGGTCGTGGTCGTGGACGAGGCCTACGCCGAGTTCCGCCGCACGGGCACCCCCAGCGCCCTCACCCTGCTGGAGGACCACCCCAGGCTGATCGTCTCGCGCACCATGTCCAAGGCGTTCGCCCTGGCAGGGGCCCGCGTCGGCTACCTGGCCGCGCACCCGGCCGTGGTCGACGCGCTCCAGCTGGTCCGCCTGCCCTACCACCTGTCCGCCGTCACCCAGACGGTCGCGCTCACCGCACTCGACCACGCCGACGAACTCCTCGGCGCCGTCGACGACCTGCGTGCCGAACGCGACGCCCTGGTCGCCTGGCTGCGCGAGCACGGGTTCGCCGTGGCCGACTCCGACGCGAACTTCGTCCTGTTCGGTGAGTTCGACGACCGCACCGCGGTGTGGCAGGCGATGCTCGACCGCCAGGTCCTCATCCGCGAGGTCGGCCCGCCCGGCTGGCTGCGCGTCACCGTCGGCACCCCGGAGGAGATGGCCGCGTTCCGGTCCGCGCTCCTCCACGCGACCGGACGCTGACCGCGCCGCCGTGCCCCGGCCGACAGGCCGGGACGGGCACCGTCCCCGCCCCACCACACCCGCCAGAACCACCGGGAGAGTCACCATGAGCCGCATCGGGCGCGTCGAACGCGCAACCAAGGAAACCAAGGTCCTGGTCGAGATCGACCTGGACGGCACCGGCGTCGCCGACGTCTCCACCGGGGTCGGGTTCTTCGACCACATGCTCGACCAGCTCGCCAAGCACGGCCTGTTCGACCTGACCGTGCGCACCGAGGGCGACCTGCACATCGACTCGCACCACACCATGGAGGACACCGCCCTGGCCCTGGGCGCCGCCTTCCGCGAGGCCCTCGGCGACAAGGCCGGCATCCGCCGCTTCGCCGACGCCAAGGTGCCCCTCGACGAGGCCCTGGCCGAGGTGACCGTCGACGTCTCCGGCCGCCCCTACCTGGTCCACAGCGAGCCCGAGGGCATGGCGCCGATCATCGGCCGCGACTACGACACCACCATGACCCGCCACATCCTGGAGTCCTTCGTCGCCCAGGCGCGGGTCGCCCTGCACGTCCGCGTCCCCTACGGGCGCAACGCCCACCACATCGTGGAGTGCCAGTTCAAGGCACTGGCGCGCGCACTGCGCTCCGCCACCGAGAAGGACCCGCGCGTCAGCGGCATCCCCTCGACCAAGGGCGCCCTGTAGATGGACACCGACCTGTGGGGGATCGCCCTCGTCGTGCTGGCGGGGTTCCTCGCCGGGGGCGCCTACGCGATGTGGAAGGTCAACAGGCTCATCGCCGTCGCCCTGGCCGGCTGCACCGTGCTCGCCGCCGCCTCCGGCGCTCTGCGCCTGGGCTACCTGTAGAGGAAGGGCAGATCCAATGCCGTCACGTGTGGTCGTCTTCGACTACGGCTCCGGCAACCTGCGCTCCGCGCAGCGCGCCATGGAGCGCACCGGCGCCGACGTCACCGTCACCTCCGACCCGCACGCCGCCCTGGACGCGGACGGCCTGGTCGTCCCGGGCGTCGGCGCGTTCAGCGCCTGCATGTCCAGCCTCAGGGCGGCGGGCGGAGACCGGATCATCGGTCGGCGCGTGGCCGGGGGGCGCCCCGTCCTGGGCATCTGCGTGGGGATGCAGGTCCTCTTCGACAAGGGCGTGGAACGGGCCGACCCGCGGGCCGAGGACCAGGTGACCGAGGGCTGCGGCGAGTGGCCCGGGACCGTGGACCGCCTGCGCGCGCCCATCGTGCCGCACATGGGCTGGAACACCGTCCGGCCGCCCGAGGACACCCGGCTCTTCGCCGGGATCGGCCCCGGGGAGCGCTTCTACTTCGTGCACTCCTACGCGGTGCGCGAGTGGGAGTTCTCCTCGCACAACGAGCGCATCCGCGAGCCCGGGGTCACCTGGGCCGAGCACGGCGAGCCGTTCGTGGCCGCCGTCGAGAACGGCCCGCTGTGCGCCACCCAGTTCCACCCGGAGAAGTCCGGCGACGCGGGCGCCCGCCTGCTCGCCAACTGGGTCGCCACCCTCTGACCGACGTTTTCCCACCGAGTACGAGAAGGTTTCATGACCGGCGAGCACACCACGTCGTCCCCCGAACTCGAACTGCTTCCCGCCGTGGACGTGGCGGGCGGGCAGGCCGTCCAGCTCGTCCAGGGCAAGGCGGGTTCGGGGGGCCAGTACGGCGACCCCTTCGAGGCCGCCACGGCCTGGCAGAGCGCCGGGGCCGAGTGGATCCACCTGGTGGACCTGGACGCCGCGTTCGGGCGCGGCCACAACCGCGACCTGCTGCGCGACATCGTGGGACGCCTGGACGTCAAGGTGGAGATGTCCGGCGGCATCCGCGACGACGAGTCGCTGGCCGCCGCCCTGTCCACCGGGTGCCGCCGGGTCAACATCGGCACCGCCGCCCTGGAGAACCCGGAGTGGTGCGCCAGGATCATCGCCGAGCACGGCGACCGGATCGCGATCGGCCTGGACGTGCGCGGCACGACCCTGGCCGCGCGCGGCTGGACCCGGGACGGCGGCGACCTCTTCGCGACCCTGGACCGCCTGGAGTCGGAGGGCTGCGCCCGGTACGTCGTCACCGACGTCAACAAGGACGGCACCCTCAAGGGCCCGAACCTGGACCTGCTGCGCACCGTGTGCGAGCGCACCGACAAGCCGGTGGTCGCCAGCGGCGGCGTGTCCAGCCTGGACGACCTGCGGCAGATCGCGACCCTGGTCCCGCTGGGGGTCGAGGGCGCCATCATGGGCACCGCGCTGTACGAGGGGGCGTTCACCCTGGAGGACGCCCTGGCGACGGTGCGGGACGTGAAGGACGTGGCCCGGTGACCCTGGCCGTGCGCGTCATCCCCTGCCTGGACGTGGACGCCGGGCGGGTCGTCAAGGGCGTCAACTTCGAGAACCTGCGCGACGCGGGCGACCCGGTGGAGCTGGCCGGCACCTACGACGCCGCCGGCGCCGACGAGCTCACCTTCCTCGACGTCACGGCCTCCAGCGGAGACCGGGAGACCACCTACGACGTGGTCCGCCGTACCGCCGACCAGGTGTTCATCCCGCTGACCGTGGGCGGCGGGGTGCGTACCACCGACGACGTCGACCGGCTGCTGCGGGCGGGCGCCGACAAGGTGGGCGTGAACACGGCCGCGATCGCCCGGCCCGAGCTCATCGAGGAGATCGCCGAGCGCTTCGGCCGCCAGGTCCTGGTGCTCTCCGCCGACGTGCGGCGGGTGCGCGAGGGAGGACGGCCGACCCCCAGCGGGTTCGAGGTCACCACCCACGGGGGCCGCCAGGGGACCGGGATCGACGCCCTGGAGTGGTGCGAGCGCGCCGCCGACCTGGGCGCGGGGGAGATCCTGCTCAACTCGATGGACGCCGACGGCACCAGGGCCGGGTTCGACCTGGAGCTCATCCGCGGGGTGCGCGCCCGTGTCCACGTGCCGCTGATCGCGTCCGGCGGCGCGGGGGCGGTCGAGCACTTCGCCCCGGCGGTAGAGGCGGGGGCGGACGCGGTGCTGGCCGCGACGGTCTTCCACTTCGGCGAGTTCACCGTCGCCGACGTCAAGCGGAGCCTGCGAGAGGCGGGCCACGCGGTTCGCTGAGGAATTTCGCAGGTCAGCGGTGCAGGAGGCCCCCGGGACACCTCGTCCCGGGGGCCTTCGCGTGCTCTGGCGACGACACGTAGTCGATTCCGTGTGGCGTTGAGGTGACGCGCCGATGGTTCGTGTGAGCATGGTCTCTGTAGTTCCCATTACCCACGGGGGAAGGACCTTAATTCGCATGTTTCCGCACTTCTTTGGTGGTTTTGGTAGGCGTATCGCCTCCCTGATCGCTGCCTCCGCGATCGCCGCCACCACCGTCGTCGCCACCGCTCCCACGGCTTCCGCCGACGACCTCGACCGCACCTCGAACCAGGTCGTGGCCCAGATCGAGGCCGAGCCGTGGCCGCACTACGAGAGGGGCGACCGGTCCGTCGACATCCAGGCGGCCCGCAAGCTGCTCGCCTACCACGGCTACCGCTCGGACAGCACCACCTCGTGGTTCTTCAACCTCTCGCTCCAGCAGACGATCCTGAGGTACCAGGCGGCCAACCCGAACCACCTCGCCGAGACCGGAGAGCTCGACGACGAGACCTGGCTCCTGCTGCGCGAGCGCACCTTCGGTGAGTTCGGCCCGAACAGCCGCGGGCTCGTCGTCGAGATGATCCAGAGCGAGCTCAACGCGAAGTTCGACGCCGGCCTGACCGTCGACGGCCGGTACGGCACCCGCACCACCAACGCGGTCCGTGCCGCGCAGCGCGATTTCGGCATCGGGGTCGACGGCATCGTCGGCCGCCTCACCTTCCGTGCGCTGATCACCTACCAGCCGTAGGCAGGCGGTCGGAGAACGGCCGCTCCGACCGTCCCCGCGCCCGGACCACCCCGGTGGTCCGGGCGCACCCGCGTCCCGCCTCCGCCCCGCCCCCCGCCGCACGGAATAGCCCCGGCGGGAACCGCGCTGAAACAATCCGGTGGAACCTTGTCGGTCCCGCTGGATAGGTTGGCTCGACACACGCGCCCACGTCCCCTTCGGCATGCCCGGAGGCCGTCGGCGCGCGAGGTCGGAGCCGCGCAGGCGGCGCCGGCAGGCAGACGAACGGGGGGCGTATGGCGCAGGGCACCAGCACGAGGGATCCGGGAACCGAGGAGGGCTCCGCGCCACCGGAACCCTCCGGCCGCGCCGAACCCGGCGGCCACGCCGCGGACGCCGCCACCGGGGTCTTCGGCCGGGGCATGCGCGTCCTGTGGGTCGCCGCGCGCACCGAACCGTGGATCTTCCTCGCCGCCGTCGCCGGGGCCATGCTGCACGCGGGCGTCACCGTCGGTTCGGCCTCCGTCCTCGGCCACCTCACCGACTCCACCATCCTCCCCGCCTTCGCCCAGGGCAGCACCACCGCCGCCGCGCTCACCGCCGCAGCCGCACTGCTCCTCGCGGTCGGCCTCGGCAAGGCCGCCGGCATCGCCGTGCGCCGCATGCTCGCCGCCCTCATGCAGTTCCGCATGCAGGCCCGCTACCGCCGCGCCGTCGCCCGCAAGTACCTCGAACTCCCGCTGTCCTGGCACCACCGCCACCCCACCGGACAGCTGCTCTCCAACGCCAACGCCGACGTCGAGGCCGCCTGGCAGCCGCTCGCCCCGCTGCCCATGGCCGTCGGCAGCGTCTTCATGCTCGCCATCGCCGCCGCGGCCATGCTCATCACCGACCCGGTACTCGCCCTGGTCGCCTTCGTCGTCTTCCCCGTCCTGGCCGCGGCCAACGTCGTCTTCCAACGCCGGGTCTCACCCATGGCCTCCCGTGCCCAGGCCCTGCGCGCCGAGGTCAGCGGCGTCGCCCACGAGTCCTTCGACGGCGCCCTCGTCGTCAAGACCCTGGGCAGGGAGGACACCGAGACCGAGCGCTTCACCCGGTCCGCGCACAGCCTCCGCGACGCGCTCATCCAGGTCGGCCGCATGCGCTCCATGTTCGACCCGGTCATGGAGGCACTGCCCAACTTCGGAGTGCTGGCCGTCCTGCTCCTCGGCATGTGGCGGCTCTCCACCGGAGCCATCGAACCCGGCGACCTCGTCCAGATCGCCTTCCTCTTCACCCTCCTGGCCCTGCCGATCCGCTCCTTCGGGTGGATCCTCGGCGACCTGCCCCGCAGCGTCGTCGGCTGGGACCGCGTCCAGTCCGTCCTCAGCTCCGGCGGCGCCATGGAGCACGGCGAGCGGACCCTGGAGGACAGCCCCCGCGGCATCGCCCTGAGCGCCCGCGGCGTCACCTTCTCCTACGCGGACTCCTACGACGCCGACGGAGGCGGCCGCGACCTGATGGACGACGAGGCCGCCACCGCCCGCACCACCGTCCTCAACGGCGTCGACCTGGACATCGCCCCCGGGCGCACCGTCGCCCTCGTCGGCCCCACCGGGTCGGGCAAGTCCACGCTCACCACGCTCCTCATGCGCCTGGTCGACCCCGACACGGGCCACATCAGCCTCGACGGCGTCGACCTCCGCGACCTCGCCCGCGACCAGATCCCCGCGCACGCCGCCCTCGTGCCCCAGGGAACCTTCGTGTTCGAGGACACCGTCCGCGACAACATCACCCTCGGCGGCGACATCGACGACGAGCAGGTGTGGGCCGCACTGCGCCTGGCCCGCGCCGACGGCTTCATCAGGGAACTCGACGGCGGACTCGACGCCCCGCTCGGCGAGAAGGGCACCACCCTGTCCGGCGGCCAGCGCCAGCGCCTCGCCCTGGCCCGCGCCGTCGTCCGCAGACCCCGGCTGCTGATCATGGACGACGCGACATCGGCGGTCGACCCGCAGATCGAGGCCCAGATCCTCGCGGGCCTGCGTGAGCGCGACGACGCCGCCACCGTGGTCGTCGTCGCCTACCGCCGCGCCACCATCGAACTCGCCGACGAGGTCGTCTACATGGAACGCGGCCGCGTCCTGGCCCGCGGCACCCACGACGAACTCCTCACCACCTCTCCCGGCTACACCAGGCTGGTCACCGCCTACGAACGCGCCTCCGCCGAGAGCGAGGCCGAACGCGAACCCGTCCCGGAGGAACCCGGACCACTCGAACCCGCCCCGCACGCCACCGAGGAGACGAGCCGATGAGCGCACCCGCCCGGACCCGCGCCGAACAGCGGCCCGACCCGGACCAGGGACCACAGGCGGACGGCGCGGCCGACCCGCTCCTCTCCCTGCACCGCTCCACCGACACCGCCATGGGCACGGTCCGGCGGGGCCTGCGGCTCTCCCCGGAGTTCGCCAAGGGCCTCTGGCTGACCCTGGTGTTCGCCGTCTTCGCCACGGCGGGCAAGATCGTCGTCCCGGTCGCCGTCCAGCAGATCATCGACAACGGGCTGTCCGGACCCGAAGGCCCCGACCTCGCCTTCGTCACCCGCATGGTGGCCACCTGCGCCGGACTCCTCGTCCTCACCATGGTCGCGTCCTACCTGATGAACGTGCGCCTGTACCGGGCCACCGAGTCCGGCCTGGCCACCCTGCGCCGCAAGGCGTTCCGGCACGTCCACGACCTGTCCGTGCTCACACAGAACAGCGAGCGCAAGGGCGCCCTGGTCTCCCGCGTCACCAGCGACGTCGACCAGATCAGCACCTTCATGCAGTGGGGCGGCCTGCTCCTGCTCGTCAGCGCGGGCCAGCTCCTCGTCGCGACCACCCTCATGGCGTTCTACTCCTGGGAACTCACCCTCGTGGTGTGGGTCTGCGTCCTCCCCCTGCTGTTCGGCGTCCGCTGGCTCCAGAAGCACCTGTCCAAGGCGTACATGAAGGTCCGCGAGAACACCGGCGACATGCTCGGCGTCATCGGCGAGACCGTCATGGGCGCCGCCGTCATCCGCGCCCACGGCACCGAGCAGCGCACCGCGGAGCGGATCGACTCCACCGTGCACAGGACCCGCCGCTCACAGATCCGCGCCCAGCGGCTGTCCGTGGCGGTCTCGCCCTTCGCCGAGATCGTCTCCGCGATCGGCAACGCCGCCGTGGTCCTCGTCGGCGTCTGGCTCGGCCTGGGCGGCGACCTGACCGCCGGACAGCTCATCGCCTTCCTGTTCCTGCTCACCCTGTTCATCCAGCCCATGATGATGGCGACCGAGATCTTCAACGAGGCCCAGAACGCCATCGCGGGCTGGCGCCGGGTCCTGGGAGTCCTCGACACGGCCCCCGACATCGCCGACCCGGGAGAGGCCGGCAAGGTCCTGCCCCGCGGACCCGTCCGGGTGACCTTCGACGACGTCACCTACTCCTACCCCGACGGCCCCGTCGTCCTGGACGACGTCGCCGTCGAGATCACCCCGGGCACCCGGGTCGCGGTCGTGGGGGAGACGGGCTCGGGCAAGACCACCTTCGTCAAGCTCCTCACCAGGCTCATGGACCCCGCCCGGGGCACCGTGCGCCTGGACGGCGCCGACCTGCGCGAGGTGGCGTTCTCCTCCCTGCGCAGCCGCGTCGTCATGGTGCCCCAGGAGGGCTTCCTCTTCGACAGCTCCCTGGGCGACAACATCCGCTTCGCCCGCCCCGAGAGCACCGACGCCGAACTGGAGGCGGCCGTCACCGAACTCGGCCTCTCGGAGTGGCTGGGCTCCCTCGCACACGGGCTGGACACACCGGTCGGCCAGCGCGGCGAGTCCCTGTCCGCGGGGGAGCGACAGCTCGTCGCCCTGGTGCGCGCCTACGTCGCCGACCCCGACCTGCTCGTCCTCGACGAGGCCACCTCGGCCGTCGACCCGCACACCGAGGTCCGCATCCAGCGCGCCCTGGACCGCCTCACCCGGGGGCGCACCTCCGTGGCCATCGCACACCGCCTGTCCACCGCCGAGGCCGCCGACCGGGTCCTGGTCTTCGACGACGGACGCATCGTCCAGAGCGGATCGCACGACGAACTCGTCGCACGGCCCGGCGTGTACGCCGACCTGTACGCCTCCTGGGTCAGCTCCTCCGCCTGACCGCCGGGCGTCCCGTCAGCGGCGGGACGCCCTCCACCAGTGGGCGGCCAGCAGCTCCGCCACCAGCGGCTCCACCAGGAGGCTCACGTCCGGGTCGGAGTCCCCCGGGTAGCGCACGGTCAGCTCCGCCCCCGGCACGCGCTCGTGCCCGGGGGTGGGGCCCACGGCCACGAACGAACCCCGCAGATGCCCCAGGTGCTCGGCGAACCGCTCGTCGTAGACCGACCCCGCGAACAGCAGCGCCCGATAGTCCGTCACGGCCGCCAGATAGCGGTCGGTGTGCGACCACTCGCCCGTCTCACACGCGTACGCGGCCCGCACCGGCCCCTTGCGCAGGGCCTGGACACCCTGCGACGCCGACGCCATCCGCTCGTCCGGGGCCACCAGGTGCACGCCGTGCGGCGACTCCAGGACCCGCGCCGCCTCGGGCACCCACTCCGGTGCGCTCGCCAGCAGCGACTTCGCGGCGTTGGCCGCCCTGCGCAGCATCCCCGGGAAGTTCTGACTGCTCCCCGACACCGGCGCGCCCAGACGGTGCCCCAGCAGCAGGAGCAGGGCCAGTGCGTGCTGGTAGGCGCGGCACCCCAGCCCGCTGGCCTCCTCACCCGTGTGCAGCGGCACCAGCAGGTCGGCGTAGTGCCCCACCACCATGTCCGGGGACGGGGCCAGCACGATCACCGGAGACCGCGCCACGTACCTGTCCAACACCGTGTACAGCTCCCGCTGCCCTCCCCCCAGGGACACCGCCACCACCAGCGTCTCCGGGCCCGCCGGAGGCTGCTCCGCCGACGAGGAGCGGTCCGCGCTCGCCGCGATGCCCGCGCGCCGCAGCCGGGCCGCCGCCACCTCGCACGCGTAACGGGCCGACCCCAGGCCCACGAAGCGCACGGCGGCCGGCTCGTCGTCCAGGAGGGCCGGAAGCGCGGCGTAGGGGTCCCACCGGGGAAAGCGGGTGGCGAGCGAGATCAGCGCTGCGGGCTTGCCGGCCAGGTCGGCGGACAGGGACTCGGCGGTCACGGAACTCCCAGGGTGGAGGTGGCGGACGGAAGCGGCGGGGGAGCGGGCCGGACGCCGCAGGCGGCCGACGGCAACCGAACCGTGGAGGACGCACGAACTCTAACCGCCCCGGACGAAAGCCCCCAAGGGGCGTCCCGCCCCGGGCGCCACCCGGTGCGGACCGCTGGACAGCCGCCCATAACCTGGGAGGCATGAGCGTCACCAGTCTCGACCCGGCCATCGCCGCCCGACTCAAGCGGACCCCGGACGGCCTCGTCCCCGCCGTCGTACAACAGCACGACACCGGGGAGGTGCTCATGCTCGCCTGGATGGACGACGAGGCGCTGCACCGCACCCTCACGACCCGGGCCGCCACCTACTGGTCGCGCAGCCGCGGCGAGTACTGGGTCAAGGGCGCCACGTCGGGCCACACACAGCGTGTGGTGTCGGTCGCACTGGACTGTGACGGTGACACACTCCTGGTCCGCGTCGACCAGGAGGGCGCCGCCTGCCACACCGGCGACCGCACGTGCTTCGACGCCGGGAGACTGCTGTGAGTTCCTCCACGTTCTCCCCCCGCGTCCGGCGCGAGTACGGCCTCACCATGCTCGGCCTCGCCGCCGCCGCCGGACTGCTGCTCGCCGCCGCCGGACAGCAGTGGGCGACCGGCCAGCTCACGGCTCCCGGACCGGTCCCACCGGTCCCCGTCGCACTCACCGGCGCCGACCTGACCGGCGCGCCCAGCGGCATCGGATGGGCCGGGCTGGCCGGTATCGCGGGCCTGTACGCCACACGCGGCTGGGCGCGGCGGCTGGTCGGCGTCCTGGTCGCCGCCGGCGGCGTCCTCGCCCTGAGCGCCGTGTGGGGGGCCACCAGGCCCG
>Ga0233363_1000963_pt1 | contig 11831 bp, 12 predicted proteins | sample ElkDunMinimDraft_18_FD_191534 | JGI IMG/M metagenome (GOLD analysis project Ga0233363, IMG submission 191534) | Fecal eukaryotic communites from dung pellets of Tule Elk in California, USA - Elk Dung C16 | ecosystem: Host-associated > Mammals > Digestive system > Large intestine > Fecal | place... | reverse complement strand
CTCGCCCAGCGGCTGGCCGACGAGCTGCAGCTGGTGATCGCGCCGTTCTTCGTGGGCGAGGTCGGCGCCCCGCGCTTCGTGCATCCCGCCCGGTTCCCGTGGGACGAAGCCCACCGGGCGCGGCTGCTGGAGACCCGCCGGATCGGCGACGTCGTGCTGCTGCGCTACGCGATGTCCACGCGCGCTCTGGCGGAGGCCGACGCCGGCGGGTGACCGGGCCGGCCGGCCGGCCCCGAGGCGTTCTCCCCGAGCAGTGACCGGGCGAGGAGAGTGGATCCCGCCACGGCCGCAGGCATCGTGGCCACCGCGCCGAGCGGCACCAGGAAGCACAACTGCGTGGCCACGCCGAAGCCCAGCATGCGCGCCCGGTGCTGTCGCATCAGCCGTCGCCGGGCGGCGGCGTCGAGGCCGCGTGCCGACAGTGCACGGGTGGCCAGCTCGTCGGCGAGCAGCCATCCGGTCAGCAGCACGCCGCTGACCGCACCGAGGATGCCGCCCACCACGGGGACGAGGCCCAGCAGCGCGGCCAGCAGGGCGACTGCGATGCCGCGGGTGAACAGTGCGAGCCCGTCGCGCAGCGATCGCCAGAATCCGTAATCGGCGTCGATGCCGGCGCTGCCGGCATCCGCCTCCACGGCCTTCCAGATGCGGTCGTAGAACGGCTCTCCGATGAAGAGGGTGATCGCGGTGAAGGAGACCGCGACCAGCACCAGCGCGGCACCGACCATCGCGGTGCCGACGGCGAGGCGGATGACGGTGGCCCACAGCGCCGGCCAGCCATCGGCGAACGGGGTCACCGCCTCGGTGAGGTCGGGCAGGAAGATGCCCAGGGTGATGAGTCCCGCCAGGAACAGCGCGCCCACGACTGCCGCGGGGACCAGGCCCAGCGCCATGGTGCCGGGGCGTCGCCGCCAGAACGCGAATCCGCGGCCCAAGAAGGCCATTCCCCGGATGAACTCGCGCATGGGACCTGAGCCTACCGGCGCCGCGTCATCGTCACGCTGGCCGTCGGTCGTTGCGAGAGTCGTGGTCCCCACGACCCGCCGCGTCGCGAGCGTAGGAGATGGGCCGAGCGTAGGACGTTCGCTGCGGCATCCGTCCTACGGTCGCCACATTTCCTGCGCGTGTCACCCGCTCGGGCGCGGCAGCCCGTATCGCGGCATCCGCCTACGGCGTCAAGTCGAGGCGACGCAGCAGCTGCGCGTTGAGGGCGACGACGACGGTCGAGGCCGACATCAGGATCGCGCCCACCGACATGGGCAGGACGAAGCCGAGGGGGGCCAGGATGCCGGCGGCGAGCGGCACAGAGATGAGGTTGTAGCCCGCTGCCCACCACAGGTTCTGGGTCATCTTGCGGTAGCTCGCGCGGGACAGCGTGATCACCGAGAGGACCGATCGGGGGTCGGAGCTGGCGAGGATGACGCCCGCGGAGGCGATCGCCACGTCGGTGCCGGCCCCGATCGCGATGCCGACGTCGGCCTGCGCGAGCCCGGGGGCGTCATTGACGCCGTCGCCGACCATCGCGACCTTCTTCCCTTCGCCCTGCAGGTGCGCCAGCTTCGCCGACTTCTCCTCGGGGCGCACGCCGGCGAACACGCGGTCGATGCCGAGTTCGTCGGCCACGGCGCGGGCGACGGCCTCGGCGTCGCCGGTGATCATGACGACCTCGAGGCCCAGGGTGTGCAGCGCCGACACGGCCTCGCGGGATTCGGGTCGGATGTCGTCGGCGAGCTTCAGCGCGCCGACCACCGCGCCGTCCACGACGACGTGCAGGATGATCGCGCCCTCCGACCGCCACTCGGCGGTCGCCGCGACTTCGGTCGCGCCCACGTCCGCGAGCAGTCGCGGCCCGCCCACGCGCACCTCGTGGCCGTCGACGGTCGCGGTCACGCCGACCGCGGGGGAGGAGGCGAAGCCGCTCGCCGCAGCGGGGGTCAGCCGACGGCCTGCGTCCGCGCGCACGATCGCCCGGGCGAGCGGGTGCTCGCTGTCGGCCTCCGCCGCGGCGGCCAGCGCGAGCACCCCCGCCGCGTCGTGCCCGGTGACGGGGGCGATGTCGGTGACGGTGGGTTCGCCCTTGGTCAGCGTGCCGGTCTTGTCGAACACCACGACGTCGACGGTGCGCATGGTCTCCAGCGCCAGCCGGTCGGTGACGAGAACGCCGCTGCGCGCCGCGCGCTCGGTGGCGATCGACACCACGAGCGGGATCGCGAGACCCAGCGCGTGGGGGCAGGCGATGACCAGCACCGTGATGGTGCGGGCCACGGCAGCGTCGGGATCGCCGGCGATCGACCAGGCGACGGCGGTGATCGCGGCGGCCGACAGGGCGAACCAGAACAGCCACCCGGCTGCACGGTCGGCGATGCGCTGGGCGCGGGAGGTGGAGTTCTGCGCCTCGGCGACCAGCCGCTGGATGCCGGCGAGGGTCGTGTCATCCCCCGTGGCGGTGACTTCGACGCGCAGGCCGGAATCGGTGGCCACGGTGCCGGCGACGACCGCATCGCCGATGCGGCGTGCCACCGGTCGGGATTCGCCGGTGACCATCGACTCGTCGATGTCGGCGCTTCCGGTGACGATGCGACCATCCGCCGGAATGCTCGCGCCGGGGCGCACCACAACGACGTCGCCGACGCGGAGGTCGGCGGGGGAGACGTGGGCGATACGGTCGCCTTCGACCCGTTCGGCCTGGTCGGGCAGCAGCGCGGCGAGGGAGTCCAGTGCCGAGGAGGTCTGGGCGAGGGAGCGCATCTCGACCCAGTGGCCGAGCAGCATGATGACGATCAGCAGCGCCAACTCCCACCAGAACTCGAGTTCGTGGTGGACCAGACCGAGGGTCGCCGCCCACGAGGCGGCGAACGCGACGGTGATGGCCAGTCCGATCAGCAGCATCATGCCCGGCCGCCGCGACCTCAGTTCCTCCACGGCCCCGGTGAGGAACGGCCAGCCGCCCCACAGGAACATCACCGTGCCGAGCACGGGCGAGATGAAGGTCGCCCCGGGGACATCCGGCACGGTGTAGCCGAGGAGCATGGCGAACATGCCGGAGAACGCCACGACGGGGACCGCGAGGACGAGGTTGACCCAGAAGAGCCGGCGGAAACGGGCGACGTGATCGCCGTGACCGGCATGCCCGTCGTGGTGCGCATGTGCGGTGTGCGTCATGACGTCTCCCTCGCTCCCCGGGACCCGGGTCGCTCTGATCGAATATACCCCCCTGGGGTATCTGTCGAAACGAGGTCGAGGCTGCGCGTATTCCCGATGTCGGGAGGGCGCTCAGCTCGCGCGCACGTGCCGCCCGCACGTCGGCGCCGCGTCGTCGTGGCTCTGCACCTCGGCGCCGCCACAGCGGATCTCGCCGGGGGTGACCGTGCCCTCGCACGGGATCACGAGCAGGTCGCCGACCGCGATGTCGCGGGGGAGGCGCAGCCGGGGACCATCGGCGGCAGCGGCGGCGCGCAGCCGCGCGCGAACGGTGCGGCGGGGCGGCGTGCGGCCGACGAGGCGGGTCTGCGAGACGTGCGGCTCGCACCCGCTCAGGTCGGCGTCGATGACGACGTCGACGGGGCCGTGCCCTTCGCCGGGGCTGACCGAGGCGACGCGCGTGACGACGAGCGAGACGAAACGCTGGCGGATGGGGGATGTTCCCCACACCTGGGGTGCGGCCCGCCCGATGCGCACGGACGGGGTCGCAACACGTCCCTGCTGGGCGAGGGACTCGCCGTCCACGAGCACATCGGCCTCGCGCAGCGTCGCCGCCGCCGGCCAGACGGACGGCTCCAGCAGGTGCGCGACGGTCAGGTACCGGGCGGCGGTCATCGTGTGCATGAGCATCATGTGTCCGGTCTACGGCCGCGGCGGGCGTGGCGGAAGCGGCGCTCACGGTATCCATGCGGCTTCCGCCCGAAATCGCCACGCCAGCCTCGCGCGAGCACACGGGCGTCGGCAACGCAAGTCCCTCCTGTGCCCTCGCGGCGTTGCCGACACTGGCAGGCCGGGCCCCGACGGGGGCCGTCAGAGCACTCCGAAAGGAATGGCACGGTGACTCAGCAGAACCAGGACACCCGTACGGACGCGCCAGACCCCGACGGCGCCGGTAAGCCCGATGCCCCGACCGAGATCGAGAAGCGCTCGTGGAAGTACGTGCTGGTCAAGACCGTGCGCGAGTTCACCGCCGATCAGTGCATGGATGCCGCGGCCGGCCTCACGTATTACGCGGTGCTGTCGATCTTCCCCGCCCTCATCGCGATCTTCTCGCTGCTGGGGGTCTTCGGTCAGAGCGGGGCGGCCGCAGATGCGGTGCTGGGGATCGTCGAAGACGTCGCGCCCGGCGACACCGCCGACGCGCTGCGCGGCCCGATCGAGCAGCTGTCCCAGGCCCCGGGAGCCGGTCTCGCCCTCATCATCGGCATCCTGATCGCCCTGTGGTCGGCATCCGGCTACGTCGGTGCCTTCAGCCGGGCGATGAACCGCATCTACGAGATCGAGGAGGGACGCCCCTTCTGGAAGCTGCGTCCGATGCAGCTGCTCGTGACCATCATCGCCGTCGTCTCGCTGACCATCGTCGCCGCGGCGCTCGTGCTCTCCGGCGACGTCGTCGACGCCGTGGGAGCGGCCATCGGCGTCGGCGAGGGCGTGCGCATCGCGTGGAGCATCGTGAAGTGGCCGCTGCTGCTGGTCGTCGTGGTCTTCCTCGTCGCCGTGCTCTACTACGCCACACCGAATGCGAAGCAGCCGAAGTTCCGCTGGGTGAGCATGGGCGCGGTCCTTGCGATCGTGGTGCTCGCGCTGGGCACCCTCGGCTTCGGGGTCTACGTCGCCAACTTCTCCAACTACGACCGCACCTATGGATCGCTGGCCGGTGTGATCGTGTTCCTGCTCTGGCTGTGGATCGCGAACCTTGCACTGCTGTTCGGAGCGGAGTTCGATGCCGAGCTCGAACGGGGCAGACAGCTGCAGGGCGGCATCGCGGCCGAGGAGGACATCCAACTGCCGGCGCGGGATACGCGCCAGAGCGACAAGCGCGCCGAGAAGGAACGGCGCGACATCGCCGAGGGGCGCCGCATCCGGGAGCAGCACGACCGGTCGTGACCGACCGGGATCGATCAGGCGGGCGAGCCCACCGCCGAGGCTCGCAGCTGCGGGGGCAGCTCGGGCACGACGGTGATCACCATGTCGTGGATCTTCCAGTCGAGGCCCTTGCACTCCTCGGCTGCCGCGTGGAGCTGCTCGAGGCCGGGGGTGCGTCCGCGTCGCGGCACGACGAAGGCCTCGACGTGGAAGAACTGCCCCTGATCGCGCACACGCGAGGCGACGGCATCCACCCAGCGCAGCCCTCCCAGGTACTCGTCCACGAGGGCGGCGTCGGGGTGCGGGCGGCCGTCGTCGAACGTGGTCGCCCTCGTGTCCATGAGATCCGTGATCGCTGCGCGGGTGTTCTTGACGCCGTCCCACAGGATGCTGAGGGCGATGAGGGATGCCGCGACGGCGTCGGTCCACCACCAGCCGATGCCGATGCCCGCGACGCCCACGATGGAACCGGCGGCGGTCATCCAGTCGGCCTTGTTCATGTCGGCGTCGGCGTAGAGCACCTTGTTGTGCAGCTCTTTCGCGAGCTTCATCTTCACGCGGCCGAAGTAGATGGGCAGCGGAATGGTCAGTGCCATCACCGCCATCATCAGCCAGCCGAGCCAGACGCTCTGGCCGAACAGTTCCACGGATCCGATCGGCGGGCGCTCGCCGCGGATCAGTCCGATCCCCGAATCGATGAGCAGGAACGCGCCCATGGCGAACAGGGCCACCCCGGCGACGAGGTGCGCGACGCCGACCGAGCGGAAGAACCCGTAGGGGAACTTCTCGGTGGGGCCTTTGGCCATGATGCGCACCGCCAGCAGGAAGGCGATGGGCGGCGCGAGCGAGAGGAGGTCCTCGATCCACGCGGCCTTCATCGCCTGCGAATTGCCCATCACGAGGTAGACCGCGGTGATCGCCACGGCGAGGAACGCCAGCGTGTACCACTCGAACCGGATCGCCCGCCGGAGAGTCGGCGAGTGCGACGGCGGCAGCGGGAGCGGCGGGGGGTGCGGGGTCATCGGTCACTCCCGTGCTCGCGCAGGAACTGCTCCGTCGTCACCAGGAAGCGGTTCTCGCCCATGCGCGTGAGGAGGACGTGCTTCTTCACCGTGCCGTAGGGGTCGGCCGCCTCCGTGTAGGGGGTCGTGATGGCCGCGAGCTCGGTCCAGGGGGTGTCGTCGGTGAAGCCCCCGATGGCGAGGTCGAGGTCGCCCCGGTTGAGTGCTTCGGCCAGTGCCGCCTCGCTGCTCTCGGTCCACACGATCTCGGCATCGAGTTCGTCTGCCAGGTGCTCGACCAGGTCCACCTCGGTGCCGCTCGGGCGGGCGGAGGAGCCGGACGTGTCGGTCCAGGGCGGGTTGTGGGTGATGCCGACACGCAGGTCGCCGCCGGTCACGCGGTCGAGGGTGTCGTCGGTGTCTGCGGGAACGGCACCGCAGCCGACGAGCGTCGCCAGGAGCCCGATCGCGACGATCGAGGTGAGGCGTCGGCCGCGACGGCGGAGGGGCGGAGCGGACATGCCGCCACCATAATCCGCTCCCGAAACGGGTCGCACATCCTCCCCAGTCGCTCGTGAACGTGCTAGCCACCTCGTCAGAACTCGTCGACCGACGTGTCGTTGCGAGGATCGTCGTCGATCACCAGCGCCGCGGGGGAAGGCGAGCTGTCGTTTCGCACCCGGTCCGCGGCGCGGCGCAGGCGCGCGACCAGCTCGTCGTCGACGACCTCGTCGTAGGGGGATTCCTCGGTGTCGGCGATCAGCTGGCTGGCCGGACCGATCAGCACCTCCGACATCCCCGGCGTGCCGTCGTCGTTCAGTGTCGGGATTTGCGTGGTGGCCGACGTTCCCACCTCTGCCAGCGCCTGCGCGTAGTCGATCAACGCGTGGGCGATGGCAGAACCGGTGAGGATCGAACTGCCCGCGTAGTGAACTCTCTCCATGACCCGCTTTTGTACCCACTGCGCGGCGTCACGCACACCCGCTTCCGCCCGGGGCCCAGATGGGATAGGAAGAGGGCGGTCATCCATGCCGTTCCAGCAGCCGGGGTGGGAAGGGGCTGATGCCGTGGGCAAGTTCATTTTCGAAGGGCAGCTGAAGGCCGATTTCGAGGACAGACTGCTCGCCCACCTGCAGGTGGTGATCGGGGCGAAGCTGCGCCGCGGGGAGTCGTTCCATTTCACTTGGCGCGACGACGCCAGCATCGGCGACGGGCGCACCACCATCTGGCTGCACCCTCGCAGCGTGCTGGTCTACAAGTACTACGGCAGCCGCCGCGTGCCGCTCAACCCGGCGTGGCTGGGCGCCCTCACCTACACCGCGAACTCGCCGCAGGGGCTCTATGTCGTGCCCGAGCCCGCCCCCGACGCCGAGGCGGTGAAGTTCGATGAAGCGCATTGACATCGCCTACGGCGGAAATTCCTATTCGGTCGGCGGGCGCGACTTCGCCGAGTTCCGCGATGAGATCGCGGCGCGTGTGGCTGACGGGTCGGCCGTCTTCTGGCTCGAGGTCAATCAGGGCGAGGGCGAACCGCGGCCGACCTACCTCCTCATCACACCGGCGACCCAGCTCGCTCTGACGCCGATTCCCGGCGACGACGACCCCGCCCAAGGCGCCCGCTGACCCCGATTCCCGACGCCCGCTGACCCCGGTTCCCGGAGCCCGCTGACCGGATCCCGTCGCCGGCTGGCCCCACGCGGGGGCGGGCCGTTCTCCGGCGCGCGGACGACGGCATTTCTCCCGGCTCGACCCACGCCAATGTCGCGTCGTGCTGGGTAGTGTTCGCGGTGAACAGTTACTGCCATTGAAATCAGATTGAGACTTGATCAGACGCGGATCGGCGGTATTGTGAACGCAAACATCCATCTCATCGACGAGGATGGCGAACGCAGCATCTCGCATCAACGGCCGATGTACACCAGCCGCGCATGAGGCGCGGCTTCCTCGAAGGGGAGCGACACATGACATCGAAGTTCCGCGGCGGCCGTGCCGCCGCAGTCACGGCTCTGGCAGCCGTGTCGGCGGTTGCCCTGGCCGCGTGCAGCGGCGGGAGCGCAGGCACGGACCCGAAAGAGGCATCCGGCGATCCGGTCGAGATCACCTACATCCACCGTCTGCCCGACGGTGAGGGCATGACCGCGGTCGCGGACATCGTCGACCGCTGGAACGAGGACAACCCCGGCATCCAGGTCACCGCCACGAAGTTCGACGGCGCGGCCAGCGACCTGATCCTCAAGCTCGAGACCGACGTCAAGGCCGGCAACGGGCCGTGCCTGGCGCAGCTGGGCTACTCCGAGGTCCCGCAGCTGTTCGTCAAGGGTCTGCTCGAGGACGTCGCCGCCGAGGCCGGCAAGTACAAGGATGACTTCGGTGCCGGCGCCTACGCGATGATGACCGTCGGCGACGCCGTCGTCGGTCTGCCGCAGGACACCGGCCCCCTCGTCTACTACTACAACGAGACCGAGTTCACCGCCCTGGGCCTCGAGGTCCCGACCACGATCGAGGAGCTCGCGGCCAGCGCGGCCGTCGCTGCCGACGCGGGCAAGTACGTCGCGGCCTTCACTCCGGACGAGGCCCTCAACTGGCTCTCGGCGCAGTCCGCCGCAGCCGGCGACGTCTGGTTCGACACCTCGGGCGACTCGTGGTCGGTCGACGTCGAGGGCCCGGGCAGCCAGAAGGTCGCCGCGTTCTGGCAGGGTCTCGTCGACGGGCAGGACGCCCTGATGACCGAGCGTTGGGGCGAGGGCTTCACGCAGGCCATCAACGACAGCGCGCTCATCGGTCACATCGGCGCCGCCTGGGAGGCGGGCTTCATGCTCGACTCGCTCGACGGCACCCCGACCGAGGGCCAGTGGCGCGTCGCGCAGCTGCCCGACTTCGGCGCCGGTGCGCTCTCGGGCCCCGACGGTGGCTCGGGCGTGGCCGTGATGGCCGGCTGCGAGCACCCCGCCGAGGCGATGGCGTTCAACGGCTGGTTCAACACGCAGATCGATGACCTCGCCTCGCAGGGTCTGGTCGTCGCCGCCAACGGCACGCCGGAGACGAGCGAGAAGATGCTGCGCCAGTTCGGCGGCCAGGACGTGCTCGCCGAGCTCGCCACGGCATCCGCTGCGATGAACCCGGAGTTCGTCTACGCTCCCGGCTTCGCCTCGCTCACCACGATGAACGAGACCGCCTCCGGCGTCGCCTCGGGTGCAGCGTCGGTCGCCGACATCTTCACCACGGGACAGAACGACGCCGTCTCGGCGCTGAAGGACCTGGGTCTGCCGGTCGCGGACTGACGCGCTCCGCCGACACACCGCTGAGCCGGCGGAGCGCATGGACCACACCATGTGCTCTGCCGGCTCCTGCACTTGAAAGACGATGAGATGACATTGACCACCCCGCCCACCGTGGCCGCCGCGGCCGCGACAGCCCGCGCGACCTCGCCCACGCGAAAGGGCCGAGGCCGACGCGGCGGCGCCCGGCGCGAAGCGTTGACCGGCTGGGCGTTCATGGCACCGTTCTCGGTGCTGTTCATCGTCGTCTTCGTCATCCCGATCGCCGTGTCGATCCGGGCGTCGATGTTCAGCGAGGTCCCCTCGGGTGAGGGCCTGTACGGCGGCGGGGAGCTGGTGGAGGCCTTCGTCGGCTTCGACAACTTCGCCATCGCGATCGCCAACGAGACCTTCTGGGCCGGCATGGGCCGGGTCGTGCTGTACGCGATCGTGCAGATCCCGATCATGACGATCGCGGCTCTGGGCCTCGCGCTCCTGCTGGATTCCTTCATCGTGCGCCGCCCCGGCGTGTTCCGGCTGTCGTTCTTCCTGCCGTACGCCATCCCGGGCGTCATCGCCGCGATGATGTGGCTGTACCTCTACACCCCCGAGGTGTCGCCGTTCATGCAGTACCTCCCCGAGGGGACGGACTTCATGGCGCCGGGCACGATCCTGCTGTCGATGGCGAACATGACGACCTGGACGTACACCGGTTACAACATGCTCATCTTCCTCGCAGCCCTCCAGGCTGCACCGCGTGATCTGTACGAGGCGGCCCGCATCGACGGGGCCTCAGGTTGGCAGATCGCGATCAAGATCAAGGTTCCGCTCGTGCGGGGGGCCGCCCTCCTGGCGGTGCTGCTGTCGATCATCGGCACGATCCAGCTGTTCAACGAGCCGACCGTGATGGAGAGCCAGAACCCGTGGATGGGCAAGGGCTACACGCCCATGATGCTCACCTACAACTCGCTGCTGGGCGCCGTCTCGCCGTCCGGCACGGGCATGGCATCCGCGTACTCGCTGCTCATGGCGGTCATCGCCGGCGGACTCGCGATCGTCTATGCGGTGCTCCAGCGCCGCAAGGGAGGAAACTCATGACCACCGCGATCCGCACCGGCAACCGGCGCGCCCGCAAGGTCGACTTCGACCTGCCTCCCAAGAACGCCCTCCCCAGCCGCCGGGGGAAGATCGCCGGCCTCATCGCCCTCATCGCCGCCGCGGTCTACTTCCTCGGGCCCGTCTACTGGCTCGTGGTGGCCTCGACCAAGAACAACCGCGACCTGACGTCGACCTTCGGCTTCTGGTTCGCGGAGTGGAACCTCGGCGCGAACTACGACAGCCTCATGTCCTGGACGCAGGGCATGTTCTGGCGGTGGGTGGGCAACTCGATCTTCTACTCGGTGACGGCTGGTGTCGTCGGCACGCTCTTCGCGATCATGGCCGGCTACGCCATCGCGAAGTTCTCCTTCCCGGGTAAGAAGGTCGCCGTCGCGATCATCATGGCTGGCCTGCTGATGCCGGTGGCGCTGCTGACCGTGCCGCTGTATCTGGAGTTCCACGCGCTGGGGCTCGTGGACACCGTGTGGGCGATCATCATCCCCTCCGCCGTCTCGCCGTTCGGCGTGTTCCTCGGGATGGTCTACGCCCAATCCGTGCCGACAGAGCTGCTCGAGGCGGCGCGCATCGACGGCGCGGGGGAGTTGCGCATCTTCTTCACCATCGTGATGCGGCTGCTCGCACCTGCGATGGTGACGATCTTCCTGTTCATCTTCGTGGCGACCTGGAACAACTTCCTGCTGCCGTTGCTGATGGTCTCCTCGCAGGAGCTCAAGCCCGTGACGCTGGGTCTGTTCGGCATGATGAGCTACTTCTCGCCGAACAAGGGAGCCGTCATGCTCGGCGCGCTGTTGGGCGTGCTGCCGCTGATCATCCTGTTCTTCACGCTGCAGCGCTACCTGCGCTCGGGTCTGGCCGCCGGCGCCGTGAAGGGCTGAGAGCCGCCCGCCCGCGCTGGCGAGTGAGTGCGCCCCGGGAGTCAGGATCGCCTGACGCCCGGGGCGCCGTCGCGTGCGCGCGCGGCGCGTCGGTCCGGGCTGGGGATCGGGCTCGGAGCTCAGGCTCGGGGTCGGGGTCGGGGTGCCCTGGCATCCTGCTCGCTCGTCGCAAAAGCCCCCATGCTTGCCCCCGGCGGGCCCTTTGCGACGACTGAACCAACCGGCGATCCGCTCGGTCGTCGCGAAAGTCCCTGCGTGCGCCCCGCGGCGGGCCCTTTGCGACGACCGAACGCCGGGTTCGGCGCCCGCCGGTGTGGCGCCTGCTGCGCGGCGCGGCGCGCGCCGGCATCCGCTCGGTCGGCGTGAAAGTCCCCGAGGAGCCCAGAGGTGGGACGGATGCGACGACCCAACCCGCCGGCGTCCGGCTCGGTCGTCGCGAACGGCCCGGATGGCGCCGCGCGGCGGGACGGATGCGACGACCGAACCCGCCGACGACCGAACCGACGAGGGGC
>Ga0233363_1000960_pt1 | contig 11849 bp, 7 predicted proteins | sample ElkDunMinimDraft_18_FD_191534 | JGI IMG/M metagenome (GOLD analysis project Ga0233363, IMG submission 191534) | Fecal eukaryotic communites from dung pellets of Tule Elk in California, USA - Elk Dung C16 | ecosystem: Host-associated > Mammals > Digestive system > Large intestine > Fecal | place... | reverse complement strand
GTGAGCGTCGTCGCCCCGCTCGCCCTGGTGCTCCTGCAGCGGGCGGTCGTGCTGCCGGTCGCGGGCCTTCCGGTGCCACCGCTGCACGCACCCCTCGCCGCGATCCCCGTGCTGGTCGTCCTGTTCTTCGTCGCCGCCGCCTTCGAGGAGGCGGGCTGGACGGGGTATGCCGCGGACCCGTTGCAGGAACGGTTCGGTGCGCTCGTCGCGGGCCTGCTCCTGGGTGTCGTCTGGGCCGCGTGGCACCTGGTCCCGCTGCTCCAGGCCGGCCATGCAGCCGACTGGATGGTCTGGTGGGTCGTGGGCACGGTCGCGGTGCGGGTGCCCATGATGTGGATCTACAACCACGGGTCGAGCGTGCTCGGCACGGTGCTGTTCCATTGCATGCTGAACGTCAGCGGCTACAACTACGGGCCCAGCTACAGCCTGGCCGCGGTCGCGGTGACGATCGTCGTGCTGTCGGCGGCGATCGCGTACCTCTGGGGCCCGCGGACCCTCGCCCGCTACCGGTACGCCGCCGGCCCGGCCACGCGCTGAGCCGACCGGGGGGCGCGGTCCGGCCGCGCGGTGCGGCACGATCGGGGCATGAGCGACACGCAGCGGTGGGACGAGGTCGACGCGCACCTGGTGCGCGAGCTGGTCACGGAGGACGAGGCGCTGGTCGCGGCCCGGGAGTCGGCGCGCGAGCACGGGCTGCCGCCCATCGAGGTCACGCCGAACCAGGGCGCCTTCCTCGGGCTGGTCGCACAGATCGCCGGGGCGCGCCGTGTCCTAGAGGTGGGCACGCTCGCCGGGTACAGCACGATCTGGCTCGCCCGGGCGGTCGGCCCGCACGGGCGGGTGGTCAGCGTGGAGCTGGATCCCCGGCATGCCCGGGTCGCACAGGAGAACCTCGGGCGCGCGGGCGTCGCCGACCGCGTCGTCGTCGAGGTCGGTGTGGCACTCGACATCCTCACCCGGCTGGCCGACCAGGGTGTCGAGCCGTTCGACCTCGTCTTCCTCGACGCCGACAAGGCGAACATGCCGGCCTACCTCGAGCTCGCCCTGCGCCTCACCCGGCCCGGCAGCGTGATCGTGGGGGACAACGTCGTGCGAGGCGGACGGGTGGTCGACCCCTCGACCACCGACCCGGACGTGCGCGGCGTGCAGAAGTTCCTGCACGCGCTGGGCACCGATCCGCGGCTCGACGCGACGGCGCTGCAGACCGTCGGCTCCAAGGGCTGGGACGGGTTCGCCGTCGCGCGCGTCCGCTAGCCGGCGAGCGCAGGGGCGCGAACTGACCGGTCCCAGCGGTCGATCTCGACGACGATGACGTCGGGCATGGCGCGGGCACGCCAGCGCTCCACGCGACGCCGTGTCTCGGACAGCGTCTCCCAGCCGTCGCGGACCGCCGAGCCGGGCTGGGCGAACGCCTCGGCCATCGCGGCATGGAAGTCGTCGACCCATCCGCCCACGCCCCGATCGTGCTCGCGGAGGTCGTCGACGACGTCGACAGACTGCCCCGCGAGCAGCGATGCGGTCCGTGCGGCCTTGGGTTCGGGCGAGGTGAACCACATGGCGTCGTCGGGCCATGGCGCACGGGCGGCCAGTTCCGCGACGTCGCGCTCGTGCTCGAGGTCCAGGACCCAGTTCGCCGGCGGTGTGCCGGGGACGACGACGGGGCGGCCGTGCCGGACAAGGAAGAGGGCCACGGTCGAGCGAGCGGCTGTAGGGACTTCAGCGGAGTTGTCCGCTGGTCGCCCCCTCCACCTGTGAAGGGACAGGTTGGTGAGACACGGGCGGTCTCACCAACCTGTCCGAATCCTCACGCCGGGCCAGCATCGGCGGGGATGCTCAGTCGGCGCGGCCTGCGATGCCACCGTCCGGGGCGATCTCCTCGATGCGTGCGAGGTCGTCGTCGCCGAGGGTCAGGTCGGAGGCCGCGACGTTCTCGGCGACGCGCGCTGGAGCGCCGGATCGACCACGTTCAGGCGCGGTGGCGCAGACCGTGAGTCCCGCCGCGTTGCCCCACGGCTCGGTCGGCTCCACCGTCCTCCACGTGACTCCGGAACCGACGTGCCCACGTCCTAGCCTGGCCCTGCGAACGCGGCGCCGACGCGGCGCGTGGGGCGCTGTTCGGTGCCCACGCGCCGCGTCGTGAACGACGAGACGTCCGCCCGGCTCACACGAGCTGCGCCCCGCGCTGAGCGGTGCTGGTCTCGTCGTCGACGGGCTGAACCTGTGCTTCGCGGGAGGCGAGGTAGGAGGAGATGGCCAACCGGTTGACCGCGGAGCGGCTGACGATGCCGATGACCGGGCCGTTCTCGTCGCGGACCACCGGGACCTTCTTGAGGTGCTTGTCGGCCAGCACGGCGACGGCGTCGGCGATCGAGGCGTTCGCGTCCACGGTGACGACCTCGCGGGTGGCCAGGCGCGTCACGGGCAGGGTCACCAGGTCGGCGAGGGCGTCCTCGAGGTCGTCGGACTCACCGATCGCGAACGAGTAGATGTTGGTCGAGCTGGGGTGCTCGGCCGACAGGTACCGCATGACGTCGCCGTCGGAGAGGAAGCCGGCCAGCGACCCGTCGGGGTCCAGCACGGGGGCGCCGGAGATCCCGCGTTCGGTGAACATCTGCAGGGCCTCGAGCACGTTCTGCTCGGTGCTCAGCGCGTAGACGTCGGTCTTCATGAGGCCGACGACGGTGCGCGGGCGCCCGGACTCCGTGGTCCCCTCGGCCTCGGCGGGGCGGGCGGCACGGGCCGCGCGGGCAGTCCTGGAAGCGGCGACGGCGAGGACGATGCCGATCACCGAGACCACGGCGACCAGCGTGGCGGCGCCGCGGAACCCGAGGGTCGAGGCTCCGAGCAGGTCGGAGCCGCTCTCGAGGCCGAGGGTGGTCATCGCGTTGTACGCGCCGATGGCGAGCGAGGTGCCCAGGCATCCGGCGATCTGGAAGCTGGTGCTGACCACGGTCACGCCGTGCGGGCTGCTGCGACGGTCGAGGCTGGACAGCGCGAAGGTCTGCGAGGGGCCGATGACCAGCGCGGTCGCCAGCACTGCGGGGACGTACAGCGCGCCGAGCAGCAGCACCGACTCGTGACCGGCGGCGACGCCGACCAGCAGAGCGAAGACGGCCATGACCGCGAAGCCGGCGGGGATCATCACGCGGCCGCCGTGGCGGTCGAACAGCCGACCCGCGACGGGGCCCAGGACCACGGTCATGAGGATCCCGGGGGCGAGGATCAGGGAGGCGCCCATCGGGGTCTGGCCCTTCACGGACTGCAGGAAGACCGGGATCACCACGTTCATGGCGAACACGAAGAGCAGACCGAGCATGGTCATGGAGACGCCGAGGACGAAGGGCGTGCTGCGGAAGGGCTGCAGGTTCAGCAGCGGGTGCTCGATGCGCTTCTGACGCACGACGAACGCCACGAGCGCCAGGACGCCGACCACAGCGGCGGTCGCGGCGATGGGTGCGGAGCCGCTGAACGCGGTGGAGATGCCGTAGAGCAGACCCACCAGGCCGACGGCGACCAGCAGGAAGGACAGGACGTCGAGGACGGGGCGGCCGAGCGTGACGACGGTGCGCAGCAGCACCGCGCCGGCCAGCAGGACGATCAGCGACAGGGCGCCGAAGACCCACATCAGGGTGGTCCAGGGGGCGATGGCGAGCAGGGCGCCGGAGACCACGATCGCCATCGAGGGGCCCAGCGTGGTCATCGCGGCCATGATGCCCATGGCGAGGCCCAGCTTCTCGCGCGGTGCGACCGCGAGGGTGATGTTCATGCCGATCGGCGTGAGCAGACCGGTTCCGATCGCCTGCAGCAGGCGCCCGGCCAGCAGGACGCCGAAGCTCGGGGCGAGCGCGCCGACGATGGAGCCGACCACGAGGAACGCCACGGCGGCGACGAACAGCGGCCGCGTGGCGAAGCGGTGGTAGAGCACGTTGGCGACCGGCACGAAGACGGCCGCGACCAGCAGGTAGCCGGTGGCCAGCCACTGCACGACGGAGACGTCGATGCCGAAGTCCCTCATGATCGGCGTGAGGGCGACGTTGAGGAACGTCTCGTTGAAGGTGGCGAGGAAGGCTGCTGCGGCGGCCACGGCGATCATGCCGCTCGCGGCGCGCGAGGAGCCCTGCGCCTGGGCGTGGGGGGAGGACAAGAACGTGCTCCTGACGACGGGTACGGGGACGCGCGGTCGAACCGTGCCGTGTCAGAAGGTCGCTGGGAAGCGCCTCTCGTGTCGTGTCATCGATGCGCCTTTGCGGCTCGAGAGCCGTCGTCGAGAGTACGGGAGGAGGGTCCCGGAGTGCCCGCTGCCGCGTTCGAGACCCTCCTCACAATCGCTCGATCCTGGAACGCCACGCCGATGACAACTTTGCGCGAATGTGACAGGGCTGATGCGAATGTAGGTTCTCGCCGAACGTGACGGACCTTCGACGCTGTGACCTGCGGGTTCGCAGTAGTGTGTCGGTACCGGATTCTCACTAAGGTGGCGGACTTCTCAGCTGAGAGTGCTGCGCTGGCCCTAGGTGCTGCTCAAGGACGTCGTCCCGTCGTAGGCGGCCCCCGGCGTGGCGAGAGCCTCTGGTTGATTCGCGAGACCGACTGAACTACCGAGCGCCTCATGTCCGGCGTTGGCGGTCTGCCCGGCTGATCCTCGTGCTGCTCACCTCGTACCGTTCTCTCATGGAACTCACGATCGTCGTGGCGGACGGTGTCGATGAAGATGGTGCAGCTCTCGTAGCTGACTATTGGGACACGACTGAAGTGACCGAGGCGTCGGTAACATACGCCCACAAGGTCTCCGACGTCGGCGCCCGTCACGGGGTCGCACCTGGAGTCGTCTCCCGGAGAGTCGCGACGCTTGCTACCGCGTCGCACCCGGCGGCCCGATGCTCCGAGTGCCGTTCACCGCTGACGTTCAGGACGAGAAAAACCCTCGAGGAGCACTTCGCTCCTCCGCGCTGGCAGCACCGCCGGAATGCAAGCGCGCTTTGCTCGGCGTGCCTACGCCTCGAGGTCGCGGAGCGCGAAGCCCACGAACGTCGGATCGCCGAACGGGATCGTCGCCGGGAGGAGACGGCCCAGCGTTGGCTTGAACAGGAGCGCCTGGACGGCACGGTTGTCGAGCGGGTTGCGGCACTCCGACCGGAGTCCCTTGTCGAGGCCGTTGGTCTGTCGCGGTCACCTGCTGATCGCGATGGGACCCGTGCGGCGGGGCACATTGATGGGTCGGTTCTTCTGGAGCTCGACTCCCTGCGCGTGGCGACGATCGTCAATCCTGCGGGGATCCTGGTGTGGGACTCGGACGACATCGATGCGGAGCCAACCTTCAAACGCTGGAGCCCGGGGAACGCGCGTCTTCGTCTCACACCGGGGATTGCCGAGATGCTTGATCGGCGGCTCGCCACAGATCGTGTTCGGATCGCGGCCGATCGTGATGTTCGTGCCATGGCGCACGCGGCGCTCCTCGGCGAGATGGTCGATCTCGTCGACTTCCATATCCTCGGGTGCAACCTCCCAGAGTTAACAGAGGTGCAGGCAGAGCGGCTCCGTGAGGTCTTCGTGAGCCATCCGGAGGTCTCGTTGGGGCAAGTCATCTCTGCCGCGTGGATGAGCGCCAGGGACGGTGCTGCCGCATTGCAGGCGAACCGTGGGATGCCGCCGTGGAAGGCCACCTCCCACGTGGTCAACAAGATGGCGACGAAGCTGAATGTGCCGGCCAACCTGCCGTCGTACAACATCCCGGGTCGGTACGTCCCCAGCGGGATGGTGCTTGTTCTGGTGTCTGAAGTCCTAGGTCTGCGCCTCATCGAGGCGTCGCTCGACGAAATCGACGAGCCCGACGAGGTGTCCACGCCTGACGTCGGCGACGGATCCAACCAGCTGGACCGGGCCATGTCATCGATGGCGACGTTCGAGGACACTCGCGCGCGGGTCCTGCGTCTACTGGGGGACGCTCTGGATGAACTGCAGTCGGGCTCGCCAGCGAGGACGGGAGCGACAGCCGAGCAACTGGGCGCCATGCACGAGGCGAGCGAGTTCATCGCAGCGGCGAAAGCGACGCTTGACCAGGCTGCGTCCTGAGGGTGACTTCAAAAGCTCCGCCCTCCATCCTTCTAGGACGAAGGGTTGACAGGTGGCTTGGCTTCTATGGCGCTGAACGCCGCCCGCGCGAACCGGTAGTAGTCCACTATCGGGACGCCGGCTTCGGCGGCCTTGCGGGTCTTGGAGTTGTGCGTGGTGGCCGCGGGAACAATGAGCATGTCGAGGCGACCGCTGACGGTCCCGACCGGAACAAGGCCAGCCGCCTTCGCCGCTTGCGTCCACTCTGCGCGTGTACGGCCAGGACCTGTGCCGGTGAAGCAGACTGTCGAACCCTCCCTGAGGGCGAATTGCTCGGTGAGTTCGACCGCCCCGGGCTGCGGACGCACAGATGTTGGCGTGAACTCGGTCGGCAGCTGAGCGGCGATCTCCTCGAGACGAACGTGTACAGGGGCGGCCTGGTCCCACATCTCCGTCCAGCCCACGACTCGTTGTTCGACGGGCTCGCCGGTTGCTGGCCATGCCGTCACTAGGGAGAGCGCTCTGGACTCTACCCAGAGAGCTGCGGCACGGTTCAAGACCGTCACGAGTTCGACGAGTTCGCCGCCGTTGCGCTCGTGTGCGACCAGACGAGAGTCGTTGCCTGCGTTGGTGATGCCGACCTTGAAGCAGCCCCAGGTGGGGAAGTGGAACAGGTACACGCGGTGCTCGGCGTACGGATCCGCGGCCCCGTCGCACACGTAGCAAGGCACCTGTCCGAAATTAAGCTGGCGCAGGCTCACCGTGCGGGGCGAGCCGCACCGCGCGCACGTCGCTTCCTGCTCGGTGTCGACCTTCGCTAAAGGGTCGGCGACATGCATCCCGTGATACTCGAAGCCCATCGCGACGTCCTGGGGGCACGAGCCCCCATTCCGTTGGTGGCAGACCTGGCATGCGCACCAGCGGCCGGCCAGTTCGGAACCCATCCGCGCTGGCAGCTGCACAGAGATGTGGCCGCACAGCCGGCATCGGGTGATGACGGGGTGAGTGCCGTCGTTGTGTTCAGCGGTGTCGACCAAGACGTCATGGTGGAGCCTGTCGAACATCGCTTCGGTCCTCACGGTGGGCCACCACACTCGTGCGACGGCCTCTCGAACGACAGAGGAAGTCTCGATGAGGTGCGAAAGTTCGGGATCGGCCAGATCGGTGGCCAGGGCAGCCCATACTGCGTCGTCGAGCTCAGTGCGGTGTGTGCGCATCCCGAGCTCAGCCCAGGATTCCCAATGGCAAACCCGGCAAACGGACTCGCCCGAACCGTTCTTGTCCAGTACGTACTCGAACCGCGCGGTCGTGACGTAGCCGCACTTGAGGCAGCGCGCGCGCCGGTGCGCCTTGGCCGTGGTGAATGGTTCGAGGGGCTCCATGCCGCCGACGCGGTAGAAGTTGTCGATGCATGGCTCGCACCACGCGGGGCGGGAGCGAGTCGAGAAGGCCGCAGCATTCGTACAGCCTTCGCTTGAGCAAGTTTGGGCGCTCTGCATGGCGGAATCCTTTATCCCTGAGGTGGCGGAGGGCCAGCTACGTGACTACATCAGCTTCACGTTCAGGAGATCCTGCATCCGCTTCTTCGACGTTTCGCACAATCCAGCCGATGCAAGCCTCCCGAAGACTGCCTTATGGGCCTCGTCGTAGGGGACCTGAAACTCAGAGTGGTGACGCGTCGACAGGTTGCTGTATGGCTCGCCGAGCTCGATGAGAGCACTGACGATCTCTGCCGGACTGGGCGGTGCCATCTGCAGTAGGCGAACGGTGACGTCGCGGGCACGAGGGCTGCTTGCAGCGATGCGGCGGACCTGCTCGGCCGGCAACCCGATGTCCTGCTCAATCGCGAACCTTGCCGCCGCGATGAGCGCCTCAGGGTCGCTGTCCGCGACGAACTCATCCAGCCGGTTGACTACTATCCTCCCGATCTTGTCGCGAACGGCGGCGCTGCCGAACACCTGCGCGACCATCCCGTCCAGAAGGCCTGGTTCGACCCAGTCTGTGAAGTGTTCCGACGCTACGATCGCCGGCTCTAGCGCGCTCCAGCCAGCAGCGTGGAAATGTCTGAAGGCGGCGACGTCATCCGCGACGACCCCGGCATTGATAAGCAACGCGAGGAGCTCGCCACCCTCGAGCTGCAGCTGCGTGACCGGCAACGGACCGTCCAGACCCAGTGTGGCGACGAGCTCTACCCGGTCCCGCGGAGTTGGGATCGTGCCGTTCGAATTCACGATGGCGGCTGCAGCCGCGACCTTGTCGACCGATGCCGCATCGTCGTCGACTCCGTCTGCGTCAACCTGAATAGAGCCTGCACTGAGGAGCAGGTGGGCAAGATGCTCGTCGATCGCGCCGACCTCCGCGAGGTAGGCCTCTAGGTTCACCAAGGACGCGCGGAAGAGTCGGGCACCGGCAAGTGCCGGCCACGTCGACACCGGGACCTCGGCCACCGTTTCAAGGGCACTACTGGGTGCGGCCCTTGCGATGAGCTTGGCCACGTGGTCCGCCGTCCAGGTGTCAGCGACGTCCAACAACACCGTTCGTAGGGTGTCCGCCGCTTCAATCGTGTGCTGGGTGTACTCGTCACCCTCGACAGCAGCCAGATACCGGGCCGGGTTGTTGAGACAATAGGCGTAGACCGCATCGCTCTCTCGGACGTGGTCCATGCTCACCGAGCCGGGGGTAACGAGTGCGGCGCGCAGGTTTGGCGCCGTCAGTTGGTACAGGCCATTTTCCACCAAATGCGACCTGAGCCCGTCTTGTACCTTCGCGAGATCCGAGATGCGGACGTTGGCGCGTTCGACAAGTGACGTCACCGCCCGGATTCGATCATCTGCCTGGACATCCTTGAAGGTCGACATTTCCTGATAATGCTCGCCGACGAACTCTGCGACAGCCCCTCCGAGGTCGTAGTTCTGCGTCGCAACAGCACCCTGTAGTGCCGCATCGACCAAGGGTACGCGGATGTCGCTGGACACCTCATCGCTTGTGACAAGGTGGGTAAATATGTCGCGCCACCCCCTAGCGCTAAGGCGCGTGGCTAGTGATGGGGACAACTTCCCGGTTGAGAAGTATGCGGAGAGAAACTCGCCCGCTTGAGTGTCGAAGTTGGAGACCACACGGCTGACCACGTTCTCGGCCAGGTCGCTTCGGTTCTCGAGGAGGTAGTCGACCACAGCGATGTTGTATGCGCTGACGGTGCGGGTGAACTCTTCTCCGACCTCGGAGATAAGGTTCCCGACCGCACCGGGGGTCGTGAACCTATAGTCGATGTCCATCGTGTTGGTCTGCACGCTCTGCACGACGAACGTGGCCACATCGACGCCGGCGAAGTCGCCGTAAAACTGTGCCGCGTAGAGTGCATAGTTGCGGTCGATGTAGCCCCGTTTCACCAGTTCACAGGCGAGATCGGAGTTCATCGTTTCGTCGACAATCGTACCGAACGGCAAGCCTATGTACTTCTTGTCTATATCGTCTGTGGGCGATCCGTCATCTGTGAGCTTGAACCTGTCGGCGCTGGCCAGGGTGCCAAAATCGGCGCCCTGTAGGAAAGTGACGTCGCGATCGTGCTGGTCGAGTCTTGCGCGAACCTCGTCCTCATCGATTTCCTCCCATCGATCAGCGTCGAAGGTCTCCGGGAACAGCCCATCGATCTGGGCCCGGTGGAGTGACAGCAAAATCGATCCGTTGCTGTCGGGATTGCGCGTGGCCTGCACGTCGATCCGCCCTGCTTCGGCGACCGCTGCCCAGAACGTCGGCGTGGACACCTGCTCGGACTTGAAGCCCTGTTCTGCCACGATAAAGCGCGGGTAGTAGCCATGTGAGCCGTACTGCTGCATCGCGGCCTCCGACACGGCACACAGGCGCGCTCCTAGCTCAGCTGCCAGCCCCGATTTCGCGTGTGCGCGACCACGGCCTTTTAAAATGTCTCGCTTGGCCGCCTCCGAAATCGAAACGCTCGTCCGCACCAGAATTCGGCGGTAGCGGTACAAGCTGTCCAGCCTGCTGCCCCGGCGCGAGATATTCTCAAAGTCCTCTAAGTGGAAGTTCTTGTACGCGACAAGGGCGAAGAGGCCGGTCGGCGTGAGGCCGGGGGCGGGCTTGTCAGATTCCAGCAGTCGCTCAGCGAAGACCAAATACTCGTTGCGCATGTTCACCAATAGGCGCATGTCTGTCGCGTACTGGGCGATGAGATCGACCAGCGGTCGATCGACGTTGGTGATCTTTGCGTCTGTTAGCAGGCCCCGCAGGAGGTCCCGCGCGTTGCGGTGCGAGATAAAGGGGACCACAGGGATCACGATGTCAAAGAACTTCGTTCGGTTGGCACGGATGGTCTCCGCGGCGGCCGCGTCGTCGCCCTCGGCGTTGGTGTCCGCACCGAGTTTCTCGAAGAGGCTGTCCCTGACCGCGTAGATGAACCGGAGCGGCTTGTCCTTCTCCACTCGCTTCGGTGTGCTGTTGAGGAGGGTGTTTAGCTCCCGCAGGGCCTCGAAGATATGTGGGTCCCCGAATCGATCGAGGTCTTCGAGGATGACGAAGTCGGGCGACTGTGCGTCGAAGTAGTTGACGATCTCGTCTAGGTACTTGTCGAAGTACGTGAGGGGGCGCTCGGTCAGCGACACCGCGGCCCCGACCGCGGACACGTCGGAGATGACTCGTCCGGACATCATTAGTCGGAGACCGGTCACAATTGTGACTGCCAGGACTACAAATACCATCCAGAGCGCCACACGCTGGATCCCGGGTTGTCCGTCACCTGCTCCGGCCAGGTCCGGAAGCCACCCCAGCAGTGCCAGAAGTAGACCTAAGAGGCCTACTCCCGTCGCGGCCTCAGCGACGGCTCGTCCTAGAGATGGCGGCGTCCTGCGGCTAAAGGTCGAGCCCCGCAGGGTCTGTGGCGATGCGCTGTAGATCAGTTGCTTCACCAGTTCCTTCTGGATGCGGTTGGTCGTCGAGTCGCCATCGCCCGGCGGTCCCAGGGTGGAGATTGCCAGCCGCAACGTTGTATTCTCGTGCGTGTCTTGAAACTGGTCGAGGATGCTCGACTTACCGGTCCCGTAGCGCCCGGTGAGCGCGATGTTGCGGTTTCGGGGGTCACCGACGGCCTCGTTCAGGCGCCTCAGGTAGGTCTTGTGCTGCGACTTGACGTAATGGGGCGCCAGTGACTCCAGCGAGACCTCAGCTGATCTGGCAGTGGGCGCGATAGCACTCGTTGCGGCGACAGGATCCCTCCCAGTGCTCATGAAATAGACCATGCCGTGGTCGCCGCGCCTGCGTCGGCGAGGACGGTTTCGATCGGCCTGCCCGTGCGGAGCCACTCCACTGCGGTGAGGCCGTCAAATGTGGTCGAGGGTGTGTTGAGCCAAGCGGCGACTGCCCAGCCATCGGCGGTGGTGTCCCGGAAACAGGCGAGTACTTTGCGGAGCTCAGGGATGATGTCGTCGCCGGCGAACTGGAACGTAGGGAAGGCCCAGTGTCCGTCGGCGGTCTTTGCTCCAAGGATCGTCATGCGACTGATTCGGTCGGCGATGGCCTGCCGGCTGACTGGTCTGCCGTTGCGTGACAGGAGCTTGCGTACTCCGTCGGTGTCATAGAACGGGCCAACGCTCTCGTCAGAGAGGTGCTGGCGAGGGACGCTGCCGACCATCTGCCGGGCTACGTCGTCGGGCAAGTCGAGCGGCGTTACGGCATTGCTTGCGTACTGAACCGCCCCGGCTTCCATGGAGGCTCTCAACCCACGGAGGATGAGAGTCATGGCAGCACCGAGGAAGTACCCGGACGAGCTTCGGGAGCGGGCGATC
>Ga0233363_1000959_pt1 | contig 11849 bp, 11 predicted proteins | sample ElkDunMinimDraft_18_FD_191534 | JGI IMG/M metagenome (GOLD analysis project Ga0233363, IMG submission 191534) | Fecal eukaryotic communites from dung pellets of Tule Elk in California, USA - Elk Dung C16 | ecosystem: Host-associated > Mammals > Digestive system > Large intestine > Fecal | place... | reverse complement strand
CTCGCCTCCCCCCCGGACGGACGCGGGCCGCTCTGGCGTCGCACCCGGCGCGTGGGCACGATGCCCATGCCCGAGCGGCACGCGGACGGGTGGGAAGCCGGACTCTCCCTCCTGCGGGGGGTGCTCCCGGTCTCGGACGCCGCGTGGCCCATGACGGTGGCGTGGCTGCTCTCCGCCCTTCGCCCCGACATCCCGCGCCCGATCGCGTACTTCACGGGGGAGCAGGGCACGGGCAAGTCCACGGCGGGGCGGCTGCTCCTGCGGGTCATCGACGGCATCGGGGCGGACCTGTGCGCGCCCCCCCGTACCGAGGACGATCTAGCGGTGGCCACGGCGGCCGGATGGGTCCTGGCCATGGACAATCTGTCGTCGGTGGCGCCATGGCTCTCGGACGCGCTCTGCCGGACAGTGACCGGCGACTCCATCATGAAGCGGGAGCTGTACAGCAATGACGACGTCACCCTCCTGATCTTCCGACGCCCGGTGCTGCTCACCGGCATCGACATCGGCGCCGTGCGCGGGGACTTGGCAGAGCGGATGCTCCCCCTCCAGCTGGAGGTCATCCCCGACACTGAGCGCCGGGCAGAGCGGGATCTGTGGGGGGAGTACCGCCGCTCGCACCCTCACATCCTGGGGGGGCTGCTCACCCTGGCCGCGCAGGTGTGGGAGCGGCTGCCCGAGGCGTCCCAGCAGCTGAAGTCCCGGCCGCGCATGGCCGACTGGGCAGAGCTGCTGTGGGCGCTGGATGACGTGACCGGGTGGGACACCCTTGGGAAGTACACGGGGGCTCAGGATGAGCTGATTGACGACGTGCTGTCCTCGGATCGGGTGGGGTCGACGCTGCTCGCATGGGCGACGTCGTCCGTCACCCCGGACCAGTGGGAGGGGGAGGTAGCGCAGCTGCTCGAGATCCTGCCCGCCCCTCTGGGGGACCAGCACTGGCCGCGTACCCCGGGCGCTCTGTCCGGGCGTCTGACGCGGGCCGCTCCCTCCCTCCGTAAGCGTGGCGTGGACGTCGCGCGGAAGCGGGTCAAGGGGCGTCGGGTCGTGACGATCACGGTCGACAGGACCGCCACCAGATAGACGGAGAGTAACGAAGGGCCTCGAGGGCGCACCCCTCGGGGCTCTTTCTCGTGTGCCCTCCAGGGTGACGCACTGGGGTGACGAGGGTGACGCACTTGCCCTCCAGGGTGACGCACTAGGGTGACGCACTTTCGGAGAGCGTCACCCTCTCTGACCTGGAGTCGTGTCCGATATGTCCGATCAGGGTGACGAGGGTGACGCATTTTTGCACCCTCTCTCTGTCCCAAAGAAGAAAGGAGAAAGAGGGGAGAGGGGCATGGGAGAGTAGCTGCAAAAGAGCGTCACCCTCGTCACCCTCGTCACCCTCTCCGGGCCCCGCTGCTGACTGCGCAGCGTGACCGATGGGGGGCGGTCCGGCTCTTGTCAGCGCGCGGTCTGTCGGTGGCCGGGGGCACACTCGATCCCAGCGGCGGTCCGGTGAGCAAGGGGAAGACCCGGACCGCCGCTTTTGCGTGTCCAGGGGGGAGCGTGGGAGTCACATCCCCCGGACCCTCCCGTCAGACGCCCTGAGAGGGGCACAGGGGCGCGCACCCCCCGTCTCGGCTGTAATCCACCCGGGGGCGACCCGATCGGGGCGCACGGTCCATCTGAGCGCGTGGACATGTGTTCGATCGAACGAAAGCCGAAGCGCGTGCGCGGACCGCCGGCCGGGCCACCAGCTCCCTCGAGGACGACCGGTCGTCCCCTCCCTACGCGCGCGTGAGAGCCGCTGGGGAGGTGGACCGACAGGGGCGGTGGCCAGCAGTTCACGCGCGAGGACCACAAAAACGCGCGGTGGACGTCGACCGGTCGACCCGTCTCCCTCGCGCGCGCACGCGAGGCTGAGACGAAGCGTCGCCCCAGCATGGCGTCTGGTGGCGTCCACGCAGGTGGGGTGCGCGTCGACGTCCTTCACGCCCTGGCCGTCGACGTCCTTCACGGGGTCGACCACCACGTCGACCGGTCGACCACCAGGGGTGGGGGTGCCTCCCCCCGGTGGGGTGCTGCTCACCGGGGAAGTGCTGGTCGTCGCTGTCCGCGCGACTCTGGGGGGTCCGCGACCTGGAAACCCGGGAGGGCGGCCAGGCGCTATACCCACCGTGGGGCCGCCCCCCTGGGGGAGGGATCTCTCCCCACCCCCCACGAACTTCAAAACCCGTACAGCTCGAGTGCTGCTATGACGTACCGGTGTCTCCGGACGACGGGGGAGGGGGTGCCCCCCTGCCCCCCGTGCGCAGGTCAGCGCCATACTTCCGTAACACGCGATGTCCTTCACGCCCTGGCCGTGACCGTTGACCACCGCCCTCCGTCCCCTTCCCCGGGGCGGAGGGCGGTGTCGTCCTGGCCGCCGTCGTCCTCGAGGCGGAAGCGCCGGCCGGGGGCGGGGGTTCGTCGTCGCCCTGGCCGTCGACCATCGACCCGTGCTCCCCCCGTCTCGGGAGCTGTACGGGTTCAAAAATCCGCGCTATCCCCCGGCGACGCGCGCGGACGGGGAGCACGGGTCCCCCTTCGACCGGGCTGGACTCGCGATGCCCCCTCCCCCTTCCCGGCCGCGGCCGCCGTCGCCCTCGAGGACGGGCACGCCCTGGCCGTCGTCGCCGTCGACCAGCTCCCCGCCGTCGTCCGGGAAAAAGGTGGTGGCCACCAAAAAAAAGCGCCGGGTGGTACCACCGACCCGACGCGGGGGGTGCACGGGTCACGAGGGGGAGCGTCGGAAGATCGATCCGCCCCCCGCGCGTAGGGGTGCTTCGTCCGGTCGAACTCCCGGGGCGGCCGACTGATAAAAACCGATAATTTCTCGCCCCTGCATGGCGACGTGTCCACGGTCATGGAGTGTCCTCGGGCTCTCCACGGTCATGGCGTATCCCTGGTGCCTCGCGCACGCACGCGCGTGGCGGGGGGGTTGCACGTTCAAACCGACGACGTTGTGCGCCGGGCGGGGGTCATGTTCCACCCGGGCGACAGACACCGTCCGTGGCGTCGGTGACTATCCGTGACGGCGGCCGGGGCGCGCTTCCCGATTCCTAACCTCCGATAAGTGAACCTTATCGGCGGTTGCTACAGCGGCTGCTACACAACGGGGCTCACGGGGAGCGACCGGAGCGCCCGGCGCCGGACCCCCTCACAGGGAGCGACCACTCACCGAACCGGACACAGCGGACATGGGCGTCATGACGCGCACGGCCGGTAAAAACCGGTAGAGGGGACGTCTCCCCCGACCCGGCTCGAGGGCGGCCACGCCCTGGCCGTCGTCGCCGTCGACCACCGTCGTCCTCGAGGGGATCCCCATTCGACTTTCTGAGCGGGAGCGTCCGCGTCTCACCGCGACGCTGTCCCGGGGTGGCCACCCCGGGATCCCGACGCCCCTCCCCCCTTTTTGGGGATCGCACGTGCGGACCGCCAGACCCGTACACGGTGGCAGCAGCAGCACCTACCCGGGGACGGCAGAGGGGGTGTGGGGGGAGTCCACTGCCACCCCCTCACACCCCCTCTCAGGGCCGAATACGCCCCTCCTGAGGAGACCTCGAAATCGGCCGTCTTCGCAGGTCATCCCCGAAGCACGGGGGCGAAACCGGTTTCGGGGGGCGCCGATACCGCGACGCCCCCCGAAACCGCCCTTCGTCCCCTACTTCCGGGCGTCCATCACCTTCTCCACGGCCGCCCACCGCACGCCCTTGGCACCCCCACAGCACTCCCGGATGGTCAGCTGCTCGGTCTTCACCCCGTGCGGCTTGAGCGCCGCGCTGAGGGTCGCGGACCGCTGGGCGACGTCTTCTTCTTCCGTCCACGCCCCGTACACGGCGGGCATGTACGCGGCGAGAGCATCCACCAGGCGGTGAGAGTGCACCCGGTCGGCACCCTCGGGCCACACGGCCACCAGGTGATCCACCACCGTGGACGTGTCGTGGGAGGCGGCCGTGTCCTCTCCGGCCGCGTGCCCGGTGAGTCGGCCGGCCGCGATGCGCAGCGCCCGCGCCCGGTCGGCGATCGTCTCCGACATGGGCCCGTCGATGTACGCGGACCGCACCACCAGCGCGTCGTCATCGACCCCTGCCAGGTACCCGATACCCCGGTCATGCTTGGTGAAGGTCGTGGCCCTGATCCCGTTCTTGTAGGCGCTGGTCCCGAGCACCATGTCGTTCTCGGTCTGCCCCATGACGCGCAAGCAGAAGCGGACGCCGATGCTCGAGGCCACCCCGGTGGGCAGACTGTCCGCGTCGGGACGCTGGGTGGCCAGGATCGGGATGATCCCCAGTGCCGGTCCCCGCTTCACAATCGCGGTGGCCAGCATCTTCGCCTCCTTCCCGTACTCGGGGTGGCTGAAAAGCTCCTGACATTCGTCCACGCCAAAGAGCAGCGGATGCAGCCCAAGGGCGCGGTCTGCGGAGAGATCCGGAGTGACCTTGTTCTCCGGGCACCGCTCCGGGGATTCCTTGGCTACCCGCTTGATCGTCTCCGCGCGCTTGACCAGCTCCACCGTGGCCACCTGCCGGAGCGACGCGAGAGCCTGCCCGATCGTCTCGTCATCGGCGCCGCTGGCGTACTCGTGCGCCACCCGCTCGAGGGGACCGCAGTCACCCGTGCCCTTCAGCTCGAAGATCCGGATCTCTACCCGCGGGTCAAGGGCCGCCCCGAGCAGCAGCACTCGCAGCGCGAAAGTCTTGCCCATCCGCGGCTTGGCCCCGATCAGCACCCCTTCAAAGATCAGCGGGACCCCGATCGGCCGGCCGCGCTGGTCGGCGCCGAAGGGGATCGGGGAGAAGATGTCGGCCGTCCCGGCTTCGGCCTTGGCCAGCGGCCACGGGGCTTGCTTGGCCTTCTCCATGGGCTCATCCCCCACCCACAGCACCAGGCGCCCGGTGTGCTCATGGGTGACGGGCTCGGGCCACACGCACCCGAGCGGGCGCCGCAGTCCCGAGGCGAGACGGTCGCGCCGCTCCATGACGTCGGTGGCCACGACCCCGAAGGGCAGATCTACTTCGGCGCGCCACCCGGGGCCGTCCCTGGTGATGGGGGAGACGAAGGCGATCTCGGCGCCCCCCTTGCCCTTGCCCTGGACTGCCTTGGTCACCTCTGAGATCCCCAGCGCCCCCAGCGCACGCAGGACGTGGTCCGAGGTCAGCTTGGCCACCGACGTGGGGGTGACTGCCCGGTCGATGATGGGTGCGTCGGGTCGCCGCCCGAGCAGCCCCAGGGCGACACCAGCAGCAAGCCCGCTCAGCCACGCCCCGGCCACGGCCACGCTCACCGCGCCCACCGTCACCAGCACGGGCAGCAGCACCAGCGACAGGATGACCCGGGCGCGCACCCGGGCGTCATGGCGGGTGGACAGCATCAGGTACCGCTGAGCGTCGCCGCCCCGGGCCCCGATGGTCCCCTCGCTCAGGGACACCTGTACTTCCCGGCCGGCCGCTTCACGCAGCAGCGGCCGGGCTTCCGCGTCGGTGACCCACCGGCCGTAGGCACCGACGACCCGCCCGGCGCCTCGAGGGGCGCGCCCGAGCAGCCGCAGAAGGTACAGGGGGGAGCGGGTCGCGTGGTACGCGGCGACGTGCCCGTAGTATCCGGCCACCCACCGTGCCAGCTGAGCCGCGTCGCTGCTGCTGCGCAGGTAGGCGGGGACGATCGGCCGTGCGGTCCGCTTCCTCTCGGCCAGACCGGCCGCCCACCCGATGCCCTCGGGCTTCCACCGGTCGACCTCCGCGTCGACCCTGCCGACGCCCTGGCCGTCGTGGACGATCTCAGCGTCTACGATCTCGGGCTCAGCCACGGGCGGAAGCGGCTCAGCCTCGGGGACGACCACGGTTGGATCGTCGTCGGCGCCGATCGGCCGGCCGGGGAACGGGATGATCTCGCCGCCGCCGCCGTGCGCGTGCGGGCCATGCGATGCTCTGGGCTCTGCCATGCTGGAAATGCCTCCTTGATGAGGTGGGGGCGGCGAGGGTCTGTGCAGGAAGCTCGCCGCCCCGTGGTGTGTCCGGGGGTCTACTGCTGGGTGTCGTCAGGGGCGTAGTCACACAGGATGGTCGCGGTGTACAGCTCGAGGGCGGTCAGCGTCAGGCAGATGCCCACGGCCAGTGCAGCGACCAGGGTCGACCAGGCGTCCCCGCGTGTGGCGCACACCAGGGCACCGATCAGCGACGCCCCCAGCACCACCCCCCGGCCGATCAGGTGCGGGGGGTCCATGTGGCGCACACCGTGGGCGGTGCGACGCACCAGGACGGCCGGGCTGAGCGCGCGAGTCGGGTCGGAATGCATGATCTCTCTCCTGAGTGAGTCGGGTGCGAATGGGGTGGTGGGGGAAGCTCAGACCGCGACGGGAGCGGCCTCGGGGGACTCCTGAGCGGTCATCTCGGCAGTGATGTCCAGCTGCCCGGGAAGGACCGCTTCGGTCCTCTCGTGGTGGATCGCAAGCACCCGCTTGGCCCTCTCGAATCCGAGCGAGAGGGCGTCCTGCACGCGGCTCACCGCCGGACTCTCGGGAAGGTCTTGAGAGTCGACCAGCGCGGCCAGGGCGTCGGCCAGCTGGGCATCGGTCATCCGGCGCGGGGACGGCTTCTCGGAAGTCTTCCGAGCAGCCGGGGGGACCCGCTTCCCCCGGTCGGGGCGAGACTCCCGGGTGGGCTTTTGGGGCTGCTCAGGGGCGGAAGTCCGCTCCCCCCGAGGGGCGTCCGTGGTGGGCGCCGGGGAGGCAGCAAGAGCCGCCCGAGCGGCCAGCAGCAGCACTGCCGGAGAGAGCGCCGGGGCACTCTCGGGAGACCCCTCGGGAAGCTCCTGAGCGGCCGTCTCCGGGGTCTCCTGAGTGCGGAGGGAGGGGGCGCGCTCCCCGCTCGGGAGAGTCCACGGGTCGGCGCTCGAGACGCCGTCCTGCACTACCGAGATGAGGTAGGCGGTAGCCGCGGCACCGACCGGCCCGAGAGTGTGCCCGAGCAGCGCCCCGGCCGCAGTCAGGTCCATGGTCGACGGCCAGTGCCCCACGGCATTCAGGACGATCGACGCCCCCAGCGCCCCCAGCTCTACGCGGGTGGCCCGGTGGTCAAGGTCGCCGCCAGCGGACCGCAGACGCGCGCGGAGGATGATGATCCCGGCGACGCCTCCGATCAGGGCGGGCTCGAGCAGCCATGCGGCGGCGGCGAGTGGACTCCCCTCGGGGATGCTGAGCAGCGTCACGAGACCGGCTTGGACCCCGGCCGCGCTCCATGCTCCGAAGGCCACCAGGACGGGCAGCAGCACCACCAGAGCGATGGTCTGGGTACTGGCGACACGCTGGGCGCGCGCCTCTCCGGACTGGTAGATGTCGTGCCGCGTGGTGGCGATCTCTCCGGCCAGGGTGGCGCGGCGGCGGATGCGGTCCTGTGTGGCCTTGGCCTTTCGCTCAGCCCTGGTCCCGGACACCTCTCCCCGGACAGTGGCCAGCAGCTCCCGGCGCATGAGCTGGGCACGCAGCTGCTCGGGGGTGCGGCCGGCGACGGCCGGGGTCTCGGATGCGGTGGTGGTCATCGGGTGTCCCCTCGTGCCGGGATGCGGCGGGCGGTGGTCAGAGCAGCGGAGTCCAGGGCGAGAGCAGCAGCGGCCAGAGGCCACGCGGCCAGTCGCAGCAGCAGCACCACCAGGGCGAGCAGCAGGACGGCCAGCAGGCGCCCCGGGCCGGTGGCGGTGATCAGGTCGGCCGTGCTCACAGGGCCGACCCCACAGCGATGATGAAGGCGGTGACCAGCAGCCATCCGACGTGCCACGCCTGGTCAAGGGCGTAGGCGCCGGTCCCCAGGTGCGGGGCGTCATCGTGCCCGGGGCGGGGGGTGCCCAGCTGGTAGAAGGGGGTCAGCCGCAGTCGCGCGGCCAGGGCGGCGAGTGTGGTGCGGCGGTCGGCCCAGTAGTGCGACACGGCGTCGACGCTCAGCCCCACCACCAGGGCGACAGGGGAGAGCGTCACGGTGGTGAGCAGCACCAGAGCGAGCAGCACCAGGGCCTTGACCACGGTCAGCGAGGCGACGTGTCCGGCGCACGCCCATCGGGCGTGGGTGCCGTCCCCTCCCTTCGCTCCGGCCTGGTGGCAGGTCTGCACCCAGTGGTCTCCCACGCTGTGCGCCGCGTACAGGACGACGAAGGTCGCGGCCAGGGTGGCGGGGTCTGCGGATGCGATCATCAGGTGTCTCCTGTGAGTGAGAGATGAGCCCGGCCGGGGTGGTGCCCCCGGCCGGGCGTTCGTGTCAGTAGCGGACGTCCACCCGGGCGACGGTGTCATCGGTGAAAGCGCGCTGCTCGTGGGCGTAAGCGCGGTCCTCGGGCACGTGGCGGATGACCTCGACTCGGCCGCTCTTGTAGTAGATGGTCACGGTGACGGTGGTGCTGGACTTCCTGGCCATGGGTGTCTCCTTGTGGTGGTGAAGCGGACCGGGTGGTCCCCGCGCCCCACCCGCAGGACGGGCGGGTGGGACACGGGGGCCGACCGGTCAGGCCAGGTGGTCGGCCGCGGCCTCGAGGATCGGGCGGTGCCCGGGGTACAGCCCCCCGTGCGGCTCGAGGGCGGCGACCAGGTCCTCGAGCGTGGTCATCGGCCACCACCGCGCGTCCGCCGCGTCATCAGCGGCCACGGCGGCCACGACGTCGGGGAGCGTGTAGAGGGCGGCCGTGCTGCACACCCACGCGTGGTCGGTGGCCCTCCAGTCATCGACGTAGCCGCGGGACAGGATCGCCGCGGGCCGCTGCTGGGTCAGATCCACACCAGTCTCTTCGCGCAGCTCCCGGACGGCCGCGGCCGACGCCGTCTCGCCGGGGTCCACCATCCCCCCGGGAAGCGCCCACTGCCGGACGTCGCCGCGCAGGATGAGCAGGACACGCCGGGTGGCGCCGGTCCCAGCGATCAGGACGGGATCAGCGGCCTGATTCTCGCCCCACGACCCGAGATTGCGCCCCTTCCTGCCGGTGCGGCCGACGGGGTTGAGCGGCCACCCGGCGCTGTCCAGCTGGAAGGGCACCAGCGCCCGAGCCTGCCGACACGACCAGTCCGCGACCTCCTGCGGGGTGGCGACCGGGTCGGTGATCCAGACCTCGGTCTCCCCGGCCAGGGCGTCGGCGCGCAGCTCGGGCGGGGTGATGTCCTCGGGGGAGTAGGTGGTCCACGGGGTGTCCCAGGACTTCGGGCCGGCGGGGATGAGCGGCTTCATGACGTGGCCTTTCGCAGTGCTCTGGATAAGCGCCGGCCACTTCCCTGAGAGAGGGGAGTGTGCCGGTCGTGCATGGCCATAGTAAGCACATGGTGTGTACATAGGCAAGCGAGCATGGCATGATCTTCCTGAGCACACACCACACCCACGGGAGGTACACACGATGGCCATCACAAAAGCGCGGCGCGTGGTCATGTCGGATGAGCTCTGGGAGGCTCTGGGCGTGGCCACGGAAGGGGACCCCGAGACGAATCGCAGCAGCGCGATCCGCCAGCTGGTGCGGTGGTACGTCGGAGAGCCGGGAGCAGAGCTGCCCGTGCGTCCGAGTGACGCACGAGGCTCACGCCCCCGCACGAGGCGGAAGTAGCCACACCCGGTGTCCTGCACCCGGCCGTTATGTCCAGCCCGGGGTTTACGATCGCCTGAGCAAGCACGCAGCAGCGGGAGGGGGGGGAAGTGGCGTTGGCGCGCCACCCCCCCAGGACCGCACGACACAGGAGAGCACCCATGGACGGATACGTCACTGAGAAGGAAGCCGCCGCACTGCTGGGCGTGAGCGTCGACACGCTCCGACGCCTTCGGAAGACGGGCACGGGCCCGGTCTCCGCGCGCTTCGGGCGGTGCGTCCGATACCCGCGTGCCGCTTTTACCGCGTGGGCGGAAGCGCAGCACGTCCCGGCCGGGGCCTAGAAAGCACAGCGCCCCCGCCCTAGGCAAGCACGCCGGGCGGGGGCAGGAGGTGCACCTCATCCCCATGAGCAGCTTCGGCGTTGGCGCGCCGGTAGCTGCTGGGGTGTGTCTCTGCTGGTCATCGGCTTGTCGAGAGCATTACCAGAGCAGAGGAGACAGACGTCAGTGTCGCATACGCGAGACACAGATGGACTCAGGAGGGGGGAAACTTTTGGGCACATCACACCCACCCAAAACGCCCCCCGCAGTAGCCCTGACCAGGGCATAAGCCCCGGGCGACAGCAGCAGAAAAGTTTCCCCGGGAGCGCCCGAAGCACGCACCACAGCATCGCCCGGTGGCTCATTGCACAGGGGTACCACGTGCACCCGCTCGTACCGGGCGGGAAGTTCCCCCCGGCCGGGTGCCTGCCGTGCCGGAAGTTGGCCGACGGGAAGCCGAACCCTCAGTACGTCCCGCACGAGATCAGCGACTGTTCGTGCATCGCGGCCGGGGGCATCTGCCACGGGGTGCGCGCCGCTACCTCCGACCCGGCCACGGTCGATCGCTGGTGGGCGGAGAACCCGAGGTACGGGGTGGGGGTGGCCACCGGCCCGAGCAACTTGGTCGTGGTCGACCTGGACTGTCACCGGGCCGACCCGCCCGAGGACATCACGACCTTCCTCCCCGGGGTCACCCTGCCCGAGGACCTGGTGCCCGCGTCCATCTGGCACGGAGAGGACACGCTCGCTCTCCTGTGCGAGATCCGACGCGCTGAGCTGCTGACCCTCTGCCCCACCACACTCGCTATCGAGACCCCGTCCGGGGGCAAGCACTTGTGGTACCGGGTGGCGGACGGCCGGGAGTGGCGCCCGAACGGGATGGGGGCGCTCGGGTGGCAGGTGGACATCCGTGCCGGGTGGTCCTACGCCGTGGCCCCCGGGGTCACCACCAGCGCGGGGACGTACACCAGGATCTCCGACACGCACACGCCCGAGCAGCTGCCCACGTGGCTAGCCGCTGAGCTGACCCGGGTCGGTCTGCGGAAGCCCCCGGCCGGGGCGCCCGCCCCCCGCCGGCCTCGAGCAGCATGGCGCTCCCCCGACATCGGTAGCCGTGGGTACGTCGCCGCGGCCGTCTCCCGGGAGCTGGATGCCGTCGCCTCGTGTCGGAGCGGGATCAGCGACCAGCTCACCAAGTCGGCTTTCTCCCTCGGACAGCTGGTGGGCGCCGGGCTGCTGGACTCCGGCGCCGTCCACCAGGCGCTCACCGACGCAGCAGCGGCGGCCGGGGTCGACCCCGGCGAGAGCAAGGCCCAATCCACTATCAGTCGATCGATCGAAGCAGGTGCGTCCAAGCCGCGCCGAATCGGAGCGCAGGCATGACCACGACCAGCACCGCCGCGACCGTGCACGACATGACCTCTCACCTCCCCGAGGGGAAGCCGAAGGGGGAGGGGGAGGAGAAGGGCCCGTCTCAGTCGACCGTGCTTCTCCAGATGGGACAGGAGGGGTACCGCTACGTGCACGACGGCGTCCACGTCTACGCCGTTGAGATCGACGGACCGGCCATCGCACGGCCGCTCAAGGGCACGGGCGGTCTCCGGCAGGCACTCACCCGCCGGTACGCGGTGAAGACGGGCAAAGCCCCATCACAGGGGTCACTCACCGACGCGGTAAGCACCCTCGAGGCCCTGGCCGACGTCACGGACCCCGTAGAGCTCTCCCTGAGGGTGGGCGCGGACGCGGACTCCCCGCACGCGACGTGGCTGGATCTCGGCCGCGCCGACGGGCAGTCGGTGTGCATCGACCCGACCGGATGGGCACTCGCCTCCCCCCCGGACGGACGCGGGCCGCTCTGGCGTCGCACCCGGCGCGTGGGCACGATGCCCATGCCCGAGCGGCACGCGGACGGGTGGGAAGCCGGACTCTCCCTCCTGCGGGGGGTGCTCC
>Ga0233363_1000955_pt1 | contig 11919 bp, 13 predicted proteins | sample ElkDunMinimDraft_18_FD_191534 | JGI IMG/M metagenome (GOLD analysis project Ga0233363, IMG submission 191534) | Fecal eukaryotic communites from dung pellets of Tule Elk in California, USA - Elk Dung C16 | ecosystem: Host-associated > Mammals > Digestive system > Large intestine > Fecal | place... | reverse complement strand
GGACCTACCACCGCCGACGCCGCCAAGACCGGCTCGGCCGCTTGACCCCCATCGAGTACGAGACAATCATGACCACGCCAGCCACTCAGGCTGCGTAACCCAACCTGTCACCTGATCGTGCAGCAGGCCCGCCTTCCTCTTCAGGAGAGGGTTTCCGATATGTGGTCGTTAATTCTCGAATCCGCGCCTTGGGTTGCGACTGCTCTGGCCGGCGGGATATTCGGCCATGTCTTTTGGCGGTGGTTCGATCGCCGGATGCCGGATGGCTGGCGGCCGACGCTGGCGGTCATCGGAATCCTCATTGCGATCTTCGGTGCATCGCTCACTGCCCTGGCTCTGCTTCCCGAATCGAAGCAGATCACGGGTCTATTTGTCGCTCTATCTGCAGCCTCCCCGCTCTTCGCGGTCTTGGCGATCGCCAGGAAGGCGCGTCATTCGGTTAGCGTGCGCCTGGAACGGAACGGCGCGAATGATGATCAGATCGACGCGTAGATGCAGGGAAACGCTCACCAACCTCGTCGATCGCGCCCGGGCCAACGCAAAGTGCGGGCGCGCGGTGCGGATTTCGCGGCGTCAGTCCTCGAACGTCGTCACCTCGGTCTCCTTGACGCTCGCCCATACGGAGACGCCCTCGTGCAGGTCGAGCGCGGCGACGGCTTCTCGCGTCACGTCGGCGACCAGAGGTACCTCGCCCCGCAGATGCACGCGGACGGCGTCGCCGTGCGGGACGAGGCTCACGATCCGCAGCTGCCAGAGGTTGCGCGCGGACGTGACGGGCTCTTCGCGGAAGAGCGTGACCGCGGTCGGGCTGAAGGTCCGGTACGTGTCGCCGTCGCGCATCAGGTTGCGTCCCATCAGGTGCGCGACGTAGTCCGTACGGGGCCTGCGGGAGATCTCGTCGGGCGTGCCGGTCTGGGTGAGCCGGCCCTCCTCGATGACCGCCACCCGGTCCGCGAGCACGAACGCGTCGAGCGGGTCGTGCGAGACCAGCACCGTGACGCCGCCGAAGTCGCGCACGTGCTGGCGCAGGAACGCGCGCACCTCCGTCGTCACCGATACGTCGAGCGCGGACGTCGGCTCATCGAGGAGTAGCAGGGCGGGATCACAGGCGAGCGCCCGTACGATCGCGATCCGCTGGCGTTGACCGCCGGACAACCGGGAGGCCTTGCGAGCCGCGAGGTCGGCAAGCCCTGTACGGGTCAGGATCTCGTCGGCGCGCTCCCGGGCAGCGCGGCCACGCCGCGTACGGGACACCGAGGCGGCGCCCACGTGGTGGCGAAGGCCGAACGCCACGTTGTCGCGGACCGACAGGTGCGGGAACAGCAGCGGGTCCTGGAAGACCATCGTCAGGTCACGCTGGGGAGTCGGCGTCCGTACACCCGACGCCGTGTCCTCCAGGACGGCATCGCCGAGGACGACGTTGCCCTCGTCGAGCGATGTGAGCCCCGCCAGGGCGCGCAGCAGCGTGCTCTTGCCGGCGCCGTTGGGGCCGACCAGCGCGAGGACCTCGCCGGGCGGCACCGCGAACGCGACCTCGGCGGTGAACGTGCCACGACGCAGCCGCAGCCTCGCGTCGAGCCCAGTCACGCCTGCCCCGCCCATGCGCGGCCGGTCCACGACGAGCGCAGCGCCACGAGCACCGCGACGCTGATCCCCAGCAGGATCACGCTCAGCATGATGGCCGTGTCGGCGTCGGACTGCATCGCGCCGTAGATCTGCAGCGGCATCGTGCGGGTGACCCCGGGGACGCTCCCGGCGAACGTGATCGTCGCCCCGAACTCGCCGAGCGCTCGTGCCCACGCCAGTGCCGCGCCCGCGGCGATCCCGGGTGCGGCGAGAGGCAGGGTGATCCGCCAGAACGTGACGAGCCGGTGGGCGCCGAGCGTCGCCGCCACCTCGTCGTACCGACGGTCGGCCGTCCGCAGCGCGCCCTCCACACTCATCACGAGGAACGGGAGCGCGACGAACGACTGGGCGAGGACGACCGCCACGGTCGTGAAGGGGATCGTCACCCCGAAGGCCTCGTCGAGCCACCGACCGAGAACGCCCTGCCGCCCGAACACCATCAGGAGGGCGACACCACCGACGACCGGCGGGAGGACGAGCGGCACGTTCACGAGCGCCCGAACGACGCTGCGTCCGTGGAACTCCGTACGGGCGAGCACCCACGCCAGCGGCACGCCGAGCACGAGGCACACGGCCGTCGCGATCGTCGACGTGACCAGGCTGAGCCTGAGGGCGTCCAGGATCTCCGGCTTGCCGAGTCGTTCGAGGAACGTGCCCCAGGGGGCGCGCACCAGCAGCCCGCCGAGGGGAAGGAGCAGGAGGAGGAGACCGATGACGGACGGGACGACGAGCGTGACCGGCACGCGGCCGAGCGCGGCAACGCTGGCGCCGCTGCGCGTGCTCATCGCCCGGCCCGGACGGTCATGCGGCGGGCCCGAACCCGTGCTGCGCGAGGACCTTCTGCCCCTGCTTGCTCGTGACGAGGTCGACCCAGTCGCGACCGAGGTCGGCGCCCTGGGAATCGACGAGGACGACGATCGGATCGACGTTGACGACCTCCGAGGCGTTCTCCGCCTCAACCGTCTCGACGTCGTCGCCGGCCGCCTGCGCGTCGGAGCGGTAGACCAGCCCGGCGTCGACCTCGCCGAGCGTCACCTTGGTGAGGACGCCTTTCACGTTCTGCTCCTCGGTCGTCGGCTTCGCGGTGTTGCCGTCGAGGGCGAGCAGGCGCTGCGCGGCGTCGCCGCACGGTGATTGCGGCACGCACACGGCGAACGTGGCGCGGCCCAGATCCTGAACGCCGCGGACCTTGCCGGGGTTGTCGGGCGGGGTCGCGATGACGAGGGTGTTGCTCGCGAAGAGCACGGGGTCACCGTCGGCGGCGTCCGCCTCGACGACCTTGCGCATCGTCGTCTCGTCGGCGGTCGCGAGGACGTCGGCGGGTGCGCCCTGGATCACCTGCTCCGCGAGCACGGCCGAGGAGTCGTACGTCAGCCGGACGTCCACCCCGTCGTGCTCCCGCTCGAACACCGTCTCCAGGTCGTCGAAGGCCTCGGTGAGCGACGCCGCTGCCAGGATCGTGAGCGTACGGTCCTGCGTCCCGCCGTCGTCGTCAGCGCCGCCGCAGGCGGTGGCAGCCATCAATGTGAGGAGGGCGGCGGACAGGAGGAGCGGCGAACGGCTCATCGGCCGACCTCCAGGGTCACGTTGGTGGCCTTCACGCCCGCGACCGCGACCACGCCCACCTCGAGCCCGAGGTCGCTCACGGCCTCGGCGCTGACGAGCGAGACGATCCGGTAGGGACCGCAGCACAGCTCCACCTGCGCCATGACGGTGTCGGCGACGACGCGGGTGACGATGCCGCGCAGCTGGTTGCGGGCGCTGCGGGCGTGGGCGCGCACGGGATCGGAGGGCGCGTCGGCGAGCTCGACCGCGAGCGCCGCGAGATCGCGCCCATCCACGGCGGCGGCGCCGCTCGGAAGGCGGACTGGAGAGAACCGCCCCTGGTCGGCCCATCGGCGCAGCGTGTCGTCACTGAGTCCGAGGAGCTCGGCGGCTTCGGCATAACGGTACGCGGGCACGGAAGCAGACTAGCCGAATCCGCCGTACGAGCGGGCAATCTATGCCGATCTGGTCCGTACGTGCGGGAGCAGGCTCGACGGGCCTCCGCCGGCGCTGGGGGTGCCTGGGAGAATGGTCGGGTGAGCAGCACCGAGCCCTCCCCACCGCCGGCACCGACCCCGCCGCCGGAGCCGGACCAGACGCCGACGAAGCCTCGGTCGACGTACGGCAACCCGGCGTTCGCCGACATCGCCCGCTCGATGGGCGTCATGGCCGTGATCGTCGTGGGGCTCTTCGTCGTCGGACAGTTCTTCTGGGGCAACACTCCGGACGAGCGCCCAGCGGTCGAGTACGAGAACACCGTCAAGGGTGTCCGTGAGACCGCGCCGTACCCGGTCTACGCTCCGGCGTCGCTGCCCGACGGCTGGCGCGCGAACGGTGTCACGTTCAAGCCCGGGGAGTCGGGACGCTGGCACCTCGGCGTCCTCACCGACGACGACCGCTACATCGGCGTCGAGCAGGCCCTCGACTCCACTCCGCGGATGATCGAGACCCACGCACCCGGCGTCGAGCAACGCGCCGATGTCGAGGTCGCCGGCAAGACGTGGCAGCTGTGGACGGGGGATGGGGAGACCACCTTCGTCCGGGAAGAGGGCGACATGACGGTGCTCGTCACCGGTCCCGCCCCCCGCGAGGACATCGAGCGCTTCATCGGGCTGCTCTCCACGGGGTAGCCCGCTGGGTCACTCTGCGCCGGCGCCTGCGTCGTCGCGCTGAGCAGCCCGCTGCTGGGCCCGCTCAAGTCGGGCGCGTGCCCCGTCGAGCCACTGCTGACAGATCGCGGCGAGCTCTTCTCCGCGTTCCCACAGGGTCAGCGACTCCTCGAGCGTCGTCCCCCCGGCCTCGAGCCGAGAGACGACCTCGGCGAGCTCCTCGCGTGCATGCTCGTACGGCACCTCCGGGGTCGTGCCGGGGTCGTCGGCGCTCGGGACGGTCATCAGGACTCCTCGTCGGGATCGGTGAGGTCGGCGTGCGGGGCAGGGGTGGTGGAGAGCGTACGGAGAGCGACGTGGCCGTCGACCACCCGGAGTGCCACCTCGGAGTCGGGGGACAGCTGGGCGATCGACGTGACGACGGTGCCGTCGGCGGTCTGCGCGACGGCGTAGCCGCGTTCGAGCGTCCGCAACGGTGACAGGGACCGCACTCGGGCCAGCTGGGCGGTGGCCTCGTGGTGCGCGAGGTCGAGACGGTGCCCGAGGGACCGGCGAGCCCGCCCCAGGAGCTCGTCGACCCGGGCGGTCTGCTCGTCGAGGAGTGTGGTGGGGCGGGCGACCGCCGGCCTGCTCCGGATCGCGTCGAGCCGATGCTGCTCGCGGCGCAGGCGCTGGTCGACCGCGTACCAGGAGCGCCGACGCAGCTGGGTCAGGTGCTGCAGCTCTTCGGCGACGGCCGGGACGACCCTCTTGGCGGCATCGGTCGGCGTCGACGCACGGACGTCGGCGACGTGGTCGAGCAGGGGCACGTCCGGCTCGTGGCCGATCGCGCTCACCACCGGCGTACGGGCAGCCGCCACGGCGCGCACCAGGCCCTCGTCCGAGAACGGCAGCAGGTCCTCGACGGAACCGCCCCCTCGGGCGATCACGATGACGTCGACCGACTCGGCGGCGTCGAGCGCGCGCAGGGCCGTGATCACCTGGGCGGCAGAGGAGCTCCCTTGCATGAGGGCGTACGCGACCTCGAACTCCACGCCGGGCCAGCGGAGACGCGCGTTCTCCAGGACGTCGTGCTCGGCGGCCGAGCCCTTGCCCGTGATCAGGCCGATGCGGCGGGGGAGGAACGGCAGCGGCCGCTTGCGGGCGGCGTCGAAGAGGCCCTCGGCGGCGAGCAGCTGTCGACGCTGCTCGATGCGGGCGAGCAGCTCTCCCATGCCGACCGGGCGGATCTCGCGCGCGTTGAGAGACAGGGTCCCGTTGGTCGGGTAGAAGTCGGGCCGGGCGTGGACGACCACCCGGGCACCCTCGGTGATCGGGATCGACGACCGTTCGAGCACGATCCGGCGGCAGGTGACGGACATCGAGATCTTGGCGTCCAGGTCGCGCAGGGTCAGGAAGCACACGCCCTGCCGCAGGGTGAGCTGGGCGATCTCGCCCTCGATCCACTGCGCGCCGAGACGTGCGATGTAGTCGCCCATCAGCTGGGAGATCACGCGCAGCGGCGCGGGGGAGTCAGGGGTCGTCTCGAGCGCCATGCGGCAACCCTAGGCGCAACGGCCGACAGTGGACGGCGACGGCGCAGGACCTGTGGAGGACTCCCCTACGATGGGGGCATGGCTTCGGACACCGTGACCCTCGGCATGCCCGCGCTCAGCGCGGACCGCGATCTCCTGCTCGCCGCGCCACGCGGCTACTGCGCAGGTGTGGACCGCGCCGTGATCACGGTGGAGAAGGCGCTCGACCTCTACGGCGCGCCGGTCTACGTCCGCAAGCAGATCGTCCACAACAAGCACGTGGTGCAGACGCTCGAGCACCGCGGGGCCGTCTTCGTCGAGGAGCTCGACGAGGTCCCGACCGGCGCCACCGTCGTGTTCTCCGCGCACGGCGTCTCGCCGGCCGTCCACGAGGACGCCGAGGCACGCGGGCTCAAGACCATCGACGCGACGTGCCCGCTGGTGACCAAGGTGCACCACGAGGCGAAGCGCTTCGCCCGCGAGGACTACCGCATCCTCCTCATCGGCCACGCCGGTCACGAGGAGGTCGAGGGCACGCACGGCGAGGCCCCCGAGGCGATCACGCTCGTGGAGACGGTCGCCGACGTCGAGGCGCTGTCGTTCCCTGAGGGCACCAAGCTCTCGTGGCTCTCGCAGACCACGCTCAGCGTCGACGAGACGATGGCGATCGTGGATGCGCTCCGCGAGAAGTTCCCGCAGCTGGAGGACCCGCCGAGCGACGACATCTGCTACGCGACGCAGAACCGTCAGCTCGCGGTCAAGGAGATCTCCGAGGGCTCGGACCTGATGATCGTGGTCGGCTCCGCGAACTCGTCCAACTCGGTCCGGCTCGTCGAGGTCGCGCTCGAGGCCGGCGCCAAGGCCTCGTACCGGATCGACGACGTCAGCGAGATGCGCGAGGAGTGGCTCGAGGGTGTCGAGAAGGTCGGCGTGACGTCCGGCGCGTCGGTGCCGGAGGAGCTCGTCGAGGGAGTGCTGGCGTTCCTCAACGAGCGCGGGTTCCCGACGGCGACTGCGGTGCACACGGCCGAGGAGAGCCTCATCTTCGCCCTCCCGCCGGAGCTGCGCCGCGACCTGCGCAAGGCCGGCCAGCCTTCCTGACTCCCTCGGACGTCATTCGTCCGCGCCCCGTCCGCGATGTGAAGGGTTCGGGTCGGTTCCGCGTGCCGGAAACCGGCCGCAACCCTTCACATCGCGGACGAGACGGGACCGGGACCGGTCAGGCGCGGGCGTCGTCCGGCAGGCCGGCGAGGTGCAGGCCCGACCGGACCTTGTAGCGCTTGTTCACGTTGATCAGCACGGCCGTGAAGGGCTCGAGCTGACGAGCGATCCGCAAGGCGCCGGCGTCGATGCCCCGCAGGCCGCTGACCGTACGGGCGAGGTCGGCGACGAGGTCCTTCGCCTCTGCGTCGTCGCTGCAGACCAGCACGTCCTCGTGGGACAACGGCTCGGGCGTCTTCCAGAGCGAGAGCGCCGCCACGTGGTGGAAAGCGCCGACGACCTTCGCCCCCGGCACCGCGGCCTGCGTCAGCTCGGCAGCCGACTCCGGGAGCGTCAGCCCGTACGGCCCGGCCGCGTCGAACGCGAGCGGGTTCACGCAGCTGATGACCGTCTTGCCGTCGAGGAGCGCCGCGAGGTCGGCGACCAGCTCCACGTACCCGTCCCACGGCACGGCCAGAAGGACGATCTCGGCACCCGCGGCGGCGTCGGCGTTGGTCGCGCCGGACAGCGTCCCGGTGCCCCCGTTCTCGGCGACGCGCGCAGCGATCTCGTCAGCCTTCTCGGTGGCACGCTCGGCGGAGCGCGACCCGATGACGACGGTGTGGCCCGCGAGGGCGAAGCGGTACGCGAGTCCGCGGCCCTGGGGCCCGGTCCCGCCGACGACGGCGATGGTGTGAGTCATGATGTCCTTCGGTCAGGCAGTGTTCCGCAGCAGGACGCATCGTCTCACGCAGCACGGAACGCGATTACGATGAGGCGATCATGACGAGCGACCGCGAGATCCGACGGGCGCTGGCCCGTGCAGAAGCCGGGAAGACCCTGGACCACGACGAGGCCGTGGCGCTCGCGTCGGCGCGCGGCGACGACCTCGTCCGCCTGAGCGCCATCGCCACGCGCGTCCGTGACGCGGCGATGGAGTCCGCGGGCCGCCCCGGCGTGGTCACGTACTCCCGCAAGGTCTTCATCCCGGTGACCCGGCTGTGCCGCGACCGGTGCCACTACTGCACCTTCGCGACCACGCCGAACCGCGTCGAGGCCCCGTTCCTGTCGCCCGACCAGATCCTGGCGATCGCCGCCCAGGGTGCGGCCCAGGGCTGCAAGGAGGCGCTCTTCACGCTCGGCGACCGCCCCGAGGACCGCTGGCCACAGGCCGAGGAGTGGCTGCACGAGCACGGGTACGACGACACGCTCTCGTACGTGCGCGCGATGGCGATCCGGGTGCTCGAGGAGACCGGTCTGCTCCCGCACCTCAACCCTGGCGTGATGTCCTGGGCGGAGCTCCAGCGGTTGCGGCCGGTCGCGCCGTCGATGGGCATGATGCTCGAGACGACGGCGACGCGCCTGTGGTCGGAGCCCGGGGGCCCGCACTACGCCTCGCCGGACAAGGACCCCGCGCTGCGCCTGCGGGTGCTGGAGGACGCCGGCCGCATCGGCATCCCGTTCACGACCGGCATCCTCGTCGGGATCGGCGAGACCGTGTCGGAACGGGTGGACGCCCTCTTCGCGCTGCGCCGCATCGCCCGGACGTACGGGTCGGTGCAGGAGGTGATCGTCCAGAACTTCCGTGCCAAGGACGACACCGCCATGCGCAACGAGCCCGATCTCGGCGTCGAGGAGTACCTCGCGACCGTCGCCACCGCGCGTGTCGTGCTCGGACCGTCGGTCACCCTCCAGGCTCCGCCCAACCTCTCGGACCCGTCCTCGATCGCGCCGCTGCTCGCCGCGGGCGTCGACGACTGGGGTGGTGTCTCGCCGGTGACTCCGGACCACGTGAACCCCGAACGCCCCTGGCCGCAGATCGACGACCTCGCGTCGTGGACCGCCGAGTCCGGGCTGCAGCTGTCCGAGCGGCTCACTGCGCACCCGCGTTTCGTCCGCGAGACGTTGGCGGGGGAGCGGCCGTGGTTCGACACCCGACTGGTCCCGCACGTGTCCGCGCTGGCCGCTCCTGACGGACTCGCCGACCCGCAGGCCCCCGTGGTCGGACGGCCGTGGCAGGACCCGGAGACGCCGACCGAGGCCAGCGGACGTACAGAGCTGCACGTGGAGGTCGACACCGTCGGCCGCAGCGCGGACCGCCGCAGCGACTTCGACGGCGACGGGCTGGACGGTGCCGGCGTGTACGGCGACTGGGAGGAGGTACGTGAGCACGCCTCGCGCACCTCGGTGTCCGTCGGGCTCCCGTCCGTCCCGGAGCGCCTCGACGCTGACGTCCGTACGGCCCTGGCACGCGCCGAGTCTGCGCCGGGTGCGCTGTCGGATGCGGAGTACCTCGCGCTGATGACCGCCGAGGGGCCGGCGCTCGACGCGGTGTGCGGGCTCGCCGACGACCTTCGCCGTGACGCGGTCGGCGACGACGTGACGTACGTCGTGAACCGCAACATCAACTTCACCAACGTCTGTTACGTCGGCTGCCGCTTCTGCGCCTTCGCTCAGCGCAAGTCCGACGCCGACGCGTACACGCTCTCGCTCGAGCAGGTCGCCGACCGGGTCCGCGAGGCGGAGGCGCTGGGCGCGACGGAGGTCTGCCTCCAGGGCGGCATCTCACCCGACCTCGGCCCCTCGGCGTACGCCGACATCGTGCGGGCCGTCAAGCAGGCGGCACCCGACATCCACGTGCACGCGTTCAGCCCCATGGAGGTCGTCACGGCGTCGGCGAAGGCGGGGCGCTCGATCCGCGACTGGCTCACCGAGCTGCGTGAGGCGGGGCTCGACACGATCCCCGGGACCGCGGCGGAGATCCTCGACGACGACGTGCGCTGGGTGCTCACGAAGGGCAAGCTCCCCGCCGCGCAGTGGATCGAGGTCGTCGAGACCGCGCACGCGCTGGGCATCCGGTCGAGCTCGACGATGATGTACGGCCACGTCGACAACCCGCGCCACTGGGTGGGGCACCTCCGCACGCTCGCCGACGTGCAGGACCGTACGGGCGGGTTCACCGAGTTCGTGGCGCTGCCGTTCATCCACACGAACGCGCCCATCTACCTCGCGGGGGTCGCACGCCCCGGCCCGTCGTTGCGCGACAACCGGGCCGTGCACGCGTTGGCCCGGATCATGCTCCACGGGCGGATCGACAACATCCAGACGTCCTGGGTGAAGCTCGGTGTCGACGGGACGCGCGCGATGCTGCGGGGCGGTGCGAACGACCTCGGCGGGACGCTCATGGAGGAGACCATCAGCCGCATGGCGGGCTCCCAGCACGGCTCCGCCAAGACGGTCGAGGAGCTGCGCGTGATCGCCGAAGGAATCGGTCGGCCGGTGCGTGAACGGCGCACCGACTACGCGCACCAGCGGGTCGCCTGAGCGAATCACCCCGTGCGGGCGATGCCGCGGCGCTGTCAGGGCGTGAGAGTTGGTCCGGTCGGTGCACTGCGTGCTGGCCGTACGACTTGTCGAAAGGCTTGACCCTGATGGACGACTTCTGGGATTTCTTCTGGCTCCTCGTGTGGAGCTTCGTCTTCGTGGCGTACCTGATCCTGCTCTTCCAGATCTTGACCGACCTCTTCCGTGACCGTCACCTGAGCGGATGGTTGAAGGCGGTGTGGGTCATCTTCTTGATCCTCTTCCCGTTCCTCACCGCGCTGGTGTACCTCATCGCGCGTGGCGGTGGGATGGCCGAGCGGCAGATGGCGTCGATGCGAGCGGCGAAGGCGGAGACCGATCAGTACATCCAGCAGACCGCCGGGCATGCCAGCCCTGCGCACCAGATCGAGACGGCGAAGGCGTTGCTCGACTCGGGCACGATCACGCAGGCCGAGTTCGATCAGCTGAAGGCCAAGGCGCTCGCCGGCTGATCAGACCTCCGGGACGTCATACGTTTCGCGGGTCGCGGCCCTCGGAACGTATGACGTCCCGTCGTCTGTCCGCGGCGCCGGGCGGGCGCACGGAGCTCCGCCAGGCGACGGTGCCGAGCGAGAGCCCGAAGGCGACCACGAGCGCGACCGCGTGGTGCGCCAGTGCGACCACGATCATCTGGACGACCGAGGCGTCAGGTGGCGTGCCCGGCTCGTCGATCGCCGACGGCTGTACGAGCGCGACGACGAGCAGGAGCGTGAGCAGCACCACCGGGGGTACGACCATCGGCGCGTAGAGGGCCGAGCGCGCGGCGGCGAGCGCGTTCGTCGTCGACACCAGCACGAACATCGTGTCGAAGAACCAGCCGAGCCGACCGGTCGTCGCGATCTCGAGCCAGGCGGTGGAGAACGCAGCGACGACCGCGATGACCGCGACACCTCGTGGGGTCAGGTCGGTCTCGGCCGCGCGGGCCGTCCACGCCTTGCGATGGCGCGCGTTCGGCCGTCGCGGCCCACGCGAGAGCCTGGCCCACTCCTGCACGGCTCCACGCTAGAGCGTCAGGACGGGATCACCCCGTACGGCGCGCCGGGGGCGGGATCTCCGAGCCCTCCGCGCGTGCCTCCTCGGCGGACAGCAGCGCATCGACGATCGGGTCCGGCGTCTCGGCCGGCTCGACCTCGACGGCCGGCTCGAGCTCGACGGCTTGCAGGGCGCGGGTGCGCGACTCCACCGGCACAGGCGCGTCCAGCTCGGTGTCGGGAGCGTGCATCTCCGCCATTCGTCGCGCGGTGACGAGGACGCGCGTCTCGAGCGACCCGACCGCGCCGTTGTACGCACCGACCGCGGCGTCGAGGCTGCGCCCGACCTTGCCGAAGTGCTTGCCGAGCGTGCCGAGCCGCTCGTACAGCTCCCGCGCCAGCGTGTGGACCTCGCGGGCCTGGTCGGCGAGCTGCGCCTGCGTCCAGGCGTAGCCGACCGTCCGCAGGAGCGCGATCAGGGTGGTCGGGGTCGCGAGCACGACGCGCTTGGCGGCGGCGTCCTCGAGGATCGAGGGGTCGGTGTCGAGGGCAGCCGAGAGGAACGCCTCGCCGGGCACGAACAGGACGACG
>Ga0233363_1000954_pt1 | contig 11927 bp, 9 predicted proteins | sample ElkDunMinimDraft_18_FD_191534 | JGI IMG/M metagenome (GOLD analysis project Ga0233363, IMG submission 191534) | Fecal eukaryotic communites from dung pellets of Tule Elk in California, USA - Elk Dung C16 | ecosystem: Host-associated > Mammals > Digestive system > Large intestine > Fecal | place... | reverse complement strand
CCTATCACCCGTTTTTCCCGTACTGCCCTTGTTTGGACCTAGACTGTCCGGGTAGCCGGAGCCGTCTCTTTTGTCAGTGAGTCCAACGGGGTGAATGCGAGCATGGCGAAGCAGACAGTGGCGGATCCCGGGCGCGAACACGGGCCGGTGATGCTGGCCCCGGGCGAGTACGGCGGCTACCCCGGGCCGGTGCGGGCGGTCACCCCCGGCAGCGTCCTGCTGCGGCTGCTGCGCACCACCGACCACAAGCAGATCGGCCTGCTCTATCTCGGCAGCGCGTTCATCTTCTTCCTCATCGGCGGGGTGATGGCCCTGCTGATCCGCGCCGAGCTGGCCCGCCCGGAGCTGCAGTTCCTCTCCCCCGAGCAGTACAACCAGCTCTTCACGATGCACGGCACGATCATGCTGCTCTTCTTCGCCACCCCGGTGGTCTTCGGCTTCGGCAACTACCTGGTTCCGCTGCAGATCGGCGCGGCCGACGTCGCCTTCCCCCGATTGAACGCCTTCGCGTACTGGCTTTATCTCTTCGGCGGCACGATCACCCTGCTCGGGTTGGTGACCCCGACCGGCGCGGCCGACTTCGGCTGGACCGCCTACACCCCGCTGAGCAGTTCCGAACACAGCCAGGGCGTCGGCGGCAACCTCTGGGTGATGGGGCTGGTCCTCTCCGGCCTCGGCACGATCCTCGGCGCGGTCAATCTGATCACCACGATCCTGACCCAGCGGGCTCCCGGCCAGACCATGTTCCGGATGTCGATCTTCACCTGGAACATGCTGCTCACCAGCGTGCTGGTGATCCTGGTCTTCCCGCTGCTGGCCGCCGCCCTGCTGGCGCTGGCCGCGGACCGGATCCTCAATGCCCACGTCTACGATCCGGCGACCAGCGGGCCGATCCTCTGGCAGCACCTGTTCTGGTTCTTCGGCCATCCCGAGGTCTACATCATCGCCCTGCCGTTCTTCGGCATGATCACCGAGGTCATCCCGGTCTTCGCCCGCAAGCCGATCTTCGGCTACAAGGGACTCGTCGCCGCCACCATCGCCATCACGATCCTGTCCATGTCGGTCTGGGCGCACCACATGTTCGCCACCGGGCAGGTGCTGCTGCCGTTCTTCGCCTTCCTGAGCTTCCTGATCGCCGTACCCACGGGGGTGAAGTTCTTCAACTGGATCGGCACGATGTGGAAGGGCCAGATCAGCTTCGAGACGCCGATGCTCTTCGCGATCGGGTTCCTGGTGACCTTCCTGCTCGGCGGCCTCTCCGGTGTGCTGCTGGCGAGCCCGCCGCTGGACTTCCACGTCCACGACTCGTACTTCGTGGTGGCGCACTTCCACTACGTCCTCTTCGGCACGATCGTCTTCGCGGCCTTCGCCGGCACCTACTTCTGGTTCCCGAAGATGACCGGGCGGCTGCTCGACGAACGGCTGGGGAAGGTTCATTTCTGGACCATGTTCGTGGGTTTCCACACCACGTTCCTGGTGCAGCACTGGCTCGGCACCCAGGGAATGCCCCGCCGGTACGCCGACTACCTGCCCACCGACGGCTTCACCACCCTCAACACCGTCTCCACCGTCGGGTCGTTCGTGCTCGGCGCCTCGACGCTCTTCTTCATGTACAACGTCTGGAAGTCGTGGCGCTTCGGCCCGCGCGTCACCGTCGACGACCCGTGGGGCTTCGGCAACTCGCTGGAATGGGCGACGACCTGCCCGCCGCCGCTGCGCAACTTCGACCGGATGCCGCGGATCCGCTCCGAGCGGCCGGCCTTCGACGCCAAGTACGGCCCCCTGGTGGCCGATCTCGGCCGGGACGTTCCCCAACGTGAGGTCAAGCCACCGCAGACCTTCGGCGAGGAACTCCACCGGCCGCACTCGGGCCCCGGGGCGCCCTTCGCCGACGGCACCGATTCGGTCGAGGAGGCGACGGACTTCCACAGCGACCCCTCCAGCGGGGCCCGGTCGGTGCAGATACCAGACCCCGACGATGCGCGGCGGCCCAGCTTCGACAACGCCTACGACCCGCAGCAGCGCGACCCGCTGGGTGCCCAGCGCGACGAACCCCGCAGCGGCGAGGACGCCCACTGGAGCAACCCTCCGGAGCACGGCGGACGCCACCACCGGCCCCAGGACCAGGGCAGCGAAGGATCGGCGAACGACGAGGACGAGCAACGCTGAAACGCGGGCGGCACGACCGGGTCCCGTCCGGTCGTGCCGCCCGCGTCGTTGCGCGGCCGCCTCGGTCAGTCCTCGGCGAGTCCGGCGGCGGTCAGCGAGCGGCGCACCGCCGGCTTCGGACGGGACAGCCGCAGCGGCACCCCGTTGCGTTCGGCGACCTCCCGGCCTGCCAGCAGCGCGGCGATACCACCGGAATCGACGCCGCCGACCTCGGTCAGGTCGACCACCACCTCGGCCGGGCGGCCGACGACAGCCTCCATCATGGCCCGCCGGAGCTGGTCGGCTCCCTCGCGGTCGACCTCCCCACCGACCTCGACCACCACCCGGTCGCCGTTGTGCCGCAGCGCGACGCGGGCCCGGCCGGGCTCGGCGTCGGCGGCCCCGTTCTGCCACTGGGCCGGGCTGTCGGCGAGCATCGCCTGCCGCAGCCAGGTCAGTGCGCGCGACAGCAGCCGGGAGACGTGCATCTGCGAGATGCCGAAGCGGGCGGCGATCTCGGCCTGGGTCTGGTTGCCGTAGAAGCGCATCGCCAGGATCCGCCGCTCGCGCCAGGGCAGCAGCCCGAGCAGACCGGTGACGGTGACCCGGTCGTCGACGGACTCGAGGTCGTTGTCGGACTCCCCCACCAGGTCGCCGAACTCGGCCGAGCTCTCCCCACCGACCGGCGCGTTGAGCGACGCGGGGCTGTAGCCCGCCGCCGACTCGAGCGCCGCGAGGATCTCCTCCTCGGGTGTCTCCAGCCGCTCGGCGAGTTCGGCGACCGTGGGCGCGCGGGAGAGTTCACTGGTCAACGTCGCCGTCGCCTGCCCCACCTCGAGGATCAGGTCCCGCAGCCGGCGTGGCACGTGCACGCCCCAGGTGCGGTCCCGGAAGTGGCGTTTGATCTCGCCGACGATGGTGATCGCCGCGTACGCGGTGAAGGAGCCCCGCTCCGGGTCGTAGCGGTCGACGGCGTTGACCAGGCCGAGGCGCGCCACCTGCTCCAGGTCCTCCAGCGGCTCACCCCGCCCGCGGTACCGCCGGGCCAGACGGCCGGCGAAGGGCAGGGCGAACCGCACGAGGTCGTCACGCGCTTCCTGGCGACGGGCGGGCGGCAGGCCTTCGATCCTCGCGGCGTAGGCGAGTGCCGCCGCGTCGAGATCCTCCAGGCCCCGTTCACTCGGCGCCGGTCTGGTGGTGCTCGTGGTGCTCGTGGTGGTCTGTCCGAACATCCGCGCCTCCCTCGGAAGGTTCCGCCGGAGATGGAGCCGGCCACGGGCGCGCGAATGCGCGCCGGGCCGGATGCGGTCAGGTGACCGGAGTGCTGTCGAGCGACAAGGACAGCAGTGGCGCTACTGTGCGCAATTGGCCAGTCACCATCCGCGACGTTCCCGCTCTGGTGGTACTCAATCACGGGAGCGGAGGGTCGCGAGGATGTTTCGGCCAGACGGCTCAGCAGACCAGCAGACCCTGGTGGGCACCCCCGTCACGCAGCACGTCCAGGGCCTGGGCGGCCCGCAGCCGAGGCGGCGGCGGAGTGTCGTACGGCTGGCCGCGCAGCACCTCGCTGACCCGCCGGGTCGACACCGCGGTCACCGGATAGCCGCGCGCGGCGCCCCGGTCGAGCGAGCGCCGACGCCGGCCGAACGAGGCCACGGCGAGCCACTGCGCCAGCCCCGCCAACGCCGGGGACTGCATCCCCGGCGGCTCCGGCAGCACGTCGACCGAGCTGAACGGCGCACTTCCGGCCAGCCACCACTCCGCGCCGGTGACCGCCCGGCGGGTGGCGTTCTCGCACCAGTACGGGACAAGTCCGGCACGGAGCACCTGCCACGGGTCGAGCAGCCGGCCGCACTCCACCACCAGCCGGTCACCGGTCTTGCCGGCGCCGCGCAGCCAATGCCGGTAGAGGTCCGCCGTCACCGCGCTCAGCGCCTCGGCGCAGGGAAAGAGCACCCGGTGCAGCGGATGGCTGCGCCGGGCCGCCCAGCCCTGCAGCTCGTCGGCGAACCCGTCGTCGACGGCATGCTCGGCCTCCACCGGCGGACCGGGCCGGGGCGCGTCCCACCGGCTGCCGTCCGCACCGGCCGAGCGCAGCACCTGCCGCAGTGTCCGGCTGGAAGCCGAGAAGTCCGCCGGCGCAAGGCCGCTGGCCGCCGAACCGACCTGCAGGCTGTGCCCCCGGGTCTCACCGAAGACCGGCCAGGTGCGGCTGTCCCGCAGCAACAGCACCGGCGCGCCGGGTTCGAGCCACGCCGCCAGGAAGTCCCGGTACGCCCGCGGCAGCCGCTGCCAGCGCACGGCGAAAGCCAGGGTGCTGCCGGCCAGCGAACCGCGGGTCGCCGGGCAGTGCACCTGCCGGACGTGAAGGTCCGGGTTGCGCGCTCGCAGCCGCGCCACCAGCGGGACACCGTGGGCGTAGGCCGCCCCGGGGCGATCGACACCGCCCTGACCCCAGTGCACCGCTGTCTCGAAACCCGCCGGCAACCAGGGCATGCCGAGCGCCACCGCCAGGTGCGCCGCGGCGCCGTGTGGCGAACCGAGCACCACCCCCGGGTAGGTGCGCTGCGGATACTGCTCCACGATCCACCGTGCGACCCGGTCGGCGTCGACGGCGCCGAACTGGTGCTCGGGCAGCGCCAGCCGGCCGGCGGCCCGGGCCAGCGCCGCCCGGCGGACCGCCTCGGGGGCACCCGGCAGGCGCGACAACGTCCAGGTCGAGCCGAGGTCACGGCAGTCCACGCCGCGCAGGGCACGGGCGGTCGCGGCGACCAGCACCCGCGCCAGGCTGCCGCCGGTCACGACGCGGTCATCGGCGGGAACGGACGCGTGTGCCGTACGCCCCGCCCGTCCCTCCCGCATCTTGCCGCGATCGCTCACCACGCGGCCCGGCTTCCCGTCCCGAACCGGTCTAAACGCGTGGTCAGCGCCGCGGCGTACCCGCTGGGACCCGTCGGCGGCATCGTCGCCGTGGTGCCGACATCACCACTGTTCTGCCCGCCATGGTGACAAGGCCGCTGTGACGCCGCCTCACTCCCGGCGCGCCGTGCGACGGGTTTTCCCGGCTCCGCGGCGGGGCAGTCTGCTGGGCATGCGCGAGGAACCCACGCAAGCACCCGCCGCCACCATCACCGCCCACCCCGACGGTCCGCTGCTGGTCCGGGGCGACTTCGAGCTGCGCACCGCCGACGGGCGGCACATCGACCGGCGACGTGGCACCGTCGCACTGTGCCGGTGCGGCAAGTCCGCGATCAAACCGTTCTGCGACGGCACCCACAAGCTGACCGGTTTCCGCACGGAGGACCGGCCCGAGCGCTGAGAGACCGCGCGGCGGCAACGCCCAGCGGCTTGTTCAGGTGCGCGGTTCTTCGCGCCTCCTCCCCGCACGGGCCCCGGTCCCGGCGAGGGCCACCCCGGCACGGACCCTCAGGCAGCGCGTGCTGTGGCGACGGCCGGCCGCAAGGAGCTGTGCCCGGCTTCCCAGGCGCGCAGCAGGTGCGCGGCGAAGATCCCGTCGACCGCCAGGCAGGCGGCGGCGCCGAAGAGGATGTCCGGAATCAGGGCGGGCTCGGCGCGGGCCAGCGATCCGCAGAGATCATGGACGGCGATCTGCTCATGCACCGCATCGGCCTCGACGTGCTCGTCGTAGAAGGCGATGGCCACCTCGTCCAGCCCGAGCCGGCGCAGACCGTTGCCGTAGCGCCGGTTCGGCAGCGACGAGGTCATCTCGAAGGCGGCGAGGTGACCCAGCAGCGCGCCGCGCAGGCGCCGGTGCAGCCCGAAAAGCGAGATCATGTTGGTGGTGGCGAGGGTGACCGCGCCCACGGCGTCCAGGTAGGCGCCGTAACCGGTCGCCAGGCCCAGCCGGGACATGGTGGTGCGGAACAGTTCGGCGTGCATCCGCTCCAGCCGGCCGCCGCCGTACTCGTCGACCTGGATCTCGATCAGTGCCGCCTTGGCCGGGCCGCCGAGGCGCGGGATGCCCCAGCTGTGCGGGTCCGCCTCCTTCAGGTGGTAGATCGAACGGTGCGCCACGAACTCACGGAACTGCTCCAGGCTCGCCCGGCGCTGCAGCGTCGCGGCCAGCGGCGGACCGTCGTCGGCGGCGACCACCTCGGCCAGCGCCCGCGGCACCACCTCCGGGGTGACGACCGGCAACGGCCCGGCCAGCCGGCGCAGCGCCTGCTCGAACGGCGCCTCGGCCCGGGCCCGCAGAGCCGTCAGCGACGGCTGCCACTCCCATCCTTCGTCGACCCCCTGCCAGCCCCGGTAGTGCAGCTCGTAGCAGAGGAAGAGCGTCAGCTGCAGATCCTCGTCCCGGATCGGGTCCACGGCGGCGAAGACGTCAGCCGGCGGGGACGGCAGGTCGTGCGGAGGGCGCCGCAGCGCCTGGATCAGGGCCGCGGAGACCGGCCCTCGCGGTCGCGGCAGTACGGCCGGACCGTAGAGCCCGGGGCCGGTGGCGGCAACGTCCGACATGACACCTCCTGACGATCACTGCGCCGGAAAGTGCCCCCGCACCAGGCAGGCGAAACACCCGCGCGCCGCGGTCACCGCCGCAGCCACAACGGTGTTCGCCGCTGCCGGCACCCGCAGGGCGCACGAGATGAGGCCCCGCGGCGGTCAGCCGAGCATCCGCTCCTGGATCAGCCGGGACGCCCGCCCGTCGGCCATCACGTCGCGCAGATCCGCCAATGGCGGCTCCGGGACGTCGTGCGGCACCCGCGCATCCACCACCGCCTCGATCAGGGTCGGGCGGTCGGCGGCCAGCGCCTCGTCCCAGGCGGAGCCGACCAGCTCCGGCCGGTCCACCCGGATGCCGTGCAACCCCAGCAGCCGGGCCCAGCCGGCGTACGGCACGTCGGGCATCCGGTCGGCCGGCGCGCTCAGCGGGTCGACCACGCCGGTACCGGCCCGGTCGCGGTAGTTGAGCACCAGCACGACCAGCCGCGGGTCAGGCCACTGTGGCCACCGCTGCGCCACGGTGATCAGCTCGGCCAGGCCGCTGAGCTGCATCGCCGCGTCACCGGCCAGCGCCAGCACCGGACGGTGCGGGGCGGCGAGCTTCGCCGCGATCGCGTACGGCACGGCACAGCCCACGGCCCCGAGGCCGCCACTGAGGTGCGCGGTGACCCCGGACGGCAGGAGCAGGTGCCGGGCGTACCAGTAGGTCACCGAGCCGGCGTCGACGGTGAGGGTCGCCACCCGCGGCAGGCGCGGACCCAGTTCCCGGACCACCAGCTGCGGGTTGACCGGATCGGCCGGCGCGTCGGCCCGTGCCGCGATCTCGGCGCGCCACCGGTCGACCGACGCCTCCACCTCGGCGCGCCAGTCGCGCGCCGGGACCGCACCGAGCCGGGACAGCAACGCCCGCAGTGTCTCCCGGGCGTCACCCACCAGCGGCACGTCGACGGGGTACCGGTCGCCGACGCGCCGCCCGTCGATGTCGATCTGCACCACCCGCGCCTGCCCCGGAACGGGGTAGTAGTCGCTCCACGGGTCCCCGGTGCCGACCAGCAGCAGCGTGTCGCAGCCGGCCATCAGCTCGACGGCGGCGGTACCGCCCACCGCGCCGAGCACCCCGGTGTGGAACGGCAGCCGCTCGTCGAGCACCGGTTTGCCCAGCAACGAGGCGGCGACGCCGGCGTCGAGCCGGTCGACGATCGCCAGCAGCTCCGCCTCGGCGCCGTGGGCGCCCTGCCCGACCAGCACCGCCGTACGCGAGCCGGCGGCGAGCAGCCCGGCGGCGGCGTTCAGGTCGCTCTCGTGCGGCAGCACCCGGGCCGGTGGCCGGCCCTGCGGAGGGTTCAGCACCCCGGCGGCGGGCTGCGCCGGCGGCGCGGGCTGCGTCAGGACCGCCCGGGGCAGCACCAGGCAGACCGGGCTGCTGGTGGCGACCGCGGTGCGAAAGGCCCGGTCCAGCAGCGCGTCGACCTCATCGGGGTGCTGCGCCACCCGGACGAACTGGCCGCAGGCGTCACCGAAGAGCCGGGTCGGCTCCATCTCCTGCCGCGCGCCGCACGCGGCACCGTCGCCGTCCGCTCCGATGAGCGCCACCACCGCGCGCCCGTCGAGCTTGGCGTCGTAGAGCCCGTTGAGCAGGTGCACCGCGTCGGGCCCCTGGGCCGCGAGGCAGACGCCGACTCCGCCGGTGCAGCGCGCGTGCCCCACGGCCATGAACCCGGCCGCTTCGGCCTGGTGCACCGGCACGAAGGCGGGTTCGCCGCCGGTGGCGCGCAGCGCCTCCACCAACGGCGCGACCGCCGCCCCGCCGCGGCCGAAGACCCGGGGCACATGCCAGGCGGTCAGCCGTTCGACGACCAGGCCGGCAACCGTGCCGCCGTCAGTCACGGCCCGTCCCGGGGGTTGCCGCGTCGGTGTAGCGCAGCACCGCCCCGAGACCGTCGGTCAGCGCCGGCCCCTCCTCGGGACCGAGCACGTTGATCTCCGCGTCGGTGCCCACCAGCGCCCGCACCAGCGCCGCATCGGCGCGGACCCGCTGCGCCTCGCCGTCGAGCGCGTCGCGGTTCAGGGCGATGTCGGTCGGTGCCGGCCCGATCCAGAGCTCACCCACGGCGGAGGGATCGTCGACGAGCAGCATCGTGTCGACCTGGGCGCGGCGCAGCGCCTCCACGACGGCGTCCAGCCCTTCGCCCACCTCCTCCTGCATGCCGAACCGGTCGAGGGTGCGCCCGATGTGTTCGTCGGCGACCTCGGCCACGAGCTGCACGGTGATGTCGTCCAGCGTCGACGGGTCCGCCCCGATGTCCCGGGCCCCGGCGTCGGTGCGCACCATCCGCGCCTGCCAGCGCTCCGGCAGCTGCGCCGCCAGCACCCCGGTGGCGCGGACGTCACCGGCGAGCACCACCACCTCGGCGTCGACGGCCTCGGCGGCGTGCACGGTGGCCTTGGCGACGTCACCGGCGTTGTGGTGCCAGGCCTCCACCGCGGCGCGCTGGTAGTGCGACTGCGACCAGCCTCCGGGCTCCACCCGGCGTAGCGGGAACGTCTCACCGCCGGCGACAGTGGTCCGGCGTTGCACGCCGCCGGCGCTGACCGCGCAGACGTCCGCGCCGGTGCGGTCCGCCAGCACCCGCACCCACGGAATCTGCTCGCCCCGCTGCGCGATCAGCGGCATCGTGTGCGGCAGTGGCGCGTACGCGGCGAGGTCCTTGACCGGTGGAGCGGCCAGGTACTGCGCCAGCCCCACCTGGCCGTCTGCGGCGAAGGCCGCGAAGCCGTAGTTTCCGGGCAGCGGTTCATGTCCCAGGACCACGTCGCCGAGCGCGGCGACGGTCGACAGGTCCGCGCCGTAGGAGACGAGCTCTTCGGCCAGCCCGCGCCAGCGCAGCTCCAGTGCGGTCTGCGCGCCCTCGCAGTTGCGGGACGCGTCGAGGTACACCGAGGACCAGGGTCCAGGACGGGCGTAGACCGGGCGTAGGAACGACAGTTCCATGCGCGACCCCCTTCCAGGTCGGCACGCGGCTTACCCGTCCGGCCCCGCTTGTCACCTCCCGGGTCCTGCCGCCACGGATGCCGCCCGCCACACGACTCGCGGCGAGCCTGCGCGGAGGGTGCCCGGCTGACCGGACAGTCGATAGCATCCCGGCATGGAAGCGGGCGGGCCGGGACCTTCGGAGTACGGCGGGCGAGGGCTGGGGCGGCCTGACCGCGGCACATCGGCGTCGTTCGACGGCCGGGTGGTCCGGTTGCTGGAGAGCTATCCCCGGCCGCTGGGAATCAGGCAGCCGGTCCTGCTGGCGGTGCTGACCCCGGCGCTGGTGGTGCGGCTGGCCTGGCTGTTCGTGGTGGCGCTGCTGCGCTCGGGCGCCGGCGGCTCCGCTGGCCGGCGCAGCTTCAAGCAGCTGCGGGAGGGGCCGGAGTTCCTGGTCACCCCGGTACGGGTCCGGCTGGCCGACGGGACGGTGCGGGAGGTCGAACTGCACGGCCATCTGCCGCAGAGCGCGCTGCACCCCGGTGACGACATCCAGTTCTCGGTACGGGCCCAGAAGGATCCGCGGCTGCCCCCGAAGGTCGTGCGCATCGTGAACATCACCACGGCGCAGCTGCTGCATCCGCGGGTGCCGACGGTCTGGTCGCATCTCGGTCCGCCGCTGCTGCTGCAGGCTGCCCTCGGCGTCGTGCTCCTGGCCGCGCTGGGCGGCTTCAACCTCTTCCGGTGACCGCTGGCGGGTGCGGCGGTCGGCCGGCGGGCGGTGCGGCGGGTCAGCCGACCGGCGCGGGCTCCGGCGTGGCGGGGGCGGCGTCGGTGAGCATCCCGCGTTTGCGGGCCCAGCGTTCGAAGGCCAGGGTCGCCAGCGGGGGCACCGCACAGACCAGGGCGAGCCCGGTGGCGAGGACGCTCCAGCGGCGCTGCCACGCGGTCAGCAGGACGAGCACGCCGTAGGCGACGAAGAGGAAGCCGTGCAGCGGGCCGAAGATCTTCACGCCGAGCTCATTGCCGAGCGGGCCGTACTTGACGCCCATCGCAATCAGCAGGCCGAGCCAGGAGAACGCCTCGGCGATCGCCACGGTCACGAAGAGCCTGGTCACCTTCTCGCGCACGATCTCCCCATTCTCGCCCCGCGCGTCCGGCGCGGATGTGTGCGCCCATGCTAGCCGCCGCGGCGGCCCCGTTCGCCGGCCGCCGGGACAGTGATCGACAACGCCGAAGAACGGGACTTCGGGGTATTGCCGGATCGCGTCGCTGCGTGCGAGCGTGAGATGCACCGGACGGGCGGCAACCTGATCCAGGAGAAGGTGTCACATGGGCGAGGATGTCGGCGCACGCACCTTCACCCGGGAGGACCGCGCGCGGTACCGGACGAAGGTGCACCGCTGCCTGGACACCTTCGCCGAGCTGCTGAGCGACGCGCAGTTCGAACTCGACCGCCCGACGATCGGGCTGGAGATCGAGCTGAACCTCATCGACGACGAGGCCCGGCCCGCGATGCGCAACGCCGATGTCCTCGCCGCCATCGCCGACCCGGATTTCCAGACCGAGCTGGGCCAGTTCAACGTCGAGATCAACGTGGCGCCGGCCCGCCTGGACGAGGGGGGCCTGGCCGACTTCGAGCGGACCGTGCGCCACAGCCTCAACAGCGCCGAGGTCCAGGCCCGCGAGGCGGGCGCGCACATGGTGATGATCGGGGTCCTCCCCACGCTGCGCCACGAGCAGCTCACCGCGGCGACCCTCTCGGCCAACCCGCGCTACTCGCTGTTGAACGAGCAGATCTTCGCCGCCCGCGGCGAGGACCTGGAGATCTCGATCACCGGCGTGGAGCCGCTGGACGTGACGGCCGACACCATCACCCCGGAGGCGGCCTGCACCAGCACCCAGTTCCACCTGCAGGTCAGCCCCGCCCGGTTCGCCGACTACTGGAACGCCGCCCAGGCCGTCGCCGGGATCCAGGTCGCGCTCGGCGCCAACTCGCCGTTCCTGTTCGGCCGGGAGTTGTGGCGCGAGACCCGCATCCCGCTCTTCCAGCAGGCGACCGACACCCGGCCGGCCGAGATCAAGACCCAGGGCGTACGCCCGCGGGTGTGGTTCGGCGAACGCTGGATCACCAGCGTCTTCGACCTCTTCGAGGAGAATGTGCGCTACTTCCCGGCGCTGCTGCCGGTCTGCTCGCCGGAGGACCCGGCGCAGGCGCTGGCCAACGGTACCGTGCCGCGTCTGGCGGAGCTACGCCTGCACAACGGGACGATCTACCGCTGGAACCGGCCGATCTACGACGTGGTCGACGGCCGTCCGCACCTGCGGGTCGAGAACCGGGTCC
>Ga0233363_1000951_pt1 | contig 11941 bp, 8 predicted proteins | sample ElkDunMinimDraft_18_FD_191534 | JGI IMG/M metagenome (GOLD analysis project Ga0233363, IMG submission 191534) | Fecal eukaryotic communites from dung pellets of Tule Elk in California, USA - Elk Dung C16 | ecosystem: Host-associated > Mammals > Digestive system > Large intestine > Fecal | place... | reverse complement strand
TCCAGCGGCAGGGGGAGGTCCGACCGGGCACTCCGTGCGGGAGCCCGGGCGGTTCCGGGGTCACCGGGCTCCGGAGGACGGGACCGGGCTCCGGGCCGGACACGGCCCCCGCGACCGGCCCGGGGAACCGCGAGACCCGGCGGGCGCGGACCGGGACGCCGTGGCGCTGCCGGGACCCCGCCCGGCCGGCCCCTCGCCGGGGCGCCGCTGCCGGGCGCTCAGCCGAGGGCGAGGATCTCGTCCAGCATCCGGTGCTTGAGGTTGTGCGCCTCCGCGACCGGTGCGTACACCACCTCGCCGTCGAAGGTGTTGAGTCCCCCGGCGAGCGCCGCGTCCTCGCGCAGGGCCCTGCTCCACCCCTTGTCGGCCAGCGCTACCGCGTACCGCAGCGTGTCCTTGGTCAGCGCGTGCGTGGAGGTGTTGGGCACGGCGCCGGGCATGTTCGCCACGCAGTAGAACACGGTGTCGTGCACGCGGAACGTCGGGTCGTCGTGCGTGGTCGGCCGCGAGTCCTCGAAGCAGCCGCCCTGGTCGATCGCGATGTCCACCAGCACCGCTCCGGGGCGCATCCGCGAGACCAGCTCGTTGGACACCAGCTTGGGCGCCCTGGCGCCCGGCACCAGGACCGCGCCGATCACCATGTCGGACTCCAGGACCGACTGCTCCAGCTCGAACGCGTTGGAGGCCACGGTCCTGATCCGGCCCCGGTACAGCGCGTCGATCTGGCGAAGCCTGTTCACGTTGAGGTCCAGCACGGTCACGTCGGCGCCCATGCCCACCGCGATCTGGGCCGCGTTGAGGCCGGAGACGCCCGCGCCGATCACGGTCACCCGCGCCGGGCGCACACCCGGGACGCCGCCCATCAGGACACCGCGCCCGCCGCTGGGCCGCTGGAGCGTCACCGAGCCCATCTGGGGGGCCAGACGTCCCGCCACCTCGGACATCGGGGCCAGCAGGGGAAGCGTTCCGTCGGGCAGCTGCACGGTCTCGTAGGCGATGCCCGTCACCTTGCGCTCCAGCAGGGCTTCGGTGCACTCGCGGGACGCGGCCAGGTGCAGGTAGGTGAAGAGGGTCTGCCCCTCGCGCATCCGGTGGTACTCGTCCGCGACCGGCTCCTTGACCTTCAGGACGAGGTCGCCCGCCGCCCACACCTCGTCGGCGGTGTCCAGGATGCGGGCCCCCGCCGACGCGTACTCCTCGTCGGTGATGGAGGAGCCCAGGCCTGCGTCGTGTTCGACGACCACCTCGTGGCCCCGGCCGACCAGTTCGTGGACTCCCGCAGGAGTGATGGCCACCCGGTACTCGTGGTTCTTGATCTCACGGGGCACGCCGATGCGCACGGTTCCTCCACTGGTATCTCCGTTGATAGCCCCACTGTGAACTGCGAAGGCGTTTTCACGCTATCGCCAACATGCATGTCTCTCCGCGTTCTTGTTGTCAGTGTGTAAGGGCGATGTGTGGGGTGTGACACGAGTACGCGCACGTGCCGCCCAGGATCCGCTGAGGTGCTCCAGGGGTCAGGGTTCCCGGACGCCGCCGGTCGCCGCCTCGCGTCCCGCCACCCACACACGCCGTACCCGGCCGGTCAGCTCCCTACCCGCGTAGGGGCTCGGATCCGTCGGGGGGACCACCACCTTGCGGCCGTGGTCGAAGGCGACCAGGTCCGCGTCGAACCCCACCGCGATCCGGCCCTTGCCGTCCAGCCGCAGCAGCTCGGCGGGGGCCCGGGCCGTCCAGCGCGACAGGTCCGCCAGGCCCAGCCCGCGCCGGTACGCCGCCGTCCACAACGCCGACAGGCTCCACTCCAGCGTGTACAGGCCGTGCGCCGGGAGGTGGCCGGAGCCGACCGTGGAGATCGCCGAGCCCTTCGCCAGCAGTGCGCTCCACAGCGCCTGGCGGTTGGCGTCGGAGCGAAGCGGGGGACGGCAGGCGTGCGCGGGCGACTCCGGATCCAGCCCCTCGGACGGCAGGCAGAGGTAGTGCGGGCAGGTGTGGGCCGTCATCGCGACGCCGATCGACTCCGCGGCGGCGAGCAGGGCGGCGCAGTCCGCCGCCGTGAACGGGCACACGTGCGTGCGCGCCCCCACCACGCGCGCCGCCGCGATCACCCGCTCCATCCCGCGGCGCTCGGCCCGGGGCGGCCGCTGCTCCGGCGCCACAGGTGGTGTCCCCAGCGCGTCGGAGTCCTCGGCGTGCACGAGCAGTACGGCGTCCAGGGCGGCGAGCTCCGCCATCGACTTGCGCAGCCGGGCGTCGCTCAGCTCGGCCATGTCCGGGGCTCCCCCGTCCGACAGGGAGCAGTGGAACGCCACCACCCCCGCCGCCTGGAGGTCGGCCAGGTCCAGCGGGCTGGAGTCCCGGGTCACCCCGCCCAGGAAGCGCACCGACACCGCGGCGCCCGACGCCGCCCGCTGGTGGACCCGCAGCTCCTCCGCGCAGGTGATCGCGGGACGGGCGGGCGCCGGCGCGGCCACCACGCAGGTCACCCCGCCCCGCAGGGCGGCCCCGCCCACGAGGCGGTACGACTCGGCCAGCCCCCAGCCGGGCACGTGCACGCCGGTGCCGACGTCCACGGCCCCCGGTAGCAGGGCCACGTCACCGAGATCGGTCACCCTCCGCGCGGACAGGCACGCGTCGTAGTCCGCCACGGCCTCGACACGGCCGTCACGGACGGCCACGGAGGCGGCCACGACCGCCTCGGGGGTGACCACCCGTTTGGAGCGGACCACGCTGTCGAACTCGGTCATCGCCGTCTCCTTCGTACGCTCGCCACGGAGAGTGCTGCAGGACCGCGGGAGGGACCGCGGGGGGAGAGGGGCGTCGAACGCGAGGAGGAGGGAGACCGTCGTCTCGACTGGGTCACGAGCGTAGCGCGAAGGGCTCGGCGAGAAGGGGGGAATCCGACAACCGGCAGACCCGCGTGCAAAGGGGAACACACCCGGGCGTGACCTCCCACGGCCCGGCTGGTCCGTCCGGGCGGGGATGAGGTCCGGACCCACCCAAGTCCGACATCGTGTAGTAGACGGTTTAACCTTGGTCGAGGTGTTCCTCCGTGCACAGCCCCTGCCGGAGCCGACAGGGCGGCGGCGAGGCGGTCACGGCCCAGGGCGCTGACCAGCCAACCGAACGACATCGACGACGGAGTGCCGCGTGGCTCCACTCGCTCACAATGCGACATCCTCCTCCCAGGAGCACCATGACGACGCTCCGGGCACGGGGCGGGTCCCCCTGTTCGCCGTGGCGGCAGCGGCCCTCGGCCTCACCGGGCTGAGCCTCACCCTCGTCCTCGGCGGTGCCGCCTTCCCCGAGGTCATCCCGGGCCTCCCCGACGCCGGCGAGGCCGTGCGCTGGGGCATGCCCCTGGCCAAGGTCGCGATGGACGCCTCAGCCGTCGTCGCGATCGGCCTCCTCCTGCTCGCCTCCGTCCTGCTGCCCTCGCACAAGGGCAGGCTCACCGCGCAGGCGGCCACCTACGTGCGCGGGGCCACCTGGGCCGCCCTCGTCTGGGCCGTCGCCGCCGTGGCCACCCTCTACTTCCAGGCCTCCGAGTTCCTGGCCAGGACCATCGGCCAGGTCAGCGTCGACGAGGTGACCGCCTACGCCGGATCGGTCTCCGGCGGCATCGCGCTGATGTTCGTCGTCCTGCTCACGACCGGCATCGCCCTCTTCGGCCGCACGGCGACCACGGCGACCGGCGGCCTCTGGCTGCTCGTCCTCGCCCTGGTCGCCACCACGCCGCCCGCCCTGACCGGCCACTCGGCCTCCTCCGGCGCCCACGAGCTCGCCGTGACCGGGCTCGCCATGCACGTCATCTCCATCAGCGTGTGGGTGGGCGGCCTCGCCGCCGTCACGTACCACGCGGTGCGCAGGGACGCCCAGGAGCCGTCGGTCGCCGCCCACCGGTTCAGCCGCCTCGCCCTGTGGGCCTACGTCGGCGTCGCGATCAGCGGCGCGGCCAGCGCCCTGGCGCGGCTGTCCTCCCCGGCGGAGCTCGTCACCACGGAGTACGGGCTGATCATCCTGGTGAAGATCATCCTGTTCGGCGTCCTCGGGGCGTTCGGCTACATGCACCGCGAGTTCGCCCTGAAGGGGGTCGGGGACTCCGCGTTCCTGCGCCCCCTGTTCCTGCGCATCGCGCTGGTCGAGGTGCTCGTCATGGCCACCGTCATCGGGGTGTCCGTCGGACTGGGGCGCACCGCCCCGCCCCCTCCGCTGGAGGGCACCGTCGACCCGGCCGCCGCGATCCTCGGGTTCCCCGTCCCGCCGCCCATGAGCGTGCAGACCCTGCTCACCCTGTGGCGTCCGGACCTGTTCTTCATCATGTTCGTGGTCATCGCCGGCGGCCTGTACGCGGCCGCCGTGACCCGGCTGGTGCGCCGCGGGGACAAGTGGCCCGTCGGGCGCGCCGTCGCCTTCGGCGCCGGCCTGGTGTCGATCGTCGTCATCCAGCTCAGCGGTTTCGCGACCTACGCGATGGTGCTGTTCTCGACGCACATGATCCAGCACATGACCCTGTCGATGCTCACCCCGATCCTGCTGGTCCTCGGCGCGCCCGTCACGCTCGCGCTGCGCGCGCTCAAGCCCGCGGGTCGGCGCGGGGACCGGGGGCCGCGCGAGTGGCTGAACCTGTTCCTGAACAGCCGCTTCTCCAAGGTGGTCACGCACCCGGCGGTGGCGGCGCCGCTGTTCGTGTTCAGCCCCTACGCCCTGTACTTCACGCCGCTGTTCCCGACGCTCATGAACGACCACCTCGGCCACCTGTTCATGGGCGCGCACTTCCTCATCACCGGTTTCCTGTTCTACTGGATCATCGTGGGCGTGGACCCGGCGCCGAGGAAGATGCCCTACCTGCTGCGCATCCTCCTGCTGCTGCTCGCGATGGGCTTCCACGCCTTCTTCGGCATCGCGATCATGATGCAGTCGGCCCCCATGGCCATGGATTTCTACAGCCAGTTCGAGGTGCCGTGGCTGGACGGGCTGGCCGAGGACCAGTACGCGGGCGGCGGCGTCGCCTGGGCACTGGGGGAGATCCCCACCCTGCTGGTGATGCTCACCCTCGTGGTGCAGTGGTCCCGCGACGACGAGAAGCAGGAGCGCCGTCGGGAGAGGCACAGCCGCCGCGGGGGGTCCGACGACGCCGACATGGACGACTACAACGCCTACCTGGCCGAGCTGGACCGCCGCTCGCGCGGCCTGGGTCCCGCGGGAGCGGCGACGGCGACCGCCGCCGAGCCGAAGGCGGCCGAGCCCGCGGGGACCGCCGACCGGGTGGACCGGGACGAGCAGGACGAGCAGCCCGCAGAACCGGAGCGGACCGCGGAGGTCACCGAGGCCGGGGACGACGACCCGGCCCCCGCGACCGGCGGCTGACCCCCGGCAGCTGGTCCTGTCCGGGACTGGGGCGCACCGGAAGGTGCGCCCCAGTCCCGTGTCCGGGCAGGGCGGTCGGACACGGGCGCGCGCCCCGGCACCGCCCGAAGGCGCCCCGGCGGCGGGCGCCCGCACCGGCCCCGGAACGGCGGGCGCCCCGCGCCGAGGGGCGCGGGGCACGGGTGCGGGGAGTGTCCGGGGTCAGACGACCAGGGCGGCGACGGCCGCGCCCAGCAGCCCCAGGGCCAGGCAGATGAGCAGACCCGCGGCCAGGACCGGCGGCGAGGGCCGCAGCGACGCGAGGGCGGAGTCCCCGGTGGCCGCGGCCTGGCGCCGCGCCACCACGGGCAGCATCGCCACGTTCACCGCGTACACGACGGCCACCACACAGGTGGCCGTGGCGAACGCCACCCAGAAACCGGAGCCCGAGGACAGGGTGTTGGCGGCGGTGAGCGTCGGCAGCGCCACCAGCAGCACCACCGAGGCGACCCCGAAACCCACCCGCACCCGGGGTGAGGCCCCGCGCGCGCTCCCCGAGACCACGAGGAGAAGACCGATGAGGGCCGCCATCATGATGGCGCCCACGATTCCGAACACAGCGATGTCGACCAGCGAATTCACGCTGGTCATTGTCGCACCGCCGCGCCGGTGCCCCGACCCGGGGTGGGTGCGGGGGCCTTCGCCCCGGGACGGCCTCCGTGCGCTCGCCGCCCCGGGGCGGGGCGGCGCCGCCCCGCCGGTCAGCCGGTGTGCTCCACCCGTGAGCCGGACGGACCCTTGACCACCTTCAACCGGGTGGTGACCCTGTGCCGCAGGTCGGCCACGTGGCTGACCACGCCCACGGCCCGGCCGCCGTCCCGCAACCGGTCCAGCACGTCCAGCACCTCCTCCAGGGTGTCCTCGTCGAGCGTGCCGAAGCCCTCGTCCACGAACAGGGTGTCGATGTCGGCGCCGCCCGCCTCCGCGGCGGCGACGTCCCCCAACCCCAGCGCCAGGGCCAGCGAACTGAAGAACGTCTCGCCGCCCGAGAGGGTCGCCGGGTCGCGCTCCACCCCGGTCCACGCGTCGACCACCCGCATGCCCAGGCCGCCAGCCGACCGCGCCCGACCGTCACCGGCGGCCTTGTCCACCGTGTAGCGGAGCTCGTACCGGCCGTCCGACATCGTGAGCAGCCTGTCGTTGGCCGCCGCCACCACCTGCTCCAGGCGGGCCGCCAGCACGTACGCGGACAGGCGCACGTTGTCGGTGTTGTCCCCGGACGTGCCGGCGGCCAGGCCGCGCAGCCCCTCCGCCACCGCGTAGCGGCGCAGGAGCGGTTCGCTGCCCTCCATCCGGCTCCGCAGCTCCCCGCGCAGGGCGGTCAGGCGCCGGGCCCGCTCCTCCAGCATGCTCCGCCACGCGACCGCGCGGTCGGCCGCCGCGGAGGCCAGTTCGGCCTCGGCGGCCAACGCGGCCAGGTCCGGGGCCGGACCGTCGGCGGCGAGGAGTTCGGGGTCTGCCAGTGCGGCCTGGACCGCGGCCAGCTCGTCGTCGAAGGCGCGGGCGCGCTCGCGCAGCGCGCGCCTGCCCGGTTCGTCCACGGCGGACTCCCACACCTCGGCCTCGTCGGAGAAGCGGGCGTCGGCCCGGTAGCGCTCGGCCTCGGCGACGGCGGAGCGGTACTCCTCGGCGGCGCCGTCGCGGGCGGTCGCGGCCTCGGCGGCGGCGCGCAGCAGGTCGGCCTCCCCGCGCAGCCGGGCGATCCGCTCCTCCAGCCCCGGGTCGTCCCCGCGCGCCCCGTCCAGCACGGCGGTCAGCCGCCCGTGCTCCCGGACGGCGTTGTCCAGCTCGGTCGAGACCTCGGCCTCCGCCCTGGACAGCTCGCCCTCCCGGGTACGGGCACGCTCCAGCTCCGCGGTGAGAAGCTCCAGCGCCTCCTCCACCCGGCGCGACTCACCGGCGGCGGCACGGGCCTCGGCCAGGGCCCTGCCGCGGTCGTCGACCTCGGCCAGGGAGGACTCCGCCGTGCGGCCCTCGGCACGCTCGCGTGCCGCGGTCCGGCGCTCGCCCAGCGCCGCCACGGCGCTCTCCGCCTCGGAGCGGCGGACGGCGGCGGTGTCGGAGGCGGCCTGAGCCGCCCGCTCCTCCTCCGCGGAGACCAGCCCCTCGCCCGAGGGCAGCGCGGGGGACGGATGCTCCACCGACCCGCACACCGGGCACGGACCGTTCTCGACCAGGTCCGAGGCCAGTTCGGCGGCCATGTGGGTGATCCGCCGCTCACGCAGGACGAGGGCACGGTCGCGGGCGGCCTGCGCGGCGTCCACGGCGCGGTGGCGCCGCGCCTCGGCGTCCTCCAGCTCACGGCCGAGCCGGTCGTGCGCCAGGGCGGCCTCCCTGCGCCGTTCGGCGGCGGCCAGGGCCGTCTCGGCCCCCTCCACCTGGCTCGCCTGGTCGCGGACGCGCCGGAGCTCCTCCCTCAGGGACTCGGCCCGGGGAGGCAGGGCGAGGGCCCGGTCGCGCAGCCGGGCCGCCTCCTCGCGGGTACCGTCCAGGCGCGTGGTGAGGACGGTGACGGAACGGCCCAGGACACGGCGGCGCTCGGCGTCGTCGCGGAGGAGGTCGAGGCGGGCCAGCTCGTCGCGGCGCTCCTGTTCGGCGGCGCGCAGCGCCCTCTGGGGACGGGCGGGACCGGCCTCGTCCGGGGCGGTCCGGTCGGCCGGCTCCGCGCTCGGGAGCGCCGCCGGGCCGATCCCGGGGAGCCCGGAGACCAGCGCCAGGTGGTCGGCGACCGCCAGTTCGGCCTTGTCCAGTTCGGTGCGGCGCACGTCACGGGCACGGAGGAACGGCAGCACCGACTCGGCGCGCTCGGCGGCGTCGAGCCGGACGTCGATCCCGGCCCGCCGGTCGGCGTGCCCGGCGAGTCCGGCGGCGCGGTCCCGGGCGGCGGCCAGCCGGTCCTGACGTGCGCGGGTCCGCTGCCCGTCGGCCAGGGCCCGCAGGGCGGACTCGCGGGCGCCGGTGAACTCCGCGGCCACGGGGACGGCGTCCACCGCTGTGGCGCCGGTGACGGCGGCCAGCTCGGCCGCCCACGCGGACAGCTCCTCGGGCAGTTCCGGCGCGGCGGACCGGCCGACCTCGGCGATCCTCCCCGCGACCGAGCGCACCTCGTCGTCGGCGGACTCCACGTCCCGGCGCAGTCTGTTGGCGTGGCCCTTGAACCACTCCTCGACGTCGCGGAACACGCGGGTGTTGAAGATCCGCTCCAGGGAGTCGCGCCGTTCGTCCGACTTGGCGCGCAGGAACCGGGCGAAGTCGCCCTGGGGGAGCATCGCGACCTGGCAGAACTGGTCGAGGGTGAGCCCGACCAGGTCGCCGACGAACTGCCCGGCCTCGTCCGGGCGGGTGGTGACGTCCGTCCAGCGGCCGTCGGCGTGTTCGAGGACCAGGACCTTCGCGTTCTCCAGCTTGGTGCCGGTGCCGCGCTTCTTGGGCCGCTCCCACCGGGGGCTGCGCTCGATGCGGACGCGGCGGCCCCTGACCGTGAACTCCAGCGTGACCAGGGGGCGCCGGTCCGGCGGGGCGTGGTCGCTCCTGGGGGAGCGGTCCCTCCCGCGGGCCCCGGGGACGCTGCCGTACAGGGCGAAGCACACCGCGTCCAGCACGGAGGTCTTGCCCGCGCCGGTGGGGCCGTGGACGAGGAAGAGGCCTCCCGCGCCGAGCCGGTCGAAGTCGACCCTCTCGGTTCCCGCGAACGGGCCGAAGGCCTGGAGGGTGAGGGAGTGCAGGCGCATCAGCGCATCCCCTCCTGGAGACGGATCTGCTCGATCGCTGTGTTCACGAGGGCTTCCTCCTCGGGGGTGGCGGGGGTGCCCCGGGCCCACTCGACGAAGTCGGCGACCACCTCGCGCTCACTGCGGTCGGCGACGGAGGCGGCGACCGGCCGGGTGTCGGGGGCGCCGCCCTCGGGGGCGAAGTCCAGGACCAGGGTGTGCGGGAAGCGCTCGCGCAGCCGGTCCATCGGGTGGGCCGGGCGGCGCGGGTCGGTGAGGGTGACCTGGAGCCAGTGGCCGGTGTACCGCTCCCATTCGGGCAGGGTCAGCAGGTCCTCGATCCTGCCCCGGACGCGGGCCAGCGGCCGGGGGACGGGCGCCTCCGCGAACTCGGCCCCCGCCAGGCCGTCGGCGTCCAGGTCCACCACCCAGTAGCCCTTGACGTGGCGCTCCTCGGAGAAGGAGTAGGCGAGGGGGCTGCCCGGGTAGCGCACCGAGGGGGTGATGGTCTGGCGCCCGTGCAGGTGTCCGAGCGCGACGTAGTCGACCCCCGCGTAGACCGACGCGGGGACGTGGGACGCGCCTCCGACGGAGATGTCCCGTTCGCTGTCGGAGGCCTCGCCGCCGGTGACGAAGGCGTGCGAGAGCACCACCGAGCGGGTGCCGGGGCGCTCGGCCAGGTCGGCCCTGACGAGGTCCATGGCGTGTCCCACGGCTGCCGTGTGCCCGCGCTCGGGCAGGTTCCAGTGGTGGCGGGCGATCTCCGGCTCCAGGTACGGGATTCCGTAGAAGGCGACGGGGCCGTGCTCGTCGTCGATCAGGACGGGGGAGCCGACACCGTCCAGTGAACTGCGCAGGTGGACGCCGGAGGCGTCGATGAGGTCGGTGGCGAACGACATCCGCGCCATGGAGTCGTGGTTGCCGCTGATGAGGACGGCGCGGGCTCCGGTGGCGCGGACGCGGCTGAGCGCCCGGTCGAAGAGGCGGACGGCGTCGACGGGCGGGAGGGCGCGGTCGTAGAGGTCGCCGGCCACGACCACCACGTCGATCCGGCGTTCGCGGATGGTGCCGACGAGGTGGTCGAGGAAGGCGGACTGGGCGTCGATGAGGTTCTCCCGGTGGAAGGAGCGACCCAGGTGCCAGTCCGAGGTGTGCAGCAGGCGCATGGAACTGGACATTACCGAAGGTGCGCGTGATCCGTCGGGGAACGGGCGCCGCCCTGTGGACGGCCGGGGCGCGTCAGTTCCTGCGCGCCAGCGTGAGGCCGTCACCGATGGGCAGCAGGACCTGGGTGACGCGGTCGTCGGACACCAGGCGGTCGTTGAAGTCGCGGATGCCCTGGACGTGCGCGGACGTGTCGTCGGAGTCCACGACGCGGCCGTGGGAGAGCGTGTTGTCGGCCAGGACCAGGCCGCCCGGGCGCAGCCGGGGGACCAGCTCCTCCCAGTAGTCCACGTACCCCTCCTTGTCGGCGTCGAGGAAGGCGAGGTCGAAGCGCGGCTCCTCGGACAGTGCGCGCAAGGACTCCAGCGCCGGTCCGAGCGTGAGCGTGATCTTGTCGGCGACCCCGGCGCGCTCCCAGTAGCGGCGGGCCACGGAGGTCCACTCGTCGCTGATGTCGAGGGCCAGCAGGGTGCCGTCGGCGGGCAGGCCCCGCGCGAAGCAGATCGAGGAGTAACCGGTGAAGGTGCCGACCTCCACGACGTGCCGGGCTCCGGAGATCCGGGTGAGCAGGGTGGTGAACGCCCCCTGCTCGGGGCCGATCTGCATGCCCTTGTGCGTCGGGAAGAGCTCTGCGGTCTCCTTCGCGAGGTCGGCGAGGACGTCGTCCACGGGCTCGCTGTGGGCGACGACGTAGGCGTGCAGTTCCGGGCTGAGGCCTTCTGTGGTTCGTGTCACGGTCGCCAGCCTAGGACAGGGGAGGCGCGCGGCCCAGTAGCCGGTCCGTGCCCGTGGACACCCTCCCCGCGTCCGGCGGGCGGGGCCCGCCCGCCGGACATCGGCGGTCACGCCGACCGGACGACCTCGCGGAGCTCGCCGGTCACGACGTCGTACACGAAGCCCCGCACCTGGTCGGTGTGCGGGATGAACGGGTCGACCTCGATGCGCCTGATCGACTGGAGCACGTCGGAGTCCAGGTCGGTGAAGGCCTCGGCGTCCCAGTCGGGCCTGATGCCGACCTCGTCCTCGATCTGCTTCTTGAAGCCGTCGTCGGTGAAACCCGTCATGCCGCAGTCGGTGTGGTGGATGAGGACGATCTCGCGCGTGCCGAGGAGCCGCTGGCTGATCGCCAGGCTCCGGCGCGCGTCGGAGGTCACCGCCCCGCCCCCGTTGCGGATCACGTGGGCGTCCCCCTCGGACAGGCCGAGGATGCTGTAGATGTCGAGCCGGGCGTCCATACAGGCGACGACGGCGAGGCGCAGCGCGGGGGGCGAGGCGTGGTCGCCCGGGGGGAGGCCCCGGGCGCGGGTGCGGGTGCGGGCGAGCAGTTGGTCGGTGGCGCTCATGGCAGACCTTCCGGGGCCGGGCACCGTGCGGGTGCCGAGGTGGACACGCAGCGTGTCGGCCAGGAGCCTAGTCCGCGAGCAACCGCGGGGAGCGGGAAACCAGAAAACCCGTTCCGGGGGAAGTTCCCACCTCGGAACGGGTGCGTGCCCGGATGCCGGGGCGCGGCGGACGCAGCCCCGGGCCCGGGTCTAGTACTCGGGGAGGATGGCGGGCCAGTCGAAGAGGTAGACCGAGCCCACGATGATGCCGACGGTCAGCAGCGGGGTCACGACCTTCTGCTCGACGGGGCCGTCGGTGACGAAGCCCTTGCCCTG
>Ga0233363_1000950_pt1 | contig 11950 bp, 11 predicted proteins | sample ElkDunMinimDraft_18_FD_191534 | JGI IMG/M metagenome (GOLD analysis project Ga0233363, IMG submission 191534) | Fecal eukaryotic communites from dung pellets of Tule Elk in California, USA - Elk Dung C16 | ecosystem: Host-associated > Mammals > Digestive system > Large intestine > Fecal | place... | reverse complement strand
ATGCGCCAATCGGAGTCGGAGCCCATGACGACGCCGACGAGGGGTGCTTCGGAGGAGTGCAGCGGCCGGGTCACCCGTCAAGGCTAGGCCGCCCGCCTGCGAGTTGCCCGCAACGGCGCGCGCCCGCCCCCGTCCCGTGAGACCACAGCCGGTGGCCGAGACAATGGGAAGTTCCCCCTGTCTCGGCCGCCAGGTGTGGTCTCAGGGACGGCAGGCGTCGAAGTGCGCGGCTGCGGCGCGCGCTTCGTAGGCCGCCTCGTCGAGGTCGGCGGCGGCGACCGTCACGTGGCCGACCTTGCGGCCGGGGCGCGGGTCCTTGCCGTAGGTGTGGATCTTCGCCGTGGGGTGCTCCGCCATCGCGGCGGCGAACCGGTCGCCCAGCGCGCCCTCCGCCGGGCCGCCGAGGATGTTGACCATCACCGACCATGCGGCGCGAGGGCCGGGGTCGCCCAGCGGCAGGTCGAGGACCGCGCGCAGGTGCTGCTCGAACTGACCCGTGACGGCGCCGTCCTGGCTCCAGTGGCCGCTGTTGTGGGGCCGCATCGCGAGCTCGTTGACGAGCACCCGCTCGTCGCTCGTCTCGAACAACTCCACGGCGAGCATGCCGGTGACCCCGAGGCCCTCGGCGATCGCCTCGCCGATGCCGCGCGCGACGTCCGCGAGTCGATCGGCCGCGTGGGGAGCCGGGGCGATGACCTCGGCGCAGACGCCCTCGCGCTGCACGGTCTCCACGACCGGGTACGAGCGCATGTCGCCGGAGGGCCGGCGCGCCACCTGCTGCGCGAGCTCACGGGTGAACTCCACCAGCTCCTCCACCAGCAGCGCTCCCCCGCGGGCGTCCTCGGCGAGCGCGGTGAACCAGTCATCGGCCTCGGTCGCCGCCGAGACGACCCGCACGCCCTTGCCGTCGTACCCGCCGCGCGGTGTCTTGACCACGGCGCGACCGCCGTGCGCGTCGAGGAAGTCCTGCAGCTCGGCGGCGTCGGCCACGGCGGCCCAGTCCGGCTGCGGCATCCCGAGTTCCTCCAGGCGCGCACGCATGAGCAGCTTGTCCTGCGCGAACCGCAGCGCATCGGCGCCGGGACGCACCGCGACCCCCGCGTCCTGCAGGGCGTGCAGCACCGGCTGCGGCACGTGCTCGTGGTCGAAGGTGAGGACGTCCACGTCGCGGGCGAAGGCGAGCACGGTCTCGGCGTCGCGGTAGTCGCCGACCGCCGTCGCGGCGAGCGCGGCGGCCATGCCCGGCTGCTCCGCGAGCACGTGCAGCTCGATGCCGAGCTCCACCGCCGGCGCGATCATCATGCGGGCCAGCTGCCCGCCTCCCACGACTCCGACTCGCAACGTCATGCCGATCCTTCCGTCCGTCCCCTTCATCTTCGCGCATCGGCATCGCCGCGCGCGCGACCGGGTCAGCGACCGGGCAGCGGCGGCGGGGGTCCGGGATCGTGCGCGACGGTGGGAATGGCGTGGGAGTCTCGGTGGGCGAGGATCTGGCTCACCTCCACCTGGTCGGCCAGCACCTCGTGCACGAGCGAAACGGCCGGGATGTTCTTCATGACCAGCGGTGCGTCGACGCCGTTGACGAGGATGAGGGTGCCTGCGCCCCACAGCCGCTGCAGCGGACCGCGGCGCTCGCGGATCGCGTAGCCGCGTGCGTGGGTGAGTTCGTTGCGGTGGGTCGTCAGCAGCCCGGAGCGCGCGATGACGCGGCGCGTGGTGATCGTGTACGTGCGGGAGAACCACGCGAGGAAGGGCAGCACGACCAGCAGCAGCACGATCGCCGCGGCCGCGGTCGGCAGCATCCAATCCTCGAACGGCTCCGGCAGATTGCCCCAGTAGAACCCGACGGCACCGGCCACGGCGATGAGCACGAGAGCCGGCCACACCATGCGCCGGGCGTGGCCGCGCAGCCGCGCGACCCGCAGTTCAGGCGTGGGCGCACCGGGCGCCGGGGTGAGGGGGCGCCCCGCGAAGCTCATCGGCTGGGTCACACGACCATTGTGTCGGGCCGCGGCGACCTCGGCGGTGTGGCGCGCCCGAAGCGGTGCTCAGCGCACGTGCACGACGTCGCCGGCGGAGACCACGGACTCCACCCCCGCGACCTCGACCACCAGACGCCCGTCCGCGTCCAGCCGCACGGCGCGTCCCACGAGCACGCCACCGTCGGGCATCGCCACCGAGACGTCCCGGCCGAGGGTGTCGCACCGTTCGGACACCTCCTGGCGCACCCCGGATGCCGCGGCGTCACCGCCCGCGGCAACGAGCGCGCCCAGCAGCCGGTCGAGCTCGCGCAGGTACCGTGCCAGCAGATCGTCGAGGTCGACGGTGACCCCCACCGCGGCGAACGAGGTCGCGGTGGGCACGGGCAGATCGACAGGGGTCATCGTGGTGTTCACGCCCGCCCCGACGACGACCGCTCCGGTCTCCCCGGGTACCGCCTCGGCGAGGATGCCGCACACCTTGCCCCCGTCCAGCAGCACGTCGTTGGGCCATTTCATGCGCACCTCGTGCGACCGTCCGCGCAGCGCGTCGGCGATCGCGCGCGTCATGGCGGTCCCCGCGATGAGCGGAATCCACCCGCGGGCGAAGTCCGGCAGCGTGGGGATGCGCAGCAGCACGGACACCGCGAGGGCCGTGCCCGGCGGCGTCGTCCAGTGGCGGTCGAGCCGACCGCGGCCGGCACGCTGGTCGTCGGTCAGCAGCACCGACAGGTGCGGGTGCCCTGCGGGGTCGCGCTGCACGTCGCGGACGAGGTCGGCGTTGGTGGAGCCGGTGGATTCGATGACCTGCAGCCGCGGTGAGACGGCCGCGGCCTGCGGGAAGCCTTCGGTGGGGAGCGTCATGGCGACACCCTACGCCGAAGGCCGGTTTCCACAGCGGATGCCGCAACCCCTTGTGCGCACCCTCCAACTCCCCCGGGTGTGTCATCGGTAGTGTGGAACGGTGACGGATCAGCCCGACCTTTCCACGACCGCCGGCAAGATCGCGGATCTCCGCGACCGCTACCAGGAGGCGGTGCTCGACGCGGAGATCGCCGCGCGCGAGAAGCAGCACGCCAAAGGCAAGCTCACCGCGCGAGAGCGCATCGAGCTGCTGGTGGACCCCGGCTCGTTCGTCGAGTTCGACGAGTACGTGCGCCACCGCACGACCGCGTTCGGGATGGATCGCTCGCGGCCCTACGGCGACTCGGTCGTCACCGGCACCGGCACGATCCACGGCCGCACGGTCGCGGTGTACGCGCAGGACTTCTCCACCTTCGGCGGTTCGCTGGGAGAGGTGGCCGGCGACAAGATCATCAAGGTGATGGAGTTCGCCCTGCGCGGCGGCATGCCCATCATCGGCATGCTCGACTCCGGTGGCGCCCGCATCCAGGAGGGGGTCGTCGCCCTCGGCAAGTACGGCGAGATCTTCCGACTGAACACCGCCGCCTCCGGCGTCATCCCGCAGATCTCGATCATCATGGGCCCCGCCGCCGGCGGCGCGGTGTACTCCCCGGCGCTCACGGACTTCGTGATCATGGTCGACAAGACCAGCCAGATGTTCGTCACCGGCCCCGACGTCATCAAGACCGTCACCGGCGAGGACGTCGGCATGGAGGAGCTGGGCGGCGCCCACACGCACAACACCCGCTCCGGCGTCGCGCACTACCTCGCCGAGGACGAGGACGATGCGCTGGACTACGCGCGCACGCTCATCGGCTTCCTGCCGGACAACAACATGGCGGAGCTGCCCCGCTATGAGAACGAGTTCGAGTGGGAGACGACGGATGCCGACCGGGGCCTGAACACCCTCATCCCCGATTCCGCGAATCAGCCCTACGACATGCACCAGGTCATCTCGCGCCTCGTGGACGGCGGGGACTTCCTCGAGGTGCAGCCCTTGTTCGCCCCGAACATCCTGATCGGGTTCGGGCGCATGGAGGGGCGCACGATCGGCATCATCGCCAACCAGCCGTCCCAGATGGCCGGCACCCTCAACATCGAGGCCGGCGAGAAGGCCAGCCGCTTCGTGCGCTTCTGCGACGCGTTCTCCATCCCGATCGTGACCCTCGTCGACGTGCCGGGATACCTCCCCGGCACCGATCAGGAGTGGACGGGCGTCATCCGCCGCGGCGCGAAGCTGCTGTACGCCTACGCCGAGGCCACCGTGCCGCTGGTGACGGTGATCCTGCGCAAGGCCTACGGCGGCGCCTACATCGTCATGGGCTCCAAGCAGCTGGGCGCCGACGTGAACCTCGCCTGGCCGACGGCGGAGATCGCCGTGATGGGCGGTCAGGGCGCGGTCAACATCCTCTACCGCGGGGAGATCAAGCGCGCCGAGGCCGCCGGCGAGGACGTGGCCGCCGTGCGCACGCGCCTGGCCACCGAGTACACCTACAACGTGGCCTCGCCCTTCCTGGCGGCGGAGCGGGGTGAGCTGGACGGCATCATCGAGCCGGCCCAGACGCGCGTGTCGGTCGCAAAGGCGCTGCGGTCGCTGCGCGGCAAGCGCGCGAGCCTGCCGCCGAAGAAGCACGGGAACATCCCGCTGTGAGCACCTCCGACACCCCCGCCCCGATCCGCGTCGACGTGCGCCGCGGCACGCCCGACGACCAGGAGCTGGCCGCCGTGGTCGCCGTGGTCACCGAGGCGTACGCCCGGGAGGCCGCGACCGCCGTCGTCGAGGATCCGCCCGTCCGCCCCGGATGGGAGCTGTCCGCGCGGGGCCTGCGCCGCCCGTTCGATCGCGACGCGGGCTGGGGTCGCGGCATCCGCTGACACGCGGCGCGGTGTCCCCCAAAATACCTACAGACACCCGTCTTGCCACCGACGGATACTGAGTGTGCTGAACGCAATTCTGCGTCGGTCGACCCGCTTCGTTCTTCGGATCCGGGAATCGACCCCCTGCGGAGTGGTTTTCGGGTAACCGCTCCGCAAGGCGAGGGGCAGGCGGCTTCGCCGCCCCTCGCCTTTTCTCTGCCCACGGGCACCCGCGCGACTCGGGCTCAGTGCTCCCGAGTGGGCAGCGCGATCTCCTGCCAGAGGTCCACGGTGTCCTCGCCGTCGGCACGGGAGCGGCCGACCACCGTCACCGCGATCGTGTCGTGCGGCGCGGTGCGGATGTAGATGCGCTCGGACCGGGCGTTGCGCAGCACCTCGGCGAGTTCGGCCCGCACGACGCGCAGTTCGCGCTCGCCCACACCGTCCAGGCCGCCCTCGTCGAGCACGGTCACGTTCGCACCGCGCTGTCGCGCCGCCTCAAGGACGCCACGCACATCGTCGTCGAGCAGACGCCGACCGCGCAGTTCATCGCGCAGCCGCCCCTCCGCGAGGCGCGCCATCTCACGTTCGTGCGGGGCGAGGTCGCCGCCGGCGGCGATGGTGCGGGTGAGCACGGGTCCGGCCACCGCGAGGGCGCGACGCACCTGCACGCGCCGTTCCCGCTGGCGCCCGGCCTGCGAGGCGAGCCACTCGGATGCCGCCCGCTGCAGCTGTTCCAGCTGCATGCTCTCCCGCGAAGCCCGATCGGTGGACCACATCAGCAGCTGGGCGACGGCGGTCCACATCGCCGACCCGACGAGCCCGAGCGACAGCGTCGGCACGAGACCGATCCACAGCGCTCCCTGCAGGCCCAGCAGGACGATGCCGATGCACGCGACGATCGGGCGCCGGCGCACCACGACGATCGCCATGAGGGCGCCGATCGCGCCGATCGTCCAGGTGGCGTACGGCAGCTGCCGGTCACCGACCGCGACGTTGGCCCAGATGAGGGAGGGAAGCACGGCGGCGGTCACGAGCGCCAGCGCCGCCACCCATGCCGGCGCGACGGTGGGGCCGCTGACCCCCGAGGTCATGAGCGACTGCACCGCGACCGTGCTGGTGTCCTCGTCGACCCGGCCGCCGCTGCCCGCGATCGCGGGGTCCTCCGCCTCTGCGGGGGCGGGACGCGTGCGGTCCTCCCAGAAGATACAGATCCACGACGTCACGAGGTACAGGGCGACCGCGAACAACGTGACGGTCCACGGGGCGTCGAAGCCGTTGTCCCACCATGGCCAGCCGAGGCCGAGGTAGGCGGTGAAGGCCACTCCGAGGGCGGACAGCACGAAGCGCGGGTTGAGTGTCATACCGGCGGGCTCCACTCGAGCGTGATGGTGGTGCCGCGTGCTGTGGGCGCCACATGGGCCTCGCCGCCGACGGCGGCGACCCTGGCGTAGATGGAGGCGCGGATGCCCAGGCGGTCGTCGGGGACGGTGGAGAGGTCGAACCCGCTGCCGTGGTCACGGATGACGATCACGACGCCGCCGGGCGCGTCACCGTCGGAGACCGACACCTCGAGCCCGGCGGAGGCGGCGTGCTCGACGGCGTTCGCGACGGCCTGGGTGGCGGCCAGCACCAGGGCGCGCCCGACGCGGCCGGGAATGGTCAGGGTCTCGTCGGCCAGGATCCGGTCGACGTGCAGGTCGATCCCCACCTCGCGCGCGCCGCGCTCGAGACGCTCGACGAGCTCCCCGACCCCGATCGGGGCATCGGGCCCCTCACCGACGTCCTGTTCGGCGTTGGCGAGACGGGTGAGGGCCTCGCGGGCCATGGCGACGGCGAGCGCATGCTCGCGGGGCGACTCGGCCCGCTCGGCTGCGATCAACGCCGCCAGCACGCTGTCGTGCATGAGGGCGGCCACCGCGACGCGCTCGCGTTCGGCCGCGTCCGCGGCGGCCGCTGCGGCGTACGAGGCGACGGCATCCACCCTCGCCTGGTCGACGCGGGTCGCCACGGCCCGGTAGACCTGGTCGATCGTCACCAGCACGGCGCCGAGGATGATGGCGTAGATGACATCGAGGGTGACCGGCGCCCAGAACTCGGGGTCGAACCCCGCCTGCGCGAGCCGCACGACCCCGTACTGCACCGGCACGAGCACCGTCCACGCGATCTGCAGCGGGAACGGGAACGCCAGCACGGCGGCGACCGTGGCGATGTTCAGCAGCAGCCAGATCCACGGCCCGTCCTCGGGTGAGGGGTGGGATCCCGCCGTGGCCAGCGGCCACGCCAGCAGGGCGATGGGGTACGCCACCGCGAACACCCCTGCTGCCAGGTGCACGCCTCGTCCGACCAGGCACGCCACGATCATGGCGGCCAGCGGCACGAAGACCACGATCATGAGCGCCGTGCGCCAGTCGGCGTGCTCCTCGGTGGAGGCCAGCGCCGTCAGCAGCGCGTGCGCGCCGAGGGCGATGCAGCCCGCTCCCACGGCGAGCGTCGTGAACCGCACCACCCGCGCGCGGGTGAACGTCGCCATCCCCGCTGCCGTGTCGGCGGTGTGACCGAACGTGCCGTGCGCCTCGGCCAGCACACGGCGGCTGGTCTCAGAAGGCACCGGGGGTCTCGGAAGGTCTGGTGAGCAGTCCGTCTTCCATGGCGCGCCGCGCCAGGTCCACCTTCGTGGGGGCGGGGCGGCCGACTTCCACATACTTGTACCGCACGCGGGTGATGTTCTCCTTGGCGGTGGAGTACGCCACCCCGAGGCGGTCGGCGACGACCTTCAGCGGCAGGCCTGCGGCATACAGCCGCAGCACGTCCCGCTCCCGCGCCGAGAGCTGCGCGTCGGCGAAGGCCCGGTCGCCGTCGACGGCACTGGCCCACTCGACGTTGTCGAGGGGGTGGCCGTCGGCGACGGTCTGGATCGCGTCGACGACCTCATCGATGCGGCTCGCTTTGCTGATCACACCCGCGGCCCCGGCCGACAGTGCTTCGCGCACCGTGGCGGGCCGGTCGGCGACGCTGTGGATGATGACGCTCGAACCGTCGCCCACCAGACGCGAGACGTTCTCGGTGACGGTCGTGCCGTCACCGAGCGTGAGGTCCAGGACCACCACGTCGGCCGGCGCCTCCCGGCTGTACAGGCGCCAGTCGAGGTACTCGGTGACGGTGCTGCCGGAGAAGACGACGTCCTTCGTCGCGGCGCGCAGGCAGGCGGCCTCGAGCCCGAGTCGGACCGACTCGTGGTCGTCGATGAGCGCCACACGGATCATGCTCGTCATGTTATCGCTGCGTGTCCTCGCGGATGAGCGTGGCCACGGCCTCGACATGATGCGAGTGCGGGAACAGATCGAGCGCGTCGATGCGGGATGCCGCATATCCGGCATCCCGGAAGGTCGCGAGGTCGCGCGCGAGCGCCACCGGATCGCACGCGACGTAGACGACGGTCTGCGGTGCGAGTCCCGCGATCGCCTCGACGACCTCGCGCCCGGCGCCCGAGCGCGGCGGGTCGAGCACCACCGCTCCGCGCGCCAGCCGGTCGCGGTCGCGCGTCGAGGCCTCCTCGCTCCACCTGGCCAGCCAGCGGTCGACGCGGCCGGTCTCGGCGCGGGCACCGACCCATTCGGCGAGGTTCTCACCGGCGTGCTCGGTCGCGCGGGAGTCGGACTCGACGCTGAGCACTCGGGTGCGAGGGCCGCCGATGTCGGCCAGCGCGGCGGCGAACAGGCCGACGCCCCCATACAGGTCCAGGTGCAGCGCCTCGGGGTCGAGACCGTCGGGCTGCGCCTGTCCGAGGTGCTCGGAGACCAGCTGCGTGAGCGCCGTCGCGGCGAAGCGGTGCACCTGCCAGAAGCCTCCGGCATCCACGCGGAATTCCCGCTGGCCGACCCGCTCGAGGACGACCTCGCGCATCGGGTTGGAGTTCTTCGCCGCCGGGTGCTTCGCAGCGCTGCCACCCCGCAGGCGGCGACCGCCGGCGCGGTGGTGGTGCTCGGGGCGGGCCAGCACGCGCACACGACCGTCCGCCGGCAGCACCAGGTCGATCCGCCCCGGTTCGCCACTGCTCAATTCCAGCGCCACGCGCTCGATCTCCGGCGCGGCGAGCGGGTGGTCCTCGACGGTGACGACGCGATGGCTGCGCGCGGCGTACGGGCCCACGCGACCATCGGCATCCACGTGCAGGCTCAGCCGCGTGCGCCAGCGCGTGCCGTCATCGTCGGCCGTCCCGGCGCGGTCCACGCCGTCGGCGGTGACCGGTGCGACCGTCACCGGCATCTCGAGGCCGCCGAAACGCTGCAGCGCGTCGGAGAGGACCTGCGCCTTGAGCGTGCGCTGGTGGGAGAGCTCGATGTGGCCGAAGTCGGCGCCGCCGGGACGCTCGGCGGGGTCGACGTCGACGTCGGCCTGCCGCCAGATGTGCGGACGGCGGTGCGGGGAGGCATCCAGCACCTCCAGCACCTCGCCACGCCAGAACGAGGCCTTGCCGACGTCGGTCAGCCGCACCCGCACCCGCTCCCCCGGCAGGGCATCGGGCACGAACACGACGCGCCCTTCGTGGCGGCCGACGAACACGCCGCCGTGGGCGACATCAGTGACGTCGAGATCGATGAGGGCGTCCGCAGAGCCCAAGGGTGTAGCCATCCTTCGATGCTCGCACACCCGGCTGTGACCGCCTCTACGCTGGGACGATGCGCGTGTGCCTGGCCTCCACCTCCCCCGCCCGTCTGATGCTGCTGCGCCAGGCCGGCATCGAGCCGGAGACCCTCGCCCCCGACGTCGACGAGGACGCCGTGATCGCCGAGGTGCAGGAATCGGAGGGGCGGGTGCTGGATGCCGCGGAGCATGTGCTGCTGCTCGCGCGCCGCAAGGCCGCCGACGTCGCGGAGCGCGTCGCCGCCGAGGGATTCGACGGCCTCGTGATCGGCGGAGACTCGATGTTCGAGCTGGACGGGGAGATCCTCGGCAAGCCCTATACGCCCGAGGCCGCCATCGCCCGGTGGACGGCGATGCGGGGCCGCACCGGCATCCTGCACTCCGGTCACAGCGTCGTGCGCGTGACGCCGCACGAGCCGCCGCGCGAGGCGTACGCCGTCGCCGAGGCGTCGGTCACCTTCGCCGCGGACATCGACGACGACGAGATCGCCGCCTACGTCGCCACCGGTGAACCGCTGCACGTCGCGGGGGCGTTCACGATCGACAGTCTCGGCGGCCCGTTCATCGATGCCGTCGCCGGCGACCCGTCCACGGTCGTGGGGATGTCCCTTCCCACGGTGCGCCGTCTGGCGCGTGAGCTGGGCGTCGCGTGGCCCGCCCTGTGGAACCGCTCGTAGACATCGGCAAACCTTTCGCGGACTTTCTTGTGCGGGGGATCCAAAGGAGGGCCCCGCAGCGTGGGTAGGCTGACATCCATGCCTGCTATCGCCAAGGTGCTCGTCGCGAACCGCGGCGAGATCGCCGTACGCATCATCCGCGCGGCGCGCGACTGCGGCAAAGCCTCCGTCGCCGTCTACGCCGACCAGGATCGCGACGCCCTCCACGCCCGCCTCGCCGACGAGGCCTACGCCCTGGACGGCGCCACCAGCGCCGACACGTACCTGTCGATCGAGAAGATCCTCTCCGTCGCACGGCGCACCGGCGCCGATGCGGTGCACCCCGGCTACGGCTTCCTCGCCGAGAACGCCGCGTTCGCCCGCGCCGTCATCGCCGCGGGCCTGGTGTGGATCGGCCCGTCGCCGGAGGCCATCGAGGCGCTGGGCGACAAGGTGACCGCCCGCCATGTGGCCGAGAAGGTGGGCGCGCCGCTCGCGCCCGGCACCCCCGGCCCCGTCTCCAACGCCGACGAGGTCGTCGCGTTCGCCGAGGTGCACGGCCTCCCGATCGCCATCAAGGCCGCGTACGGCGGCGGCGGCCGCGGCCTCAAGGTCGCCCGCACCTTCGACGAGATCGCCGAGCAGTTCGAATCGGCCACCCGCGAGGCGATCACCGCCTTCGGTCGCGGCGAGTGCTTCGTGGAGAAGTACCTCGACCGGCCCCGGCACGTCGAGACGCAGTGCCTCGCGGATGCCGCCGGCACGGTCGTCGTCGTCTCCACGCGCGACTGCTCGCTGCAGCGCCGGCACCAGAAGCTCGTGGAGGAGGCGCCGGCACCGTTCCTCACCCCGGAGCAGAACGAGGTGCTGTACACCTCGTCGAAGGCGATCCTCAAGGAGGTCGGCTACGTCGGCGCGGGGACGTGCGAGTTCCTCATCGGCGCCGACGGCACCATCTCCTTCCTCGAGGTCAACACGCGCCTGCAGGTCGAACACCCGGTGTCCGAAGAGGTCACCGGCATCGACCTGGTGCGCGAGCAGTTCCGCCTGGCCGAGGGCGGCCTGCTCGACGGCGTCGACCCCGAGCCCACCGGCCACTCGATCGAGTTCCGCATCAACGGCGAGGACCCGGGCCGCGGCTTCCTCCCCCAGCCCGGCCGCATCCACGTCTTCAAGACGTTCGGCGGCCCCGGCATCCGCCTGGACTCCGGCGTGACCGCCGGCGATGTCGTCTCGGGCGCGTTCGACTCGCTGCTGGGCAAGATCATCGTCACCGGACGCGACCGCGCCGAGGCGCTGGAACGCGCCCGCCGTGCCCTGGACGAGTTCGAAGTCGCGGGCATGCCCACCGTGCTCCCCTTCCACCGCCGCGTCGTGCGCGACCCCGCCTTCACGGCCGTGGACGGCGAATTCGGCGTATTCACCCGCTGGATCGAGACCGAGTTCGACAACGACATCGCGCCGTGGGACGGCGAGGCCGAGGCGCCGGATGCCGGCGAGCAGCGGCACACCGTCGTGGTAGAGGTGGGCGGCAAGCGCCTCGAGGTGAGCCTGCCCGACCGCATCGTGGCCTCGCCCGCGCGCGTCGGCCGGCCCGTCGCGGTGCCGCCGTCACGGCGCACGCACTCCACGACCGTCGTGGCGGGCGCCTCCGGCGACGCGGTGACCAGCCCCATGCAGGCGACGATCGTGAAGGTCGCCGTCAGTGATGGTCAGCAGGTCGTCAAGGGCGACCTCGTCGTCGTGCTCGAGGCCATGAAGATGGAACAGCCCATCCAGGCCCACAAGGACGGCGTGATCGGCGGCATCGACGCGCAGCCGGGCACGACGGTGGCCGCGGGGCACCTGCTCCTCACCATCAGCTGACGCGCGGGCGGGGGCGCTCGTCTCCCGCGCCGGTGTGTTCGG
>Ga0233363_1000949_pt1 | contig 11960 bp, 11 predicted proteins | sample ElkDunMinimDraft_18_FD_191534 | JGI IMG/M metagenome (GOLD analysis project Ga0233363, IMG submission 191534) | Fecal eukaryotic communites from dung pellets of Tule Elk in California, USA - Elk Dung C16 | ecosystem: Host-associated > Mammals > Digestive system > Large intestine > Fecal | place... | reverse complement strand
CCCGACGTCCCCGCGTGCGCTGCGCGCCGTGTCGCGGGCGACGTCCCGGGAGCGGGTCTCCGGTCACGTCCCGATGAGAGCGTCCTCACACTTTGGGGTGACGCGTGCGACGCCGCGGCCGTCCGGACGGCATGCTGGGGGCCTGGGCGATTCGTCCGGATGGTCCGACGACGACGACGGGAGGCTCGGTGCTCGAGCAGCCATGGCCTCCTCCGGGTCCGGGTCCGCAGCAGCCGCGCGACGCGCACCGGCAGCACTGGGTGAACGACGCCCGCCGCCGCCCGCCCGTCCGCGGGCTCGGCGCTCCGTCGTCCGGACCCGACGGGTGGGGCGAGCGACCGGGCCGTGAGCCGGCCGTCCGGCGGCGCGCCGACCACGCGCACCGCCACGACGGGGACGAGCGCGACGGCGTCGAGCGCACCGGCCGCGACGGCGTCCGGCGCCCTGGTGGTCCGGCGCGCGACGGCCAGGACCCCGATCGTGCCCACCCGTCGCCCGCCCGCTGGGTGCCCGCCGAGGAGTGGATCCCCGACCCGAAGCCCGCCCCCGAGCAGCGCTGGACCCCGGAGCAGGACTGGCTCGCGGCGTTCACGGACCCCCGTGGGACGGCCGTGCAGCCTCTCGCCCGGCCCCGTGGCACGAGGCGCCGCTGGGTGACGGTCGGCGCGGCGTTGCTCGCTGTGGGCGCCGCTCTCGCGGTCGCGCTCGTTACGGTGGGCGCGTGAGCGACGCCCCCGGACCCGAGGCCATCCCGGACCACGAGCTGCGCACCGAGGGTGAGCGGCGGACCCTGGCGGCGCTGGGCGCCGCGGGGGTCGCGTACGTGCGCACGCGGCACGGGCGCGTGGGCTCGCTCGCGGAGGCCGCCGCGGCGCGCGGCATCGAGCCCGCCGACCTGGTCAAGACGATCGTGGTGCGGCGCGGCGACGACGACTTCCTGCTCGTGCTGCTGCCGGGCGACCGCACGATCTCGTGGCCCAAGCTGCGTGCCCTGCTCGGCGTGAGCCGCCTGTCGATGCCCGACGCGGCGGTCGCGAAGGACGTCACCGGGTACGAGCGCGGCACGATCACGCCGTTCGGGGCCACGCGCGCCTGGCCGGTCGTGGTGGACGCCAGGGCGTCGGGACGGCGGGTGTCGATCGGCGGCGGCGGGCACGGCGTGGGGATCGAGCTGGCGACGGACGACCTCGTGCGTGCGCTGGGTGCGACGGTCGCGGACGTCAGCGAGGCGGCCTGACCCGTTCGGGTCAGCCCCGCGTCAAGAGCGGGTCAAGTCCCGGTTCGAGGAGCGTAGAGTCCTCGGGAACACGCGCCCGGGGGTGCGCGTTGTGACGCAGCGGGACCCCGTTCGCCGCGCCGATGTCGGTGCCGGTGGGTAGTTTCGTCCCGCCCGTCGCACCCCGGTACGACGACGTACCGCCCGAGGCACGAGGAGCGCGAACGCCACGATGACCGAGCTGACTGCTGCGATCGAGCGCACCCCGGAGCCCGCGGACCACGAGATCCGCGTCGAGCACCGCGCGGGACGTGCCGTCGTCTGTCTGGTCGGCGAGATCGACGCGTCGCTGCGCCAGTCGGCGTCCGCGTCCATGGGCATCGCGCTGATGAGCGGCCTGCCGCTGCTCGTCGACGCCAGCCAGGCGACGTTCATCGACTCGTCGGGCGTGGCGTTCGTCCTGCAGCTGCACCTGGCGGCCTCCGAGGCGGGCGTCGAGCTGACGCTGCACGACCCGAACCACGTGCTGCGGGACCTGCTGGAGATGGTCGGCCTGAGCGGCGCGATCCCCGACGACGTCTGACCCCCCGCCGCGGGGCGACCGCGGCGATGTCGGAGCCCTCGGTTACGGTCCGGGCATGCGGTTGCTGCACACGTCGGACTGGCACCTGGGCCGGACCCTGCACGGGGTCGACCTGCTGGACCACCAGGCGTCCTACCTGGACCACCTGGTCGACGTCGCGCGCTCGGAGCAGGTCGACGCGGTCGTCGTCGCCGGTGACGTGTACGACCGCGCCATCCCGCCGGTCGAGGCGGTGACGCTGCTGTCCGACACGCTCGCGCGCCTCGCCGAGCACACCACGGTCGTCGTGACGTCGGGCAACCACGACTCCGCGACGCGCCTGGGGTTCGGCTCGGCGCTCATGCGCGAGCGCGTGCGGCTGCGCACGCGCGTCGCGTCCCTGGCGGAGCCGGTGGAGGTGGCGGGCGTGCTGGTCTACGGCCTGCCGTACCTCGACCCCGACGTGTGCCGGGCGGAGCTCGCGCCCGTCGGCACCGACGGTGCACGCACCCTGCTCGCCCGCTCGCACGAGGCCGTGACGCGCGCCGCGATGACGCGGGTGCGGGCCGACGTCGCGTCGCGGCGCGGCGGTGAGCGGCCGCGTGTCGTGGTCGCCGCGCACGCGTTCGTCGTCGGGGGACGTGCCAGCGAGTCGGAGCGCGACATCCGGGTCGGCGGGGTCGACCACGTGCCCGCGGACGTGTTCGCCGGCGCCGACTACGTCGCGCTCGGCCACCTGCACGGGCCGCAGGTGGTCAACGGGCCCGGCGGGACCGTGCTCCGGTACTCCGGCTCCCCGCTCGCGTACTCGTTCTCCGAGCAGCACCACGCCAAGTCGTCGGTGCTGGTCGACCTGTCCGGCGTGGAGCCGACCACGACCCTTGTGCCGGCGCCCGTCCCGCGCCGCATGGCCGACGTGACGGGCACGCTCGAGGACCTGCTCGCGGCGGCCGGCGAGCCGCACGTCGACGACTGGGTCCGCGTGACCGTCACCGACGCCGTGCGGCCCACGGACCTGTTCCGACGCGTCAGGCAGCGGTTCGCGCACGCCCTGGTCGTGCAGCACCGCCCGGACCGTCCGGACGCCGGCCCCACGCGCCCGGCCCTCGTGACCGCCGCCGCCGACCCCGTCGTGGTCGCCGCGGACTTCGTCGCGCACGTGACCGGTGGCCGTCCGACGGCCGCCGAGCTGCAGGTGCTCCGTGCGGCGCACGAGCACGTCGCGGCCGCCGAGCGGAGCGCCTGATGCACCTGCGCTCCCTCACCGTCCAGGCCATCGGCCCGTTCGCGGACCGGCACACCGTGGACCTCGACGCCCTCGGGTCGTCCGGGCTGTTCCTGCTGGAGGGCCCCACCGGGTCGGGCAAGTCCACGCTCATCGACGCGATCGTCTTCGCGCTGTACGGCAAGGTGGCCGGCGCCGACGCGTCGGACGAGCGGCTGCGGTCCGCGTACGCGGCGGACGACGTGGAGAGCGTCGTCGACCTCGTCTTCGAGGTGCCCTCCGGCGTGTACCGCGTGCGCCGCACACCGGCGTACCAGCGGGCCAAGCGCCGCGGCACCGGCACCACGACCGCCCAGGCGAGCGTCAAGGCGTGGCGGCTGCCCGCGGACGTCGACGTCAGTGCGGGGCCAGACGGCCTGGACGGCGTCGGCGTGCTGCTGGGGACCCGGCTCGACGAGGTCGGTGCCGAGCTGCAGCGCGCCGTCGGGCTGGACCGCCTGCAGTTCGTCCAGACGGTCGTCCTGCCGCAGGGGGAGTTCGCGCGGTTCCTGCGGGCCAGCGGCGAGGAGCGCCGCGTCCTGCTGCAGAAGATCTTCGGCACGCAGGTCTACGAGCAGATGCAGCAGCGTCTCGCCGCGCTGCGCGCCGAGGCGTCGCGGACGGTCGAGGCGTCGCGCGCGCGGCTCGGCGAGGCGGTGTCGCACCTGCTGGGGGCGTGCGCGCTGGGGCCCGAGGAGCAGGCGGCGACGCGGGCTGCGCTCGACGAGGCCGCCGTCGGCACGCCTGTCGCCGAGCGCGTCGCGCAGGTCGTCGTCGCGACCACGGCGGTGCTGGACGCCGCCGCCGACGCGCTCGCGCAGGACGCCGCGGCCGCGCGCACGACGTGGGAGACCGCGCGCACCGGGCTCGAGCGGGCCCGCACGACCGCGGCGCTCGCCACCCGACGGGACGCTCTGCGGGCGGAGCGGTCGTCCCTCGAGGCGGCGGCGGGGGAGCACGAGGACGACGTCCGACGCCTCGCGCGGGCGCGCGCTGCTGCGGCCGTGCGTCCGCTGCTCACGGGGTGGCAGGACGCGTCGACGGCCCACGAGGCGGCGGCGAAGGCGCTCGTCGCGGCGGCCGACACCGCACCGGTCGACCTGCTGCCGGCGGGCGGCGCGGTGCCGGAGCTGCTGGGTGCGCCCGGTGGCACGTCGGGGCCGCGCGACCGCGTGGACGCCGAGCCGGACGATGCTGCGGACGGCGACGGTGTCGCGGGGATCCTCGACGCGTGGCGTCCGCGCCTGCGGGCCGCGCGGGCCGCGGCCTCGGACGGTGCGGCAGCGCTGCGACGGACCGTCGAGCTGGAGGCCGGTCTGACCGCTCGTCGTCGGGCGGTCCGGGAGCTCGCCGCGGTGCTCGACGACCTGCGCACGGAGGTCGACGCGGCTGCGGTGTGGCTCGCCGGGCGCCCGGCGGTGCGTGCCGGGCTCGAGCAGGAGCGCGACGACGCACGCGTGCGAGCGGGCCGGGCGGACGCCGCCGAGGCGGCCCGGGCGGCGGCACGCTCGCTCGTCGCGGACGTCGGTGCGCTGGCCGCGGCCCGCGCGGAGCTCGCCGACGCGCAGACCGCGGTGACGGCCGCCGCCGGTGCCGCCCGGGCGGCGCTCGCCACCGAGGCCGCCCTGCGGGCCGCGCGCGTCGCGGGCCTCGCCGGTGAGCTCGCCGCCGGGCTCGCCGAGGGCGACCCGTGCCCGGTGTGCGGCGCGTGCGAGCACCCGGCCCCCGCGACGGTCGGCGCCGACCACGTGACGGCCGAGCAGGTGCTGGCAGCCGAGCAGGCGCGGGCCGCCGCCGAGGCGCGTCTCGCCGACGCCGGGGCCCGGCGTGCCGGGCTCGCGGAGCGCGTCGACGGCCTGGCGGCGCGCACCGGCGACCGCGACCCCGCGACGGCAGCCGCCGCCCTGCGTGAGGCCGAGGCGGAGATCGCCACCGTCGCCGCCGCGGCCGCACGGGCCGAGGCCCTGGACGCCGAGATCGTCGCGCACGACGCCGCCACGCGCCGCCGCGAGGTCGTCCGCGACGAGGTCCTGGCCCAGGTCCGCGCTGCGGAGCTGACGCTCGAGACGGAGCGGGACGCGCTCGGACGCGCCGAGGCCGAGGTCGTCGAGGCGCGCGGTGAGCACCCCACGGTCGCGGCACGCCACGCCGCCCTCGACGAGCGCGCCCGGCAGGCCGCCGACCTCCTCGACGCGCTCGACGCCGAGCGGACCACCGCCGCGGACGCGGGCCGCCGCCGGCACGAGCTCGACCTCGCGCTCGCCGAGCACGGCCTCGACGACGACACCGCACGCGACGCGTGGTGCCCGCCGCCCCTGGTGCGCGACCTCGAGCGTCGTGTGCTCGCGCACACCACCGCTGCGGCACGGGTCGCCGCCGGTCTGGCGGACCCCGAGATCGCGGCGCTGCCCGAGGACGTCGAGACCGACCTCGCGGGCGCTCAGGGAACCGAGCTCGCCGCACGCCGGGCGGCCTCGGACGCCGAGGGCCGCGCACAGGTCGCGGCCTCCCGCGCCGAGGCGGCAGCCGAGGGGGCCGCGCTGGTCCGGCGCGCCGCCGACGCGCTCGACGCCGCCGTCGCCGCGGCCGGTCCCGTCACCCGCATGGCGAACCTCGCCTCCGGCACGGGCAGCGACAACGCGCAGGCGCTGTCGCTCGCGACCTACGTGCTGGGCCGCCGGTTCGAGGACGTGGTCGCCGCCGCCAACGAGCGGCTCGCGGTCATGTCCGACGGCCGGTACGAGCTGGTGCGGTCCGACGAGAAGGAGGACGTCCGCACGCGCGCCATCGGCCTCGCGATGCGTGTCGTCGACCACCGCACCGAGCGCGCCCGTGACCCGCGCACCCTGTCCGGGGGCGAGACCTTCTACGTGTCGCTGTGCCTCGCGCTGGGCATGGCCGACGTCGTCACCGCCGAGGCGGGCGGGGTCGAGCTGGGCACGCTGTTCGTCGACGAGGGGTTCGGGGCGCTCGACCCGCACGTCCTCGACCAGGTGCTCGCCGAGCTCGGCCGCCTGCGGCACGGCGGTCGGGTCGTCGGCATCGTCTCCCACGTCGAGGCGCTGAAGCAGGCCGTCGCGGACCGCATCGAGGTGCGTCCGACACCCGGCGGACCGAGCACCCTGACGGTCCTCGCAGGCTGACGGGCCCTCACGTCACCAGGTCCGTCCGCGGGCCGCGGGACGTCACCAGGTCCATCCGCGGGCCGCGAGCTCCACCTCCTCGCGGAACCGCTCCTTCGCGTCGCCCTTGGCCGCGGGGCGCACCTCGACGCCCGCGAGGTCGCACGCCTCGGCGAGCAGCTGGTCGTACGCGAGCTGCGACGCGATGATCCGCTCGGCCCGCGCGAACGTCCGGTCGTCGGCCTCGAGCCGCCGCACGTGGTTCGCGACCGCGCCGAGCCGCTGCTGGACCCGCAGCGTCACGAACGGGTCGTACGGCTCGACATCCCGGTGCCGCAGGCGGTCGGCGACGGCCTCCAGGCTCCCGGCGAGCCGGGCACGCCACCGCGGCGGCTCGTCCGGGGACGGGATGAACGCCCACACGGACAGCAGCAGCACGGTGGGTGCCACCGAGAGGAAGAGGAGAGCCCAGATCATCGCGCGTCCTCCGTCGAACGTGACACGAGCCTAGGCATCCGGTGTGACGCACGCCACACGAATAGCGGGTGATGCGTCGGCGCGGTGGTTCGCGCGTGGCCGCGCCGCGGTCCCGACCCCTACGGTGGGGCCCCGACGACGGCACGAGAGAGGCGACCGCATGGGCAAGGGACTGGTGGCGGGCCTCGTCGCGCTCGGTCTCGTCGGCGTCGGCGCGTACGTCGCCGACGGGTTCGCGCGGGACAGCGCCGAGGACAGCGCGGCGACCCTCCTGGCGCAGCGCCTCGAGGTGGACGGCACGCCCGACGTGCGGATCGACGGCTTCCCGTTCTTCCCCCAGCTCCTCGCGCGCTCGCTCGACGACGTGCACGCGTCCGCGCGGGGCGTCGTGCTCGACGGGCTCCAGGTCACGGACGTCGTCGTCGACGCCACCGACGTCTCCCTCGACCAGCCGTACCACGCCGGGTCCGTGCGGCTCGAGGCGACGGTGCCCACGTCGACGGTCGAGGAGGTCGTCGCGCAGCGGGTCCGCATGGACGTCGCCGTGGACGGCGAGATGCTGCGAGCGTCGGGTGAGGTCCTCGGCATCCCGCTCACCGCGGGGCTCGTGCCCCGCGTGGTCGACGGGCGCCTCCAGGTCGACGTGCAGGACGTCTCGTTGGGTGCCGGCGTGCTGCGCCTCGAGGACCTCCCGGGTGACCTCGCCGAGCGGCTCGTGGGGATCGAGGTGCCCCTCGAGGGCCTGCCCCCCGGCATCGTGCTCGAGCAGGCGGTCGTCGTGCCCGACGGCGTCCGGATCACCGCGTCCGGCACGGACGTCGACCTGGAGCGGCTGCCGTGAGCGCGGGCGTCCTCGCGGGCGTCGCGGCGACGTTGCTCGCGACGCCGAACCCGGGCAGCGAGGGCCTCGCCGGGCTGTGGGAGCAGGTCACGACGCCGCAGCCCGCGCCGGGGCGCGTCACCGTGCTCGTGGTCGGCGGTGCGGTGCTGGCCGCGCTCACCCTGCCGCCCGTGTGGCACCTGCTGCGGCACGGCCTGACGATCGTGCACGAGGCCGCGCACGCCGCGGTCGCGGTGCTGGCCGGGCGGCGGCTGTCGGGCATCCGCGTGCACTCGGACACCTCCGGCCTCACCGTCTCGCGCGGACGGCCCCGCGGTCCCGGCATGATCGCCACCGTCGCGGCCGGGTACCCGGGACCGGCCGTGCTCGGCGTCGCCGCCGCGTGGCTGCTGTCCCGCGGGTACGCGCTGGGCGTGCTGTGGCTGCTGCTCGTGGTCGTGGTGCTCGTGCTGCTGCAGATCCGCAACTGGTACGGGCTGTGGGCGGTCCTGGTGAGCGGGGTCGGGCTCGTGGTCGTGACGCTGTGGGCGCCGGCGCAGCTGCAGACCGTCGTCGCCGCGGGCCTCACCTGGTTCTTCCTGCTCGGGGCGCCGCGCGCGGTGCTGGAGATGCAGGTGCAGCGCCGGCGCGTGCGGCGTCGCGGCGGTCGCGACGAGTCCGACGCGGGACTGCTCGCGGGTCTCACGCACGTGCCGGCGATCGTCTGGGTGGGCCTGTTCCTCGTGCTCTGCGGCGTGCTGCTCGCGGTCGGCGGGGCGTGGTTGCTCGCGGCCTGGCCCGTGTCCTGAATCACTCACCCGCCTTGCCACCATGTGCACCGTGTGCCCCGATGTGCCCCCCTGACGTGTAGGACCACGGCTCCCGGACAGGTGTCCAGGGTCTGCGATAGTGAAGCGGTGAGCACTACACCCGATGTCGAACCACGACCGGGCCGCAACGAATCGCTTTCCCTGCGCCGGGCACTCGCCCTGCTCGACGTCTGTGCGCTGGAGACCGACCCCTCCGGTCTGACAGCCGCGGAGATCGGCCGTCGGCTCGGCGTCCACAAGTCCACCGTGCTGCGCCTGGCCGCCCCGCTGCTCGAGACCGAGCTGCTGCGCCGCGACACCACGAGCGGCCGCTTCCGCCTCGGGCCCGGCGCCCTGCGGCTGGGGCACGCCTACCTGTCCACCCTCGAGATCGAGGCCGTCGCGGCGAGCGCGCTCGACGAGCTCGCACGCACGAGCGGCTGCACCTCGGTCCTCGCCGTCCCCGACGGCCTGCAGGTCCGCGTCGCCGGGCACCGCGCGGCCCCGGGGACCGGTGGGCGCGTCGCGATTCGCGTGCCCGAGAGCGTCCCGCTGCACTGCTCGGCGAGCGGCAAGGCGATCCTGTCGGTCTCCGGCGCCGCCCTGCTCGAGCGGGCCGTCGCAGGTGGCCTGCGTGCCGCCACGTCGCGGTCGATCACGGACCCCGGTGAGCTGCGGGCCGAGCTGCTGCGCACGCGCCGCCGCGGTTTCGCGGTCGACGACCGTGAGCGTGACCCCGACACCCGGGCCGTCGCCGCCCCCGTCCTGGACCACACCGGTGACGTCGTCGGCGCGTTGGCGCTGGTCGCGCCCGCTGCGCGGATGCCCGCCGCGGCCGTGCAGGAGCACGCGCGCGCCGTCGTCCTCGCGGCACGTGCCGTCACCCGCCGGCTCGGGGGTGCGGGTGGACCCCGCGGCGCCGTGGCCGGGACCGGTGAGGACCTGCAGGCCCGCAAGGGCGCGTGAGTCAGCCCGCGACGACGCACCTGTCGATCGCGCGCGTGAGCGCGTCGTGCTCCGCCTGCGTCACCCACAGGCCGTAGGCCGCCTTCACGACCGTCTGGCGCAGCGCGTACGCGCACCGGTACCCGCTGTTCGGCGGCAGCCAGGTCGCGGCGTCGCCGGCGCCCTTGCTCTGGTTGGCGCTGCCGTCCACGGCCAGGAGGTTCGCCGGGTCGTTGGCGAACAGCCTGCGCTTCTCGTCCGGCCAGCCCTGGGCGCCCTTCTGCCACGCGTCCGCGAGGGCGACGACGTGGTCGATCTGGACCTCCGAGGAGCGTTCGCCGCGCTCGAACGCGATGCTCTCGCCGGTGTAGGGGTCGGCCAGCGTGCCGCGCAGGATCACGCACTCGCGCGTCCCCGGCTTGGCGACCAGGTCGACGAGGTCGCGGCGCAGGACGTCGTTGCGCGTGTCGCAGCCGTTGCGGTCCACGTCGGCCCACGGCTGCCCGAACTCGTCCCGGTCGTACCCCGTGCGCGGCGCGCGGCCCTTGACCGCGAGCGTGTCGAGCGCGGCACGTCCCGCCGCGAGGTCGGCTGCGGTGACGGGGTACTGCGCCGCCGCGCGGGCGTCGAGCACCACCGGCCCGCCGAGCCCGGCGGCGAGACCGACCACGACCAGGAGGACCCAGTGCCAGCGGGCGCGTGTCCGGCCGTGGCGTCGCGGGCCGCGCCGACGCACCCCGGCCGATCGTGCGGGCGTCAGGAGGTCGGTCACGGGGGGCAGCGTGCCCTATTCGTCCCCCCGTCGGTGCACGCCTCGCCGGTGGTCGTGCACGGCGCACCGCCCGCGCGGGGCTGTGGTCGGGTCGCCGTCAGAGAGCAGGGGGAACGGGCTGCGCGGTGACCGGAGGCGGCGGCCCACCCGCTGCCGGGACGTCGGCCGGCAGCGCCTCGTGCCCCGGCCGGCCGCGCGTGCGCTCCCGCTCCTTGAGGCGCGCCTCGTACACGTGCCGTCGTCCGGCGGTCAGCTCGTCGCGCACCCGGCGCTCCGCGTCGGCGAACGCGCGGTGGTACCCGTCGTCGAAGTCCTCGACGACCTGGAACGTCCACCGGCCCGCCAGCACGTTGCGCCCGACCACGTCGGCGCGCACCCGGTCGGCCAGCTCGCCGTGCCCGGCGGCCTCGAGGTCGTCGAGCGCCTCCTGCAGCTCGAGGTCGGCCCGCCCGATCAGCCGGTGGAACGCGTAGAGCATGCCGCGGGCGTGCTCCACGACCTCGAAGGCCGCCGTCACCGCACCCACCGCGCTGATCGTCGCGTCGTCGACGCCCTCGGGTGGCACGTGGCGGTCGTCGGGCCCGTCGGCGGCGGTCCTCCCGGTCGCTTCGTCCATGCGCCCACGATGCCGAGCGGGCGCACGTCGCGCACGTCGGGCGTCGCCGGGGCGGAGCGTGCGCACCGGGACGAACGTCCGGTGGACCGGTACCCGACCGCGCGTCATGCTCACGGAGGTCGATCGCCGGACACGGGAGGGGGAACCATGACGACATCAGACGCACGGCGCGGGGACGCGCCACGCGGGATCCTGCGACGCAGGTCCGTCGAGGCCTCGATGGCCGTGCTCGACGACCCGGACCGCCGGTTGCGGCGCACGCTCGGTGCCTGGGACCTCGCGGTCATGGGTGTCGCCGTCGCGGTCGGTGCGGGCATCTTCTCCGTGGGCGCCACGGCCGCCGCGAGCTACGCGGGCCCGGCGGTCATCGTCTCGTTCGTCATCGCCTCGATCGTCTGCGCGCTCGCGATCATGTGCTACGCCGAGTTCGCGTCGACGATGCCCGTGGCGGGCTCCGCGTACACGTACTCCTACACGACGATGGGCGAGTTCGTCGCCTGGATCATCGGCTGGGACCTCATCCTCGAGATGCTGCTGGCCAGCGCGGTCATCGCGAAGTTCTGGGGCGTGTACCTGTCGGACGCGTTCATGCTGTTCGGCATCGACGCGCCGGCCGTCGTCACCGTCGGCGGGGTCGACGTCGCGTGGGGGCCCGTCCTCATCGTCGCGGTCTTCACCGTGCTGCTCTCGGTCGGCACGCGGCTGAGCTCGCGCGTCAACAGCGTGTTCACGATCCTCAAGGTCGGCATCACGCTGTTCGTCATCGTCGCCGGGTTCTTCTACGTCAAGGCCGAGAACTGGACGCCGTTCGTGCCGCCGTCGCAGCCGGCGGAGGCGGGGACGTCCTCCCTCGAGCAGCCGCTCACCGGCTTCCTGCTCGGGATGGACCCCAGCATGTACGGCGTCATGGGGATCCTGTCCGGTGCGGCGCTCGTGTTCTTCGCGTTCATCGGCTTCGACGTCGTCGCGACGACGGCCGAGGAGACCAAGGACCCGCAGCGCGCGGTGCCGCGCGGCATCCTCGGCGGGCTCGCTCTGGTGACCGTGCTGTACATCCTGGTGACGGTCGTCGTCACGGGCATGGTCAGCTACACCGAGCTCGCGGCGTCCGACGCGCCGTCGCTCACCACCGCGTTCGTCCTGGTGGGTGCGGACTGGGCCGGTCGGGTGATCTCCGTGGGCATCCTGGTGGGTCTGACGAGCGTGCTCATGGTGCTGCTGCTCGGCCTGACGCGCGTGGTGTTCGCGATGAGCCGCGACGGCCTGCTGCCGCGCGGCATGTCCCGCACGTCCCCGCGCTTCGGCACGCCGCTGTGGCTGCAGGTCGGCGCGGGCGTGGTCGTCGCGCTCATCGCCG
>Ga0233363_1000947_pt1 | contig 11983 bp, 6 predicted proteins | sample ElkDunMinimDraft_18_FD_191534 | JGI IMG/M metagenome (GOLD analysis project Ga0233363, IMG submission 191534) | Fecal eukaryotic communites from dung pellets of Tule Elk in California, USA - Elk Dung C16 | ecosystem: Host-associated > Mammals > Digestive system > Large intestine > Fecal | place... | reverse complement strand
CCCACCTTCCCCCCCCCCCCCCCCCCCCCCCCCCCACCACCCACCCCCGTCAGCCGAACTCGACCTTCGGCGGCTCCCGACCCGCCAGAAGCCGCCGAAGGTCGCGGTCGTCGGCGTCGGATTCCGGGATCCGGACACAGGGGTGCTGGGCGTCGACTTCTCCTTCGTCGGCTCTGCGTCGCTGACGGACGCGGTCCACGAGATGGCGTCGTCCCAGGGCGACGGCCGTCACCACAGGGCGCTGCCGGGCCCCAGGTGGCGGCGGATGGTGCTCGGGACGACGTGCCTGGCCCTGATGTCCTCGGCGGTGAACCGCACGAGGACCGCGTCGGCGGCGGCGATGGCGTTCTGGCGGCGTCGGTCCTCGTACAACGCGGCCGGGGTGGAGTGCGGGCCCGCGCCGTCGACCTCGGCGACGAGCAGTCGACCGTCGCGCTGGACCCACCCGAGGTCGCCACGGGCGACGATCCGTCCGGCACGGTCACGCACGGGGACCTGGACGTCGTGCGGCGGGATGCCGGCGTCGACGCACTGCAACCGGGCCCGCGTCTCGAGGGGCGACTGCGCGCGCCCGTCGACGAGGTGCCACCAGTCGGCGAGCCGAGCCGCCCCGCGTCTGCCGCGGGCCCGCGCACGGACGTCCGAGAGGTCCCCGGCCGGGACGAGCCCGCGCTGCAGCGCAGAGTCCAGCACCGCGACGGCGTGGTCGCGGCCGAGCTCGCAGACGGCCTGCGCGAGCGCGAGCTCGGGCACCACGGCACGGGCTCCCGCGACGAGCACGACGTCACCGGTGCCGAAGCACCGGGTCACGGACCCGGCGGCGGCTCGACCACCACGCGGGCGCCGGCCGTCGGCCGAGGGCAGCGCCGCCTCGGGTCGGATCGTGGTCGGCAGTCCCTGGACCCCGTGCAGCGCGAGCGCGCAGGACCCGACCGCGACCGCACGCGAGGGGCCCAGGGCGAGCAGCGCCGTCCACGCGGCACGGCGGCGCAGGTGGTCGGGGTCGCGCGGTACCGCGAGCGCGTCACCGCGGTCGGGTGCGGGCCTGGCACCCCGCACGGGGGTGACGAACACGTCGTGCCCGTGCCTGCGGGCCACCACCACCGCCGCGTCGTGCACGCCGCGCACGACGGGGACCAGCTCACCGGCACGCCTCAGGGCCGCACGACGGTCGCGCGTCAGACCCGCGCGCTCGCACTGCGCGGTCGACAGCAGTCCCTCCTGGCGCGAGGCGGTGTCGACGAGGGACTCGGGGACGGGGGCCGGTCGGCGCATCCGCCGACTCCACAGCACGGGAGGTCCCCACGGCGCCGTCCCGGTGAACCGGTGGATCCACCGCGGCCCCGCGGTCCCTGTGGACGGGTCACCACACCCACGACGACGGCCCCGCCCTTCCGCCCCCCTCACCACCAACGGCGAGCCGCCCATTCGGCGGCTTCTCGGCCGCCAGACGCCGCTGAAGGACGAGTTCGTCGACAGGGGGTGGGTGTGGGGAGGGGGGTGGGTTGGGAGGGGTGGGGCTCGGGAGGGGGTCGGGGCGGTCAGGAGGCCGTCGTCACCAGGCCCGCGGACGCGACGGACGTCAGCGCCTCGTGGCGCGGGACGACGCGGACCGTGTAGCCGAACGGGCCCGTCGCGGTCAGCTCGACGTCACCCGAGTACCCGTGCCGGTCGGGCTCGTCGGTGTCGTCCAGGGTCAGCGCCGTGACCGTGAGCTCGGCGATCTCGTCGTCGGGGCCGACGCGCCCGTGGAGCACCTGCACCTCGACGTCCCCGGGCTCGAGCTCCCCGAGGGTCACCCACGCCTGCACGTGCAGCCGGTCGCCGACCTGCGGCGACGTCCCCACGCCCGACGAGTCGACGTGGTCGACGCCGACCTTCGGCCACGCGTCGCGCACACGGGCCCGCCAGTCCGCGAGCGCCACCGCCCCCGCCCGGTCGTCCGCCGCGAGCGTCGCCCCGGCGGCGGCGGCCGGCACGTACAGGTGCGCGACGTAGTCGGCGACCATGCGCGTGGCCTGGACCTTCGGCACCAGCGTCGCGAGGGTGTGGCGCACCATCTCCAGCCACCGGCGGGGGACGTCCTCGCCGTCCCGGTCGTAGAACGTCGGCACGACCTGCTGCTCGAGGACGTCGTACAGCGCGGCGGCCTCGGCCTCGTCGCGGGCGTCGGGGTCGTCGACCCCGTCGGCGGTCGGGATGACCCAGCCGTTGTCGTCGTCGTGCCACTCGTCCCACCAGCCGTCGAGGACGGACAGGTTCAGCCCGCCGTTGAGCGCGACCTTCATACCCGACGTGCCGCACGCCTCGAGCGGTCGCAGCGGGTTGTTGAGCCACACGTCGCACCCGGGGTAGAGCGTCGCGGCCATGCGCATGTCGTAGTCCGGCAGGAAGACGATGCGGTGGCGCACGTCGTGCCGGTCGGCGAACGCGACCAGCTCGGCGATCAGCCGCTTGCCCGGCTCGTCCGCCGGGTGCGCCTTGCCCGCGACGACCACCTGGACGGGCTGCAGCGGGTCGAGCAGGAGTGCCGCGAACCGCTCCGGGTCCGCGAGCATGAGGGTCAGCCGCTTGTACGTCGGCACGCGGCGCGCGAACCCGATGGTCAGCACGTCGGGCGACAGCGCGTCGTCGACCCACCGCAGGTCGGCGGGCAGTGCGCCGCGGCCCAGCCACGACGCGCGCACGCGCCTGCGCACGTCCTCGACGAGCCGGGTGCGCAGACGTCGGCGCAGGTCCCACAGCTCACCGTCGCCGACCGTCCCGCCGGCCTCCCAGCCGGCGCCGGTCGCCAGGTCCTGCGCGGTCATCCGGCGCGCCGCCAGGGCCGTCACCTCGGGCGCGACCCACGTGGGCGCGTGCACGCCGTTCGTGATCGACCCGATCGGCACCTCCTGGGCGTCGAAGCCCGGCCACAGACCCGCGAACATCTCGCGTGAGACGCGCCCGTGCAGGCGTGACACGCCGTTGGCCCGCCCGGCGAGGCGCAGTCCCATCACCGCCATGTTGAAGAGCCGGGGGTCCCCGCCCTCGTGGTCCTCGGTCCCCAGTGCGACGACGTCGGCGACGGGCAGCACGGCAGTCTCGTCGAACGCACCGACGTACTGCTCGACGACCCGTGCCTCGAACCGGTCGATGCCCGCGGGTACCGGCGTGTGCGTCGTGAAGACGGTGGTCGCGCGGACGAGCTCGAGAGCGGTGCCGAAGGCCACGCCGTCGGCGACGAGCTCGCGGATCCGCTCGACACCGAGGAATCCCGCGTGCCCCTCGTTGGTGTGGAAGACCTCGGGTGCGGCCCCACCCGTGAGCCGCGCGTGGGTGCGCAGCGCGCGCACGCCCCCGACGCCCAGCAGCAGCTCCTGCTCGAGCCGGTGGGTCCCGGCACCCCCGTAGAGGCGGTCCGTGACGGCGCGCGCGGCGGCGTCGTTGGCGGGCACGTCCGAGTCGAGGAGCAGCAGCGGGACCCGGCCGACCTGCGCCACCCAGACCTGCGCCCGCAGGGCACGACCGCCAGGCAGCGCGAGCTCCACCCGGGCGGGCGACCCGTCGGCCTCCCGCAGCAACGACAGCGGCAGGCCGTCGGGGTCGAGCACGGGGTACGTCTCGGTCTGGTTCCCGGAGCGGTCGAGCGCCTGGCGGAAGTACCCGGAGCGGTACAGCAGGCCGACGCCGACCACCGGCACGCCGAGGTCGGAGGCGGCCTTCAGGTGGTCACCGGCGAGCACGCCGAGGCCGCCGGAGTACTGCGGGAGCGCCGCGGCCACGCCGAACTCGGGCGAGAAGTACGCGACCGACGCGGGCAACGCCGTCGCGGTCTGCTGCTGGTACCAGCGGTCCTGCTCGCAGTAGGCCCTGAGGTCGGCGGTGGCGGCGCGCACGCGCGCGACCTGGTCGGGGTCCGCCGCGGCCTCGTCGAGGCGCTCCCGGCCGACGGCGCCGAGGAACGCCACCGGGTCGCCGTCGACCCGCTCCCACACGGCGGCGTCGAGGTCCGCGAAGACGGCGCGGGTGCCGGGGTGCCACGACCATCGCAGGTTGTGCGCGAGCTCCTCGAGACCCGCGAGAGGTGCGGGGAGCACGGTGCGGACGGTGAACCGGCGAATCGCTCTCACGGGCGCAGACTACGCAGATCGGGCGCCTGCCACAGCCCCCCACGCCCTGGCGATCCGGACAATCGTCCTGATCGTCCGCGGGACGGGCCGCGACTGGCCGCGGCGCGCCGACCGACGCGCCGCCAGCGGATGCCACCACCCCTGCGGGCCGGATAGGTTCGGGACCGTGACGACTCCTCGCCGCTCTCGTCGCACGTCACCGGCCAGCCCCCCCGGCCGCCCACGTGCCGACGCCCCCGCGCCCGCACCGGAGCAGCCCGACGCCGCTCCCGGCAGCGCCTCGGCGCCCCCCGCTCCTGCTGCAGCCCCGACGCCCGCCGCCTCGCCCGTGGCCGACGGTCGGGTGGCCGACGCACCGGCGGGGCCCGGGACGACCACCGACGCGCCGTTCCTGCCCGTCGGACGCATCCCCGTGCTCGACGTCTTCCCTGTCGCCGAGGAGGGCCGGTTCCCCGCCAAGGCGGTCGTCGGGGAGTCCGTGCCCGTCCGGGCGACGGTGATCCGGGAGGGGCACGACGCGCTCGGCGCCACCGCGGTCCTGCTGCGACCGGACGGTTCGGTGCACTCGTCGGCGCGCATGGTCGACATCGCTCCCGGTCTCGACCGGTACGAGGCCCGGCTGGTCCCGGACGCCGAGGGCGAGTGGTCGTTCCGCGTCGAGGGCTGGTCCGACCCGTACGGCACGTGGGCCCACGACGCCGCGATCAAGGTCGAGGCGGGGATCGACGTCGAGCTCATGCTCACCGAGGGCACGCTGGTGCTCGAGCGCGCTGCGCGGCGCACGGGTGACGACGCGATGCCGGAGCGGGACGCGCGTGTCCTGCTCGACGCGGTCGCCGCGCTGCGCGACACGTCCCGCCCTCCGCTGGCCCGCCTGGCCGCGGCACTGTCCTTGCAGGTGCGCAAGGTCCTGGACCGGTCACCGCTGCGTGACATGGTGACGGCCTCCCGCGCCTACCCGCTGGTGGTGCACCGGCGTCTGGCGCTGGCCGGCTCCTGGTACGAGCTGTTCCCGCGCTCGCACGGTGCCACGTTCGACGAGGCCACGCAGCAGTGGACGTCCGGGACCCTGCGGACGGCCGCGAACCAGCTGCCGCGGATCGCGGCGATGGGCTTCGACGTCGTCTACCTGACGCCGATCCACCCCATCGGCACGACGTACCGCAAGGGCCGCAACAACGCCCTGACGGCGCTGCCCGGGGACCCCGGCTCGCCGTACGCGATCGGTTCGCCGGACGGCGGGCACGACGCGATCGAGCCGTCCCTCGGCACGTTCGACGACTTCGACGCGTTCGTCGCTCGCGCCCGGTCCCTGGGGATGGAGGTCGCGCTCGACGTCGCGCTGCAGGCCTCCCCCGACCACCCGTGGGTCACGGAGCACCCGGAGTGGTTCACGACGCGCGCCGACGGGACCATCGCGTACGCCGAGAACCCGCCCAAGAAGTACCAGGACATCTACCCGCTGAACTTCGACAACGACCCCGAGGGCATCTACACGGAGATCCGCCGTGTCCTGCAGGTGTGGATCGACCACGGCGTCACGGCGTTCCGGGTCGACAACCCGCACACGAAGCCCCTGTCCTTCTGGCAGCGCCTCCTGGCCGACGTGCACGCGGCGCACCCGGACGTCATCTTCCTGTCCGAGGCGTTCACGCGCCCGGCGATGATGCTGACGCTCGCCAAGATCGGGTTCCACCAGTCGTACACGTACTTCACGTGGCGCAACACGAAGGCGGAGCTCGAGGAGTACCTCGCGCGCGTCGGTGGCGACGAGGCGCCGTGGCTGCGCCCGAGCTTCTGGCCGACGACCCACGACATCCTGCCGCCCTACCTGCAGCACGGTGGCGTCGCCGGGTTCGCGGTCCGCGCGGTGCTCGCCGCGACGGGCTCGCCGACCTGGGGCGTGTACTCCGGGTACGAGCTGGTGGAGAGCGTGCCCCGTCCGGGCGTCGAGGAGCAGATCGACAACGAGAAGTACGAGTTCCGGCCGCGCGACTGGGCCAGGGCGGACGACCTCGGCATCGCGCTGCTCATCGGGCGGCTCAACGAGATCCGGCGTGCGCACCCCGCCCTGCAGCAGCTGCAGAACGTCCGGGTCCACCCGACCACGGACGACGCGCTCGTCTGCTTCTCGCGCCACCTCGACGCGGCGCACTCCCCGACGGGCCGCGCGGACACGGTCGTGGTCGTCGTCAACATCGACCCGCACGGGGTACGCGAGGGCACCGTCCACCTCGACCTCTCGGCGTTCGGCCTGCCGGTGGACCGCGAGGTCATCGCGCACGACGTGCTCTCGGGCGAGTCCTACGCGTGGTCCGACGAGGTCTACGTGCGACTCGACCCGATGGTCCACGTCGCGCACGTCGTCCACCTCGAGCACACGCCCGGGGCACGATGAGGCGGCCCTTCCCGCCGGCGGGGGACGACCCCTCCGCGGCGGACGACGTCCGCGCGCCGCGCACTCCCGCGCTGGGGACGCCGGTGCCCGCGGCGCCTCCGGGGACCCCGCCGCCGGGCTCCTCGCCGTCGCCCGACGCGGTACCGGGGGTTCCTGCCGCCGCGCCCGCCCGCGTCGGCGCGTCGACGGCGCCGGGCGCGGTGTCGCACCGCGAGCCGCCGCCGACGACCGCCTCGATCTCCCTGCACGGCCTGCCCGGACGGCGCCAGCCCGACGTGCCGAACCCGCCGGTGTCGGGCGGCCGCGACGCGAACCCCGAGTGGTACCGCACGGCGGTCTTCTACGAGGTCATGCTCCGGACGTTCGCGGACGCCAGCGGTAACGGCAGCGGCGACCTCCCGGGCCTCATCCAGAGGCTCGACTACCTCCAGTGGCTGGGGGTCGACTGCCTCTGGTTGCCGCCGTTCTACCCCTCGCCGCTGCGCGACGGCGGCTACGACGTGTCGGACTACACGGCCGTCGCGCCGCAGTACGGCACGCTCGACGACTTCCGGACGCTGGTCACGGAGTGCCACCGCCGCGGCATGCGCATCGTCGTGGACCTGGTGATGAACCACACGAGCGACCAGCACCCGTGGTTCCAGGCCTCACGCTCCGACCCCGACGGCCCGTACGGCGACTTCTACGTGTGGAGCGACGACAACACGCGCTACCAGGACGCGCGGATCATCTTCGTCGACACGGAGACCTCGAACTGGACGTTCGACCCCGTGCGGCGCCAGTACTTCTGGCACCGGTTCTTCAGCCACCAGCCGGACCTGAACTTCGAGAACCCGCGCGTCGTCGACGCGATGCTCGACGTCGCACGGTTCTGGCTGCACCTCGGCGTGGACGGGTTCCGGCTGGACGCCGTGCCGTACCTCTTCGAGGCCGAGGGCACGAACTGCGAGAACCTGCCGGAGACCCACGAGTTCCTGCGCAAGGTGCGCCGGGTGATCGACGCGGAGTTCCCGGGTCGGATCATGCTGGCCGAGGCCAACCAGTGGCCCGAGGACGTCGTGCACTACTTCGGCACGGACGACGAGCCCGAGTGCCACATGTGCTTCCACTTCCCGGTGATGCCGCGCATCTACTACGCGCTGCGGGACCAGCGGGCCACCCAGATCGTCGACATCCTCGCGGACACCCCCGCCATCCCGGCGAGCGGGCAGTGGAGCACGTTCCTGCGCAACCACGACGAGCTGACGCTCGAGATGGTGTCGACGGAGGAACGCGCCTCGATGTACGGCTGGTACGCGCCGGACTCCCGGATGCGCGCGAACGTCGGCATCCGGCGGCGCCTGGCCCCGCTGCTCGACAACTCGCGCAAGGAGATCGAGCTCGCGCACGCGCTCCTGCTGTCCCTGCCGGGCAGCCCCTGCCTGTACTACGGCGACGAGATCGGCATGGGCGACAACATCTGGCTCGCCGACCGCGACGCGGTGCGCACGCCGATGCAGTGGACGCCGGACCGCAACGCGGGGTTCTCGACCGCCGACCCCGGCAAGCTGTACCTGCCGCTCGTGCAGTCGCTGGTCTACCACTACGGCAACGTCAACGTGGAGTCCCAGCTGGCTCAGCCGACCTCGCTGCTGCACTGGGTGCACGGGATGCTCGCGGTGCGCCGCCAGCACCCGGCCCTCGGCCTCGGCGAGTTCGAGGTCGTGCCGTGCGACAACGAGTCGGTCCTGACGTTCCTGCGTCGCACGGAGGACGAGACGATCCTGGTGGTCGCGAACCTCGCGGCGACGGCGCGCGCGGCGACGGTCACGCTGCCCGGGCGTGCGGGCTGGGCGACGCACGACGTGTTCGGGGGCGCGCACTTCCCGGACGTCCGCAGCGACGGGACCATGACGTTCACCCTCGGTTCGCGCGAGTTCTACTGGTTGGAGCTGACGGCACAGTGACCCTCGAGGCACGGGCACCGGACGACCTCGACCGCGAGGTGGTGGCGCTGCTGGGCACGTGGCTGCCGCAGCGCCGCTGGTACCCGGCCAAGGGCACGGACGCCGAGCTCACTGCGGTGGGGACGTTGGACCTGGCCGACGACGTGCGGGTGCTCCTGGTCCGCGCCCGGGCGGGCGCGGTGGACGTCGTGCTGCAGGTGCCGGTGGTGCTCCTCGACGGCGCGCCCCCGGAGGGCACGGACCCGGCAACGGTCGTCGGGACCGTCGTGGGGACCGGCCGGGACCGCGCGGTGCTGGACGCCGCCGGCGACGCGCGGTTCCTGACGGCGTGGCTCGCGGCAGCGGACGGGCCGGGCGCGCCGGTCGACGTGACCGCGGCGCGCGTCGTGACGGGCGAGCAGTCGAACACGTCCGTGATCCTCCCGGGCCCGGACGGTGTCCCGGCAGGCATCCTCAAGGTGCTGCGGACGCTCGCCGGCGGCGAGAACCCCGACATCGACGTCCCCCGCCGCCTGGTCGACGTGGGCTGGGACGGTGTCCCCGCTCCCCTGGCGTGGACGCAGGCCGCCTGGACGTCGCCCCAGGGCCAGGCCGAGGTCGGCTACCTGGGCGTCCTGAGCGCGTTCGTCCCCGGCGCCCGGGACGGGTTCGAGCTGGCGTGCGAGTGGGCCGCCGCGGGACGCCCCTTCGGTGAGCCGGCGAGGGAGCTCGGCGCCACCGTCGCCGGCATGCACGACGCACTGGTGCAGTCGTTCGGTGCCGGGTCGTCGGCGGACGGCGCCGCCGCGCTGGCCCGCTCCCTGCGCGAGCGGCTGGCGTGGGCGACGACGGCGGTCCCGTCCCTCGCCGCGGTCGCCGACGCCGTGCGCGCGGTCGCCGACGAGGTCGCGGCACTCGCGACGACGCCGCCGCGGCAGCGGGTCCACGGCGACCTGCACCTCGGCCAGGTGCTGCGCTCCGGGGGGCGCTGGTTCGTCATCGACTTCGAGGGTGAGCCCCTGGCGCCGCTGGCGGCGCGGGTGCTGCCGGACCTCGCGCTCCGGGACGTGGCCGGCCTGCTGCGCTCGTTCGACTACGCGGCCGCCGTCGGCGGGCTCACGGGCGACGCGGCCGCGGCGTGGACGGCGGACGCGCGTGCAGGGCTGCTCGCCGGGTACGGCGTCGTGGACGACCCGACCAGCTCGCTGCTGCTGCGCGCCCTGGAGCTCGACAAGACGTTGTACGAGGCGGTGTACGAGGCACGGAACCGGCCCGCGTGGGCCGCGATCCCGGAGGCGGGGCTGGACCGCCTCCTGGGGCCGGTGCGGACGTCAGGCGACGCCTGACCCTGCCGGCACCTCGGTCAGCGTGTCGACGACCATCCGGAGCCCGGCCTGGCGCGGCGCGAGCTCCGCCTGGAGCACGAGAGCGGCGCCCCCGACGGCGGCGGCCTCCGACGCGTGCGACGAGATGGTGACCCGGACGTCGTGGGTCGCGCGCGCGAAGAAGCCCCCGGTCAGCCGCTCCTGGACGACCGGCAGGTAGAGCGAGCCGGCGTGGGCGAACGAGGCACCGGTGAGCACGACGAGGTCGAGGTCCAGGACGTTGGCCAGGACCTGGGCCGCGGCTGCCAGGTACCGCGCGGACTCGGCCAGCAGACGCACCGGTTCCGGCTCACCTCGTGCCGCGGCGCGCGCGAGCGCTGCGAAGTCCTCCGACACGCTGCGGCCCGGCAGCACGATGCCGGCCTCGGCCGCGCGCGCGACGACGGCGCCGGGGCCGGCGAACGCCTCGATGCACCCCCGGCTGCCGCACCAGCAGACGGGCCCGTCGACGTCGACGCAGACGTGCCCGATCTCCCCCGCGTTGGACGACCTGCCGCGGTAGACGGTCCCGTCGACGATGATCCCGGCGCCGATGCCGGTGCCCATGTAGAGAGCCGCGCAGACGGCTCCGGTGGGCACCCCTCCGGACCAGTACTCGCCGAGCGCGGCCGCGGTCGCGTCGTTGTCGAGCAGCACGGGCAGCCCGACGGCGTCCTCGAGGGCCTCGGCGAGCGGGAACTCGGCCCAGTGCTGCATGACGGGCGGTGCGAGCGTCATGCCGGTGGCCGTCGACAGCGGGCCGGGTGAGACGACGCCGAGGCCGAGGAGCCGTGCGGGCTCCACCCCGACACGCGCCACGGTCGCGGCGATCTCGCCGGCGATCCGCGCGACGACGTCCCGCGGGTCGTCGGCACCGGTCCCGGGGCGCCGCCAGCGGGCGACGACCTGCCCGCCGAGGTTGGCGATGACGTAGGTGATCCCCGCGTGGTCGAGGTGCACGCCGACGGCGTAGCGCGCCGCGGGGTCGAGCTGCAGGAGCATCCGGGGCTTGCCACCGGTCGACTCGGCACGGCCCGCCTCGACGACGAGGCCCTCGTCGATGAGCCGTCGTACGACGGTCGAGATCGTGGCCGCGGTCAGCCCGGTGGCGCGCGTGAGCTCGACGCGGCTGATGGTGCCGGCGGCGCGGATGACGTCGAGGATCGCGCTGCGGCTGCTCGTGCGCGCCGCGCCGGGTCCGCCCGTGCCTGCGTTCACTCGTGCCCCCCTCGACGCGGCCGCGGCCGCACTCGCACCATGACCGGCACCGACCGTCAGCCCACCCGCGTCACCCGCAGCAGCACGAGCCGCTCGGGCGACAGCTGGGGTGCCCGGACGCCGACCTCCTCGAGCACGCGGCCCGTGGCCCGCACGCCGTCCGGTCCCCACCACGGGGCGGCGCGCCCGTGGGTGACGACGTCTCCCGGCGCCTGCGGGCGCACGTGGTACGTCGCGTCGGGGTCCAGCCCGGGCAGCGGGACCGCGCCCGCGGGCAGCTGGGCCGACGACGCGACGGCGGCGATCGCGAACAGCGCGTCTCCGCGGTCCTGCGCGACGACGCCGTGGACCTCGTACGCGGGGTCGGCCACGTCGACGTGCACGCTGACGCCGGTGTGCAGCAGGCCGCGCACGTCCTTGTACAGCGCGACCCACGCGGCGAGCTCGGCACGCTCGGCGTCGTCCGCCTCCCGCAGGTCCCACTCGATGCCGAGGTGACCGAACAGCGCCGTGCCGGCCCGGAACCCGAGGGTCGCGCTGCGCCCCGTGCTGTGGGCCGTCCCCGAGCCGATGTGCGCACCGATCAGCTCGAGCGGGATGAGTAGGTTCGTCCACGGCTGGATCGACCGCCGCTCGAGCGCGTCGATGCAGTCCGACGCCCAGACGCGGTCCGTCCGCTGCAGGATCTCCAGGTCGACCCGTGACCCGCCCGAGGAGCACGACTCGATCTCGACGCCGGGGTGCCGGGCCCGCAGCTCGTCGAGCAGGCGGTAGACGGCGAGCGTCTGGCCGTGGACACCGGGCACGCCGTCCGGGCCGTGCCCCGCGTCGACGAGGTCGCGGTTGTGGTCCCACTTGAGGTAGGCGATGTCGTGCTCGGTGAGCAGCGCGTCGAGCCGACCGAGGATGTGGGCGTACGCCTCGGGCCGCGCGAGGTCGAGCACCTGCTGCTGACGCGCGGGCCGC
>Ga0233363_1000945_pt1 | contig 11994 bp, 13 predicted proteins | sample ElkDunMinimDraft_18_FD_191534 | JGI IMG/M metagenome (GOLD analysis project Ga0233363, IMG submission 191534) | Fecal eukaryotic communites from dung pellets of Tule Elk in California, USA - Elk Dung C16 | ecosystem: Host-associated > Mammals > Digestive system > Large intestine > Fecal | place... | reverse complement strand
TGCAGTTCCTTCGGCCCAAGTTGTCCGGCGGCGCTACGGCTCTGCAGGCCCCAGCCTCTGGTGCGAAGTGCCGATCACACGTGCGGCGGAATCGAACCTGCGTTCGTGGACCCAGAGGCATGTCCGGTCCGCGAGTACCACGGTGCTGCAGCGGGTACCGTAACGGGCATCCTCGATGAAAGCCGGCGAAAGCCGGCGCTCCAGCGTCAGGCCCACGCCGGTATCGGGCAATGCCGCGTCCGGCGCGGTACGCGTGTCGCGCAGGCCGGCAAACAGCGGTTCGACCCCCGCGGGATCGCAGTGGGACGGAAACGCGCCCGGCCCGGTTCCGTCGAGCCAGTCGCGCAGCGTGCGCGTCGCCAAGGTGGCCTTCGGCCAGGGCGCATCGAAGGCGCCGTTCGACATTGCATGCAGGCCGGACCCGACAGGCGCGGCAGCGTACTGCGGATGGTTGCCGACGTACCACAGGGCAGCACCGTCCCAGACCAGCAGGTTGAAGCGGCCATAGGTGTGGGCGGTCCCCGCGAGTTCCCGTGCGAATTCCATCGCCGGCATCTCGCCATGAACGAAGTCGCGGACCAGCCAGCCACGCGAGCGCGCCGCGGTTTCGGGGGCGGCGCCGGATCGCACGTTGGTCACGGCAGCCATGCGGCGGCGGCTCGATGCGAGCAACCAGCTGCCGCCCTGCACGAGATCGCGGCCGCCATAGACGGTCGGCGCGTCGGCGGCAAAGTCCGCGGCGGCGCTGGGTCGGTCGTGGAATTCGTCGCGGTTGGCGATCAGCGCCAGTGGCAGGTCGGCGCGGAAGTTCCAGGCAACGGCGATCAGGCACATGCGCGCCATGCTAGCGCCGGAAACGACATGGTGCAGGCGGCGGGCAACGCCGGAAAAAACGAATGGCCCGCAATCGCGGGCCATCGGCTGGTACCGGAGGCGGGACTCGAACCCGCACGCTTTTAAGGGCGGCGGATTTTGAGTCCGCTGCGTCTACCATTCCGCCACTCCGGCGCGGTCCGGGATTATAGCGGATGCGCGATGTGGCCAGTGCCCCGCGTCTTTGCATTTTTCGAACGTTCGGGTCGGCATCATGCGCGGGCCGGCGCGGGGCCGGAGGTCCGGGAGGGGACATGCACGATCGAACACAGTCGCAGCAGTGGTTGGCCCGGAACCTGTCGTGGCCACCCGCGTCCGCTGCGCGCGCGCGGCGGCTGCGCATCCTGTTCGCGGTGCTGTTGCCGCTTGCTACCGGTGCCTGCGTGAGTGGGCCGACGGTCGTCCCCGCCGACGCGTTGCCGGTCGCCGAACGCGAGCTTCCGGCGAACGCCGCCACCGTGCCCGCGCAGCCGAATGGCCAGGTGCGGCTGGCGAGCGGCGTGTTCCGTGTGCACCTGAGCAATATCCGCTGCGTGCGTGCGCCGTGCCCGAACGGCTACATGGTGTCCGATGTGGAAGGCCAGCCGCCGGCCCTGCGTCCCGACGTGCCGCAGCCGGTCTCGCGGATGCCCGAACGGGTCCGCTTCGATGCTGCCTCGGGCGGTGCGGTCCCCGAAGGTCTGGTCGACCGTGCCCACGTCGGCGACGGCATCGTCGTCAAGGGCAGGGCGTGGCTGATCGAGGGGGGGCGCACGCTGCGGATCGAAGTGGCGGAACTGCTCGACGACTGAGCCGCGGAGCTCCGCTAACCGGCGCCGCCTTCGTCCTCGATCCGGACCGCGTCGATCCAGGCATCGACCGAGCCCGACACCACGTCCAGCGGCAGCGCGCCGTTCTCCAGCAGGACGCCGTGGAAAGCGCGCAGATCGAAACGTCGTCCCAGTGCATGCCGTGCCTGCGCCCGGAGCGCCAGCAGCGTGTGAAGGCCGACGGTATGCGCGCAGGCCCGTCCGGGGCGCACCAGCTGACGCTGCGCCTCGTTGCGCGCCTGGGCCAGGGTCATGCCGGCGACATCGTGCAGATAGGCCTGCGCCTGCGCGAGGGTCCAGCGCTCCGAATGCAGGCCGGTATCGACGACCAGCCGCGCAGCGTGCAGCAGCTCGGCACGCAGGCGCCCGAGATCGCCCTGAGGATCGTCGTCGTAGATGCCCATCTCGACCGCCAGCCGTTCGGCATACATCGCCCAGCCCTCCGTGAAGGCGGTCGGCGCGAGACTGCGCCGCAGTCGCGGCAGCGAGAGATGGGCCTGCGAGAGTCCCACCTGCAGATGATGTCCGGGCAGACCGTTGTGGTAGACCAGCGTGGGCAGGCCGCCATCAGGCAGATCGCGTAACTGGGCAGCGTCGAGCATCAGGGTGCCGGGCCGTACGTCGCCGCCGGGCGGGATGTAGTAGACCGGCGCCGGCGCGTCGTCACCGGCCGTCACCAGCTGCACCTCGAGCGGTTGGGTCGGTGATGCGGCGAAATATCGCGGCAGCAGCGCTGCCATCGTTTCGAGCCGCGCCTGCACCGCGGCGCGGACTTCCTCGGGCGTCGCCTGGGGCGTCTCCGGGTGGACGGCCGCCGGCGTCGCGGCCAGTGCGGTCACCGCGGCATCGTCCGCGATCGCCGGGTTCTCCGGCGGTGTCAGGCGATTGCGGACGATCGCAGCCATCTCCTCGCGGATGCGGCGCACTTCGGAATGACCCAGGGCGTGCAGCTGCGCCGCATCGAGGCCCACGCCGGTGTTCCAGCGCAGCGCGGCGGCGTAATACGCAGCGCCATCGGGCAGCGCCCAGACGCCGTCGTCGTCGTCCTGGACGGCAATCGCGGCTTCGATCCGGGAGAGCAGGCGTGCATAGGCGGGCAGGGTCGCGGTCTCGATCGCGGAACGTGCGTCGCGCAACAGTTCTTCACGCAGCGGCGCATCGATGCCCTGGGCGGTGTCGAGCTTGCGGGCCAGCGTGGTGAGGAACGGGCTGCCGTCCACGCCCACGCGCATGAGGTCGCGGATCTGCAGGGCCGCACCTTCCAGGGCCACACGGGGTGGCACCACGCCGTGGTGTGCCTGCAGGTCGAGGTTGTCGCGCACCTGGTCGAGCTTGGTCGCCACCGCATGCAGTCGCGCCACGTAGTTGCGCGCTTCGGCAGCGCCGTTGACCGGTTGCGCACTGGCGAAGAAGCCGGGCAGTGCCATCGGGATGCTGGAGAGCTGGTCGACGGCGTAGGGGTTGGTGGCCAGGGGCAGCCACGCCGGCGACCAGTCGAACGCCAGCAGATCGGCCTGGCTGCGATAGAACCAGCGCGCCATCCCGATGGTGCGCTGCTGTTGCGGCGCGAATGCCTCGTCATCGATGTCGTCGAGCGCGGCGAGGTTGGTGGCCAGTGCGTTGCGCAGCTCGGCGCGGCGCAGCAGCGAAGCGTCGGTCAGGCGACCTGCCGCAACGCGCGCGTCGGGGCCATCCATGCCGAGCACTGTCATGGCCTCAGGATCGTTGGCGAGCAGGGCGTCGAACTGGGCGTCGACGAGCTGGTCGACGGCACCGCCGTCGGCGTCTGGCACGGAAGTGGACTGTCCGCAGGCCACCAAAAGGGTGGTCAGTGCGACAGTCATCAGCGATCGGGACATCGGCCTCGCGGGGGGAATGGCAGGAACCGGCGCCACTGTAGCGGCTGCGGGCGCAGGGCGCCCCCCCGTGTTCACGTCCAGGCGTCAATCCGTCGCATCGACCGGCAGGGCATCGTCGAAGCGCTGATACCAGTCGTCGTCCAGCGGTCGGTAGCGTGCGCAATGCTCGATCGGCGCCTGGTAGACGTGCAGGGACACCGCAACGGCATCCGGGCTGGCGTTCTGGATCGTGTGGTACTCGTGCGGCGGAATCAGGCTGCCGGCGCTGCCCGTGCCGGCCTGCATGCCACCGGCTGCGCGGAAGCGCGCACGGTCGCCGTCGGATTCGAGCAGTTCGTACTGGGTGATCTCCAGCACGCCGCGCCAGATTCCCTCGACGCACCACAGGCCGTCGTGGTCGTGGATCGGTGTGCCCTGGCCGGGCGCCCAGGTCATCGCGACGACGCTGTAGCCGTGCGCCGGACTGCGGTAGAGCTCGCGCCGGGCGTAATGCCCGTCCACCGGCGCGTGGACGCAGGCCGGCAGTTCCACCGAAGGGTCGCGGATCAGCGTGCACATCGCAGTGCGAAGCTTGGCAGTGACCGCATGGGCGTCGCCGGCGGCCAGCGCGGCATCGATCATTGCGACCAGCCGCTCTCGGCCCTGGAAGGCGACGTCGGGAAACACGGGGGCAGGATGCTGTGACATGGGGCGAGTCTAACGGTCGCCGCGTGCGACCGGAGCCGGCAGTGCATCGAGGAATCCCCCCACCGCAGGCCCGAAGCGTGCGATGTCGACAAGGAAGGCGTCGTGGCCCTGGGGGGACTCGAGCGGCAGGAAGTGTGCGTCGACCCCGCCCGCGCGCAGGCCGTCGGCGATCTGTTGCTGTTGCTGCAGCGGAAACAGGATGTCGGTCTGCACGCCGATCGCCAGCGCGCGTTCCATGCGCAGGCTCGCCAGGCCTGCGTCGGTGCCCGCGCCGCAGCTCTCGCCGATGTCGAACCAGTCCATCGATCGGCTCAGATAGAGGTAACAGTTGGGATCGAAGCGCCGCACGAAACGCCGTGCATGGCCTTCGAGGTAACTCTCGACCTCGAACTCGAGTCCGAACGGGTCCTCGTCATCGCGGCGATCGGAATCCAGGCGCACGCGACCGAACCGGCCGTCCCATTCCAGTGCCGAGCGGTAGGTGATGACGCCCAGCTTGCGGGCCATGCGCATGCCGCTTTCGGGATAGTCGGCCTCGGTGTAGTTGCCGCCGTTCCATTTCGGATCCAGGCGGATCGCCTCGCGCTGCAGCGAGCGGATCGCGATCGAGAACGGCAGCGCGCGGGCCGCGCCGCAGATGTTGATGTGAGTGCGCGCGATTCCCGGATGGCGCGCCAGCAGGGCGAGCGCGGTCATGCCGCCCATCGAATTGCCGATCACGCAGGCGAGCCGCTCGATGCCGAGCGCGCGCACCACGTGGGCGGCGGCATCGGCGCCGTCCTCGATCGAAAGTTCCGGAAAGCCGAGCCGGTAGAGTTCGCCGGTAGTGGGATCGATCGAGGCTGGACCGGTCGAGCCCTTGCAGCTGCCGAGCGAGTTCACGCAGATGACGAACCAGCGGTCGGTATCGATGGCCTTGCCGGGGCCGAGCATCTGCTCCCACCAGCCGGGGGACGGGTCCTCATCATGGCTGGCGGCGTGCGCGTCCGGCGACAGTCCGGTGACGATCAGCACCGCGTTGCTGCGCGCGGGATCGGGGTGTCCCCAGGTCTCGTAGGCCATGCGCGCGCCGCTGAGTGCGCCGCCACGTTTCATCGGAAAGGGCGATGGCAGATCGACGAAACGGCTGCCGGGCGGAATGAATTCGGTCATGTGCAGTGGCTGCGCGCCGCGAGCCCATCGAGTCCGTAATGTGGAAGAGTCGCCAATATCGCGACGCGTTCGAGGATACGCCAATGGCCGCCGGTGGTCGGAACCCGGTTGCTCAGGGCGCCTGGCGACTGATCACCAGCTCCACCGGCGCCTCGATCGGAAGCGCGACCCGCACCGCTGCCGATTCCGCATCGCCGTCCGCGCGCGCGGCATCGCCGCTGCGGGAGATGCGCGCGAGGATCTCTACCGCGCGGAGTGCCGAAAGCGGCTGGGTCGGCATCGGGCTGTCCGCATCGCTGAGCACGATGTCCAGCGGCAGGGCGCTGACAGGATGCCGCTGCACGGCGACCGGCATCGGCGGGCCGCCTGCCTGGCGCGCGATGACGAAGACCACCGCGTCGGCCGGTGGCGGCGCAGCGGCCGGGTCCAGACGCACCCGGACGCGGACCTCGTGCGTTGTGGCGGTGTTCCCGGTCGCCTGGGCCGGGAGCCCGGCGGCCGCGCGCGCGACCGCGATCTGCTCGCGCAATGCATCGGCGGCCGCGCCGTCGAGCAGGGCAAGCAGTGGCGTCCATGTGGCGACCGCGCCGGCATCGTCACCAGCCTGGCGCTGGGCGATCCCCAGATACCAGCGGGCATGCTGGTGGTCGGGATTGCGCGCGAGCACCTCGCGCAGAGCCTGCACTGCCGTCGCATCGAAACGCCGGTCGGGCGCAGCGCGTGCGCGGGCCTGCGCGGCTTCGACCTGGAGCGCATCGTCGTCGGGCAGCAGCCGCGCTGCCCGTGCGAAGGCGTCGCGGGATGCGTCGAAACGCTCCAGGCCGGCATACGCGCGCCCCAGCAGCTGCCAGCCTTCGGGCTGGCGAGGATCGCGCTGGAGATCGGCTTCGAGCCGTGCGATCGCGTCCTCGAGCGAATCGGGTGCGCGTCGTTGCTCCGGGTCGAGCGCCTGCGGGGTGCCGACGATCGCATACAGGCCGCCCACGAGGATCGGCACCAGCAGGGCCACGGCGACTGCGACGCGCGGGGCACCGCCGCGCAGCGCGTATGCCAGCGTCGCCATCGTGGCCAGCGTCATCAACGACGCGAGGACTGCGAACAGCGCCATCACCAGGTCTCCGTGTCGTCGGGGGGCAGCGGCCTGTCCGGGCGACGGGACGCGACCACGCGCCAGATCACCACGCCGCCCGCGCCCAGAAGCACCAGCGGCCCGAACCAGAGCAGCCAGGTTGCCGGTCCCACCTGCGGCCGGTACAGCACGAAGGCGCCATAGCGCGCGACGAGATGGGACTTGATGGCGGTATCGTCCATTCCCTGACGCATCAGTTCGAGCACCTCGCGGCGCAGGTCCTGGGCGATCTGCGCATTGGAATCGGCCAGCGACTGGTTCTGGCACATCACGCAGCGCAACTCGGCGACCATGCGGTGGAAGCGACGTTCCTCGGAAGCGCTCTCGAAGTGCAGCGGCGTGGCGTCTCCCGTTGCCTGCGCGCGCGCATCCGGCGGCCATGCCAGACCGATCAGGATCGCGAGCAGCAACGCGCGGATCATCGGGTGCCGAGCCGGTCGAGCCGGGGCAGCAGCTGGCCGCCCACGACGTCATCGGTCATCGGGCCCACGTGCTTCCAGACGATGATCCCGTCGCCATCGACGAGAAAGGTTTCCGGCGCGCCGTAGATGCCCCAGTCGATCGCCGCGCGGCCGTCGTAGTCGGCCAGCACCAGCGCATAGGGATTGCCGAACTGCGCCAGCCAGCGCGTGGCGTCCTCGGGCTCGTCTTTCCAGTTGAAGCCGATTACGGGGAGGCGCTGCGTCCGCGCGAAAGCCTCGATCACGGCGTGTTCCTCTCGGCAGCCCGGGCACCAGCTGCCCCAGACGTTGAGCAGGTACGGCGCGCCGCGCAGATCGTCCCCGGAGACAAGGCGTTCGGGCTCGCCGAGCACAGGCAGCACGAAGGCCGGCGCGGGTTTGCCGATCAGTGGCGAGGGCAGGGCATTGCGATCGGGGTCGCGGCTCAGCCATACGCCCGCCGCGAGCAGGCTCAGGATCGCCCCGAACACGATCAGCGGCAGCCAGCGCGCACGCGCGCTGCGGGAACCCGGCGCGCTCATGCGGCCTCCTGCCGGGGCGGGCGCCGGAAGCGGCGGTCGGCGGCGGTGACGAACCCGCCCAGCGCCATCAGGAACGCGCCGGCCCAGACCCAGCGCACGAAGGGCTTGATGTGCACGCGCACCGCCCAGGCGCCGGCGCCAAGCGGCTCGCCGAGCGCGACGTAGACATCGCGCAGCACGCCGGCGCGGATCGCCGTCTCCGTCATCACCTGACCGCCGCTGACATAGGTGCGTTTCTCGGGATGCAGGGGGGCGACCAGCCGGTCGTCCCGGTACATGCGCACGGTGCCACGGTCTGCTGCGTAGTTCGGGCCGACGTGATGGGCGACCCCCTCGAGCACGAACGAATCACGGCCGATGTCGAGGGACTGGCCTGGCAGCATCGCCACTTCCCGTTGGATGCTCAACGCCTCGACCAGCAGCGCACCGGCCAGGAACACCGCGATTCCCAGGTGGCCGAGCACCATGCCGGTCATTTCCGCGCCCATCCGGCCGCCGGGTGCGCGCAGGCGGGCCCAGACGAAGCGCAACGTGCCCGCTCCAACCCAGACCGCGCCGGCCACGCCCATGGCCACTTTCCAGGGGCCCTGCGGCGCCGCGAAGAACGCGAGCACGGCGGCGACCAGCGCCAGTACGGCCCACGGCAGCAGCATGCGCAGCGGGCGCGAGGCATCCTCGTTCTGCCACCGGGTCAGCGGGCCGAACGGCAGCAGCAGCACCAGCGGCGCCATCAGCAGCAGGAACAGGAGTCCGAAATACGGCGGGCCCACCGAGATCTTGCCCAGGTCCAGCGCGTCGGCCAGCAGCGGGTACAGCGTGCCGAGCAGCACCATCGCGCAGGCCGCGACCAGCAGCAGGTTGTTGGCCAGCAGCAAGGTCTCGCGCGAGGTCGCCGAGAAGGGCTTGCCGCCCCGGCCGTCGGGCGCGCGCAAGGCATAGAGCAGCAGCGAACCACCGACGACCAGGCCGAGGAATACCAGGATGAAAAGACCGCGGGTGGGATCGGCGGCGAAACTGTGCACGCTGGTCAGCACCCCGGAGCGCACCAGGAACGCGCCGAGCAGCGACAGCGAGAACGTCGCGATCGCCAGCAGCAGGGTCCAGCCGTGGAAGCTGCCGCGCTTTTCGGTCACGGCCTGGGAATGGATCAGCGCTGCGCCGGCGAGCCAGGGCATGAAGCTCGCGTTCTCGACCGGATCCCAGAACCACCAGCCGCCCCAGCCGAGTTCGTAGTAGGCCCACCACGAGCCGAGGGCGATCCCGAGCGTCAGGAACCCCCAGGCGACATTGGTCCATGGCCGCGTCCAGCGCAGCCAATGGGCGTCGACCTTGCCGTCGAGCAGGGCCGCGATCGCGAATGCGAACGGCACCATGAAACCCGAGTAGCCGATGTAGAGCAGCGGCGGGTGCACGATCATGCCCGGGTCCTGCAGCAGCGGGTTCAGATCGCGCCCCTCGAGGGGCATCGGCAGGATGCGTTCGAACGGGTTGCTGGTGAAGACCAGGAACGCGAGAAAGCCCAGGCACACTGCGCCCATGATCGCCAGGACGCGCGCGAGCACCACGTCGGGCAAGGAGCGCGAGAACCAGGCCACGGCGGCGTTCCAGCACGCCAGCACGAACACCCACAGCAGCAGCGATCCTTCGTGGCCACCCCATACGGCGGTGAAGCGGTAGACCAGCGGCAGCAGCGAATTGGAGTTCTCGGCGACATAGCGCACCGAGAAGTCCTGCTGCACGAACGCGGCCGTCAGGATCGCCCAGGCGATCAGGGTCAGTGCCCATTGCGCATACGCGGCCGGGCGCGCGGTCGCCATCCAGGACGCGAGACCACGCTGCGCGCCGAGCAGCGGCAGCAGCGTCTGCAGCGCCGCGGCAACGAGCGCAAGCAGCAGCGCGATCTGGCCGAGTTCAGGCAGCATCGACGACTCCGGCGATCGCGCCACCCACCGCTCGGGTCACTGCGCGCTGCTCGCGTCGGTCGGCGTTTCGATGCCGTGGCGGTCGTGCGCCAGCCCCATCTTGTCGGCGACTTCCTTCGGCACGTAGGTCTCGTCGTGACGTGCGAGCACCTGTTCGGCGACGAAGGTATCGCCGTCCATGCGGCCGGTGGCGACCACCGCCTGATGTTCGCGGAACAGATCGGGCAGCAGGCCCGTGTAGCGGACCGGCAGCTCGGCGTCGCCATCGGTGACGCGGAAACGGGCTTCCATCGAGCCTTCGGCGCGCGAGAACGAATCGCCCGCGACCATGCCGCCGAGCCGGAAGCGCGCCTCCCCGGACGCCACCGCGGGGCCCGCCGCGCCGCTAAGCACCTCGTGGGGTGTGTAGAGATAGGCCACGTTGCGCTGCAGGGCGAGCGCGACCAGGGTCATCGACAGCGCACTGGCCGCGACGACCGCCACGACGAACAGCAGGCGGCGCCGGCGCACCGGGTTCATCGGCGGAGCTCCGCATGATCGAGCGGCGCCGCAGGCGCGGCCTGCCGCGTCGCGCGCAGGCGCACCGCGCGCAGGATCTGCGCGCTGCGGATGCGGGGTGCGACGAAATCCCAGGTCAGTACCGCCATGAACACCGCGTAGGCGGCGAACACGTATTCGATGTAACTCATCCACCTCTCCCGGCCGGCGCGCTCGCCAGCGCCCGGACCCAGTCCTTGCCGGCCTCGCGGCGCAGGTTGTCGGCGCGCGCGCGCGCCAGCAGCGAGCCGGCGAACCAGAATTTGGTCCCCACCACCATCCACAGCAACGGCCACAGCATGCTCGGGTCGATGCTCGATTCGCCGAATACGCGGATCGTCTGCCCCTGGTGCAGCGAATCCCACCACACCACCGAGTAGCGGATCACCGGCAGCAGTACGACACCGACGATCGCCAGCAGCCCGGCCGCGCGCGCCGCGGTGCGCCGATCCTCGATCGCGCCATAGAGGCCGATCACGCCCAGATACAGGAACAGCAGGATCAGCTCGGTGGTCAGGCGCGGATCCCAGTCCCACCAGGTTCCCCACATCGGCCGGCCCCATATCGAGCCGGTCGCGAGCGTGATCACGGTGAAGGCGGCGCCGATCGGCGCGCAGGCCATCGCCAGGATCTCGCACAGCTTGATCCGCCAGATCATCGCGATCGCGGCGTAGAGCGCCATCACCGCGAACACGGCAAGGCTCATCCACGCGCTCGGCACGTGGATGTAGAGGATGCGGAAGCTGTCGCCCTGCTGGTAGTCGGCAGGTACCACGAACAGTGCGCCATAGAGGCCCACTGCCATCGTGGCCAGGCCGAGGCCGAAACCCCAGGGCGCCCATCGGCGCGCGAAGCGGTCGAAGGCAGGGGGCGAACCGAGCTGATGGAACCAGCGGAGGACGGGATTCATTCGGTGGGGCGTGGGGGCATGGCGGGCGATCGGTCTCGTGGCGCGCATGGCGGGCATGCGGTCGTGGCGCGGCGGTCGAGCGGTGGCGCGTCGGCGTCGGTGCCCTCCAGGCCCGTCGCGGGCCGATCAGTTGAGTGCGATGCGGATGGCCGCCGCCGCCGTCACCGGCGCCAGTACCAGCGCTGCGGCCAGTCCCGCGGCCAGCAGCAGCAGCCCCCCCGAAGGGTCGTGACCCTGCGCCGCGATCGCGACACTGCCGGCGCCGAACACCAGCACCGGAACGTACAGGGGCAGGGCCAGAAGCGCCAATAGGATACCGGAACGCCGCATGCCGATGGTCAGCGCCGCGACCACTGCGCCCAGCAGGCTCAGCAGCGGTGTACCGAGCGCCAGGCCGCCCAGCAGCACCGGCAACTGGGCCCGCGGCAGGCCCAGCAGTTCGGCCAGCAGCGGTGTGGCGGCAAGCAGCGGCAGGGTGGTCGTCGCCCAGTGGACCGCGGTGCGTACCAGCACCAGCCAGGCCAGGGGCACCGGCGCGAGCATCCATTGTTCGAGCGAGCCGTCCTCGGCATCGCCGCGGAAGAGCGTGTCGAGCGCGAGCAGGCCGGCCAGGACCGCGGCCACCCACAACACGCCCGGTGCGACGCGCTGCAGGGTGGCGGCATCGTTGCCGAGCGCCAGTGCGAACAGCACCACGACGAGGACCGCGAACAGTGCAGGCTGCAGCGCATCTCCGCGGCGACGCCACAGCAGGCGCAGGTCGCGCGCGACCAGCGCCGATGCGCTGCCGAGCAGGGTGGGCGCAGCGCTCATGCGACCGTCGCCAGGGCCAGCTCGCGCGTCCGTACCGGCGGCGCGGCATAGGCGCCATGCGTCGTCACCAGAGCCGCGCCGCCGTCGTCGAGCTGTGCACGGACCATGCGGTTGACCAGCTCGATGCCCTGCAGGTCCAGATTGGCGTAGGGCTCGTCGAGCAGCCACAGCCGCGCCGGCGACATCCACAGGCGGGCCAGCGACAGCCGTTTCTTCTGCCCGGCCGACATCTGCCGGACCGGCAGATGGGCATGGGCGGCCAGGCCCACCAGCGCCAGCGCGCGCGCGACGTCCTGGCTCTCGCGGCAGCCCTGCAGACGG
>Ga0233363_1000941_pt1 | contig 12002 bp, 5 predicted proteins | sample ElkDunMinimDraft_18_FD_191534 | JGI IMG/M metagenome (GOLD analysis project Ga0233363, IMG submission 191534) | Fecal eukaryotic communites from dung pellets of Tule Elk in California, USA - Elk Dung C16 | ecosystem: Host-associated > Mammals > Digestive system > Large intestine > Fecal | place... | reverse complement strand
CTGTCGACGATCCTCCAGCGGGAGCGCACCGCGCTGAAGATCATGAGTGAGCTGCTGTCCGACGGCCGCGACGACCTCACTGTCGGTGACGTCATCCCCGTGGGCGACGTGTTCGACGTCGTCGTCCTCGGTGACACCAAGCCCCTCAGCGAGGACATGGTCAAGCTCTTCGGGATCGCGGAGACCTTCTATCGCCAGAAGGCGCGGCCCTACCTGCTCGACAAGCACGGCCTGACCGAGGAGGCGGCACGGGCGCTGCCGCGCAAGCACGCGTTCCGTACCGAGGACCGACTTCTCAAGACCCTGCTCGTCGGGGAGATCGCGCCTGGCGCCCGGTCGCTGCGCTCCCTCACGGCATCCAAGCTCGCCGCGCTCAACTACGGCAACGTCACGTCGTTCGTCCCCGGGCAGGAGGCGAGCGCCGTCATCACGCTCGTCAACCAGTGGCGCAGCGAGTTCGGGGAGATCAGCCTGGGCACCGGGAACGACCCGGTCGTCTCGATCCAGCTCTCGGGCGTCGACTACGACGCCGTGCTCGACAACGTCCAGGGCGAGGACACGAGCGAGGCACGCCGGCGTCTGCTGCGCGAGCTCATCCTCGGAGAGCTCGGTGTCTCGGCCCCGGGCGGACTCGTCTACGAGTACACGTTCCGCCACGTGTGGCAGGGACAGCGGTGGGAGGCCGACCTCGTGTTCGGCAACGTCCGCGACGACGCCACGCTGCACGACGGCGCGTTCATGGCGACCGAGGGCCGATGGAAGGTCATCGTGGACTTCCCGTTCGACGACGACGCGACGCACGGACCGGCGTCGGACCTCGCCCGCATCGAACGACTGCGCACCGACGGGCTCGTGAGCGACACCATCGTCTGGGTGCCGCACTTCCTCACCACGCAGCGCATGGAGGACCTCGGCACCCTCGTCCAGCTCGAGTACCTGCTCACGGGGCAGCACTTCGACGAGAACGCCGGACGCCTCGCCGTCAACGACCGTGAGCCGGCACGCCGCGCGCTCCAGGGACGCCGGGAGAGCCTGCGCGAGCAGCTCCAGACGGCCCTGCGCCAGGCCTACGCCGTGCAGGCGCCGACCGCCGAGCACATCGGCGCCGAGGTGCCGCCGGGAAACAGCTTCGTCACGTTGACGGCGACCGGTCTCCAGCTCCGCATGCCGATCGCGCCCACGCTCACCGTCGGCCTCACCGACGTGCTCCAGCAGGCGCTGGCGTACCAGTACCCCGAGCATCCGCAGATCCCGCAGGGTGACGGTGAGCTGAAGAAGTCCGAGCTGACCGCCGCCCTCGAGCTCGCCCGGCTCGCCGCGTCGCGGGGCGGACGTGTCGAGGGTGTGGACAAGTCGCGAGTCGGTGCTGTGCGCCGCCTCGTGCAAGGACTTCGCCTCGGCGAGCTGCGCGAGAACGTCTACGTCCTCGACCGCACGACGTTCGGCTGGTGGGACCGGTTCACGCGCTGGACCGCCGGCGAGCAGGAGACCAGCGCGCAGACGCTCCGCGAGTCGCTGCGCGAGTACGGCTTGAGCACCGAGCTCGAGGACCTGCTCGTCCTGGCGTGGGCGGCTCTGGCCGACCGCGAGATCCGGAGCTACGGGTCGATCGTCAACCCGCCGCCCGGCGTTGGCGAGGTCCGCGCCCAGACGTCGTTCAAGGAGCCCACCCTCCCCGAGGCAGAGGACTGGGAGCTCGCCGTCCGGCGAGCGCAGGAGCTCTTCGGCGTCGGCTCGGGCGAGCTGTACCGGAACTCGGCCGCGGTGCAGCGCGTGGCACGGGGTATCAAGGAGGCGATCGCGCCGGTGCGCGACGCCGTCGATGCTCTGCCGCGCCTGCTCGGCGCGCACGCCCGCGTGCTCGGCGCCAACCCCGACGCGCCCACGGGCCGTCTCGCCACGGCGTACCGCGCGCGGGACCTCATCGACGTGCTCGCGGCGCGACGCGACGCGAACGACCTCATCACCGAGCTCGCCGCGTTCGACCTGCCCGGCGAGCTCGCGCCACTCGCCAAGTCGATCTCCAGCGCCAGAGTGGTCGGCGCCGCGTTGCAGGGCGCCAACTGGCAGATCCTCGACCAGATCGGCACCCTCGACGACGGCCCCGACGTGGCGATCCTCGACGCACTCACGGATGCCGGCGCCCGCGAGGAGCTGCACAGCCCGCTCGAACCGGCCCTGCGGACCGCCGCCGAGCGCATGACCACCCTTCTCGTCGAACGACGTCCCCAGCCGCCACGTCCCCAGCCGCCACGTCCCGACGATGCTGAGGCGCGTCGTCTGGAGCAGGAGCGGCTCAAGGCCGAAGCGGAGCGGCGGGACCGTGAGGCCGCCGCGACGAAGGCCCGGCTCGACGCGGAGGCGCGCGCGAAGGATGCGGAAGCGCAGGCCAAGGCGGCTCAGGCACAGGCTGACGCGGCGAAGGCCGCGCTCGCCGAAGCGCAGCAGCGGGCAGCAGACGCTGCTGAAAAGGCAGCAAGCGATGCCTCTGAACGGGAGCGCCGGCTGGCAGGCGCGAGCCTGGAGGTGGCGCGCGCAGACGACCTCGACGCGGTGACCGCCCAGCTCGCAGCGCTGCTCGCCGCACCTGTCGACGGTAAGACGCTTCACGTTACCTGGCGGTGGGAATGAGCACAGTCCGCGCCGTTGCCGCGCAACCGGGATACGTCCGCCAGCGTGCCGTGACCCTCGTCCGCGAGGCCGACGTGCCGGTGCTGCTCCTGCGAGCCCGGCCCGAATGGGCCGGTGACCCGGTGCTCGACATCGACGGGTCGCCGGTCCGCGTCGTCGAGGGGTTCTCGGCCCTGGCGATCCTGAACGCCGTCACGCAACGTCGCGACGACGAGCGGCTCCTCGTGCTCACGGACCGCACCGACGACGACCTCGGCGACGCGGTGCTGCTCCAGGCGTGGCGCCAGCGCGTCGAGTACGTCAAGGAGTGGGACGCCGTGCCCGCACTCTTCCGCGGGGCGCGCGACGTCGACCCCGAGCTGCGCCGTGAAGGGGACTGGGTCGCCACCGCCCTGCTCGACCACCAGCCCGCCGGCGGGTGGCCGACCTCGCCCACGCCGTCGCTCACGAGCACGCTCGCGCTCGGCTCGCTGCTCGCGCACCTGCTTGGGCTGACGCTGCCTGCAGACCTCGACGGACCGGTCGTCCTCGGCCGCCTCAGCACCGAGGACGGGCGGGCGGCGTGGAACGGCGTCGACCCCGAGCTGCGCCGTCGACTCACCGTCTGGGCGGGCGGCGCACTCGGCGAGGACGTGGCCTTCGCGCTCCGCGTCGGCGGGAGCGGGCGAGCGGTGAGCCCGCTCGCCGTCTCGCTCGTCACGGACGTCCTCTGGCCCGACAGCGACGCGCACGGGGGACGGCTCGACGAGCTGCAGGTCGGCGCGCGCGCCCGCATCGAGGCGTACGTCGACGGCAAGGCCATCGTTCCCCTCGTCGCGCAACGTGCCGCGGCGACGGCGCGGGCCGTCGTCGGCCGCATGGCCCTCGACGACGACACGACCCTGCCGGGCATCCTCAGCCAGGCGGAAGCCCTGCTCGGTGACATCGGATGGCCCGAAGGAGCTCGACGGTCCGCCGTCCTGCGGGCCGGGCTCGACGCTCGCCTCGAGGGTCTCGCGACGGTGCTGTCCGGCGAGGACGCCCACGTCGTGGAGGGCGCACTGCGCACGGTCCTGCAGCACCACGCCGCGCGTCCTGACGCTCCCGAGGTCCGCGCCGCGCGCATGGCGGTCCGGCTCTGGCGCTGGCTGCGTTCGCCGGAGCAGGACGCGCGCACTCTCTCCGACTCGCTCCGCCGCCACGTCGACGACGGCGCCTGGGCCGACCTCGCGGTCGGGACGCTCTGGAACGCCACGACCAACGCCACGGTGGCCGCCGCCTACCAGGCCCTCACGGCGCAGGTCGTCGTGCGCCGTCGCGCTCGCGACGCGACCGCCGCCCACCAGCTCGCCGAGACGACCCAGCGCGACGAGACGCTCGTCGGCGCGGTGCCGGTCGAGGACCTCCTGCGTGACGTCGTCGTCCCCTGGAGCGCCGGTGCGGAGCACCGCACCCTCGTGGTGGTGCTCGACGGCATGAGCGCCTCGATCGCCGCCGAGATCGCCCAGGTCCTCGCTCAGGGACTCGTCACGGAGTGGGTGCCGTCCGCCACGGGCACCCGCCTCCCCGCGCTGGCCGTGCTTCCCACGCTCACCGGGTACTCGCGGACATCCCTGCTCACCGGACGGCTCGCGGACGGCAACGCCGCCGAGGAACGCTCAGGTCTGGCGCGGGCAGTGCCGCGCTCCGTCGTCTTCCACAAGGACGACCTGCGCGCGCCCGCTGGATCGCGGCTGCCTGACGCCGTGACCGACGCGATCCGCGACGAGCAGGTGCCCGTGGTCGCCGTCGTGATCAACGAGATCGACGACACCCTGCACAAGCAGGACGTCTCCGGTCGCCGTTGGGACCCGTCCGAGCTGCGGCCCCTCGGCGAGCTCCTCGCCGCCGCGGTCGAGAGCGGCCGGACAGCAGTCCTCACGTCGGACCACGGTCACGTCGTCGAGCGCGGGACGCAGACACTCCCGACTGACGGCGCGGACGGTCGCTGGCGTCTCCCCGGGACGGGGGAGGTGCGCGACGGCGAGGTTCGCGTGACCGGCCGACGCGTTCTGTCGCCCGGGAGCGACGCCGTCCTGCTCTGGGACGAGGCGCTGCGCTACGGACGGAAGCAGACCGGGTACCACGGCGGAGCGTCGCTCGCGGAGATCACCGTGCCCGTGATCGTGCTCCAACGCCGCGGGCAGTCCGGCATCGAAGGGTGGACGGAGGCAGCGCCGCAGGCGCCGTCGTGGTGGAACGACCCCGTGCGTCCCGCCGCCGACCTCGTCGCGGCAGCGCCCGTCGAGCCGCGCAAGCGGCGGCAGAAGAAGAGCACCGTCCACCTGTCCTTCGACGACGGTAGCGAGCAGGGCGCGTTGTTCGAGGTTCCCGCGACGCCGGCTGCTGAGGCGGGGGCGGCTGTGGTGCCGGCGGCCTCGGACGGTGTCGACGCGCTGCTTGCCAGCGCCGTGTACGCGGAGCAGCGGGAGCGGGCGGGCCGGCGCGCCGTGCACGACGACATCGTCGCGGCCGTGCTGCGCACGCTCGTCGCGCGCGGCGGTCGGGCACACCAGGACACCGTCGCCTCCGCGGCGGGGATCCCGGCGGCAACCTTGTCGCCGACTCTCGCCGCGATCCGTCGCGTGCTCAACGTCGAAGGTTACGAAGTCCTGTCGGCGGACGTCGATCGCGTGACGGTCGTGCTCGACCGTGCTCTGCTGGCTGACCAGTTCGGGGTCGAGGTCTAGAGATGGCAGTCATCCGCTCGTTCCGTCGAGAGCTCAAGGGCTACGCGACGCGCCATCCGACGGACGTCGATTGCCTGTGGTTCGACTTCATCGACGAGAGCGGGGGCCGCGTGCTCCAGCTCGCGACGCTCGGCTCCGACCAACGGCAGAGCAAGCCGAAGGTGAGCCAGACGATCCAGCTCTCCGCGGACGCTGCACGAGAGCTCGCCGGGATCATCGGGGGTCTCTTCGGATCAACACTTCGCGAAGGGCTCGAGCCGCGTGCTCACGACGAGCCTCGTGCACGGGACGACGTCCTGCAGCGAGCGGTCGCGCTGGCACAACTGAGAGACACCGGCTTGCGGGCGGCAGGCGTTGACTGGGTGCAGACGCTCGCGGAGGACGACCGCCCGCTCCTGCGGGAGGTGTGGCTCGTGCGGCACGCTCGGGGAACGATCGGCAGCGAGGAGGTGCGGTCGTTCGAGGCGGCCGTGGAGGGCTCGGGTGCGCAGCGCGGCATGCTCGTCGCGGCGGCGTTCTCGCCTGAGGCGGAGGAACGCGCTGTCGGTCGCGACGTCTGGCTCGTGGCCGAGGACGACGTCACCAGGGCGGATGCACGGTCACTCGACGATGAGGGGGCGTCATGAACGCACCAGCGATCAGTCCGCGTCGCCGTCGGGACATCATCGATGCGCTCCGTCGCGGGACCGTGCCGCAACGTGGGCTCGACGTCATGGCGGTCGGCCTTGGCCGGTTCGAGAGCGCGATCGACGAGGAGCTCGGTTCGGTCGGTGACGGCGGCGCCCACTTCAAGGCCGTCCGCGGTGAGTACGGGTCCGGCAAGACCTTCTTCTCGCGGTGGCTGACTGAGAGGGCGAAGAAGGCGAGCTTCGCGACGGCGGAGATCCAGATCTCCGAGACGGAGACGCCGCTGCACAAGCTCGAGACGGTGTATCGCAGGATCACGGAGAGCCTCGCGACGTCCGAGTCGCTGAGCGGCGCGTTCGGGGACGTCATCGACAACTGGTTCCACGTGCTGCAGTCCGATGCTGAAGCCGCGGGAGTCGATCCGCGCGACGTGGACGCCGTCGAGCGCGCGACGTCCGATCTCCTCGAGAAGCGCCTGGCGAGCGTGACCGACAACGCTCCCGCGTTCGCCGCGGCGCTGCGCGGCTATCGCCACGCCGTCCTCCACGACGACCGAGCCCAGGCGGACGGGCTGCTCGCCTGGCTCGGGGGTCAGCCGCACGTCGCGGCCTCCATCCGCCGAGCCGCCGGCGTGCGCGGCGAGCTCGACCACTTCGGAGCGCTCGGCTTCCTGCAAGGACTGCTCACCGTGCTGCGCGACTCGGACTACAAGGGTCTGGTGGTCGTGCTCGACGAGGTCGAGACGCTGCAGCGCGTGCGGTCGGACGTTCGGGAGAAGTCGCTCAACGCACTGCGGCAGCTCGCCGACGAGATCGATGGCGGCCGTTTCCCAGGGCTGTACCTCGTGATGACCGGGACGCCCGCCTTCTTCGACGGGCCGCAGGGCGTCAAGCGATTGCCGCCGTTGGCGCAGCGTCTCGACGTCGACTTCTCGATGGACCCGCGGTACGACAACCCGCGGGCACCGCAGATCCGGCTCACCGGCTTCTCGCACGACTCGCTGCTCGAGCTCGGGTCGCGCGTCCGCGACATCTTCGTCCAGGGAATCCCGGAGTCGGACCGCGTGCGACGGGTCGTCGACGACCGGTACGTCGCGGGGCTCGCGGACGCCGTCGCCGGAGACCTCGGCGGGAAGGTCGGCGTCGCGCCGCGACTCTTCCTCAAGAAGCTCATCGACGTGCTCGACCGAGTCGAGCTCCACGCGGAGTTCGACCCACGCCGCGATTACCACCTCAAGGTCGCCCGCGACGAGCTGACCGAGGCGGAGCGTGCGGCGACCACCCTCGGCGACGTGCGCGGTGCCCGGAGCGTCGACGACATCGACCTCGACCTCTAGGCGAGGGGCGGCCGGAGCGATGAACAGTGCGGGCACGGGACTCGACCCTGCCATCGAGTACCACATCATCAACTCGCTCGGTTGGCGTGGGCTGCGGCCGCTGCAGGCCGCGGCCGTCGCGCCCGTGCGCTCGGGAGACGACTGTGTCCTCGTCGCCCCGACGGCTGGGGGTAAGACCGAGGCGGCGCTCTTCCCGTTGCTGTCGGAGATGACTCGCGACGATTGGCATGGCACGACGGTCCTCTACGTCACGCCCCTGCGTGCCCTGCTGAACAACCTCTACCCCCGCATCCAGACCTACGCGGCGTGGCTCGGGCGCACCGTGGGTCTGTGGCACGGCGACGTCGGGCAGAGCGAACGGCGGCGCATCCTCGCGGAGCGGCCCGACATCCTGCTCACCACCCCCGAGTCGATCGAATCGATGCTGGTCTCCCGAGCGGTTGACCACCGTGCGTTCTTCTCGGGTGTACGGGCGATCGTCGTCGACGAGCTGCACTCGTTCGCGGCACAGGATCGCGGATGGCACCTCCTGGCGGTACTCGAGCGTGTGCAGCGCCTCGCGCGCCGGGACGTCCAACGTGTCGGCCTGTCCGCCACGATCGGCAATCCCGCGGAGGTCGGTCACTGGCTCCAGGGCTCCGGAGCTGGGCAAAGACCACCAGTTCGTGTGGTGGTCGAGGAGCCGGCACTGGATGCGCCGGAGCCAGAGGTGCTCGTCGACTACGTCGGCTCGGAGATCAACGCCGCGCGCATCATCGCCGCGCTGCACCGTGGCGAGAAGCGGCTCGTGTTCACCGAGTCTCGCCGACTGGCGGAGAAGCTCGCCTACGAGCTGCGGGAGATGTCGGTCGAGACCTACGTGTCGCACTCCTCGCTCGCGGCCGAAGAACGACGCTTCAGCGAACGGGCCTTCGCCGAGGCTCGTGACTGCGTCATCGTGGCGACCTCGACGCTCGAGCTGGGCATCGACATCGGCGACCTCGACCGCGTCATCCAAGTCGGGGCGACGAGAACGGTGTCGTCGTTCCTGCAGCGGCTCGGTCGAACGGGTCGACGACCGGGAACGGCCCGCAACACAATGTTCCTCGCACTCGACAGCCTGGACCTGCTCGAGATCGCAGGAATCCTGATGCTCTGGCGGCGCGGATTCGTCGAGGCGGTGCAGCCGCCCCCGCACCCACGACACCTCGCGGCTCAGCAGCTGCTCGCCCTCGCGCTCCAGGAGGGCGCCTTCAGCCGAGCGTCGTGGCGCGACTGGTGGGGTTCGTTGAGCCTCATGGACGACGCACCCGAGGTCCTCGAGTACCTGGTGGACGAGGAGTTCCTCGTCGAGGACACCGGGTTGCTGATCATCGGCCCTCGCGCGGAGAAGGAGTTCGGCCGGCGTCACTTCATGGAGCTGCTCTCCTCGTTCCTCGCCGAGAAGGAGCTCCGGGTCGTCACCGGGACGAAGGAGATCGGGTTCGTCTCGCCACTCTCCTTGCCTCACCGCGACGCGCGGGTGCAGAAGCCGATCGTGCTGGGCGGGCGCGCGTGGCTCGTCGAAGACGTGGACTGGGCGCGATTCCTGGTGACCGTCTCGCCGATGAGGGAGCGCGGGGACGTGCGCTGGCAGTCCGACGCCATCGCTTTCTCGTTCGAGGTGATGCAGGCGCGCCGGGACGTCCTGCTCGGTGAGACTCCTGACGTGGAGCTGTCGAAGCGCGCCGAGAGCCGATTGCCTCTCATGAGGGACGAGTACCTGTCAGAGGTGGATCCGGCCGGTCTCGTGCTCTCTCGCGGGGTGACGGGTTCGACGCTGTGGACATGGGCGGGGCTGCGCGCCAACGCGACGTTCCTGGCAGGCGTAGGGCTCCCTGTGGACAACGTGACGAACGAAGGCGTGGGTCTTCCCGCGGACGTCTCAGCGAAGGAGCTGCGGCGCGGTGACATGGTCCGCGCAGTCCCGTACGTCGATCCACGACAGATTGAGGCATTGAAGTTCTCGGTTGCACTTCCCCTCGACCTCGCGCGAGCCACGCTTGCGGAGCGCTTTGCGGACCGCGACGGCGCCGAGGTAGTGCAGCGCTCCGCATTGGTGGGTCGGGGTGCGGAGGAAAGCTAAGCTGCCCGCGTGAGCGAACTGATCTCCTTCTCGGCGACGTCGCCTGTTGTCCCTGGCAGCCTGGTGGCTGTTGTCGATGCTCTGGAGACTCGGAGAGGATCGATCCGCGCCACGTTCACGGCGGACGGTGGGATCAATCGGCGAGACGTCGCACGCGAGATCGACCCGCTCCTTCGAACGCAGGGGTTCCGGGCTGGCTCTGATGCGACGCTCAGCCCGCGAGAGATCGACTACATGGCGAGTTCGCTCCTCGCGGCATTGAGCATTCAGGCCGGGCGGGCCGCCACGAACAACGGTGGCCTTCTCGCTACTCTCGCGGCGGCATCATGTGAGGACGTGGACTGGCTCGTCCTCCTCGTACCCGAGCGATACAAGAACTCCGCGACCGGCGCCGCCGTCGAGAAGCACCTGCGGGATCTCGCGGTGGCGCACGGCGTCCGACTCGACCTGCAAGCAGTGGTCCTCGTCCAGTACTGAGCGCTTCCCACGGGACAGCGGGTGAAAGAAGCTCGGACTGTCTCGCGCTGTCGGAGGGCGCATCTATGCTTCGGGCAAGCGCCATCGGGGGCGCCGATCGAGGCAGGATTCCGTGGGATCGTTCGAAGTCATCGCGCAGCGCACTCCTCGCGCTTCTGGGCACTTGTACGTGTTCGCCCTCCCGCTGTCACGGGTGCCCGATGTCGTGCCCGTGCCGAGCGTCTCCCAGCGAGCCGAGGGCAACCGCCTGCTCAACCTTCGTCACGCTCGAGATTTCGCGCGCTACTGGACGGAGAACGCCCGGTGGGCAGCGCCCCCGTTGCTTCTCGACACCATCGAGGATCTCGACGAGCGATTCCAGTGCGACTTCCCGATGGGATCGCTCGAGGCCGGCCGCCTGACTCTCGACACGGGTGTTGCTTCGACTCTTCGCATCCTGGACGGACAGCACCGCGTGTTCGGGTGGTTCGACGTCCGTCGCTCGTTGCTGGAGCGAGCAGTCGAACTCAAGGAGCGGCTCGAGCGCGGGAGGCGCACCGGCAACCGGGTCGTCGTCGAGGCGGCGCTCGCGGAGATCGATCGGGTGGTGACGACGAGCGACCGGCTGATGAACGATCATGTGACCGTCGAGGTGCTCGATCGGATCGACCTGGATGCGCACAAGCAGTCCTTCTTCGACATCGCAGCGAACGCCAAGGGCATCACCAAGTCGCTCACTGCCGCCTTCGACCAGCGGGACTCGATCAAGAAGGCCACGGTCGAGCTGATCGACGAGTATGAGGGCCTCGCAGCACTCATCGAGCGCGAAGTCGATCGCGTGGGTCGGGACTCCGCCGCGCTCCTCTCCGCATCCCAGCTCCTGGCCCTCGTGGAGGTTGCGGTTCTCGGGCCCGACGGCTGGGTTCGTCGCGGCCATTCCGACGCGCTGTCGGTGCAGGCCGTCAAGAACGTGACGTCCGCTGCGCTCGATGCACTCTTCAACGGGTTCGACGATCTGCAAGGGCTGATCGACGGGAGTGTGACGAGCGCCGCGCTTCGGGAGAGAAGTCTCCTCGGATCCGTGACGTTTCTCCGCGCCCTCGCCGGCGTGTTCCACAAGGCGACGGTGTCGGTCGAGGGCGACGCGTTCGTCATCGACGAAGGAGAACTCGACCGCGTCGTCGACTTCTTCCAGCAGATCGCCGACGGCATGGTCGGAGATGTTCCGGACTGGCTGTGGGAGACCGGCAGCTTCGACTCGCGGCACAGCCGAAGCCCTCGCGCGCGGCGTCAGGAGTTCAGCGCAGTGGTGGCCGGCCTTCTGGCGGAGTTCACGCGGCGTGTCGCCGGGTCTGAGTCCGAGCGGGACGACGCCGTCGTCCCGGCGAACTCGGAGAATTCCGCGGTCGACCCACTCGACGAGTTCGTGCGTGCTGCGGTCGAGACCCGGGCGGTCACGGGCGCCGAGATCCGAACGTGGTGTGACAAGCACGGGCGAGACGATCCAGAAGAACACCGTGCCCTGATTCGGACGCTCATCCGTGCGCGCGTCCGGATCATCGAGGACGATCAGCGGGCCGCTCCGCCTGTGCGTCCCGAGGCGGTGACTTCTGCCCGAGCGGATCCGGAGTTGCCGAATGATCGACCGACCCGTTTTGAGGACACCGGCGCGAGTGCGGAAGTGCGGGCCCCCGACTTTGACGAAGCCGATCCTCCCTGGGCGGATCTGGAGTCGGACCCTGAACTCGTCGAGCCTGACGGGGTAGTGAATTCCGCGGACGAGGACGACGCGCCGGTGCAGCAGGTCGTCACGGCGGGTGCGACCGCGGACCCGGTCAAGGACTATCTGAAGCAGATCGGCAAGGTCGCGCTGCTGAACGCGGAGCAGGAGGTCGAGCTCGCGAAGCGGATCGAGGCCGGTCTGTTCGCGGAGGAGAAGCTCGCGGCCGAGGGCGAGGTCATCGACCGCAAGCTTAAGCGTGAGCTGCAGTGGATCGCGCACGACGGCAAGCGGGCGAAGAACCACCTGCTCGAGGCGAACCTGCGTCTGGTGGTGTCGCTGGCCAAGCGGTACACGGGCCGCGGCATGCTGTTCCTGGACCTGATCCAGGAGGGCAACCTCGGTCTGATCCGTGCGGTC
>Ga0233363_1000938_pt1 | contig 12016 bp, 8 predicted proteins | sample ElkDunMinimDraft_18_FD_191534 | JGI IMG/M metagenome (GOLD analysis project Ga0233363, IMG submission 191534) | Fecal eukaryotic communites from dung pellets of Tule Elk in California, USA - Elk Dung C16 | ecosystem: Host-associated > Mammals > Digestive system > Large intestine > Fecal | place... | reverse complement strand
GATCGTCGCGGCGCTGCTGCACGACACGGTCGAGGACACCGAGTACTCGCTCGACCAGCTGCGCAGCGACTTCGGTCCCGAGGTCGCGATGCTCGTCGACGGCGTCACGAAGCTCGACAAGGTCACCTACGGCGACGCGGCGCAGTCCGAGACCGTGCGCAAGATGGTCGTCGCGATGTCCCGCGACATCCGGGTCCTCGTCATCAAGCTGGCCGACCGCCTGCACAACGCCCGCACGTGGAAGTTCGTCTCGGCCGCCTCGGCGGAGAAGAAGGCGCGCGAGACCCTCGAGATCTACGCGCCGCTGGCGCACCGGCTCGGCATGAACACCATCAAGTGGGAGCTCGAGGACCTGTCGTTCGCGACGCTCTACCCCAAGGTCTACGACGAGATCGTCCACCTCGTGGCCGAGCGGGCGCCGGCGCGGGAGGAGTACCTCGCCACGGTGCGTGACCAGGTCGGCGCCGACCTGCGGACCGCCAAGATCAAGGCGACCGTCACCGGCCGGCCCAAGCACTACTACTCGATCTACCAGAAGATGATCGTGCGCGGCCGTGACTTCACGGACATCTACGACCTCGTGGGCGTGCGTGTCCTGGTCGACACGGTGCGCGACTGCTACGCGGCTCTCGGTGCGCTGCACGCGCGGTGGAACCCGGTCCCCGGCCGGTTCAAGGACTACATCGCGATGCCCAAGTTCAACCTCTACCAGTCGCTGCACACGACGGTGATCGGTCCGGGGGGCAAGCCCGTCGAGATCCAGATCCGGACGCACGACATGCACCGCCGCGCGGAGTACGGGGTCGCGGCGCACTGGAAGTACAAGGAGACCGCCAAGAGCAACGGGCCGCAGGACGCGGCCGGCAACGACATGACCTGGTTGCGCCAGCTCGTCGACTGGCAGCGGGAGACCGCCGACCCCGCGGAGTTCCTCGACCTGCTGCGCGACGAGATCGCGGGCGCCGAGGTCTACGTCTTCACCCCCAAGGGCGACGTGCAGGCGCTCCCGGCGGGCTCCACGCCCGTGGACTTCGCGTACGCCGTGCACACCGAGGTCGGGCACCGGACCATGGGCGCGCGGGTCAACGGGCGGCTCGTGCCGCTGGACTCGACGCTCGAGAACGGTGACGTCGTCGAGGTCTTCACGTCGAAGTCCGAGACGGCCGGGCCCAGCCGTGACTGGCTCGCGTTCGTCAAGAGCCCCCGCGCGCGCAACAAGATCCGCCAGTGGTTCACCAAGGAGCGGCGCGAGGAGGCGATCGAGCACGGCAAGGACGCGATCGCCAAGGCGATGCGCAAGCAGAACCTGCCGATCCAGCGTCTGATGTCCCACGAGGCGCTCGTCGCCCTGGCGAACGAGATGCGCTTCGCGGACGTGTCGGCCCTGTACGCGGCCGTCGGGGAGGGCCAGGCGTCGGCCGCGTCCGTCGTGCAGCGCCTGGTGCACTCGCTCGGGGGTGAGCCGGCCCAGGAGGAGGACCTCGCCGAGGCCGCACGCCCGGGGGCCACGGGGCGCCGCGTGCGGACGGGCGACCCGGGCGTCGTCGTCAAGGGCGTCGCGGACGTGTGGGTGAAGCTCGCGAAGTGCTGCACCCCCGTACCGGGCGACGCCATCATCGGCTTCGTGACGCGCGGTGCCGGCGTCTCGGTGCACCGCACCGACTGCCTCAACGTCGACGCGCTGCGACGTCAGCCCGAGCGGATCGTCGACGTGGAGTGGACGCACACCAGCTCGCAGCTCTTCCTGGTGCAGATCCAGGTGGAGGCGCTCGATCGGAGCCGCCTGCTCTCGGACGTGACGCGCGTGCTGTCGGACCACCACGTGAACATCCTGTCGGCGTCGGTCTCCACGTCGCGCGACCGGGTCGCGCTGTCGCGCTTCGTGTTCGAGATGGCCGAGCCCTCGCACCTGACGTCCGTGCTCAGCGCGGTCCGCAAGGTCGAGGGCGTGTTCGACGTCTACCGGGTCACCGGGTCCCGGGGAGCCGAGGAGCCCGCGATCCGGGCCTGACCGAGGTCGGCGGTGGGCGTCCCGCGTCGATCCTGGCGGGCACGGTTCACACCTGCACGGCTCACACCTGCACGGTTCACACCTGGCGGAGCGTGGCACGCGCCGCGCGCAGACCGCGACCCCCCGCGTGCGCCTCGAGGCGCCGCAGGGTGTCGTCGGGGTCCAGCCCGTGCGTGACGAGCGCCCGCAGCACCGGCACGGCCGTGGCGGCCGGGACCCAGCGGGCGACGTCCACGGCCGTGCGTCCCATGGTGGTGACCAGCACGCCGCCCACGCTCTGGACGTCGTCGTCGGCGAGGTCCGCCTCCGCGGACACCCGGCCGGGGTGCGGCCCGGGGCGGCGGGCGCCGGAGCGGACGAGCACCGTCACACGGTCCGGTGCCCTCCCGCCGGTGTGCACCCACGCCGCGGAGAGGCGCCCGACCGCACCGCGCCGGGGCACGAGCGGCGCGACGGCGCGCGCCCGCAGCGTGCGGCTCTCGGGTGTGGCGGTGACGCGCGACGTGTCGCGCCACAGGTGCACCAGCGCGCCGTCGAGATGAAGGCCGGTCCACGCCCAGGGCGGGACGTCGTCGCGCCGCACGACGTCCGGTCCCGTCCCGCCGACGCGTGGACGCAGCCGGCGCAGGGCCGCGGGCGCGGGGTCCGGGTCGCAGAGCGTCATGGACGCCAGGATGCCCGCCCGCATCCCCTCGTGGGGAGCGGACGGGCATCCTGTGGACGGACGGGTCCCGACGTCAGCCGCGCGCGTCCTGCGCGGCGCGCTGCACCTGCTCGAGCCAGGCGCGGCGTGCGTCGAGCGCGGCCTGCGCCTCCTTCACCCGGCGCTGATCCCCGGCGGCCTGTGCGGCCGCGAGGTCGGCCTCGAGGCCGGCGATGGCCTGCTCGAGCTGGGCGGCCGCACCCTCGGCGCGCGCACGCGTCTCGGGGTTGCTGCGACGCCACTGCGCCGAGTCGGCGTCGCGCACCGCGCTCTCGACGGCCCGCATCCGGCCCTCGACGCGCTGCACGTCGGCGCGGGGCACCTTGCCCGCGGCGTCCCACCGGTCCTGCAGGGAGCGCAGCGCAGCCTTCGCGGCGCCCAGGTCGCGGATCGGGAGCAGCGCCTCCGCCTCGACGAGCAGCGCCTCCTTGACCTCGAGGTTCGCGCGGAACTCCTCGTCGATGGCCTGGTTCGCGGCGTCACGAGCCGCGAAGAACGCGTCCTGCGCGGCCCGGAACCGGGCCCAGAGGGCGTCGTCGACCTGGCGGTTCGCCCGCCCGGCCGCCTTCCAGCGCGTCATCAGGTCGCGGAACGCCGCGGACGTGGCACCCCAGTCGGTGCTCGTCGCGAGCCGCTCGGCGTCGGCCACGAGCTGCTCCTTGACGGCCTTGGCCTCGGAGTTGCGCGACTCGAGCTCCGCGAAGAAGTGCCGACGCTCGCGGTCGAACGTGGTGCGCGCGTGGCTGAACCGCTTCCAGAGCGACTCCTCCGTGGGGCGGTCGATGCGCGGACCGGACCGCTGGGCGTCCTTCCACTGGTCCAGCAGCGTGCGCAGCTGCTCACCGGCCGGACGCCACTGGATGCGGGACGGGTCGGTCGCCGCGATCTTCTCGGCCTGCTCGACGATCTGCGTCCGCGCGGCGACGGCGGCCTCGCGCGCCGCGGCACGCTCGGCGTCCGCCTGCGCGCGACGCTCGGCGGCCCGGGCCCGCAGGCCCTCCAGCCGCGCGCGCAGCGCGTCCAGGTCGCCGACCGCGGCGGGCTCGGCGAGCTCCTCGGTGAGGCGCGTGAGCGTCTGGTCGATCTCCTTGACCGACAGGTCCGTCGCGGACAGCCGCGCGTCGAACAGCGCCACCTTCGCCTGCAGGTCCAGGAAGCGCCGCACGTACAGCGCGAGCGCCTCCGGGGCGCTCGCCCCGGGGAACTGCCCGACGACGCGCTCGCCCGCGGCCTCGACGACGTGCACGGTGCCGTCCTCGTCGACGCGCCCGAAGGTCGCGGCGTGGGCAGCGGCGGCCTCCTCGTCCGGGGTCGGGACCGGCACGACGGGTCCGGCCGGGGACGTCGTCACCGCGGACGGACGCGGCACCGGACGGGGGAGCGGGCGCATCGCGGACGGCGACGGGCGCGGTGCGGGCGTCGGTGCGCCGGCGGTCGGCGCGGGGGTGGACGCCTCGTCCGACGGGGGTGCGTCCGCGGTCTCGGGTGCCTCCGCTGCGGGTGCGTCGGTCTCGGCTGCGTCGGCCTCGGGTGCGTCCGCTGTGGGTGCGTCGGCCGTCTCCGGTGCAGGCATCTCGGTCGCGTCCGGTGCCGGGTCCTTCGCTGCCTGCGGCACGTCCGCCACGGGGTCAGCCGTGGGCGCGACCGGGTCCTGCGTCGCGTCCTGCGTCGGTGCGACGTCCGTGACGGGTGCCTCGTCGGCCTCCGCGACCGTCGGGGCCGCACCGTCGGCGGGGACCTCCGCGGGCGAGGCGTCGGGCTCGTGCGCGGCGTCCTCGGCGGGCGGTGCGACGTCGGCGACGTCAGCCGCCGCCTCGGGTGCGGGCGCGTCCGTGACGCCGGCGGACGTGTCCGCCGGGTCGCCCGCGAGGGGGGGAGCCTGCTCGGCGTCGTCCGGGGACGACGTCGTCGGGTGCTCGGTCACTGGATCTCCACTCCCTCGATGGTGACGTCGGTGACCGGACGTTCGCTGCCGTCCTGGGTCCCCGCGTCAGCGATGGCCTTCACGACGTCCAGACCGGACGTGATGTGGCCGAACACGGTGTAGCCGCCCGCCGCGTCTGACGGGATCTGCGAGTCCTCGTAGACGAGGAAGAACTGGGAGCCCATCGACTCGGCGTCGCCGCCGATGCGGGCCATGGCGATCGTGCCGGCGGGGTAGACGTCGTCGGCCGGCGCGTTCTCGACCGGACCCCACGAGTACCCCGGGCCGCCGGTGCCGGTGGCCGTGGGGTCACCGCACTGCAGCACGTAGATGCCCTCGGGGACCAGACGGTGGCAGATCGTGTCGTCGAAGTACCCCTCGGCGGCGAGCGTCACGAAGTTGGCGACCGCCTGCGGGGCGGCCTGCCCGTCGAGCTCGATGCCCACATCCCCCGCGGACGTCGAGATGGTCCCGGTCCAGGACCGGTCCTCGGCCAGCGCCACGTCCGGCACGACCCCGCCGTTGCCGGTGCGCGGCGGGTACGTGGCCAGCGGCGCCTGGACCGGCGCGGAACCGTCCGTCGGTGCGGCTGCCGGCTGGCCCCCGTCGCGTGTCAGGCTCACGACCGCGACGGCGCCCAGGCCCAGCGCGAGGACCGCGACGACGCCACCGGCGACCACGCGCGTGCGCCTCTGCCGCGCGCGCTGCGCCTGGAGCTGACGTTCGTGCAGCTTCGCGTACCGACGGCGCTCGTACTCGCGCTCGCGCTTCGAAGACACCGCTCTCCTCGTCTCGTCGTGCCCGGGCGGGCGGCTCCTGTCGTGCTGAGCACCGCTGCCGTCAGGCCTGCGACCGGCGGACACGTGCCGGACCCCGGACAGTCTAGGCAAGGCGGGGGCGTCGTCGCGCACGTACGGCTCCGGCGCGTGCGGCGTGGCGCCGCCGTGGACGACGTACCGGTGCGCCCGCTCGTCTAGCGTGCGGTGCATGGAGCTCCTCACGGTCGTCGCACCCGTCTTCGCCGCACGGTGCTCCGTGCTCGTCGCGCAGGACGGCGCGTGCGTCGTCGTGGACCCCGGAGCGGGCGCCGGCGCGCAGGTCCGCGCGCTGGTCGCGGCCCGTGGGCTGACGCCCCGCGCGGTGCTCGTCACCCACGGCCACGCCGACCACACGTGGGACGCACCGGCCCTGTCGAGGGACCTGGACGTGCCGGTCCTGCTGCACGCGGGTGACGCCTACCGGCTCGAGGACCCGTTCGGGACGCTCGGCGTCCTCGACCCGCGGCACGACCCCTCCGGCCCGCTCGCGCAGGCGCTGCGTGGCGCCGGTGTCGACGTCGCGTCGTGGCGCGTCCCGGAGCGCGTCGAGCCGTTCGGTACCGCCGGGGCGGGGCGCACCGCCGACGTCGAGCTGGACCTCGGCGGCGTCCGGGTCCTCGCGCGCCACGCGCCGGGGCACACCGAGGGCTCCACGATGTACCTGGTCGACGGGGGAGACCCCGACCCGGTCGTGCTGTCCGGCGACGTCCTGTTCGCCGGCGGGATCGGACGCACCGACCTGCCGGGCGGGGATCCCGCGGCGATGGCGGCGACGCTGCGCGACGTCGTGGCGACGCTGCCCCCGGGGTCGCGGGTGCTGCCCGGCCACGGTCCGGCGACGGACGTCGCCACCGAGCTGTCGACGAACCCGTACCTGCCCCGCGCGCGCTGAGCGCACGCCGCCGCCCCGGCGCGGAATGCGTTCGGGACGCGGTCGCCGGTCTGGGATCATCGACACCATGGCGCGTCCCACACCCCTGTCCGGATTCCCCGAGTGGCTGCCCGACGGGCGCATCGTCGAGCAGCACGTGCTCGACGTCCTGCGTCGCACCTTCGAGCTCCACGGGTTCGCGGGCATCGAGACGCGTGCCGTCGAGCCGCTCGACCAGCTGCTGCGCAAGGGCGAGACCTCGAAGGAGGTCTACGTGCTGCGCCGGCTGCAGGAGGACCCGCAGGCGGGCGACGCCGACCGTGCCGGTCAGCTCGGTCTGCACTTCGACCTGACGGTGCCGTTCGCGCGGTACGTGCTGGAGAACGCGGGCCACCTCGCCTTCCCCTTCCGGCGCTACCAGATCCAGAAGGTCTGGCGCGGCGAGCGCCCCCAGGACGGCCGGTTCCGTGAGTTCGTCCAGGCCGACATCGACGTCGTCGGCGCCGGGGCGCTGCCGTACCACTACGAGGTCGAGCTGCCGCTGGTCATGGCCGACGCGCTGGGCGCCCTGCGGGACCTCGGCGTCCCGCCCGTGCGCATCCTCGTCAACAACCGCAAGGTCGCCGAGGGCTTCTACCGTGGCCTCGGCCTGGACGACGTCGAGGCCGTGCTCCGCGGCATCGACAAGCTCGACAAGATCGGTCCCGACGGGGTCGCGGACCTGCTGGTCGGCGAGGCCGGCGCCACGCCGGAGCAGGCCGCCGCGTGCCTCGAGCTCGCGGCCGTGCGGGGCGAGGACGCGTCCGTCGTCGACCGCGTGCGCGACCTCGCCGAGCGCCACGGCGCGTCGACCGAGCTGCTCGAGGAGGGACTCGGCGAGCTCGGCGCGCTCGTGAGCGCCGCAGCCGAGCGGGCGCCCGGCGTCCTGGTCGCAGACCTGAAGATCGCGCGCGGGCTCGACTACTACACGGGCTCGGTCTACGAGACGGTGCTGGTCGGCCACGAGGACCTCGGGTCGATCTGCTCGGGCGGGCGGTACGACACCCTCGCGTCCGACGGCAGCCAGACCTACCCGGGAGTCGGCCTGTCGATCGGCGTCTCCCGGCTCGTCTCGCGCCTGCTGTCGGCAGGTCTCGTGCGTGCGACCCGTTCTGTGCCCACCGCCGTGCTGGTCGCGGTGACGTCCGAGGAGCGGCGCTCGCGGTCCGACGCCGTCGCCGCGGCCCTGCGCGCGCGGGGCGTCCCCACCGAGGTCGCGCCCAGCGCCGCCAAGTTCGGCAAGCAGATCAAGCACGCCGACCGTCGCGGCATCCCGTTCGTGTGGTTCGTCGGCGACGAGACCGACGACGGCGCTCCCGCGCAGGACGAGGTGAAGGACATCCGCTCGGGCGAGCAGACGGCGGCCGACGCCGCGACGTGGAGCCCCCCGGCCGAGGACCTGCTGCCGCGGGTCGTCGCGGCCGGCTGACGGCCGCGGGCCGCCCGCACGCGTCGGCGGCCCGCTGGTCGTGCGCTCCGGGGCGGGCGTGCCTAGCGTGGCGCCGTGAACCCTGCAGCGCAGCGCGTGCCCGCCGTTGTCCTCGACGGTCACATCGCGGGCGTCGGGACGGCGCACGGCACGCGCCTGGTGGTCGGCCGGTGGCGCCGCTCACCGCTGGGCGGGTTCACCGACGTCATGGTGGAGACCGCCGACGGCACCCGCACCCTGCTGGCGGGCCGCCCCGACGTCGTGGACCTCGTCACCCGCCTGTACACCTTCGACACGGTGCACGTCGTGGACGTGCGCGTGGTCGCCGACGCCGCGACCCGGACCTGGAGCGTCCTGGCAGGTCCGCTGCACGCGCGACTCGTGCTCGGCCGCCGGACCCGGGTCGGCGCGCTGCTGGGCCTCGTGCCCGCCGCGGTCGTCGGCGCACGGGCGAGCGCCGGTCTCGTCGACGCCGTCGCCCGGACGCTGGTCCCGGGCGTCCGCACGCGTGGCCGTGGGGCGGACGGCTCGTGGGAGGTCTACGCGGCGCAGGACCAGCACGCCGTGGTGGGCCTCGCGGCCCGGTGGGGCGACGAGGACCTCGGTGCGCTGCGCCGCGTCGAGCCGCCCGTACGTTTCGGGTTCTCCTCGGTGCCCGCCTCCCCGAGCGTCACGGCGGTGCGCGTCGCGATCGGGCCACCCGCTTGACGTGAGTTCGAACACGTGTTCGAATCGGGCGGTGCGCTGGGACGGGCAGAAGATCGACGCGGGGGAGGGCGACGCCCTGCCAGGGCTCGACCTGCGCACCCTTCCCGGCCTGGTCCGCAGCGTTCGTACCCCCGACTTCGCCGGCGTCACCTTCCACGAGGTGCTGTCACGCACCGCACTCAACCGCGTGCCCGACGCGTCGGCCGTGCCGTTCCGTTGGACCGTCAACCCGATGCGCGGCTGCCTGCACGCCTGTACCTACTGCTTCGCCCGCGGCACGCACCGCTACCTCGAGCTCGACGCCGGCAAGGACTTCGACACCCAGATCGTCGTGAAGACGAACATCGCCGAGGTGCTCGCCGCCGAGGTCGCCCGCCCGTCGTGGCGCCGCGAGCACGTCGCGCTCGGCACCAACACCGACCCGTACCAGCGGGCCGAGGGTCGCTACGCGCTCATGCCGGGCGTCATCGAGGCGCTCGCGGGCTCGGGCACGCCGTTGTCGGTGCTCACCAAGGGCACGCTGCTGCGCCGTGACCTGCCCCTGCTGACCGAGGCCGCGGGTCAGGTGCCCGTGTCCCTCGCGGTCTCGATCGCGGTGCTCGACGACGACCTGCAGCAGCGAATCGAGCCCGGGACGCCGACCGCACGGGCGCGGCTGTCGCTGGTGCGTGCGATCCGCGACGCCGGGCTGCCCGTGCACGTCATGGTCGCGCCCGTGCTGCCGTGGCTCACGGACTCGACCGACCACCTCGACGGACTGCTGGGCGCCATCGCGGACGCCGGTGCGCAGCGGGCGACGGTCATGGCCCTGCACCTGCGGCCCGGGGCGCGCGAGTGGTTCCTCGCGTGGCTCGGGCGCGAGCGGCCGGACCTCGTCGCCGGGTACGGCCGCGTGTACCGCGGTGGCTCGTACGCGCACGCCGAGTACCGCGGGTGGCTGGAGGCCCGGGTCCGGCCCCTGCTGGCGAAGCACGGGCTCGTCAGGGCTCCGACGGACGACGGTGGCACCCGGTGGGGAGCCGGCGAGGCGGGCACCCACGCGGTCGCGGCGCAGCTCCAGCCCAGCCTGTTCTGAGGCGCGGATTCCGGGACCCGCGGCGCGGCGCGCGACGGGCGCGGTGCGCCGGTGGGATCCACGTGGGCCGTAGGCGCGCCCGCACCTATGATCGGGGGGACGCCCGACCGGGCGCAGATCCCCGACCTGAAGGACCTTCCGTGCTGCGCACCCACACCGCCGGCTCGCTGCGTGCCGAGGACATCGGCACCACCGTCACCCTCACGGGCTGGGTGGACCGGCGTCGCGATCACGGCGGGGTCGCGTTCGTCGACCTGCGAGACGCCTCGGGCATCGCCCAGGTCGTCATCCGCGACGAGGCCGTCGCGCACGGTCTGCGCGCCGAGTACGTCCTGCAGGTGACCGGCGAGGTCGGCCGCCGCCCCGCGGGCAACGAGAACCCGAACCTCGCGACGGGTGAGGTCGAGGTCGTGGCGCACGAGGTGGTCGTGCTCAACGAGTCCGCACCGCTGCCGTTCCAGGTCTCCGCGTCCGTCGACGAGCCCGTGGGTGAGGAGGCGCGGCTGCGCTACCGCTACCTCGACCTGCGCCGTCCGGCGCCGGCGCACGCGATGCGGCTGCGCGCGCAGGTCAACCGCGCCGCGCGGACCGTGCTCGACGAGCGTGGCTTCGTCGAGGTCGAGACGCCGACCCTGACGCGGTCCACACCCGAGGGCGCCCGTGACTTCGTCGTGCCGGCCCGCCTGGCACCCGGCAGCTGGTACGCGCTGCCGCAGTCCCCGCAGCTGTTCAAGCAGCTGCTCATGGTCGCCGGGCTCGAGAAGTACTACCAGATCGCCCGCTGCTACCGCGACGAGGACTTCCGCGCGGACCGGCAGCCCGAGTTCACGCAGCTCGACGTCGAGGCCAGCTTCGTCGAGCAGGACGACGTCATCGAGCTCGCCGAGGCCGTCCTGACGGCGCTGTGGGACCTCATCGGGTACACGATCCCGACCCCGATCCCGCGCATGACGTACGCCGAGGCCATGCGCCGGTACGGCACCGACAAGCCGGACCTGCGGTTCGGTCTCGAGCTGACGGACCTCACCGAGTACTTCGCCGGCACCCCGTTCCGGGTGTTCCAGGCGCCTTACGTCGGGGCCGTGGTCCAGCCCGGTGGCGCGAGCACGCCGCGGCGCGGGTTCGACGCGTGGCAGGAGTGGGCCAAGCAGCGCGGTGCCAAGGGCCTGGCGTACGTGACGGTCGGCGAGGACGGTGAGCTCGGTGGCCCGGTCGCCAAGAACATCACCGACGCCGAGCGTGCGGGCCTCGCGGCCGCCGTCGGTGCGCAGCCCGGGGATGCCGTGTTCTTCGCGGCGGGCAAGGTCACCGAGGCGCGCGCGCTGCTCGGTGCCGCACGCCTGGAGATCGGCCGCCGCGGCGGGCTGATCGACGAGGACGCGTGGTCGTTCGTCTGGGTCGTCGACGCGCCCCTGTTCAAGCCGACCGGCGAGGACGACGACGTCGCCGTCGGCGGGGGTGCGTGGACCGCCGTGCACCACGCCTTCACGTCGCCCACGCCCGAGTGGATCGACCGCTTCGAGGAGGACCCGGGCGCGGCGCTGGCCTACGCGTACGACATCGTCTGCAACGGCAACGAGATCGGTGGCGGCTCGATCCGTATCCACCGCCGCGACGTCCAGCAGCGCGTGTTCGAGGTCATGGGCATCGGGCAGGAGGAGGCCCAGGAGAAGTTCGGCTTCCTGCTCGACGCCTTCGCGTTCGGCGCGCCGCCGCACGGCGGCATCGCGTTCGGCTGGGACCGCATCGTCACGCTGCTGACGCGCTCGGACTCGATCCGCGAGGTCATCGCGTTCCCCAAGTCCGGCGGCGGCTACGACCCGCTGACGGGTGCGCCCGCCCCGATCTCCCCGGAGCAGCGCCGCGACACGGGTGTCGACGCCAAGCCGAAGCCGGCGAACGCCGCAGCGCAGGGCTGACCGGGGGCCGCGGTGGGCGCAGGACCGCTGACGGTGCAGCTTCCTGCTGCCCTGCGGACCCGGCGCGACGTCGTCGAGGGGCTGGACCGGTGGGCCGCAGCGTCGGTGCGGGCCACCGCCGACGAGGCGGCCGTGCTGGTCATGGCCTCCGCGGCCGGCGGCCTCCTGTGGGCCGTGGGGGACGTCGACCAGCTCGAGCGGCTCGTGCCCGACGTGCTCGTCGGGCACGGGCCGGGTCTGCGGTGGGCCACGGTGCCCCGCGCCGTGCGACTGCCCGACGACGCCCTCGCGTCGGCGGGCATCGAGCGACGCACCTCGTGGGACCGGTTCACGACGGACGCCGCCCCCGCGGCGCAGCCGGGCCAGGACACCGTGGTCGCCCTGGACCCGGTGCGTGAAGCTGACGCGATCGGCGCCTGCCTCGAGCTCGCGAACCCCGGCACGCACGCGCGACCGGGCGCCGCCGCCGACGAGACGTGGTGGGGCGTGCGTGACGGTGACGGTGACGGCGTCGTCGGC
>Ga0233363_1000935_pt1 | contig 12031 bp, 9 predicted proteins | sample ElkDunMinimDraft_18_FD_191534 | JGI IMG/M metagenome (GOLD analysis project Ga0233363, IMG submission 191534) | Fecal eukaryotic communites from dung pellets of Tule Elk in California, USA - Elk Dung C16 | ecosystem: Host-associated > Mammals > Digestive system > Large intestine > Fecal | place... | reverse complement strand
CCAGCTCGCGCGTCCGTACCGGCGGCGCGGCATAGGCGCCATGCGTCGTCACCAGAGCCGCGCCGCCGTCGTCGAGCTGTGCCCGGACCATGCGGTTGACCAGCTCGATGCCCTGCAGGTCCAGATTGGCGTAGGGCTCGTCGAGCAGCCACAGCCGCGCCGGCGACATCCACAGGCGGGCCAGTGACAGCCGTTTCTTCTGCCCGGCCGACATCTGCCGGACCGGCAGATGGGCATGGGCGGCCAGGCCCACCAGCGCCAGCGCGCGCGCGACGTCCTGGCTCTCGCGGCAGCCCTGCAGACGGGCGAGGAACTCGAGGTTCTCGACCGCGTCAAGGTCGGCCTTCAGGCCGGGCAGATGGCCGAGATAGGCCATCGTGCCGGCCCGCATCGCCCGCGCCACGGGTGTGCCGGCCACCGCCACCGTGCCGCCGTCGGCCTCCAGCAGGCCGGCCAGCACGCGCAGCAGCGTCGTCTTGCCGGCGCCGTTGCCGCCTTGGACCAGCAGGGCCTCGCCTGCGTCGACATCGAAATCCAGGGACTCGAAGACCGGACGATCGTCGCGCGAGAAGGACAGGCCGCGGGCGGCGAGCAGCGGCGGTGCGTTGGCGATCTCGGTCATGCGGCGGCGTCGGCCCGTGCGCGCGGCCCGGGCGGCCGCGCGGCCATCCTATCCGCAGCCGCGCCGCCCGTCAGCGCAGCCAGTCGACGTGCGGGTCGCCTGCAAGGCCGCGTGGCCGCGCGGCGTCCATGCGCAGGCGCACCGCCGTCTCACGCGGCCACCACAGCGTGCCGAGCTGGCCGTAGCGGCGCGACAGCGCATCGAAATCCTCCACCGCCATCCCGAGCACGATCCAGCTCGGCTCGCGCCAGCTGCGGTCGGCAGCGCTGGCGAAGGCCGGCATGTGGGACAGGCCGGATGCGCGCAGTTCGGCTTCCAGAGCCCTGTCCAGGCGCCGGTTCTCGCTCGCCGGGCGTTGTATCGACAGGGGATTCCATGCCGAGAGCAGGCCGAAACCGGGAGCCTCCGGATAGCGGAGGTCCAGGCCCGGCGCCGGCAGGCCGATGACGAGATCGTGCCAGTCGTCTCGATGCTGCCAGCGATACCGGGCATCGAGATAGGCGTGCAGCAGCTCGACCAGGCGGGTGTCGTCGATGGGATGCTGGCGCTTCATGGCGGCTGTTTATCCCCGTGGTCTGCGTCCGTACACTCGTGGCCCCTCACTCACCCACGGACTGCAGCGATGATCCGCACCAAGCTGCCCAAGGTCGGGACCACGATCTTCAGCGTGATGTCGCAGCTGGCGGCGGAACACGGCGCCGTGAACCTGGGCCAGGGGTTCCCCGACTTCGACGTACCGCAGCGCCTGGTCGACGCGCTCGCCGACGCCATGCGCGCCGGCCACAACCAGTATGCGCCGATGACCGGCATTGCAGCGTTGCGCGAGGCGATCGCGGAGAAGACCGAACGTGTTTACGGACATCTGCCCGATGCCGACACCGAGATCACCGTCACCAGCGGTGCCACCGAGGCGCTCTTCAATGCGATCCATGCCGTGGTGCGCGCAGGCGAGGAAGTCATCGTCCTCGACCCCGCCTACGACAGCTACGAGCCGGCGATCGAACTGGCCGGCGCCATGGCCGTGCACGTGCCTCTGGATCCGGCCACGTTCGCGCCCGACTGGCAGCGCGTGCGTGATGCGATCACGCCCAGGACCCGGATGTTGATCGTCAACAGTCCGCACAACCCGTCGGGCGCGATGTTCGGTGCGCAGGACATGCAAGCCATCGCCGAGATCCTGCGCGGCACCGACATCTTTCTGCTGTCGGACGAGGTCTACGAACACATCGTCTTCGACGGCGCGCGCCACGAGTCGGCGCTGCGCTACCCCGAGCTGCGCGAGCGCAGCTTCGTGGTCTCGAGTTTCGGCAAGACCTATCACTGCACCGGCTGGAAACTCGGCTACTGCATTGCGCCGCCGGCACTTTCTGCCGAGTTCCGCAAGGTCCACCAGTACAACGTGTTCTGCACCTTCGCGCCGGCGCAGCATGCGTTTGCAAGGATGCTGCGCGAGGCGCCCGAACACTACGAGCAGCTCGGTGCGTTCTACCAGGCCAAGCGGGACGCGTTCGCCGAGAAGCTGGCGGGCACGCGCCTGCAGTGCCTGCCGGTGCCCGGCGGTTACTTCCAGCTCGTCGACTATTCGGCCATCAGCGATCTTGACGATGCGGCGTTCTGCCGCTGGCTGACGGTCGAGAAGGGCGTCGCCGCGATCCCGCTGTCTCCGTTCTACGCCAGGCCGCCGGCCGGCCAGCGGATCGCGCGGCTGTGCTTCGCCAAGAGCGACGCCACGCTTGCCGCAGCGGTCGAACGCCTGCAGGCGCTGTGAGCCCGGCTGCGACGTTCGGTCGCGCCGGCACCGCGCGCGGTGCCGCTAGACTGGGCCATTGCTCATGCCACGCCCGGTTTCCCGCCCCGTGACCTTCCGTCCCGCCCTCGCCGCCGCGCTGTGCCTGCTGCTGGCCGCCTGCAGTGCGCCCCCGGCGGGTCCCTACACCGCCACCGATCTGTCTGGCGTGTCCTACGGCCGGACACTCGACCTGAACGACACCCGGGGCGAGCCGCGCAGCCTCGGCGATTTCCGCGGCCGTTATGTGCTGCTTTCGTTCGGGTATACGCACTGCCCTGAAGTGTGTCCGACCAGCCTGCTCAAGGCCGCGCAGATCCGCCGCGCGCTCGGCGCGGACGGCGAGCAGCTGCAGATCGTGTTCGTCACCGTCGATCCGGCGCGCGACACCGCGGAGATCCTGGAGCAGTACGTGGGCGCTTTCGGCGGCGATATCGTCGCGTTGCGCGGCGACGACATGCAGACGCGCCTCGTCGCCCAGGCGTTCCGCGTCACCTATCGCCAGGTGCCGACCAGTTCCTCGTACGCGATGGACCACACGATGGTGAACTACCTGATCGGCCCGGACGGTCGTCTCCGCCTCGCCTTCCAGTACGACCAGCCGGTCGACACGATGGTGGAGGACATCCGTCGTTCGATGACCCGGGCACGGGCCACGGGCTGACCCCGGACTCGGGATTGTCCGACTTGCGGTCCGTCTCCCCTGCGGCGTAGCCTCGGCGCGCCAGGGGGGCACTTGGGAGGAAACGGGGATGACGATCAGGGTCTTCATGGTCGACGACCATGCGCTCGTGCGCGCGGGCATGCGCATGATCCTTGCCAACGAAGCGGACATCGAAGTGATCGGCGAAGCCGAAAGCGGCGAGGCGGCGTTGCCGCTGATCCGCCGGCTGAAACCGGACATCGTGCTGTGCGACCTGCATCTGCCAGGTGTCAGCGGGCTGGAAGTCACCGAGCGGGTCGTGCGCGGACAACCGGAGACGCGGGTGATCGTGGTGTCGATCCTCGAGGACGGGCCCATGCCGCGCCGGATGATCGAGGCCGGCGCCTCGGGCTATGTGGGCAAGGGCGGCGATGCGACGGAACTCGTGCGCGCGGTACGCGATGTGGCGCGCGGTCGGCGTTACCTGGCCAGCAATATCGCGCAGAACCTGGCGCTGTCGGGCCTCGGTGGCAGCGACACGCCGTTCGATGCGCTGTCGCCGCGCGAGATGGAAGTCGCGATGCTGCTGCTGCAGGGGCTGCGCCAGGAAGACATCGCGCGGCGGCTGAGCCTCAGCGCCAAGACGGTCAATACGCACAAGTCCCGGTTGTTCGAGAAGCTGCAGATCCACGATTCCATCGCCCTGGCCCGGCTTGCGAGCCAGTACGGCGTGGCGCCGCCGGAATTTGCGCTCTAGCGGCAGGTCATGCCGGGCGGGTGCCGGCGGCCGGATGCCGGCGGAGCTGCCCGGGCCAGGACATATCGGTTGCGGACGGTGGGGCGGCACGTGTCGGTCGGTCCGCAGATCGACAGGCGCCTGACTTTACGCAGCGAAGGACAAAAAAAACCCCGGCCGAGGCCGGGGTTTTTCATCGCGGGCCTAGGCCTAGCATCAGGCGTCCTGCGGACGCGGCGCCTCGCGGTTCTGGCGATCGCCAGCGGCCTCGGCAGTGGCGTCCTCATCCGCAGCCTCTGCAGCCTCTGCACCCTCCGCGGCCAGTGCGGCGGGCTCCGCGGCCGGCGCATCTGCCAGACCGGCATCACCCGGCGTCACCCCTGCGGGCTCTGCATCAGGCGCTGCGGCGTCGCCGACGCGGTCGACTTCAGGCGCCGGCTCTGGTGCGTCGAACAGACCCTGGCTGACCCGCCCGGATGCGGGCACCGGCTCAGCCTCGATCCGCGGCGACGGGGTCGGCGCGTCCGCAGCGAGCGCAGCATCGTCGGGAATCGACGCAACCATCTCCGCTTCCGTCGATGCGGAGGTGTCGTCCGACGTCATTTCCGGGGAGACCGGTTCCGCCACCGGCTGATCGACTTCCCGCACCGGCGCCGGTGCGTCGGTCGGCGAGACATCGATCACGGCCTGGGCCGCCGGATCGGCGATCCCGGGCGTGCCGGCCTGCGCCGGATCCGGCCACGTCTCCACAGCCGCGTCCGCGGTCGTGTCGGTCGACGGCTGATCCTGCGTCGGCTCGATCGCGATCGGCGCAGAAGCCGACTCGACCGTCACGGCCTCCGGAGACGTCGCACTGGCGGTGGTCGCCGTCACGTCTGTCTCGCCAGCGGGCTGCGGGGCGGAGTGGGGCGCGTCATCGGCGGGCGTCAGCACCGCAGCGGCGGCCACCGCGGCAGGGCCGGCATGCTCGGAACGGCTGCTCTGCGCCGCAGGCGCAGGCGCTGCCGGGGCCGGCAGGTCGTCGAAGTCGAACTCCGGCTGCCCGTGCCCGTTCGGCACGACCGCTTCGTCGTCGCCGGTGTCGTCGGCATCCAGCGAGGACTCGTCGCCGCTGGTGCCGTCGCCTGCCTTGCCACGACGGCGGCGGCGACCGCCGCGACGTCCGCGACGGCGGCGGGCATTGCTGCCGTCGTCGTCCGCGTCGCCGGCGCCTGCATCGGCGTTGGCGTCGATGTCCGCACCGTCGACGTCGTTGCCATCGGTGTCGTCGCCAGTGGCCACGGCGGAGCGGGGCACGGCCGGGGACGGCGTCGCAGCAACGGCCGGAACTTCGGATGCGGCATCGGTCGTCGTTGTTACGGGGCCGGTCGGAGCCGGCGCCTTGCCGGGAAGCTCGACGGCGGCGGCCGACGCGACGGCCGTGATCGGCGTCTGCGCCTCGCTGACATCACCCTCGGTCTTCTGACGCGGGCCACGTTGCTTCTGGCGCTGACGGCGCTCCTTGCGGGCGCCGGCATCGACGTCGGTGGAGACCGCTTCTTCGCGTCGGATTTCCCGCTGGACGTCTTCGCGCGGCGGTTGCGCGACGGCCGTAGGCCGGGAGTCGGTGCCAGCTGGCGCCTGTCCCTGACGGTTGCCGCGACGGTCGCGGCGCTGGCCGTTGCGACCGCCACGGTCGCCGCGGCTGTCGCTGCGCTGGCCGCCGGCATCGCTGCGCGCCGGACGTTCGGTCTGGGCCGGAACCGAGGGCTTGGCCGCTGGCGCCGGTGGTGCGAACAGCGCACGCAGCCAGCCCAGGAAACCGCCGCCGGTCGCGGGTGCCTGTGCGGCAGTTGCCGGAGCAGGGCGTGCGGGGGCCGGGGCAGGCGCCGCAACCGGAGCCGGGGAAGCAGGCTCGGGCCGGGGTTCACGCACCGGCGCAGGCTGCGACGGACGGACGTTGGTCACGGCCGGAGGCGGCACGTTGAGGTTGTTCTTGCTCAGCGCGATCGTCGCCACGCGGCGCGGCGTTCCACGCTGGTAGCTCGGGCGTGCGGTTTCCTCGCCCAGCTCGTTCTCGCGGATGCGCGAGACCTCGTAGTGCGGGGTCTGCAGCTGCTCGTCGGCGACGATGATGATCGGTGCGTCGTGGCGTTTCTCGATCTCGGCCAGCGCGCCGCGCTTCTCGTTGAGCAGGTAGTTGGCGATCTCCACCGGGGCCTGCACCAGCACCTGTCCGGTGTTGTCCTTCATCGCATGCTCTTCGGCGACGCGGATGATCGACAGCGACAGCGATTCGATGCTGCGCATGCGGCCATGGCCTTCGCAGCGCGGGCACACGATCTGGCTCGACTCGCCCAGGCTCGCGCGCAGGCGCTGGCGTGACATTTCCAGCAGGCCGAACTTGGAGATCTTGTTCTGCTGCACGCGCGCGCGGTCGTACTTGAGCGCGTTCTGCAGCTTGTTCTCCACATCACGCTGGTGCTTGTTCGACGACATGTCGATGAAGTCGATGACCACCAGGCCGCCGAGATCGCGCAGGCGCAGCTGGCGGGCCACTTCCTCGGCCGCCTCCAGGTTGGTGTTGAACGCCGTCTCCTCGATGTCGCCGCCCTTGGTGGCGCGCGCGGAGTTGACGTCGATCGCGGTCAGCGCCTCGGTCTGGTCGATGACCAGTGCGCCGCCGGACGGCAGCCGAACGGTGCGCTCGTAGGCGCTCTCGATCTGCGATTCGATCTGGTAGCGGTTGAACAGCGGCACATCGTCGGTGTAGTGCTTGAGCTTCCGCAGGTTGTGCGGCATCACCTGCTCGACGAACTCGCGCGCCTCGGCGTACATCTCCGGCGTGTCGATCAGGATCTCGGCGATGTCGGCGCGCATGTAGTCGCGCAGGGCGCGGGTGATCAGCCGCGATTCCTGGTAGATCAGGAACGGCGAGGGCTTGCTCAGCGCGGCCTCGGCGATCGCCCGCCAGATGCTCAGCAGGTAGTCGAGGTCCCACTGCAGTTCCTCGGCGTCGCGGCCGACGCCGGCAGTGCGGATGATCACGCCCATCTCGTCGGGGATGGCCAGTACGTCCATCGCCTTCTTCAGCTCGGCGCGGTCCTCGCCCTCGATCCGGCGCGAGACGCCGCCCGCGGTCGGCGAATTGGGCATCAGCACCATGTAGCGGCCGGCCAGCGAGATGAACGTGGTCAGGGCCGCGCCCTTGTTGCCGCGTTCTTCCTTGTCGACCTGGACGACGACCTCCTGGCCCTCGCGCAGCAGCTCCTTGATCGAGCCCTTGTTCGGGTCGACGCCGGACTGGAAGTAGTCGCGTGAGACTTCCTTGAGCGGCAGGAAGCCGTGGCGGGCGGCGCCGTACTCGACGAACGCCGCTTCGAGCGAAGGCTCGATGCGGGTGATGCGGCCCTTGTAGATGTTGGACTTCTTCTGTTCCCTGGACGGCTGTTCGATATCGATGTCGTACAGGGACTGGCCATCAACGATGGCGACGCGCAGCTCTTCTGCCTGCGTCGCGTTGATCAGCATGCGTTTCATGGTTGCGTTTCCTTACGCGCTCTCGCGCGCGGAACGCCGGGGCGTTTCGCCTGGATGAGACCTGAGGTCGCCGCGCAAGCGCAGTGACTGACCGGATTTTCCAGCGCTACGACACCACGGCAGGCCGCGGGAGCGCTCTTTCTGTTGTCTGGTGTTGCAGGCCGCGGACCGCTCGCGCCGCCCCATGGGCCGTCGCAAATGTCGCGCGGGACGTGTTCAGCACCGATGACTTGCATCGGGCGATGGCGGGTGCTGCCGTGCAGCCGCTAACATGGCCGCCCCTGGGGCGGTGGCCGCGCACTGTCCGGAAGCCTTTGCAAGGCGGGCTTTTGGCCCGGGTTCTTTCAAAGAAATCAGCACCTTAGATCGCGGCCCGAGTGTAGCAGATAAACTGACGACGATGACTGACAACGGTACCGGCTCCGCCGGCGGCGGCGTGCGACTGGTCCGGGTTCCGGACGACCGTGACGGCCAACGCCTCGACAATTTCCTCCTCGGCCAGCTCAAGGGCGCGCCGCGGTCGATCATCTACAAGATCGTCCGCAGCGGCCAGGTCCGCGTGAACGGGGGGCGTGCCAAGGCCGAGCGCAAGCTCGAGGCGGGCGACGAGGTGCGGATCCCGCCGGTGCGGCTGGAGGCGCCGGGCGAGGCCGGCACCCCCTCGAAGGGCCTGCTGGCGGCGATGGACGCGAGCATCGTGTTCGAGGACGCCCGGCTGCTCGCGATCAGCAAGCCCTCGGGCATCGCCAGTCACGGCGGCAGCGGGATCAGCTTCGGCGTGATCGAGACGCTTCGCGCGCTGCGGCCGAACCAGTCGCTGGAGCTCGTGCACCGGCTGGATCGCGACACCTCGGGCCTGATGGTGCTGGCCAAGAAGCGCTCAGCCCTGACCCAGTTGCAGGCACTGCTGCGCGAGGACCATGGCGCCGGGATCCGCAAGCGCTACCTGGCCCTGCTGGGTGGGCGCATGCCTGACGGCACGATGAGCGTCGATGTCCCGTTGCACGTCGGCCTGCGCCAGGGCGGCGAGCGCCACGTGCAGGTCAATCCGAACGGAAAGACGTCGCTGAGCCACTTCGGGGTGCTGGAGCGCCGCGGCGGACATTCCTATTGCGAGGTACGGATCGAGACCGGGCGCACCCATCAGATCCGCGTCCATGCCCAGCACATCGGTCACCCGGTGGCGGGCGACGACAAGTACGGCGATGACGCGCTCAACAAGCGCCTTCGCGAGCAGATCGGCCTCAGGCGCCTGTTCCTGCATGCGGCGTCACTGGAGTTCACGCTCGACGACGGGGAAGCGTACGTGCTGAACGCGCCGTTGGCCGACGACCTGCGCGAAGCACTCGACAGGCTTCGCTGATTCCCGGTTTGGGGAGGCTCCGCGGCCGGTGTGAACTCGGCCAGCGCCGCGCGCATGCACTTGCCGAGGCTGCCCCTCCGGCCAATGCCTGGCGACGGGAACGTCTAAGCGACGAGGCGGTCCGCCTTCGCTGCGCAGATGAAGTCGTTCTCGGACAGACCGCCGACGTCGTGGGTCGAATAGCGCACTTCGACCCGGTCGTAGTGCACGCCGAGGTCCGGGTGATGGTCTTCGCGGTGGGCGATGAACGCGAGTGCGTTCACGAAGGCCATCGTGCGGTAGTAGTCGCTGAAGCGGAACGTGCAGGTCAGCGCACGGCCGTTCTCGGCCAGCGTCCAGCCAGGCACCTCGGGCAGCAGTTCGCGCACCCGGGCTTCGGTCAGGCGGTGGTCGACGCCGCGGCGCGGGATGCAGTGCGCATCGCTGAGGGGAACGAGGTCGGACATCGTGGAATCTCCTGTCGGGGGACGTTCATGCGGCAGACGGCGACGGGCGCGTGCGCCGGCGCGGGCCCGCTAGAATACGCGCCATGATCAATATCTCCGAAGCCGCACAGACGCATTTCCGCAAGCTCATCGAGCGCGAGTCGCTGCCGGGCCTGGGCGTACGGCTGTCTGCGATGCACGCCGGGACGCCGCGCGCCGACGTACGCCTGGAGTTCGCCGACAGTGGCGACCTGCAGGGTGACGAGTGGGCGATCGACTGCGAAGGATTCACCTTGTGGCTGGATGCGCCAAGCGTGCCCTACCTCGACGGGGCCGAGATCGACTACGAGGCACGCGCGACCGGTGGCCAGCTGCAGATCCGTGCACCCAGGATCAAGGGCGAAGCGCCGCCGGAAGCCGCGTCGCTGGTCGAGCGCGTGCGCTGGGTGGTCGAGCAGGAGGTCAATCCGCAGCTCGCCCAGCACCGCGGCCACGTGACGGTGCAGGAGGTGACTGCCGAGGGGGTGGTCGTGCTGCGCTTCGGTGGGGGTTGTCACGGCTGCGGCCTGGTCGATGTCACGCTGAAGCAGGGCATCGAGAAGACCCTGATGGAGAAGGCGCCCGGGGTCACCGCGGTGCGTGACGCCACCGACCACGAGTCCGGCGACGCGCCCTACATGCCGCGCGACGCGGCCTGACGTTTCCCCTTCCGGCGCCGCCACCGGATGTTCAACGCCTCCGACCTGATCGAAGCCCTGCGCCGGCGCCAGCGCCGCTCGATCCGGCCGGACACTCCTGCGGAAGGATTCCCGCCAGGCTGGGCGCAGTGGTTCGCCTCGATGCGGGCGCGTCCGGGAGCAGTCATCGGCGCGAGCGCCGAAGCGATCGTCGCGGAGCTTGCCGCGCGGCCGGAGCCACCGCGCCGAAGGGGGCGGGTACCGCCCCATGCACTCGCCGCCTGGCTCAGCCTCGTCCATCCGCTGTGGGAGCCTGGCCCGCGCGAGGACCGGGGCGCGCGCCGGTTCTCGCTGGCGGTGGCACTGTTCGCGCAGTTGCTGTGGGTGGGCGGCCTGCTGCTGCTGACCCACGCCCGCTTCGCTGTTCCGGCGCCGTCTGCAGCGGGCGAAGAGCACGTGGTACAGGCCGTTTTCATCGGTAACGGTACGCCCGAGGCACCGGAGGGCGGAGACGCGCCGCCAGCGCCTGCACCGACCGCGCAGGTCGCGCCTGCGGCGGACCCTGCGCCGGTGGCCCCGGCCCGGCCAGCGCCTGCGCCGAACGCGCCGCGCGATACTTCGGTCGCCCCGGAGGCCGTCGTCGACGCTGCACCGGTCGAGCCGGCGCCGCAGACCCTGCAGGTGACCGAAGTTCCGGCCCCGGACATCGACTTCACCCTGCCGCCACCGCGGACGGATGCCTTCCCGGAGGTGGTGGTGCGCGAACGCGCCGTGCCCGAGGTCGAGCTGCAGACCCTCGAGGTGCCGGCCCTGCGCTCGCCGGCGCCGCTGGCGGAGGTGCCTGCGCAGCGGCAGCAGGTCGAGGTGGAGGTGCGCGAGCGCACTGTGCCCCAGCCCGCGGAGACGCTGCGGTTGCCGACGCGCGATGCGCCGCAGATCGCCGTCGAGACGCCGCAGGCGCCGTCGCGGCAGGCGCCCGAGGTGGTCGCGAGGGAACGGTCGGTCCCGTTGCGCGAGGCGCCGACGACGAGCGCGCCGGCACGGCCGGCCGCCCCGAATCCGGTACCGTCTGCAGCGCCCAGCGAGTCCACGTCGACGACCGCGGGCCGCGGTGCGGCGCCTGCGCCTGCGCCCGGCACATCGCCGCAGCGCGGTCTGCCGCCCGGCGCCGCGCCTTCGCCGCGGACTGCCGATGACTGGGGCGATGCCGCCAGCGCGCGCGACGGGGGAACCCCCGGAAACGCCTCGGGCCTGTTCGGTGCCGACGGCAGGCCGCGGCTGGCAGACGGTGGGCGCGTCGGCGGGGGGCTGCCGCCCGGTACGATCACCGAGGACTTCGCCCGGATCGACCGCGAAGGGACCTGGCTCAAGCGCCCGCCGACCGATTACGAGCCCACCAGCTTCGACCGGTTCTGGACGCCCAGCGAAACGCTGCTCGAGGAGTGGGTCCGGCGCAGCATCAAGACCGTGCTCATCCCGATCCCCGGTACCAGCAAGACGGTGCAGTGCAACGTGGCCTTGCTGATGTTCGGCGGTGCCTGCGGCATCACCGATCCGAACATGCAGGACGTCGAAACCGACGGCCGCCCGCCACCGGATGTGCCGTGGAAACCGGAGCTGCAGGAAGCCCAGGACAGCCTGCGCCGCTGATGGCGGTGCCGCGCCCCGGCCGGCAAGCGCCGGGGCAGTCAGGCGCAGCCGATCGGCCGCATCCAAAGCCCGTGTCCACAGGGCCCAACCCGGGCGGGGCAGGGCGACGGCAGCGCGGCGGCGACGAGCCGCCCCGGGAATTCAGCGGTCGTGCGCGCCGCGCAGATCCCGCAGCTGGCGCTGCTGGGATGCGAAATACACTGCCAGGTCGGCGATCTGCTGGTCGCTGAGGCCCGCAGCCTGCTGCGACATCAGTGCGTGCTCGCGGTCGCCGTCCCGGTAGGCCTGCAGGGCATGCGCGAGATAGTCGCGGTACTGCCCGCCGATCTTGGGATAGGTCGCGTCGAGCGGGGCGTTGCCACCGGCGCCATGGCAGTCGATGCAGGTCTGCCCGGTCGCCGCGCTCTTGAGGTTTGCAGCCGCCTCGCCGCCTTCGAGGCTGCCCTTGGGCAGCCCCGCGGACGAGCTGCCGGCTGACGCTTCGGCTTCGGGATCGTGTTGCTGGCCGCCGCAGGCGACGAGCAGACACAGTGCCGCCAGGGCGGGCAGGGTGCGGAGGCCACGGCGCATCGCGGCGCCGCTCACTTGGAAAGCTCCGAAAGGAAGGCGG
>Ga0233363_1000934_pt1 | contig 12037 bp, 12 predicted proteins | sample ElkDunMinimDraft_18_FD_191534 | JGI IMG/M metagenome (GOLD analysis project Ga0233363, IMG submission 191534) | Fecal eukaryotic communites from dung pellets of Tule Elk in California, USA - Elk Dung C16 | ecosystem: Host-associated > Mammals > Digestive system > Large intestine > Fecal | place... | reverse complement strand
GTCGCCACCTGGATCGAAACCGGTCGACGGAGGTCTGCGCGGCCCAGCCCGATCGGCCGGGCGCAAGTCCGGGAAGACTCTGTTACAGGAAGATTTCTTACGGCAGAATCATCGAAGATCGCACCGGCGCGCGGAACGATTCGATGCCTGCTGCCGTGAGACAGGACGTTTTTCATGCAGTTCGACTTCGAAGTAGGGCTCCTGGAGCGTCACCGCGTGTCCTACGCCTACGACCGCAACCGGCGGAACCTGGAGATCAAGGTCGACGGGGTGGCCGTCCGGAACGGGCTGCGAATCATGTCGCTGAACCTGATCCGGCGCTACCACTTCGTGGTCGGTGAGCGCGAACGCCACCGCGTCGTCATCGAAAAGGACCGCGACCTGCCGCTGCTCAGCTTCCGGCCGCGCACCTACCGCGCCTGGGTCGACGGCCTCCTGGTCGCCGAACACACCGGCTGACAGCCACCGCCCGGCGCCTGACCGCCTGAGGCGCCGGCCGTCCCGCTCGCCCACGAGCTGCGCAGCCGGGCCGGGCGCCGCCGAACCCGAGCGGCAATCAGTGGATCGTGTAGCCGCCGTCGATCATCAGCGTCTGGCCGGTGATCAGCGAGGCGGCGTCGCTGAGCAGGAACGCCACCGCACCGGCCACCTCGTCCGGCTCGCCGAAGCGTCCCATCGGGATCCGGCTGAGCAGCTCCGCCGCCCACTCCCCCCGCGAGAGCGTCGCCGCGGTCAGCTCGGTCCGCACGAAGGTCGGCCCGACCGCGTTGACCCGGATGCCGTGCGGGGCCCACTCCAGCGCCAGGTTGCGGGTCAACTGCGCCACCGCCGCCTTGCTGGAGCCGTACGCGGCGCGTTCCTCGATCGCCACCGCGCCCGCCTGCGAGCCGATGTTGACGATGGCGCCCCGCACCCCGCCCGCCACCCAGCCGCGGGCGAACGCCTGCGAGGTGAAGAAGAGCCCGCGGACGTTGGCGGCGTAGACGGCGTCCCAGCCCTCGCAGGTGGCGTTCAGGGCCAGGTCGGGCACGATCGTGCCGGCGTTGTTGACCAGCAGGTCGATGCCGGCGCCGGATTCCTGCAACCGGTTGACGGTCGCCGCGGTGGCCTCGACGTCGACAACGTCGAGGACGACCGGGGTGGTGCCGTACCGGGCGGCGAGCCGCTCGGCGGCGGCCTGCTCACGGGAGGTGCCGTAGACGGTGGCACCGAGGTCGTGCAGCGCGTCGGCGATCGCCGCGCCCAGTCCACGGCTCGCCCCGGTCACCAGGGCGGCCCGCCCGTCCAGCCGGAAATTGATCATCTGGTTCCTCCTACGGTCGGGGCTTGGCACCCGGCCGGCGCGTTCAGCCCTGCGGCATCCAGTCGAAGTGCTCACCGCGGTACTTCGCGACCCGTACGTCACCGGAGCGGGCGTGCCCCTCGAAGCGCTCCACCCGCGAGGCGCGGCCGGTCACCTCGCCGAGCATCGCGCTGGAGGCGGTGTCGGTGACCTCCTGGTACGTCACCGTGCGCAGGTACTTGCCGACCCAGAGGCCGCCGGTGTAGCGCGCCGCGCCGCGGGTGGGGAGGACATGGTTGGTGCCGATGGTCTTGTCGCCGTACGACACGCAGGTCCCCTCGCCGAGGAAGAGCGCGCCGTAGTGGCGCATCCGCGTCAGCGCCTCACGCGGGTTGGCGGTGAGGATCTGCACGTGCTCGAAGGCGTACTCGTCGGCCAGCGCGTACGCGTCGTCGAGGCTGCCAACGACGTGCACCTCGCCGTGGTCGCGCCAGGCGGGGGCGGCGAAGTCGCGGGTCGGCATCCCCGGCAGCAGCTGCTCCACGTGGGCGATCACCTGACGGGCGAGCGGCTCCGAGGTGGTGATCAGCACGGCCGGCGAGTCCGGGCCGTGTTCGGCCTGGGAGAGCAGGTCGACGGCGACCACGAACGGGTCGGCGTGCTCGTCGGCGACGACGAGGACCTCGGTCGGCCCGGCGAAGAGGTCGATACCGACCTCCCCGAAGAGCTGCCGTTTCGCCTCGGCGACGTAGGCGTTGCCGGGGCCGGCCAGCAGGTCCACCGCGCCGATCGTCTCGGTGCCGATCGCCAGCGCGGCGACCGCCTGCACCCCGCCCAGGATGTAGATCTCGTCCGCGCCGGCCAGCCGCATCGCCGCGACCGTCGCGGCGGGGATGCCGCCGTCGATCGGCGGGGTGGCGGCGACGACCCGCTCCACCCCGGCGACCTTCGCCGTCACGATCGTCATGTGCGCCGAGGCGAGCAGCGGATAACGCCCGCCCGGCACGTAGGCCCCGGCCGCCGAGACGGGAATGTTCTTCTGCCCCAGCCGTACGCCCGGGAAGGTCTCGATTTCGAACTCGGTCAGCGACTCGAGCTGCCGCTGCGCCATGGTGCGGACCTGCTCCTGCACGAACCGGATGTCGGCGAGGATCTGGGCGTCCACTCCGGACACGATTTCGTCGATCTGCGCCTCGCTGAGCCGGAACCGCTCCGGCGCCCACTTGTCGAAACGCTGGGAGTACTCGCGCACGGCGGCGTCACCGCGCTCCCGCACGTCGGCGATGACCCCCTCGACCACCCGCCGGACCTCGGCCCGGGAGGCCGGCTCGCCGGCGGTGCCGACGGAGCTTTTGAGCACTGTGGACACGACGCGGGACGGAGCTGCCATGCGGACCCTCCAGGGGTCGGGAAGTCGACGGCCGGCGACGTCGGCGGGGGTGGCGCCCGACGAAGCGAAGATCGCCCCGACGCTATCCGGGCAACCGGACCCGAACAAGACACGTCCCAAACGATGCGGCCGGCACCACCGGGTCGCGGCGGCCGATCAGCGCCCCGGTCGTCCCGCGATGGCGTCGCGCAGCACATTCGGTCCCGGCTTCAGCTCGCCGACCGGCACCCGCAGCGTGCCGTCCGCGCCGAGACGGGGCAGCCGCTGCTGTGCGGCGAAGGGCTCCACCGAGTCCCGGTCCACGGGCGTGATCTCCAGGACGGCGAGCGGGCCGGGACGGCGTACCCGGGCGGCAGCGAGCTGCGACCAGCTCAGCAGCACCGGCTCCGCGCCACGCCAGGCCAGTTCGATCCCGGTGGCGCCCACCGCGATCCGGCTCGACCGGGCGCGCTCGTGGAAGGTCCGGGCGATGCCGAAGATCAGCGACCAGAAGAGCGCGCGCAGCACCGCTCCCCGGATCCACTCGACGGAGCCGGTCGGCACGCCGCTGAAGGTATCCGCCAGCAGGATCGCCAGCCACGCCCCGGGCGCGAGGATCAGTAGCGTCGTCAGAAACGTCCGCACCGAGGAGTGGCCGAAACGGATCTCCGTCTGTGCCGTACCGGGAACCTGCTCGCCTGCCACCATCGCCCCATCATCCCCCGCCCCGCCCCTGCTGCACACTCCCTCCTCCCTCCGGGGTCACCTCCGCCTCACCCCAACTCCAGGCGCGGAGGGACGGACCGCGCGGGGTCAGGCGTCGTGGTGCTTGAGGCGCCAGGCTGCGGCGAGGGCGAAGGCGACCAGGTAGCCGGCGAAGACTGCCAGTGCGGGCCCGGGTTCGAGGTTGAAGGGCCCCGGGGTCACCGCGCCGACGGCGGAGCCGGCCGCCGACGGCAGGAACTTGATCACGTCGTCCTGCCAGGCCTGGGGCAGCAGGAGCGTGGCGATCCCCTCCAGCAGGAACATGATCCCGAAGAGCGTGGCGATCGCCGCCGGGCTGGACCGCAGCAGCGCGCCGAGCGCCAGGCCGATCACCGCCCCGCCGGTCATGTAGACGGCAGCGCCGATGACGGCCCGCAGCGCGCCCGGGTCGCCCAGCGTCGCACCACCATCGCCGATGATCAGCTGTCCGCCGAAGAAGGCGACGAAGGCGGCGGCCAGGGTGACGGCGAAGACCACCACCCCGAGTACGGCGATCTTCGCCCAGAGCACCGGCAAGCGCTTCGGTACGGCCGTCAGCGTCGCCCGGATCATGCCGGTGCTGTACTCACCGGCCATGAAGAGCACCCCGAGGGTGCCGAAGACGAGCTGGGCCAGGTTGAGGCCGGAGAGGCTGATCTCGGTCGGCCCGCTGATGCCGGCGAAGCCGCTCTGGCCGCCGCTCATCTCCGCGTGCATCTGGGTCACGTCGGCGTTGGTGCTGATCAGGGAGGCGAGCATCCCCATCCCGACGAAGACGACGACGGCACTGATCAGGGTGATCGGGGTGGAGCGCAGCGACCAGAACTTGATCCACTCCGAGCGGATGACCTGCCATTGGGTGACCTTGGGGCTGCGGTGCGCGGCCCGGTGGTGGGGGTGCTCCGCAGGGGCGCCCTGCGCGGAACGGACGTCGAGAGCGGTTGCCATCTACGCAGCCTTTCCAGCTTGGAAGTTGTCGCCGTCGCCCGGACGGACCGGGCCGGCGCCGTCGGGCAGGTGGGGAGTGGAGATCGCCTGGTACTCGACCGAGTCGCGGGTCATCTCCATGAACGCCTCTTCCAGCGACGGATGCTGGTACGACAGCTCGTGCAGGGTGATCCCGGCGGCGGCGGCCCGGTCGCCGACCTCCTCGGCGCTGAGCCCCACCACGTCGAAAACCCCGCGGTCGATGCTGGTGATCGTGGTCTCCGGGCCGATCAGCGCCTCGTGCAGCGCGGTCGCCTGCGGCGACCGGACCCGCACCGAGGTCAGTGCGGTCCGGGCGATGAAATCGGCGACCGACAGGTCGGCGATCAGCCGGCCCCGGCCGACGACGATCAGGTGCTCGGCGGTGAGCGCCATCTCGCTCATCAGGTGCGAGGAGACGAAGACGGTGCGGCCCTCGGCCGCCAGGGACTGCATCAGGTTGCGGATCCAGAGGATGCCCTCCGGGTCGAGGCCGTTGACCGGCTCGTCGAGGATCACCGTCCGCGGGTCGCCGAGCAGCGCCGAGGCGATGCCGAGCCGCTGCCCCATCCCGAGGGAGAAGCCGCCGGCGCGCTTGCGGGCCACCTCGTGCAGCCCGACGATGTCGATCACCTCGTCGACGCGGCTGCGCGGGATGCCGGTGGTGGCGGCCAGCGCGAGCAGGTGGTCGTACGCCGAACGGCCGCTGTGCACGGCGCGCGCCTCCAGCAGCGCACCGACCTCGCGCAGGGGTGCCCGCAGGTCGGCGTAGGGCCGGCCGTTGATGGTGGCGGTGCCGGCGGTCGGCCGGTCCAAGCCCATGATCATGCGCATCGTGGTGGACTTGCCGGCCCCGTTCGGCCCCAGGAAGCCGGTGACCATGCCCGGCTGGACGGTGAAACTGAGGGAGTCGACCGCGGTCTTCTCCCCGTACCGCTTGGTGAGCCCGACGACCTCAATCATGTGGTCAATGCTGCGTCGCGCAGAGGGCGGATCACCTGCTCCCCGGAGTGTGTTCAGGGCGTACCACCACTGCGGTACGCCCGGGCGCCGGCTACCACCGGCGGAGCACGCGGGCGCGGTCGCGGGTCGCGTAGCGTGAGGCGCATGGCCGACCCGAGCCTGCGGCTGCTGCCGTCGCGGCGCCTGACCGACTTGCATCCGCAGCTTCTCGACGCGCTCTTCGGCGCGGCGGTCGCGGTGGGCTCGCTGGTGACGCTGGTCCTCGGGCAGTACCGGATGGCCGGGCGTCCCCTGACCGCGATGGACTACTCCACCGCGGCGGTCGCGTTCGTGGTGGTGACGCTGCGTCGCCGCTGGCCGCTGGGGACGCTCGCCGCGGCGGTCGCCACCGCCGTGGTCTTCATCGCCCTCGGCGAGCGCGAGCACCTGGTGATCATCGTTACCGCGATCACCACCTACACGATGGCGACGGTCAGCCCACGGGTGCGCGCCTGGGCGATCGCGACCGGGGTGGCGCTGATCCTCTATCTGTCGAGCGTCATGCTCACCGACAACTCGTGGAGCGCGCCGGGGCCGATCGGCAGCATCGCCTGGATCGGGATGGCTGTCGCGGTCGGGGACGCCATGCGGACCCGGCTGGAGTACGTGCGGGCCGTGGAGGAGCGGGCCCGCCGGGCCGAGCAGTCCCGCGACGAGGAGGCCCGCCGCCGGGTCGTCGAGGAGCGGCTGCGCATCGCCCGGGAACTGCACGACGTGGTCGCCCACCACATCGCGCTGATCAACGTGCAGGCCGGGGTCGCCTCGCATCTGCTGCGCAGCCGGCCGGAGCAGGCCGAGGAGGCGCTCGCCCACGTCCGCGACGCCGCGCGCACAGTGCTGGACGAGCTCGGTACGGTCCTCGGCGTGCTGCGCCAGGCCGACGATCCGGAGATGACCACGGAGCCGACGCAGGGGCTGAGCAAGCTCTCCGGGCTGCTTGACGGCCTGGCGGCGGCGGGGCTGCAGGTGGAGTACCGCCGCAACGGCACCGTCCGTGAACTGCCGGCGGGGGTGGACCTGGCGGCGTACCGGATCATTCAGGAGTCGCTGACCAACGCCAAGAAGCACGGCAGCGGCGGGCGGGCGCACCTGACGTTGACCTACGCGCGCGACGGGGTGACCGCCGAGGTGACCAACCCGATCGACCCCCGGCGCGAGCTGTCGGCGGCGGGTACCGGGCGGGGACTGGTCGGGATGCGCGAACGGGCCGCCGCCGTGGGTGGCACGGTCAGCGCCGGCCCGGCCGACGACAGCGTCTTCGTCGTGCACGCCTTCCTGCCCGCCACCGAGAACCGGGAGAACCGATGACCATCCGGGTGCTGCTCGCCGACGACCAGGCGCTGATCCGGGCCGGCTTCCGGGTCCTGATCGAGTCCGCCCCCGACCTGGAGATCGTCGGGGAGGCCGGCACCGGTCAGGAGGCGATCGAGCTGGCCCGGCAGAACCGGGCCGACGTCATCCTGATGGACATCCGGATGCCGGAGATGGACGGGCTGGAGGCGACCCGGCGGATCACCGCCGACGAGGACCTGGCGGGCGTACGGGTGCTGATCCTGACCACGTTCGAGATCGACGAGAACGTGGTGCTGGCGCTGCGCGCCGGGGCGAGCGGCTTCCTCAACAAGGGCGTCGACCCCGGCGATCTGCTGGAGGCGATCCGGGTGGTGGCGCGCGGTGATGCGCTCCTCTCCCCGGGGGCGACCCGCAGTCTGATCGGCCGTTTCCTGAGCCAGCCGGCCCCGGAGCCGCTGCCGGCCCCGAGCGCGCTGGACGCGCTGACCGAGCGGGAACGGGAGGTGCTGACGCTGGTGGCGGCCGGGCTCTCCAACGATGAGATCGCCGAGCGCCTCTACGTCTCGCCGCTGACCGCCAAGACCCACGTCAACCGGGCCATGACCAAGCTCGGGGCGCGCGACCGGGCGCAGCTGGTGGTCATCGCGTACCAGACGGGCCTGGTCCGGCCCGGTGATCCGCCGGCCCCCTAGGGGTGATCTCCCGGTCGCCGCGGCGGATCAGGGGTGCCGGTACGCCATCCGCAGTACGGATGATGTCTGCGCCAGGAGGACGACGAAGCCCCTGAACTGCGGCATTGTCTACCTCATGATGTCGAGCCGGGCCGACCGGAGACCGCAACCACCTCCCACGGCCCCGTGAACGCCCTGCAGTGGGCGGTGCTCCTGTCGGTGCTCTCCACGGTGAGCTACGCGGTGGCCGCCGTCGTGCAGGAGCGGCTGGCGGTACGCGGTCACCGCAGTGTGCCGCACTGGGTGGCGGCACTGGGGCTGACCGGGCTCGGTGCGCTGCTGCACGTGGTGGCGCTGGGGTACGGCAGCGTCGGCATCGTGCAGGCGCTCGGCGCCCTCACCCTGGTCCTCGCCCTGCCGATCGCCGCCGTCCGCAACCCGGGCCGGGTGACGTGGCGGGCCTGGCGGGACGCCGGTCTGACGACCGCCGGTCTGGCCGCGCTGACCCTGCTGGCGAAGGTGCCGGCGGGTACCGGTGCGCTCACCTCCGCCCACGCCGAACTGCTCTCCGCGGTGACGATCATGGTGGTCGCCGCGCTCGCCGTCGCGGCCTGGCGTACGCCGTCGCGGGTGGGCCGGAGCCTGCTGCTCGCCGGCGCTGCCGGCACCTCGTTCGCGATCGCCTCGGTGCTGACCAAGACCGCCCTGGTCGACTTCTCCTACGGCGGCGTACGCAATTTGGTCCTGCCGCTGCTGGGCTCCATCGTCCTGCTCGCCCTCGCCGGGCTGCTGCTCGGGCAGTTCTCCTACCGGGGTGCCGGGCTGGCCGCGCCGCTGGCGATGGTGAGTGTCACCAACCCGGTCGTGGCCGGCATCGTCGGCATCCTGCTGCTCGGCGAGGGCTTCCGGTACGGCTCGCTCGGCGCTCTCCTGGCGCTGCTCGCGGCGCTGGTCGCCGCCCGGGGTGTGATCGGGCTGGCGATGCGCACTCCCGTGGTGCCGCCCCTCGACGAGATCCTCACCCTGCCGGATCCGGGCGAACTCCTGGGGACGGACACCGCGGCGGTGAGCGCGGCGAAGCGGATGGGGTGATCCCCACATCCGCTTCGGCGATCCGCCCGCTGCGCTCGCGCGGCGGCCCTCGGCGCCCGGTGGGTCACGCCCGGTGGGCGCGATCCCGCAGGGCCCCGGTCCGGGTCACTCCCGGTTGAGGGCGACCTTCAGGGCGCCGGTCTCACCGGCGCGGGCGAAGATGTCGTACGCCTGCATGATGTCGTTCAGCCCGAACCGGTGCGTGATCATCTTTTCGGCGACCTGGAGCTGACCGGTCTCCACCATCCGCAGCAGCGTGGGAATGGTGTACGTGTCCACCAGGCCGGTCGTGATCGTCACGTCCTTGATCCAGAGGTCTTCCAGGTGCAGGGAGACCGGCTTGCCGTGCACGCCCATGTTCGCCACCCGGCCGCCCGGGCGGATCAGCTGGGTGCACTGCTCGAAGGTGGCGGGCACACCGACGGCCTCCATCGCCACGTCGGCGCCGAGCCCACCGGTCAGCTCGTCGACGACCCGGCGGGCCTGGTCGGGCTTGACGGCGACGTCGGCGCCGAAGCTCTTCGCCGCTTCCAGCCGCGCGTCGGCGAGGTCGACCATCACGATGTGCGCCGGCGAGAAGAGCCGCGCGCCGATCACGGCGGAGAGGCCGATCGGGCCGCCGCCGACGATCACGACGGTGTCGCCGGGGCCGACCAGCCCGTTGAGCACCCCGACCTCGTAGCTGGTGGGCAGGATGTCCGAGAGCATCATCGCCGCCTCGTTCGAGACGTGGCTGGGCAGTTTGTACGTCGACAGGTCGGCGTAGGGCAGTCGTACCTTCTCGGCCTGGGTGCCGTTGATGAGGTGGCCGAGGATCCAGCCGCCGCCGTTGAGGCACTGGCCGTAGCGCTGCTCCCGGCAGTAGCGGCATCGCCCGCAGGCGGAGACGCAGGAGGCGAGCACCCGGTCACCGGGGGCGATGTTGGTGACGGCCGAGCCGACCTCCAGCACCGTGCCGACGGCCTCGTGGCCCAGAATTCGCCCCGGTGTCACGGCGGGGACGTCGCCGCCCAGAATGTGCAGGTCCGTGCCGCAGATGGTGGTGGTGTCGACCTGGATCACCGCGTCGGTGGGATCGACGATGGTCGGGTCGGGCACGTCCTGCCATGCCTTTTCGCCCGGACCGTTGTAGACGAGCGCCTTCATGCCGGTACCTCCTCGGTGGTCACCCCGTCTTGCCAGAACAAGACGGTCTCCCCCGTGCGGGCGGCGAATAACGCACGGCCGGCCTCCCCCGAGGTGCGGGAGAGGCCGGCCGTGTGCCGAGCGTGCGCCGATCGTCAGGCGGCGCCGGCGAGGCTGCTGATGGTGCCGGCGTTGAGCAGGCCGTTGTAGTACGCGCCACCCGGGTAGTAGGTCGGGTTGGTCACGCCGGTGGCCCAGTCGTTGCCCCAGTTGACCGCGAGGGTCTGCAGGGCGGCGATGTTCTGCGCCTGCGGGGTGCCGGAGGTCAGGGTGCAGAGGACGTCGGTGGTGGCGCCTTCGGCGTCACAGTGGCAGCCGGTGGTGAGCTGCACGCCGACCCAGGGGCGCTGGATGACCGAGCGGAGCACGGTGGTGCCGGAGGCGTCGGAGTTCGCCGTGTACGGCGGCGAAGAGATCGTGGCGATCGGCAGGCCGGTGTCCTTCAGGCCGGTGAGCGCACCGGTCATGTTCTCGTTGATCATCGACTTCACCGGGTCGAGCAGGACCAGGCCCTTGACCTTGGCGAACTGGCCCGCGTGGTTGGTGCGCAGCCGGTTGGCGACGTAGCTCATCATCTCGCCACCGGCGGAGTGGCCGACGAGGATGTACTTCTGCGGCAGCGAGTAGCTGACGCCGGCGGCGCTGCGGGCCTCGTTGAAGTTGCGGTGCAGCTCGCCGCCGGTGTTGCCGCCCTCACCGAGGAGCTTGGTGACGTTGTTGAGGAACGGGTCGTTGTTGCCCAGGTTCTGGATGGTGCAGCCGAAGATGTCCGCGGACGGGTAGGTCGTGGCCATCGCCACGTAGCCCGCCTCCGCGTACTTCTTGGCGAGGTCGCCCATGTTGCCGTTCGTGCGGCTGAAGCCGTGCTGGAGCCAGACCAGGCCCTTGGGGGTGGTGGACGGCATGTACCAGTCGACCTGCGGCGTGTAGGTGAAGACCGAGCACTTCACCTTCTGGAACGTGCTGACCTTGGTGACCCCGGCGGCCTGGGCGACGCCGGCGGGGGCGACCAGGGCGACTGCGAGACCGACGGCGGCCGCGAGGAGCGCGGCTCTGGCGACTCTGAAACGGGACATGCATCCTCCAGGTGGTGTATCGCTTAGCGGAACACTGTTTCCCGACCCCGGTGTACACAATGTCCGGCCGTTAATCCGCCGTCAATAGGCCGTTCAAAATTCACCGGTGAACGCGACACGGGCCGGACCCCCGATGGGGATCCGGCCCGTGGCAACGGGTTCAGCGCGCGGTCAGCCCGCCTCGCTCAGCTTCCGCACCGCCTCGGTCAGCGACACCACGTCGGCGTACTTGGCGTCCAGGTCGAAGAGGTTCGCCTCGTGCGGGCCGGGATCCCGGTCCGCGCAGGCCTCACGCACCACCATCGGCCGGAAGCCGTGCTGGAGGGTGTCCACTCCGGAGGCCCGCACGCAGCCACTGGTGGAGAAGCCGCCGAGCACGACCGTGTCGACCGAGTTCGCGGCCAGCCAGGCCGCCAGCGAGGTGCCCGCGTACGCGCTGGCGTAGTGCTTGACGATCACGTTCTCGCCCGGGCGCGGTGTCAGCTCGGCCGGGAACGCGCCGAGCGGGTTGCCATCGGCGAACGCCTTGAGCGCCGGCACCTTCGCCGCGAACAGCGGCGCCTCGGCGCAGCTGTCGTCGGCGTAGCGCACGGTGGTGAAGGCGACCGGCAGCCCCGCGCCACGGGCCGCGTCGAGCAGCGCCGCCATCGCGCCGACGGCCGCGGGACCGGTCTGCACGTACAGGTGCGAGCCGGGCTGGGTGTAGGCGACCACCGGGTCGATCAGCACCAGCGCCGGCCGCCGCCCCCAGCCGAGCCGCCGGGCGAACCCGGCGGCCGCGTAGTCCTCGTCGAGCCCCGCCATGCTCAGATGACCCCGTCCGAGGCGAGGGCGGCGCGCTCGTCGGCGCTGAGGCCGAGCAGCGTGCCGTACACCTCGTCGTTGTGCTGGCCCAGCGCCGGGCCCGCCCAGCGAATCTCACCCGGGGTCGCCGAGAGCTTCGGCGCGGGCGCCTGCATCGGCAGCTCGCCCAGCTCGGGGTGCGGGACGGCCACGACGGCGTCACGCTCCTTGACGTGCGGGTCGGCGAGGATGTCGGCCGCGGTGTAGATGCCGCCGGCCGGCACGCCGGCGGCGTGCAGCGCGGCGAGCAGTTCGGCGTTGGGCTGGGTCGCGGTCCAGGCGCCGACCAGGGCGTCCAGCTCTGCCTGGTTGGCGCCGCGGGCGCCGTGCGTGGCGTAGCGCGGGTCCTGCGCCAGCTCCGGACGGCCCATCACGTCGCAGAGGCGGCGGAAGACGGTGTCCTGGTTGGCGGCGATCAGGATGTCCGAGCCGTCCAGCGTCGGGTACGCGTTGCTCGGCGCCACGTTCGGCAGGATCGCCCCGGTGCGCTCGCGCTGGTAGCCGGCGACGGCCC
>Ga0233363_1000933_pt1 | contig 12043 bp, 9 predicted proteins | sample ElkDunMinimDraft_18_FD_191534 | JGI IMG/M metagenome (GOLD analysis project Ga0233363, IMG submission 191534) | Fecal eukaryotic communites from dung pellets of Tule Elk in California, USA - Elk Dung C16 | ecosystem: Host-associated > Mammals > Digestive system > Large intestine > Fecal | place... | reverse complement strand
CTGGTGGTTGATGACGCTGAGGACGTTGCGGTTGAAGGCGGCGGTGACCCCCTGGGCGTCGTCGTAGGCGGCGACCAGGCGGGCCGGGTCCTTGACCAGGTCGGCGCCGAGCAGGAGCGAGTCCCCGGTGTCGAGCACGGCGCGGATGTCGCGGAGGAAGGCCGAGCGCGGCCCGGGCTCCTGGTTGCCGATGGTGGAGCCGAGTACGGCGAGGAGGCGGCGTCCGCCGTTCTCGCCGACCGGCAGGAGCCCGAGGTGCTCCTCGAAGTCGCCGACGACGCCGTGGACGTCGAGTCCGGGGTAGTCGTCGACGACCCCTCTCGCGGAGGCGGCGAGGAAGTCGCCGCTGACGTCCACGGGGACGAAGCGGGTGAGGCGGCCGTGGCCGAGCATGGCGTCGAGCAGGAGGCGGGTCTTGACGCCCGATCCGGAACCGAGCTCGATCAGCGTCTCGGCGTCGGCGGCGTCGGCGATGTCACCGGCCCGGAGTTCGAGGATGCCGCGCTCGGCGCGGGTGGGGTAGTACTCGGGCAGCCCGGTGATGTCCTCGAACATGGCGCTGCCGCGTTCGTCGTAGAACCACTTGGGCGGGAGCTGCTTCGGCACCGCGGTCAGCCCTGCGGCGACGTCGCTGCGCAGGGCCTTGTCGAGGTCGTCGGCGGTCAGGTTTCGGTCGATCCGGAACATGGTGCCTCCTGTGTCCCTTGGTGGGTACCCGTGGGCGTGCTGGTGCCGCGGGTGTCGCTCGGCCCGTCAGACGATCGGGTGGATCTCGGTGCGCTCCCCGGTCGCGACGACCACGGAGCCGTCGGGGACCTCCCGCCAGCCGCGCGCGCCGTCGAAGGGCTCCGACGCCAGGAAGACCCCTCCCCCGGGCTCGCGGAGGGTGTACAGGGTGTCCCCTGCGGCGGTGCCGACGATGCTCTCCCCGTCGCTGGCCAACAGGTTGTAGCGTCCGTCGGAGTGCTCGCGGGCGTGGCGGACCACCCCTGCCAGGGTCCCCGCGAGGTCGCCGGAGGCCCGCCACAGCCGCACGGTGTGCGCGAACAGGGGCGCGGAGTCCACCGGGGCGCGGGCGTCCAACACACCGGGGGGCGGGGTGAAGGCCGCGGCGAGCGCCTCGTCGTCCTTGACCGCGCCGTTGTGGCTGAACAGCAGCCGGTCGGCCCGGAAGGGCTGCGCGCCCGACTCCTCGGACCCGAACCCGACGGTGGCGTCGCGGACCGCGGCCACCACGCACCCGGAGGTGATGGCGCGCGCGGCGTCGGCGAAGGAGGAGTCGCCCCAGATCGGCATGGCCCTCCGGTAGCGCAGCGGCTCCGGGGTTTCGGCCGCCGGTCCCGGCACCGCCGCCGGGACCGCGGGCGCCGAGGCGCCCGCGGTCCCGCGCGGCGGGTACCAGCCGACGCCGAAGCCGTCGGCGTTGACGGTGCCGTGGCGCTGCATGCGAGGCGCCCAGGACTGGACGTGCAGCGAGTGGGGCGCCGCGTACAGCAGCTCGTGCAGGGTGCGCGGCGGCCCCAGGTAGGCGAGGTGTCGGCACATCAGGCGGATTCCCCGTCGCGTGCGCAGCGGAACCCGCTGAAGATCTGCCTGCGGATCGCGTGGTCCCAGTTGCGGAAGGTGGAGCGGACGGCGGTGGGGTGGGTGGCCCAGGAGCCGCCCCGCAACACCTTGTAGCCCTGGTCGAAGAACACCTCCGAGTACTCGCGGTACGGGAAGGTCCGGAACCCCGGGTACCCCGTGAAGGTGGTGGAGGTCCACTCCCACACGTCACCGATCAGCTGCTGGACGCCCAGCGGGGAGGCGCCGTCGGGGTGGCGCCCGGCCGGGGACGGCCCGAGCTTGCGCTGCCCCAGGTTGGCGTGGCGGGAGTCGGGTTCGTCGTCGCCCCACGGGTACCGGCGGGACCGGCCGGTCCCGGGGTCGAAGCGGGCGGCCTTCTCCCACTCGGCCTCGGTGGGCAGGCGCTTGCCCGCCCACGCGGCGTACGCGGCGGCCTCGTGGAAGTTGACGTGCTGCACCGGCTCGTCGGACGGCACCATCTCCTGGCGGCCGAACCGGCGGCGGGACCACCCGTCGCCCTCCGGGCTCCAGAAGGCCGGGGCCCTGACCGAGGCCCGCTCCCGCCACTCCCAGCCCTCTCGGGTCCACCAGCGGCGGCTCTGGTACCCGCCGTCCTCGATGAACCTCTGGTAGGCGGCGTTGGTGACGGGGGCGGTGTCGATCCAGTAGGGCCCGAGGACGACCTCGTGGGAGGGCCCCTCGTTGTCGTAGGCCCAGGGGTCGTCGTCGGTGCCCATCGTGAACCCGCCCTCGGGGACGAACACCTCCTCCTCGACGGGCGGGCGCAGGGCCGCGACGGTCCCGACGTCCTCCAGGAGGACGGGCTCCCCCGTGCGGAGCTGGTGGGTGGCGAGCATGGTCTCGTCGTGCTGGTGCTCGTGCTGGATCACCATGTGGAAGACGAACCCCGCGTCGAGCAGGGACCGCCGGCCGTCGGGGGCCTCGCGCGGCTCGGGGACTCCGAGGTCGACGGACTCGAGGGAGTCGAGGACCTCCTTCCGCACCCGGTCGTTGTACTCGCGGGCCTCCTGCGGCCGCAGGAGCGGCAGGGTGACCCGGTCGGCGCGCGGGTTCTCGAAGGCGTCGTAGAGGCCGTCGATGTCGGGGCGCAGTGCCTCGCGGCCCCCGGCCGCCCTCAGCAGCCACTGCTCCTCGTAGTTGCCGATGTGCGCCAGGTCCCAGACGAGCGGGGACATGAGCGGTGAGTGCTGGGCGAGCAGGCCCTCCTCGTCGAGGGCGTCGATCGTGAGCCCGTTGCTGCGGCGCCGACTCCGGTCGAGCTCGGCTGCGATGCGCTCCTTGGCGCGCTCCTGTTCCTGGTTCACCGTGGTCCTCCGCTGTCTCGGTGGGTCCCTGTCCGTCCCGCACGTGCGCCGGCGCTCTCGGGGCGCGGGGCGGGGACGCTCGGCCGCGTGTCGGCGGGGCACAGCCCGCGCCGCGTGTGGCGGTCGGCGTAGTCGTCGACGAGGGAGGCGAGTCCGGCGGCGCCCATGCGGGGCAGGGCTTCGACGGCCGCGTCGAAGCAGACGCGCGCGCACTCGGCGACGGCGGGGTCACCGAGGCCGTGCTGGGCGGAGCGCATCCACAGGTACCGGTCGGGGAAGGGACCGCCGCAGAGCTTCTCCGTGGCCTCCTCGGCCACGGCACGGGCGCGGGGGTCGTCGACGAGGGCTGCGGCGAGCGCCATGGGGACCGGCCACCAGCGGACCGGGACGGCGTCGATCATGCGCAGTTCCCACCAGCCGCGCGGCCGGACGGGCGGGAACAGGGTGCTGAGGTGGAACTCCAGGTCGGCGAGGGTGGCGGGGCGGGCTCCCTGTCCTCCGATCCACTCGGCGAGGGTGACGCCGGGGTCCGCGATCCAGGTTCCGCCGCCGCCGGGGATCTCGGGGACCGCCATGACGTTCGCGGCGAGGGCGTACGCGGCCCACGCGGTGGCCGGATCGGGGTGGCTGTCGTGGTCGAGGACGGGGCGGGTGCGGGTGGCGTCGGTGGCCGCCCAGATCGCCCAGCGGGTGGACTTCCACCCGGTGGGGCGTCCGCGCCACACGGCGGAGTTCGCGAACGCGGCGACGAGGACGGGCCCGAGCCTGTGGACGAGTTCCCAGCGGGCGCGGCTGTCGGCGGGGTCGGACCCGGTGTCCAGGCACACCTGGACGGAGGCGGTGCTGCACATCATGGTGTGGCCGCTGGGATGGCGGTGGTTGGCGAAGAACCGCTCCATGGCGGTGTAGCGGGGCAGCCGGAGCTGGCGTACGGGCGGCCGTACCGGGTCGAGTGCGGTCTCGACCAGGTGGAGTCCGCCCCCCGCGAGGGCCTTGGCGATGTGGTCCAGGTCGGCGGCGAGGGCCTCGTGCGCCAGGGCCGGGCCGGGCAGGGCGGGCGAGCTGAGCTCGATCTGTCCGCCGGGCTCGAAGGTGACCGTGCTTCCCGCGGGCGGCGGGCCGCTGGCCTCCAGCAGCGCCGCGAGGCGGTCGACGGTGACGTGTGCGGTCGGATGCGCGGAGTCGGTGACCAGCCACTCGGTCTCGGTACCGACCTTGCCGGGTGGGCCGGTCTTGAAACAGACCCCGTTGATGTACTCGTGAACGTCTTCCGTGGTCATGTGGTGCGCCATACGCGGCTCCCTCGGAACGACACCCCTCGGGGGTGTGACACCCCAGGGTCCTGCCCAGGGCTCCGGCGCACTGAACGTCTGTGATCACCAGAAATCGCGGGACGTGTCGGTACACGCACGCTTCCTTCCCGGTTGGCGGCGGCGACACGCCTGGTCGCTTCGACGTTGGCGGCGGGCACGGCGAAACCGCCCGCATCGCATGTGACGACCGTCACAATTTGGCGGACTCCTCCCACCCGGGTCCCGATGATCTTCCGTCCGTCCCGTCGGGTCCGACGCCCAACCCCTCGCCCGGCTCCCGCCCGCCTACCGGTGCCCCGCGCTCACCGCGGGCCCCGTCGGGCGGGGCTGCGGTGAGGGTGGTGTCCATGGGGACGGACTGTTCGCCGGGCCCGATCCGCCGCGCGGGCGTCCGGAGGTTGTCGAGGGGGTGGCCGGCCGAGGAGGTGGGCGCGGCGCACAGGGGGCCCGGGGCGGTCGGCAGGCCGCCGTGCGGTCCCGCGCGGGCCGGGCACGTGTCCGGGCCGGTCCCACCGCCCGCCGTGCCGGAGGCCGCGGCCGGTGGAGGAGCGCGTGGGACGCGGCGCCGGTGCGGGTCCGGCGGAGCCGCGGGAGGTGTCGGTCGCCGTGTACCGGCCGGCCCCCGGGCGGACGCGCCCGCTCCGTGGCGCGGCGGCCCCGGCCGTCCGCGGACGGCCGGGTGCGCACGCGCGGTGGTGTCCGGGCCGGAGGCGCCCCGGGGCCGGACACCGGTGTCTGGCGGACGGAGCCGTGCGGTGCGGGGCGCGTCCGCGGCCCCGCGAGGCGCGCTCAGCCCGAGCCCGGCACCCCCGGACGGACCCGGCCGGTCGCGTCGGCAGCCGCCCAGTGGCACGCCACCCGGCGCTCGGCGCCGCCCTCGAGGACGGTCGGGTCGACGGTACGGCACAGGTCCGCGACACCCGCCCGCGCGGCCTCGCCCGAGGCGAGCACCGGGCAGCGCGGATGGAACCGGCACCCCGTCGGCACCTGCTTGGGGTCCGGCGGCTCGCCCGCCAGGACCACCGGCTCCCCGTCGCCCGCGTCCGGCAGGACCGACAGCAGGGCGCGGGTGTACGGGTGGGCGGGCTCGGCCAGGACCTCCTCCACGGTGCCCAGCTCCACCACCCGCCCCAGGTACATCACCGCGACACGGTCCGCGATGTTCCACGCCAGGCCCAGGTCGTGCGTGGCCACCAGGGCGGACAGCCCGAGCTCGTCGCGCAGGTCCAGGAGGAGGCGCAGGATCTCGCCGCGCACCGACGCGTCCAGGGACGCCACCGGCTCGTCGGCCACCAGCACCTCGGGGTCCAGGACCAGGGCTCCGGCGATCACCACGCGCTGGCGCTGGCCGCCGGACAGCTCGTGCGGGTAGCGGGAGAGGAACCGCTCCGGCGGGCGCAGGCCCGCCCTGGAGAGCGCTCCGGCGACCTGTTCGGCCTCGTCCGCCGTGGTGCCCTCGTGGATGCGCAGCCCCTCGGCCACGGACTCGTAGACGGTGCGGCGCGGGTTCAGCGACCCGGTGGGGTCCTGTTGCACCAGCTGGACCCTGCGCCGGTACGAGCGCAGGTCGCGGGAGCCGTAGCGCATCGACCTGCCCTCGAACAGCACGACGCCCCCGGTGGGCCGTTCCAGGCCCAGCAGGACCCGGGCCAGGGTGGTCTTGCCGCAGCCGGACTCCCCCACCAGCGCCACGATCTCGCCCGACGAGACGTCGAGGTTGACGCCGTCGACGGCGCGCGCGGTGCCCTTCCCCCCGCCGGGAGCGAAACCGGCGTCGAAGGCGACCTCCACGCCACGGGCGCTCAGGATCGGTTCGGCCTCCCCGCCGTCCCCGGAGGCGCGGGGTGCGTCGCGGGGATCGGTCTCGGTGGTGCTCACGGGCGCGTCTCCTCGCTGGGGGCTGCGGACGGGGTCACGGGGCGCCCCCGTCCCGGGTCGTCGTCAGGGGTCTCGCGGGGCCGACGTGCACGCACGCCGCGTGACGCGCGGAGTCCCCCTCCGGGTCCGGGTCCACCGGCCACAGCGGCGGGTCGACCGTGGCGCACACCGTCTCGGCCACCGCGCACCGGGGCCGGAAGACGCAGCCGGCGGGAGGGTCCGACGGGTCGGGGGGGTCACCGGGCAGCCCCCGGGGCGCCAGGCGCGAGGCCGGGTCGCCGATGCGGGGGAAGGCCGCGCTGAGAGCGCTCGCGTAGGGGTGGGCGGGTTCGTGCACGACCTCGCGGGCGGGACCCTGCTCCACGATCCGGCCCGCGTACATGACGGCCACACGGTCGCACGTGGCCGCCAGGACCGACAGGTCGTGGCTGATCATGAGCATGCCGATGCCCTGCTCGGCGACGAGCCGCTTGAGCAGGGCGAGGATCTGCGCCTGGATCATCACGTCCAGGGCGGTGGTGGCCTCGTCCGCGATGACCAGGCGAGGCTCGCAGGCCAGCGCCATCGCGATCATGATCCGCTGGCGCTGCCCGCCGGACAGCTGGTGGGGGTAGTCGCGGGTACGGGAGGCCGGCAGGCCGACCTGCCCGAGGAGTTCGGCCACGCGCTCCGGGATCCGGTTCGCCGGGACGGTCCCGTGGATCACCATGGGCTCCGCGATCTGCTCCCCGATCCGCCGGACCGGGTTGAGGGAGTGCATGGCGCCCTGGAAGACGATGGCCGCGCCCACCCACCGGACCGCGCGCAGCCGGCCCCACCGCATGTCGAGGACGTTCTCGCCCTCCAGCAGGACCTGGCCGTCGATGCGGGCCGTGTCGGGCAGCAGGCGCAGCAGGGCCAGGGCGACGGTGGACTTGCCGCTGCCCGACTCCCCCGCCAGGCCCAGGGTGCCCCCGGGGTCCAGGGACAGGTCGACGCCCCGGACGGCCGGGACGTCGCCGTTCCCGGCGCGGTAGGTGACGTGCAGTTCGCGGACGTCGAGGAGGGAGGTCAACGCTGCTCCCGGAGTCGGGGGTTGATGACGGACTCCAGAGCGCGTCCGCACAGGGTGAAGGACAGGGCGACGACCGCGATGGCCAGGCCGGGCGGGATCATGTACCACCAGATCCCGGAGCTGATGGCCCCCGCGGTGCGGGCGGCCTCCAGGATGCCGCCCCAGGAGATGGTGGTGGGGTCCCCCACGCCCAGGAACGCCAGCGTGGACTCGGCGATGATCGAGGTGGCCACGAGCAGGGTGGTCTGGGCGAGCACCACCGGCATCACGTTGGGCAGCACGTGCCAGGCCATGACGTGGGCGTGGCCGCCGCCCAGGGCGCGGGCGCGCTCCACGTAGGGGCGCGCTTCCACCGCCAGGGTCTGGGCGCGCACCAGGCGGGCCGTCGCGGGCCAGACGGTGAGGCCGATGGCGATGATGATGGTGCCGGTCCCGCGCGGCAGCACGGCCGCCAGGGCGACGGCCAGGACCAGGGTCGGCAGCACCAGGAACCAGTCCGTGACCCGCATGAGCACCGACGACACGATCCGCCCGGCGGTGCCGCCGGACGCGCCGAAGTGCCCGGCGGTCATCCCGACCAGGGTGCCCAGGACCACGGAGACGACCGTGGCCAGGAAGCCCACGGTGAGGGAGACCCGCGAGCCCCAGACGATGAGGTCGAGGATGGACCGGCCGAAGTTGTCCGTGCCGAGGGGGAACTCGCCGCTGGGCGGCTCGTACGCCTGCCCGGGGGCGCCGGTGACCGTCAGCTCCGACTGGTCCACCAGGAGAGGCGCGAACAGCGCCAGGAGGACGATGGCCGACAGGGCGACGAGGCCGAGCAGCCCGGCGCGGTTGCGGGCGTAGTCGCGGGCGAACCGGCGCAGCGCCTCCGCGCGCCGGCGGCGGGCCAGGGCCCGGGGCGACGCGGGGGCGGGGCCCCTGCCGTTCGCGTCGCCGCCCGGCACGCCGGGGCCGGGGGCTTCGGTGGCCGCGCTCATGGGCGCACCCTGGGGTCGAGCAGCGGGTACACCAGGTCGGCGAGCAGGTTCATGAGGATCACCGAGGCCGCGAAGACCACGAACAGGCCCTGGACGAGGCCGAGGTCGGGGACGCGCAGGCCGGAGTAGAAGAGCTGGCCGAGTCCGGGCCAGGAGAACACCGTCTCCACGAGGATCACCCCGGACACGACCTGGCCGAGGTTGAGGAAGATCAGGGTCACCGTGGGCAGCAGGGCGTTGGGGACCGCGTGCCTGCGGCGCACGAGGGCGTCCCTCAGACCCTTGGCCCGCGCCGTGGTGAGGTAGTCGGCGCCCCGCTCGTCCATGAGGGAGGAGCGCATGATCATCAGGTACTGGGCGTAGATCACGGCGACCATGGTGGTGACGGGCAGCACCATGTGCCACACGGTGCTGAGCGCGGTCTCCACGGGGCCGCTCGCCGCGGGGTCCACCATGCCGCCGGTGGGGAACAGGCCGGGCATGAACCCGCGCCCGGAGGCGAACGCCACGATGAGCAGCAGGCCCAGCCAGAACGTGGGCACCGACCAGAAGAACAGGGCGACGGCGCTGTTGGCCCGGTCTGACCGCCCACCGGGCCTCCACCCGGCGCGGACGCCGAGGAGGAGGCCGATGAGCGCGGCGATGACCGTGCCGGTCCCGGCGAGCAGGACCGTGGGGCCGAGGCGTTCGAGGATGAGCTCGGTGACCGGCTCCCGGAACTGGAAGGACGTGCCGAGGTCGAGGCGGAGCAGGCCCGTCAGGTAGTCGAGGAACTGCTGCCAGAGGGGCTGGTCGAGCCCGAACTGGCGGCGGAGCTCCTCGCGCTGCTCCGCGGTGACCTCCCGGCCCTCCGTCATGGCGCGGACCGGGTCGCCGGGCAGGATCCGGAAGAGGAAGAACCCGGCGACGACCACGGCGAGGAGAGAGAACACGGCGGTCGCCAGGCGTCCGGCGACGTACCGTGCGGCCCTCACCGCGCGGCCGGGCCCGGCGGGGGCCGCCGGGGCGGCGGCGCCGGGCGCCTCCGCCCCGGACGGGGCTCCCGTGGTGGCGGGATCGCTGGTCACTCGCGGTCCTCCGCGGTGGCGCGTCGGCGGAACAGGACGAACCCGCCCGCGGCCACCAGGACGAGCACGACCGCCCCGATGCCGATCCAGACGCCGGTCGACGGACCGGAGGGGCCGCCCTCGCCCGCCGCGACCGGCTGGGCGGACCAGAAGGCCCAGTAGCCGTCCTGGCCCCAGATGTTGCCTCCGGGGTCGGGCTGGATCTGCATGTCGGAGATCTGGTCGGTGCGGTACGCCTCCCGGATGTCCGGGTAGGCCAGGACGTTCACGACGGCCTCCTCGTAGATCACGCGCTGGAGGTCGTGGATGATCTCGGCGCGGGCGGTGCGGTCGTACTCGGCGAGCTGGGCCCGGTAGAGCTCGTCGTACTCCTCGTCGCAGAAGTAGGCGTCGCCCTGCATGCTGCCCGGCTCCTCCGGGAGCGCGTCGCAGGTGTGGATGCTGAACACGTAGTCGGGGTCGGGGTTGACCGTCCACCCGGTGAAGATGAGGTCGTACTCGGCCGCGTAGAGGGCGTCGCTGAGCACACCCGGGTCGACGGTCAGGTTCTCGACCTCGATGCCGACGTCGGCGAGGCGCTCGACGATGACCAGCCCGGCGTTGACGTTGTCCGGCCGGTCCTGGTGGACGTGCATGCGCAGTTCGAGGCGGTCGCCGTCGGGCGAGACGCGCACACCGTCGTCGCCCCGCTCGTACCCCGCCTCGTCGAGCATCGCGTTGGCGGCCTCGGGGTCGAAGGAGAGCGTGGCCTCCTCGCCCTCGGGCGACCAGTGGTAGTCGCCGTAGCGGGCCGGGATGTAGCCCCCGGCTGCCGTGGCGCGGCCGCCGTGCGCCTTGTCGACGATCTCCTGGTTGTCGATGGCTCTGACGATGGCCTGGCGCAGGGTGAGGTCGGACAGCGCCGGGTGCCCGTCACCGAACTCGTCGCCGTCCTGGGTGCGGGCTCCGGGGTTCATGGTGAAGGCCTGGAACCGCTTGCCGTCGGCGAAGTTGACGGCGATGTCGTCGGCGCCGTCCAGGGCGGTGGCCTGTGCCTCGGTGAGCTCGTAGACGAGGGAGACCTCCCCGCTGCGCAGCGCCTCGACGGCGGCGTCCTTCTCGGAGTAGTAGCGGAAGACCAGGTCGGCGAACCCCGGGGCGCCGCGCCAGTGGTCGGGGTTGGCCTCCAGGGTGATGTGCTCGCCCCGCTGGTGCTCGGTGAGGACGAAGGGGCCGCTGCCGACGGCGGGCAGGTCCTCGCCGGTGTAGTCGGCGAAGTCCTCGCCCTCCTCCTCCAGGATGGGCTCCCAGACGTGGCGCGGCACGATCGGCACGTTGAGCGAGGTCATCGTCGCCTGGGGCTCGTCCAGCTCGATCACCACCGTGTGGTCGTCCTCGGCGGTGACCGTGTCGAAGCCCGAGACGTAGCTGCCGTTGGCGATGGCGGCGGACTCGTTCTCCATGATGGTGGTGAACGTCCACGCGACGTCGTCGGCGGTGAGGGGTTCGCCGTCGCTGAAGGTGACGTCGTCGCGCAGGCGGAAGGTCCAGGTGAGGCCGTCGTCGCTGGACTCCCATTCCGTCGCCAGGGCCGCCGCGGGCTCGTTGGTCGCGGCGTCGACCGTGACCAGCGAGTCGTAGACGTGGTTGAGGATGTTGGTGGTGACGGCCAGCTGGGCGGTGAAGGGGTTGAACGAGTCGACCTGCTGGGCGATGGCGACGGTGAGGGTGTCGGTCTCGTTGCCCGTCTCGGCGGCGGCCGGCGCGGCCGCGGCGGCCCCGACGAGGAGCAGGGCGGTACCGGCCGTCGTCACACGTCGCAGGAGGCGCAGGGGTGGGGCGGGGGGAGGGCGGTGGGAGTGCATGTCTGCCCCTGTCAGGTTCGTGGGGTCGGTGGCGCGGGGTCCGGGGCGCCGGGTCTGCGGTGCCGGTTCGGGTGCACGCCACCGGGGGGTTGTTGGTTGTTTACCAACCGACGTGGATTAACGTCAATGACCTCCGAGGAGCGCCGTGACATCGAAATACATTCGCGGCCGAGCTCTAGCACCGCAGGGTTTCATGTGCGTTAAGTGATGAATGTGCCGTCCGCAACCGCACCTGATTCGCGGCGATTGGCATACTCCGCTACGGTTCCCGCCATGATGGGGCACTCGCACGCACTGAGTGGCGTGGTCGGTTGGATGGCGGTCGTTCCGCTCGTCCAGGGCACAGAATTCTTCGGGCTCAGTTTCGACCTGGGACCGGGAGAGATCATCGCCGGTTCTCTCGTGTGCGCGGGTGCGGCTCTGCTGCCCGACCTCGACCACAAGAGCGCGACGGTGACCAAGACCTACGGCAAGGTCACCGAGGTCCTGGGCGGCATGCTCGGGTACCTCTTCGGCGGGCACCGCATGGGAACGCACTCGTTCTTCTTCGCGATCCTCATGGGCGTGATCGTCCAGCTGCTGGCGCTGTGGTCCGAGATGGCGGTCCAGGTCTTCGTGTTCCTGCTCGTCGGGATCGCGCTCCAGGGCCTGGGTTTCGGCCTCGACAAGAACCGGGTCGCGTCCGGTGTCATCAACGCGCTGGCGACGGCGGGGATCACGCTGGCGCTGTTCAGCACGGGCGTCAACTACACCTGGCTGGGCCTGGCCGTGGCCTTCGGCGTGATCCTGCACTTCTTCGGCGACATGGTCACCAAGATGGGCGTGCCGATCTTCTGGCCCCTCTGGAAGAAGCGCATCGGCCAGGGCAAGGGCTTCGTCACCGACGGCCCCGTCGAGCAGAAGGTCGTGACCCCGCTGCTGACCGTCGGCATCATCGTGGGCTCGGTCTACCTCTTCGACTGGCCCGCCATCCTCCCCGAGTACTAGGGCGTGTTCCGTGGATGCTTTCGGTTGAC